>Ga0268299_1000600_pt1 | contig 101775 bp, 90 predicted proteins | sample NOBtaG_FD_193484 | JGI IMG/M metagenome (GOLD analysis project Ga0268299, IMG submission 193484) | Activated sludge microbial communities from bioreactor in Nijmegen, Gelderland, Netherland - NOB reactor | ecosystem: Engineered > Bioreactor > Aerobic > Activated sludge | place: Netherlands...
AACGCGGCTCCGTGATTCCGTCTCGTTCGCTTCATTGCCTTGCTCCTTTGGTGCGCCACCACTCGGTGGCATCGGTGAAGCCAGGCTACCACTTAGCATACTGTCCGAATTTCCGGAGCCCTCTCTCACTTCTCCTGGACCCGCCAAGACAGACATCGACGCCTTGCCGCCGTTTCTTGCTTACGCTAGAGTCCGGCTATGAGTTGGACCTTCACCGCCCCCACGCCCGGAAACTGGTATTGGTATCGTGAACCGGGACTGAACCTGGACAGGCCGATGCCGGCGTGGATCTTTGGTACCGGTGAACATATGGTCTACGCGACCCTCTGCGCGGTGCACGAACAGGGGAATTTCCAGACCACTCGGCATATCCAGCAGTGCCCAGGAGAGTGGTCTGGTCCGATACCTGTCCCAGAGATGAAAATAACCGCCTGAGGACAGATGATGGCGCCGCTCTCACCCCTTATACGCTTCGGAACGTCCACCTGGACCTATGAGGGCTGGCAAGGGCAGGTCTATCTCAGAGAATATGCAAAAACCGCGTTCGCGCGGGAATGCCTCGGAGAGTTCTGCCAGTATCTTTACAAGGGAAAGCCGCTCTTCCGCACCGTGGGGAATGATTCAACCTTCTATCGACCATCCTCTGCCAATCAGCTCACGCGGTATCTGACGCAGATTCCGGAAGATTTCCACATATGCTTCAAGGTGTGGGAAGAGCTGACGATTCCTACTTACGCGAAACATGCGCGATACGGTCCCCGGGCCGGACAAGCGAACCCCAATTTCCTGAATGCCGAGGCTTTCAATAAGCTGGTGCTCCAGCCGTATCGAGATGCCAATTTTATCCCCCACGCTGGGCCCTTCCTCTTTGAATTCCAGCGCCATGGGATGCCGGCCGAGGAGTTCATCGGCAAGCTGGATCTATTCTTTTCACGGCTGCCGACGGACTTTCGGTACGCGGTAGAAATTCGGAATGCCGGACTGCTCGGCCCCCGCTATCGCGATATGCTCAAGGCGCACGCCGTGGCTCACGTCTACAACCATTGGTGCTACATGCCCCCACTGGCTGAACAGCATCAGCGTCTGGAGTGCTTCACCGCGCCGTTCACGGTGTTGCGGCTGCTTACGCCACTGAAGATGACCTATGAGGCAGCCAAGAAGCGGGCGGAGCCTTATGACAAGATTGTGGGGGAACTGCCGGAGATGCGGCGGGACAGTGTGAAGCTGGTTCGTCAGGCAGCCGCTGAAGGTCGATCTGTGTATGTACTAATAAACAATCGCGCAGAAGGGAACGCGCCGCTGACGGTGCAAGCCTTAGTCGAGCAGCTCTCTGAGCAGTCGCCAGTCTGAACGGAAAGAGGCACTCCTCGATCCGCAGCGATTGATGCCAGTATGGCATCCGTATCTATTTCGATACTCAGGCAACCCAATAAGATACGGATGAAATTTCAGACTTCAGTGGCCCTCTCCCTCCCTCGTTCTAAACCATTGTAAACCACAACGATGCACCGAACCGGCGAGAAGGTTCGAAAATTGCTCATCCCTCGCATCAGCTTGACCATTTGCTTGATACCCTGAACCGGAAAAATGGAGTTCTCCATGAAGAGTTCTCACGTGAAGAGAGGGATGACTGTCGTCGCCTTGGCCATTGCCCTTTTGATAAGCGCTCGAGTAGCTGAAGCCATTCCAGATGACTTTCCCCGCCAACCAGGCAGCCTCAGCGAATCTGGCCAAGATCCGACTCGTCATCCCGAATGGCGGAACCCGACGGCCCAAGCGGGGCCTGATCAGCATGTGTGGACGGGGCAGGTCGTTCAATTGGATGGGAGCGCAAGCCGGACCCCAAACAATGTCCTCCTGACCTATCACTGGAGCATCGAGAAACCGATTGGCAGCAATGCGACGCTCACCGCCCCGACAAGTGTCGGACCGACGTTTACACCCGATGTGCCAGGGCTTTACCAGTTGAAACTCACCGTTAAAGATAGCCGGGCGAGCCGATCCGATACCGTGAATATCACGGCCCAGAAATCCACCGACTTCACGACCTCGAAGGTTACCTATGTGAAGGCGGCAGATACCGATCGTCAGCCGAGCGCGCTTTTTGGGAATGCCGTGGCGCTCAGTGGCAACACGCTGGCAATTGGAGTCTACGGAGAGAAGGGCTGTGGTCGGAGCATCATTAATGGCGCCCAAGCGAGTCAAGCACCTACTACATGTAACAACTCTGGGGCCGTCTATATCTTTACCCAGGACACGGCCGGTGTTTGGGTGCAGCAAGCCTATCTGAAGGCCTCTAATGCGGATCCCGAAGACCAGTTTGGAACGAGTATTGCGCTCGACGGGGATACGCTGGCGGTAGCCGCTCCTGGGGAAAGAAGCTGTGGCTATACTCGCTCCGCGAGCGCCGCCGCTGATCCAACCAATAACGGGTGTGAGGGTGCCGGGGCAATCTATATTTTTACACGCACGGGGACGACCTGGATACAAACCGCCTATCTCAAAGATTTAACCTATGGCATCAATGGCGTCGCCAAAACCGGTCAGCGCTTTGGTCACAGTGTGTCACTCCACGGCGATACACTTGCCGTTGGCGCCTATATGGATAGCGGATGTAAAGACCGTAGTTTTCAAGGCAAGTGTTCGGGTGCTGGCAGCGTTACTGTATTTACGCGAAGCTACGGCGTTTGGCCAACAAATGGGGAGCGAATTGAAGCGCCCCAGGTGCATGTAAACGGATACTTTGGGTCCAGCGTGGCCCTCGATGAAAAGACTCTCGCGGTGGGGGCCTATGGCAACCCTACAGCGGATCCCTGCCCTCGAGATCAGGACTGCAGCTACGCCGGCGCCGTGTACATCTTCAGACGGGCTAGGGTGGGTGGTGAGTGGCTACCTCAGTTAGCGAACTTGAAAGGACCAAAAGCTCACAGTCAGTTTGGCCACACGATTGCCCTGAGTGGCAATACGATTGCGATCTCAGCCCCAGGCGACAACAGCTGTGCGATGGGCATCAGCTTGAATCGAACCGGACGCCGCAGCTGTCCTGGTGCGGGCGCCGTCTATGTTTTTACACGTGGTGCCGGCGGTGTCTGGCATCAGCAGGCTTATGTGAAAGCCTCGAATACGGACGCTGGGGATCATTTTGGTGGCTATGGCGATGGTAACCTCTTTGGCGGAAGTCTCGCCATCATCGGAGACCGACTCGCTGTGGGAGCGTGGGAGGAAGACAGTTGTTCTATGGTGATAAACGGAGGCATGCAGGCTGAAAATGACAACGGATGTGGGCGCGCCGGAGCCGTGTATGGCTTCACACGATCAAGTGGCATGTGGAGTCAGAATGCCTACGTGAAGGCAACCAACACCAGAATCGATCATGGATTTGGAATCGCCGTGGCCCTGACGGGTGATACATTGGCAGTGGGGGCGTACAAAGAGGATAGCTGCGCTACGGGCGTGAACGGAAGTCCAACAACATACGATCCTGACTGTGATTGGACCGGCGCCGTGTATATCTATCAACCGTAGGAAATACGCTACGCCAACAGAGGTCGACACGCGCAATGCTTCGATGACCGATTCCAGGCTTCACGTCTCTTTCTCCGCGAACACCAGTTACAACGACGGAGGACACTATGCTGTGGTATGCCTTGAAGTCTGCTGTAAATATTGTGGCTACCTGCTTTATCTTATGTGGCCTAGCAGGCTGCTGGCCCACCTATCACACCTTAGACGACGTGATGCGCCACGACGGCATGCACTGGGTGGATCTTCGCGATGGCACGCCGGTGCCTGATAGCACACTGAAAGATGTACAACAACGATGTGCGCAGGGATTGTATGACGAAGGGCCTGTCGCTCCACGAACGGTAAAAGTTTACTCGTCACCTCCCAAGCGACATGCCTACGACAAAGATGGCTTCCATGAAAACTATTACACTCGTGAAGAAACAATCGAAGAAGCAATTTTCCGGGCCCATCAGGAGAGCGTGTTAGCCTTTAGCAGGTGTATGCGAGAACACCAGTTCTTCCTTGTGCTCAGTCGATAGGCCGCCAAGTCCAGAACGGATATTCCGGACATGTCCAGCCGGGATTTTCCCCAATCCTCCCTTACTATCGCCAGTGTCGGGACTGTTCGTTCGGCACGTCATATCCGACCAGTGCACGGCCACAAAGTCGTGATTGTCTGGTGCGAGTGAGGGGTATGCAGCCGGCCGTAAAATCCGATGGGTGGGAGGAGGAAGGAGCCCGAAAAGTCCTCTTTCGCGCTCAAGTTTTTTCGTGTCATTCGTCTATTTCGTAGAAGAGACGGCGGGGGCCGGGGGATCCGGACGGGCAAGAACGATGAAATGCGAAGGCCCGGGGCTATATGCGTGCGCGGGGAATAAGGATAGATAGAGGGTTCAGTGCATCACGGTTGAGATGGCGGGCCATTGGTTTCCGTGCAGGTGTCCACGATGATGGCGGCCACCGTATCTCGTTTGCGCCTGAGATTCGACTCCTCTTCGGCGTTGGCCGCATCCCGCGCGACACGGATCGCCTCATCCAGGCTGGGCAGAAGCGCCTGGCTGTCCGCGCACGTCCGTCGCCATCCGGCCTTCAAATATTGCTCTAACAATTGATGCTGCTTGGCGTGGGCACTCGCGCGAAAGGTCTTCATCCCAGCCGTGGATTAAACTCACGCGTTGCCTCAGCTACTTCCTCGGGGATTGGTCCTTGTGAGAATGCATCCCGGATCGCTTGTTCGCTATGAGCAAGCGCCAGCGTTGCCCAACATAACCCCACGCAGACCCATACGGCGCCTAATGACAGCTGTTTCATGATATTTCCCTCGTCTTCTTACTAGGCCGCTCGTGGTGAACGCTTTAGCTGATAATGGCCGCCATAGTAGGGGAAGGGGCAGAGGAAGACACTGAGAGAATCCCTGGTAGAGGTACCGGAGGGCAGGGCGACTAGGTTTGGTCGTTTATGTCGTTTCGGTCGTAACCGGGGTTTCTAGCAAAATGAGGCAGTCATGCCCTGCGAAGAACCCGCGAAGGGAATTATTTCGTTCAATTCGTTTATTTCGTTACTAGAGTGGGCGCCGAGGGAGTGGGATGAGCGGCGAGAGATGTCTATGCCTAGGCGTAGGAGTCCTCATGGGCCATAGGGGGCCTGCCGAACATGCCGGGGGGGTCTTCCCTGGACAGAGTGGATAAAAATCCTACCGCTTTTCGTTCCGATTTTTGTCACGGTTGGGCTAGAGAATTCCGGTTTCTGTCACGGTTGCCCTTGTGTCTCGCCGTGCCTTCCTGTATCCCTCCGTCACTGTAACCGTAGGAGATTGCTAGCCTCCTGTTGCTTGGCTTGTCCTGGCGTATTCCAGTGTCCCAACCCATAACCCGCTTCCCAAGCAAGTTGTCGTGGGTTCAAATCCCATCGCCCGCTCCAAAATTCCAATTCAACATTCAGTAGATTTGAATCCACGACAGAGGGTTTCGAAGGGAGTATGCTCCCTTCGTGGGGAGACACGAGGGGGCTGGCCCCCTCAGTGGGAGCCGGGAGGCAGGCCTCAGGGCCGACCCGGCGACGGAGTGTGGTTCAAATCCCATCGCCCGCTCCAAACAAATCTTTCTCGATCACGAGCCTCCTTCATTGTTCTTGGCGGAGGAGTAAACCCTTCAGTGGTTGTTTCGTACGTCCTCGCACCTACGGGCGGTTTTTCGAACGCAGCCTTTCCCTAGTTGCCGGCGGATAAACACCTTCGGCGGTCTTCGCTCCTCTTGCTTGTTCCGGCCGTAAGATCTTCATCACTGCTCCCGAGCGATCGGATAGTCCTCCGCTGATTCTCGCTTGACGATCTTGTGTCTCCGCGATCCAAACGTTGCATCAGGTCGAGCAACATTGGCGAGTTGTTGTCGGGATGGCCGCGGGACCGTGGTTCGGGAGCATGCGGGATTGGCGAGTGTCGAACGGCAGGGATGTCGCGAAGCGGGTGTGACAGTATTCGGAGGGTGAGCATCATCTTCAAAACGTATGCACGTGAAGTCTATCGTCGCCGCTTTCGAAAGCCGCTCGGCGATCAAGTGACGAGCACGGTGCTCACAACATCCTGCGAGCTCCCGCTTTTGGTGTGCGAGTGTTCGGCGGTGCCGGGTTTGTCACGTCTCGATTCACGCCGCCCCCAACAAGAGCCTCGTGTACACGTTTCGCGCGTCTTCGCTCGTTTCCGCTCAGTGCCCGTGGCCCTGGATCGGCGGACCGGGCCATGCGCGGATGGTCACGCCGCACTTCGGTGCATGGTGGTCGGTCGATCCATAGAGGTGAAGTACGTAGGATATGTGGTTACTGGGAGTCGTACCTAGGTAAGCCTTCGCTCCTAGGCCATTTTTACATCTTGCAACTGTTTGTCAAGCTCGTTATGCTGCACGTGGCAGTTGCGCTTCGGCAGCTCATCTCGCCACTTCTTTCACGGCCCACGCGGCACTCAACAACAACCATTCACGAGGGAGCTATTAAGGCCCACGCGTATACGTAATGACTGATTTCAATAAGCAGAACGTCGGGGAGGGTGGCCCAGTGTTGAGTCCGTCGCCCCCGGAGAGCGAAACCTCCGCCGACATACATTCCTTACCCCTCGAATCGCTGAAGGCCGTGCTGGATATGACGGCCTTGGCCTTGGAGCCTGAACGATTCACCGGATCTACCTCGGCAGTGGTGACTGCCTTGGCCAGCCGATTAGCGTGCGATCGAGTCAGTCTCGGAATCGCGACTCGTAACGAACTTCGTGTGCAAGCGCTGTCGCACAGCGCCCAGTTCAACCACAAGACGGATCTTCTAAATGCGATCACTGCTTCGATGGAGGAAGCGGTCGATCAGCAACAGACGGTCCTTGTGCCCGCCCCGGCCGGATGGCCGGCGCAAAGCACGCGCGCTCATGACGAGCTTCGCCGGCGCTACGGCGCGGCGTCCGTCTGTTCGCTTCCCCTTTGGGCCCACGGCAGGATCGTCGGCGTGTTGACCTGCGAGCGCGGCGGCGAACAACTATTTGACAGGTTCACGGTCGAATTGTGCGAAGCCATGGCGGCATTGATCGGGCCCGCGCTCGACTTAAAGCGCCAGCATGATCGTGCGTTGCCGATCAAAATCTGGGAGAGCGTCCGGCGACACATCGGCACGGTGATCGGCGCCGGCCATCTGGGGGTGAAACTCTCCCTTCTGCTGATCGCGGCCCTGGGCGCATGGTTTCTCACAAGTGCGAGTGAATTTCGCGTGACGTCGAAAGCGGTGTTGGAGGGCGAGGTGCAGCGGGTGGCGGCAGCGCCCTTCCAGGGCTATATACACACCGCGCCGGCCCGGGCCGGTGATGTCGTGAAAGCCGGACAGGTGTTGGCCACGCTGCAGGATCGGGATCTTCAGTTGGAACGTCTGAAGCGCCTGAACGAGCGCGAGCAACTGGCGAAGGAGCAGCGGCAGGCGCTCGCAGAGCGCAATGCGCCGAAAGCCGAAATCCTCAGCGCTCAATTGCGGCAGGTGCAGGCACAGCTCGACCTCGCCGCGGATAAGCTCTCGCGGACCCAGATCGTCGCACCTTTCGCGGGCGTGGTGGTCTCCGGCGATTTAAGTCAGCAACTGGATGCGCCGGTGGAAGAGGGCAAGGTGCTCTTTGAGGTGGCCCCGCTGGATACCTATCGGATCGTGCTGCAGGTGGATGAGCGGGACATCGGGCATGTTGCGGTCGGCCAGTCCGGCGATCTTCGGTTGTCGGCATTGCCGCAGGAGCTGCTCCCGTTCGAGGTCGCGAAGATCACTCCGGTATCGACCGCTCAGGAGGGAAGAAATTTCTTTCGTGTCGAAGGCCGGTTCCTGACGAAGCCCTCGCAACTCAGGCCCGCCATGGAAGGCGTCGGCAAGATCACCATCGACCGGCGGCTTCTGTCCTGGATCTGGACACATGACGCGATGGAATGGCTGCGGTTGAAACTGTGGGCGTGGCTTCCCTGACAAGGAGATGTGGTGGCGGAATCGTTTTTCAGTCCATCGTGGTACCGGGTCGAAAGGTTGAAACCGAGACTTCGCAGCCACCTGCGCGTGCATCGGCATCAATACCGTGGACAGACCTGGTACGTCCTGCAGGATCTCGCGACCGATCAGTTCCACCGCTTCTCGCCCGAAGCGTACGGTCTCATCGGTTTGATGGACGGACGCCGCACGGTCCAGGAAATCTGGGAGCTGGCGAGCGAACGGTTGGGCGACGAGGCGCCGACTCAGAACGATGTCATCGGCCTGATCAGTCAACTCCATACGAGCGATGCCCTGTTCTTCGACGCACCGCCTGACATGGTCGAGTTATCGAAGCGGTCGGCTACGCAGGTGCGCCGAAAACGATATACCAGGCTGGCGAACATATTCTCCTGGCGCATGCCCCTGTGCGACCCGGACCGATTTCTGGCGCGATTCCTTCCCCTCGTGCGTCCTCTTATCAGTCTGCCGGGGCTGTTGTTGTGGGGGGCACTCGTCGGGATGGGACTGTTATGGGGCGGGACATACTGGACGGCTCTGTTCCACGATTTCTCGGATCAGGCGCTGGCGCCGCAGAATCTGGTGTTGTTGTGGCTGTTGTTCCCTCTGTTGAAGCTGTGCCATGAGTTGGGACACGGCTTCATGGCGAAGGCGTTCGGCGCGGAAGTGCATGAACTCGGAGTGATGCTGCTGGTCTTTACGCCCGTCCCCTACGTTGAAACCACCGGGGCGTGGGGATTCCGGAGCAAGTGGCAACGCATTCTTGTGAGCGCGGCCGGCATGATGGTCGAACTGGCGCTGGCCTCCCTGGCGCTGATCGTGTGGATTAATGCGGAGCCCGGCATCGTGCGGGTGCTGGCGTATAACACGATCCTGATTGCCGGCATCTCCACCGTGTTGTTCAATGCCAATCCCTTGCTGCGGTTTGATGGCTACTACATGCTCATGGACTATTTGGAAATTCCGAACATGAAGCATCGGGCCGGCCGGTATTTTTCCTACCTGGCGGAACGCTATCTCCTGTGGCAACCAGAGGCGGAAATGCCGCATGCAACCGCCGGTGAACGGGTCTGGTTTGTGCTGTACGGGACCGCCTCGTCCCTCTATCGCATCCTGGTGGTCGTCGGCATTCTCCTGTTTTTGGGCGATCAGTTTCCGCCGGTGGCCATCCTCTTCGCAATATCTACCGGGGTCATGATGGTGGTGGTGCCGGTGGTCAAGGGCGCGACCTATCTGTTCACGAGTCCGCGACTGCATCTCGTTCGTGCACGGGCCGTAGTCACGGTGGTCTGTCTGGGTGCGGCGTTGGTGGGAGCGGTCGGGTTTGTCCCCGTGCCGTTCCGTACCGTGACGGAGGGCATCGTCTGGCTGTCCGATGATGCGATGGTCCGGGCGGAAACCGAGGGATTCGTGACGCAAGTGGTGGCGACACCGGGTTCCCAGGTGCGGGCCGGCGACGTGCTGTTCATCTGCCGGAACGCCGACCTGCGTGCGCAGTTGAACGTCTTAAACTCCCGGCTTCAAGAGCTCAAGGCGCGTCACACGGAGCAGGAACCGAACGATAGGACAAAGGCTGCCATCATTGAAGAAGAGACGAAGTACGTGACCCAAGAACGTGACCGTATTCGCGAACGTGTGGATCGCCTGGTCGTACGGAGCAAACAAGCCGGGACCTTCGTCACGACACGTGCTGAGGATTTCCCCGGTAAATATGTCCGCCAAGGTGATCTCATGGGACAGGTGTTGGATCTGCGCACCGTCACCGTACGGACCGTGGTGCCACAGGGAGAAATCGATCTGGTCCGGTACCAGCTCGAATCAGTCGATGTGCGTCTGGCCGAACGGTTGCCGGCGACCCAGCCGGCGGCTCTTGTCCGCCTCGTGCCGGCGGCGACGAAGCAACTGCCTAGTGCGGCGTTGGGAAGTCAGGGCGGAGGACAAGTTCCGCTGGAGCCGTCGGACGAGAAAGGGCTCACGGCGATGGGCCGGTTTTTTCAGGCTGATCTCACCCTGGCCAACTCCATGGGATTGATGGATGCCGGCGGTCGAGCCTATGTGCGGTTTCATCACGGATGGATGCCCCTGTCTGCGCAGTGGACTCGGCAGGTCCGGCAACTCTTTTTGGCGCGATTCAATGTCTAGATCATTGGGACTGTCTGCCATACGAGGACTGGCGTACCCTGAGCGCTCGGCCGCTCAGGCAGGAAAGTTGGATCGTTGGGCGCAAGCCGCCGTGGCTCCGGTTCTACGCCGTCTTCGTGCGTCGGTTGTTCGGCGGGAGCACTGGGTGCAGCAGGTCGCCGCGGCCGGCGTCGAATGTGCCCGGCTGCGCGAGGAGGGTGTGAAGTCCATGGCGCAGGACCTGCGCGCTTCCTTGACCAAAAAAGGATTTCGCCCGGCGCTGGCCGCGAAAGCATTCGCGTTGGTGCGCGAAGTCGCCTCGCGGACGATCGGAATGCGCCATTTCGATGTGCAACTTGTCGGAGGGTGGATCTTGTTGACCGGTCGGGTGGCGGAGATGGAAACCGGCGAGGGCAAGACGTTGACCGCGACGCTCCCGGCCTGTACTGCGGCACTCGCCGGTCTCCCGGTTCATATCGTCACGGTCAACGACTATCTGGCGGCCCGCGATGCGGATCTGATGAGGCCCGTCTACGAGTCGTTGGGACTTTCAGTGGGGACGATCGTGCAGGGGATGACACCGCCGGAACGACAGGCCGCGTATGCCTGCGACATCACCTACTGTACCGGTAAGGAATTGGTATTCGATTATTTGAAAGATCGGATTCTCGTCGGGACAGCGTCGAATCGACTGCAGGTGCATCTCGACCGTCTGCACCGGCGTCGTGCGCAATCAGGCGACTTTCTGTTGCGGGGCCTGCAGTACGCGATCGTCGATGAGGCTGACAGCGTGTTGATCGACGAAGCCAAGACACCGTTGATCATTGCGCGTTGTACCGATAGTACCGCCGAACAGACGGCCTACGCGCAGGCATTGCACATGGCCGGGCAGCTGGTGGAAGGACGGGATTTCATCGTCGACCGCGGTGAGCGCACGGTGCGAATGATGTCGTGCGGCGAGGCGCGTGCGGCGGAACTTTCCTCAGGCCTGGGCGGATTGTGGCGAGGGCGGCGTCGTCGCGAGGCCCTCATACACCAGGCCTTGATCGCCCTCCATCTGTTTCACCGTGACCAGCAGTATTTGGTGCAGGAATCCAAGGTGCAGATCATCGATGAGTACACCGGTCGCCTGATGCCTGATCGTTCTTGGGAACACGGTCTCCACCAGATGATTCAGACCAAAGAAGCATGCCCGCTGGGCAATCAGCAGAGCACCCTGGCCCGAATCAGTTATCAGCGATTCTTCCGCCGCTATTTGCGTCTCGCGGGGATGACCGGAACCGCGCAGGAGGTGGCGCGTGAACTATGGTCTGTCTATCGCCTCGGAGTCGTCCGTGTTCCATCGAATCGCCCTCTGAGGCGGCGAAGGATCGTGGATCAGGTCTATGTCAGGGCCGACGATAAGTGGCAGGCGGTCGTCCGATCCATCGCAGACATGACACAGCAGGGCAGACCGGTGCTCGTCGGTACGCGGACGGTCGCGGCTTCGGAGCATCTCAGCCGCTTGTTGGGTGGCGCAGGGCTTGAGCATCAGGTCCTCAATGCTCGGCAGGATCGGGACGAGGCCGCCGTCATCAGTCGGGCCGCCGAGTCGGGGCGTATTACCGTGGCGACGAACATGGCAGGGCGAGGAACTGATATCCGTCTCGATCCGGATGTGATCGCGCGAGGCGGACTCCATGTCATCGCGACGGAACGCCATGATTCCGGTCGTATCGATCGCCAACTGTTCGGACGCTGTGGACGTCAGGGCGATCCGGGGACCTATCAAACGATTCTTTCCCTGGACGATCAGTTGTTCGTCGACCATGGTGGATCGGTCGGACGGAGACTCAGGGGGATACTCGGTTGTCTCGGCGCCCGCATTCCTCAATGGCTCGGGAACTTCTTTTGTTGGCGAGCTCAGCAGCGTGCGGAGCGGCTGCAGGCTCGGATGCGTCGAGCGGTCATGAAAATGGATGAGCAGTTGGATTCCACCCTCGCATTCACCGGTCGTTCGGAATAGGAACATGCCATGCGTGTAAAAACCTTTACGTCATACAGTCTGTCCGCCGCTTGGATTGGAAGCCTTCTTCTGCTGTCGGCCCCCGGCGTCTCGCAGGCGGCCGAGTTGAGCTGTCTGATCCAGCCGTACGTCGTCATTACCATCACCAGTCCGGTAGGGGGATTGCTGGAAACGGTGGCCGTGGATCGAGGGGATCTCGTGAAGGAAGGGCAAATTCTCGCCGTTCTCGATACGAGTTTGGAACGGGCGACCGGTGCCGTCGCGCATGCTCAGGCCGAGTTGACGAATCGACGACTGGCGGATCTTGAATTGCAGCGGACTTCGGCTGAAGTTGGGTTGAGGACGATTCGAAGCCCGATCAACGGGGTCGTAGTCGAACGCTACATGTCGCCGGGGGAATTCCCGAAGCAGGAGCGCATCATGCGACTGGCTCAGATTAACCCGCTTCGCGTCGAGGCCTATGTGCCCGTGTCCTTACTTGGAAAGATTACCGTCGGCATGGAAATGCAGGTGAAGCCTGAAGCGCCGGTCAGCGGGACGTATAAGGCTGTCGTGACAGTGGTGGATCGTGTCGTGGACGCCGCCAGCGGGACATTTGGTGTCCGTCTGGAATTGCCTAATCCGGACTTGAAGCTGGCAGCCGGGCTGAAGTGTTCCATGGTTGTGCCAGGCAGTAAGTAGTGCAGCGTATCGGTGTCAATGCAGAAGAACCACGTGCTCTTAACTAGGAGGGGAGGTCAGTGATGAGGGATAGCGGATATTTCTCAAAGTTACGGGAATTGCTCACGAATGAGAGAAGCGGACGCAAGAGATCTCTCGCGAAACATCAGCGCACGAGACGCGCCTCTCCCTTCAGAATAGAGCAACTTGAGGCGCGAGTGTTGCTGGCGGGTGATCTGGCTAGTGCCGTTACACTCCAGGCTGCAGTCGTGCAGGAACAGTACACGGAGGGCGCGATTAACATTGGACAGGCGTCCCATAATTCAGGGTATGCCTACTATGTGTCACAGAATTTCGGGACCACCGGGGATTCGAATGCTACACCGACCGTGTCGACGTTGCGGATCTATGAAAACGGGCAGGAACTAGGGCCGGCACATTCACTGCACGCGGACATCCGGCAGCAGGGTGACGGGCGGTTTAGCCACTGGGGAAATACCCTCTATTTTTCGGCGTCAGACAATTCCAATCCGTTGACGAACGGACGATCCTACACCTATCGCGTCTATACGGACGGAAGCACTTCAACGCCGACGACCCCTACGACCACACCCACGACGACGTCTTCCTATGTGCAGGGCGCGATTAACATTGGACAGGCGTCCCATAATTCAGGGTATGCCTACTATGTGTCACAGAATTTCGGGACCACCGGGGACTCGAATGCTGCACCGACCGTGTCGACGTTGCGGATCTATGAAAACGGCCAGGAACTAGGGCCGGCACATTCACTGCACGCGGATATTCGAACACAGGGTGACGGGCGGTTTAGCCACTGGGGAAATACCCTCTATTTCTCGGCGTCAGACAATTCCAATCCCTTGACGAATGGGCGGTCCTATACCTACCGGGTATACACGGCCACTGGGACCACGCCGACACCCACTCCGACACCAACTCCCACTCCGACGCCAAGTAGCGGCATCAAGACCGATTTTGGGGTGTATAAAGAGCCGGCTTTGCTCTCTCTACCTTCCGCAGGCTCCAAGATCATCGATCCGACTTTTGGCACGGCCATCCTACGGTTGACCGATGGGAGTGATGGGAGTACGAATGCTTCGGTTCAATATAGCAATGTGCCCTCCTTTAACAAAGACAATACCTATGTCATGGCGGTTGAAACGCTTGGCCCCAAACGGGCAAAGTTCTATACGTTTGACCCGGTCAACTTTAGGTCCGGTAGCGGATTTGTTCTGAGCAACGTCCCGTCAGGGCTGCAGGAATATGGCTTGGTTTGGAGCGGGGTCAACCGTCAAGTGACCTTTGGTGTCGGGCAAAACAAGATTTGGCAAGTCGATGTGTCGACCCGACAGTCGACGCTCGTGAAGGACCTGACCTCTTATGGAGCCGGAGGCTACCTCACCCAAATGTCGAAGAGCCTGAACGACGATGTGTTCGCCGCTTCTGTTGTGAACGGCAGTGGGTCCACGGTCGGGTATATCGTGTACAAGCGGAGTACCGACACGGTATTGCTTCGGAAGACGGTGAGCAATCTGGACGAAGTACAGGTGGACAAGTCTGGCCGGTATTTCATGGCGGTGTATAAAGACGGCCACGATGAGATTTGGGATCTGCAGGGTGGGGCGAAGCTTACTGCGACACTGACAGGAAGCCTGGGATTTTTTCATCGCGATGCTGGGTTTGGAACTGCCTTTACCTCCTATTCCGGAAATTCACTGGGATTCCGGCAATTGTCGTCGCCGTCGACGGTGAAAGCGTTGGTGCCTGGCTATTGGGGGTATAGCGCCAATAACCAGCAGGACCATTTCTCGATGTTGGCCGACAATGAAGGATGGGGCCTCGCCAGCCGGTATTCAACAACCGGTAGTGGGGTGGCGAAAACCTTCGACAACGAGATTGTGTTGGTGGCGACCAATGGCAGCAACCAGGTGAGGCGACTTGCGCACCACCGTAGCGTGATGAACGATTATGGTGATACGCCCAGGGCGAATATCAGCCGCGACGGGCAGTTCATCGCCTTTACCAGCAACTGGGGAAATGCCAACGGTCGACGAGACGTGTATATCGTCAAGGTTCCGCCGGCTCCGATGATCTAACGGGCAGGGCGCGGCAAGCGGCCGGAGTGCCGGCTTGCCGCTCCCATCAGGTGGACCTCAGTGACCGCACGGCTTTAAAGGATACATGATTTGTAGCGGAAAGAAGCGCACGACCAGTCGATTGGCCGTGCCCATGGTTCGATCCCTCTGCGTCGCACTGCTCTGCTTTTCTGCAGCAGTGGTTGAGGCGAAATCGGAACTGCCTTGCCTCGTAGTGCCACAGGTTACGCTCACCGTGGGAACACCGGTGGTCGGTGTGCTGAGCAGCGTGGTGGTGAATCAGGGGGATGTGGTCAAGGAAGGTGATGTCTTGGCCACGATTGAATCAAGTTTGGAGCAGGCCGAAGTCGCCTTGGCGAAGGCGAAGGCCGAGATGGATGCGGCAGAGAAAAGCACCCAAATGAAAGCCGAGTTCAGTCTGAGGAAGTCTGTCCGTGCAAAAGATTTGGGCAAGACATCCGCTATGGCGCACCACGAAGTGGATGAAGCCGAAACAGATGAACGACTTGCGCAAGTCGCCCATATCGAGGCGTTGGAGAATAAGCGGGTCGCGCAACTGGAATTGGAGCGTGCGAAGGCGGCGCTGGAGTTGCGGACCGTTCGTAGTCCCATTACAGGAGTGGTGGTGGAGCGGTTTCTCTCTCCAGGGGAGTTGGTCAAGCAGGCTCCGATCATGAAGTTGGCCCGGCTCGATCCGTTGATCGTGGAGGTGCTTGCCCCTGTATCTTGGCTTGGAAAAATTACTGCCGGGATGGAGGGAGACGTTCGATTGGAATGGGCCTCGCCGGACCTGCATCGGGCTCGCGTGACGGTAGTCAATCCGGTCATCAACAGTGCCAGCGGTACATTTGAAGTGCTGCTTGAACTTCCAAACCCGGACTATAAGATACCGGCTGGGCTTTCCTGCACAGTCCGGTTTGCCGTGCATTAGTTCCCCGCCTCATCAGTCACCTTTCCGCTTCCTTAAGCAAGACAACATCAACTGCGGCGGAGTAGGCTGTCCGAATGAGGCTTATACCTGTACTCGTATGTCAGGGCTCCGCGTTCATGAGGCAAGGAGAAAGGTGGATCGTATGAAGATGTATGAGAAGCGGCGAGACGTGATGGCGATGATTTTCTCGATTCTGTTGCTCAGCGGAGTTTCTGCACAGGCGCAACCGGGAGGCTCGGTGCCGGATCCCTTGCCGGAATTGCGTCTGAGTCTGCGGGAGGCGATGGAGGCGGCCGTCGACAACAATCCAAATGTGCGATTGCTCAAGGAGCGGATCGAAACCGCGCGCGCCGCGAGCAAGACACAATTGGGCGCGCTGTTGCCTAATCTCTCGACCAACGTGCGCCAGACGAGGCAGAACATATTTCTCGGGACGATTGGACTGGCGCCCGTCCGCACAGATCCTTTCAGTATCTTTGATGCTAGGGCGAATGTGTCTCAGTCGCTGTTCAGTCTGAGTTTGATCCAACGGTGGCGCGCCTCTCGGGAAGCTCTCAAGGTGGCTGAGCTGGAGTCGGAAACGACCAAATTTGACACCATGTCCGCAGTCGGCCTGCTGTATATCGAGACTCTCAAGGCCGAAGCGACCGTGAATACCAGGAACGCGAATATGCGTCTCTTTGAGGAGCTACTGGAGCTGGCGCGGAGCAGACGCGGGGGCGGCATGGGGACGGGACTTGATACGGCCAGACTTGAGGCGCAGTTGGAAAATGAGCGTCAACAATTGGCTGCCGCTCGCTACGAAGTAGAGCGACTCAAGGTGAACATTCTGCATGGGTTGGGGTTTGCTTTCGATGTCCGTTTGACGCTCACTGATGCATTGAAGCTGGAAGTGTTGGAACCACCGACCATTGATGAAGCCGTGACCGTCGCGATGAATCAGCGGATGGAAGTCAAAGCGCAACAGCAACGAATCAAGACGGCCTCCTTAACCTTGAATTCAACGGAAACCGAACGCATCCCCTCCCTGGCGGCACAAGGGGATTACGGTCTCATCGGGAACCGGATGCACAATACGCTGGATACGTATAACATCGGGTTGTTCCTCACGGTTCCCCTCTTCGACGGCGCGCGCGAAGGCCGAATCAGCGAGTCGAGGAGTCAAGTCAACCAGGAAACCATTCGCATGCGGGTCGTCAGCAACCAAGTCGTGTTGGACGTCCGGGAAGCCCTTGTGACCTTGTCGTCTGCGAAGGAACAGTTGGCGATTTCTCAGGTCGGTCTGCAGGCAGCAATGAAAGAGTTGGCCCTCGCGAAGGAGCGGTTTACGGTCCTCACCGCCGGCAGCAATTTCGAAGTGACGAATGCTTTGTATAGCCTCTCCCGGGCAAGGGACAATACGGTGGATGCAATGTTTCGGCTCAATGGGGCCCGCGTGAATCTCGCGCGGGCATTAGGAGAACTTGATAAACTCAGCTGACCTCGCGGGGACAGTGTTCATGCGGCAAACCACTCCTTTGATAGGAAGGTCAGCACCGTTCCTGCAAGGGAGGCAGCGAAAAATTGAGGCCTGCGAAAGTCAGGAAGAGAAAGCACTGGTGCAGCTCAAACCGTAGGGCAAGAGAATACATCACTGCAAGTCATTCCGGAGAAGGAATGCTGAATGTGCCCTGAGACACCGCGAATCCCTGGTGTTGAACCGGACAGGGAAGAAGTTCTGTCCGGGGGACGGTGACGCGAGGGGGGTGTTATGCCAGGGCAGGTGATCCTACCAGCCCCTGCTGGTGCGCTCTGATAAGAAGCTTTTGACGGTTGGAGACGCCGAGTTTGTCGAAAATGCTGGTGAGGTGATGCCGGACTGTAATGCTGGAGATGCACAAGCGATCGGCAATGTCTTTATTGGAAAGGCCTTCACTGATTAATCGCACCACCTCGCGTTCCCGTTCCGTCAAACCGTCCGACCATTTAGTGAGAGCGGGAGGTGTGAGAGGCGCGGTTGAGATGGCCGGGGTGTGACTCAATTTCAACGGAGTCGGTCTGTTGCCGATCGGCAATACGACTTCCCCGCCTGAGTCGGCAAGATAGGTGATGGTTGCAATGAGTACGGCGGATGGCTGCACTTTGAGGACGATGCCATCGACCCCGGCGGCAAGCGCCTGCCGGGTGCATTCAGTATCATCGAACCCGCTGAGCAGGATGGTTTTGACCCCCGGTGCCACTCGCTTGATCTTCTGAATCAAGTCCGGCGCCGCGCCGCCGATTTCAGTATCGAGAATGACAATGTGAGGCTGCTCGTTGGTCAGTATCTCGTCAAGATTGCCTGCGTGAGCAGCCTGCCCAACCAACCGGATCCATTTCGCGTCATCCACGATCTTCTGCAGGCCGAGCCGGAGCAGATAGTTGTTCGTGACTATGGCGACCACGGTGGTGGTTTGTATTTCTACGATTCTGCTCATCGATCCTCCCGAGTGAAACGCGCCCCAGCGAGTCGCAGGGTACAGATCCGAAAAGTCTCTACGTAGTTCCTTAAACAGCTACGCAACGAGTACTAGGTCGAATGTGTGATGGAGTGTGCCTACATGGCGCATATTCGCACATCGCTTCCTCTTCAGGCAATGAGCAAATCTCATTAGATTGTTCGCCGCAAAGCATTGCAGGGATTCGGTTTGCCGGGATTGGGCATCCTTCATTTATGGAACGGTCGAGATGTTCAAGATTGTGCATGTGTGCTTCTACGGGTGTGACAGCTAGTGATTTTTCTAGGTTCTCATATCGAGTAACACTAGATAGGGATGCGAAAACGAAGCGAAATAAATGCCAGTATTCGTTGTGCTCCGTTTGTGCACGAACATCGTTGCATCGTTCTGGCACAAAGGTGCTGAGTGCAAAACCGGATCGCTCTAGAAGAAAAGCACCATTGTCCGATGTAAACACAGTCAGAAATCTTTAGAAGAATGCACGCACTGATGGGACTCAGAGGGCGAAGCTATGTTGAATACAATCCAGTCTGGTTCTCGTACTCCGCATTCGCTGACGGCCGATGCCGCAGTAAATCTTCACTGGTACGCTATCAGCACACGCTCCAGGCACGAGAAGCTGGTTCGGGATCGCCTGGCCGGCATCGGTGTTGAGCCGTTTCTTCCGTTGGTGAAAAAACTGAGCCAGTGGACGGATCGAAAGGTTTGGACCGAAAGCCCGCTCTTTTCAGGCTATTGTTTCGCTCGCTTTTCGCTGATGAACAGCCATGCCGTGCTTCAAACGCCTGGGACTGTCCGAATCGTGGGATCGCTCATGCCCGAAGCCATTCCTGATGAGGAGGTGGCGGCGATTCAGAAACTAGCGGAGAGCCGGCGTGCATTCGAACGCCACGACTATCTGACCGAAGGGGCATGGGTAGAAGTGGTGCGAGGCCCGTTGACAGGGTTGCGCGGACAATTACTTAGGAAAGCAAATCAGGACTGTCTGGTGATCCGTGTGCATCTGATTCAGCAAGCGGCCACTGTCCATATCGATATGAGTGAAGTGCAACCGCTTGACTCCAGGCCACTTGTCCGGTAGCTCTTCTCCCCAAGCATCTCACCTGTAGCACCTCACCTGGGTTTCGTGAATGCGAGTCACATCTCGAAAACGGTCGCACTATACAAGCGATGAGAGACAGCGGATCCTTGCTGCGCAGAACCACTCCACGGTCAAGGTGATCTGTCAGAAATACGGTATTTCTCCGAGTACCTTCTACCGGTGGAGAGCCAGTGTGGCCGCACATAAGAGTGAGGAAGGTGCCCGCTTGAATGATCTTGAATCAGAGAATCGACGGCTGAAGAGGCAGGTGGCCGAGTTATGGCTGGACTACACCAGTCTCAGGAATGCGCTCATCAATGGTAAGGGGCGGGAATGTTGAGGACCGAAACCGGTGGTTTCGCAAAGAGTCGTCGTCGCCTCAGGTGGTGGTCTGCAGTCGTGTCGCTGAGGATATTGACGGACGTTTGCTCTGAGTGATGTAAATCGTTCTAGCGTGCAGGTAATAGGTTTTATCGGTGAACGTGTCTTTTCACAGTATGGTATGTCGGATAGCCGCGAAGGCGATTCCGTACGGCACGATCTGCGTTGCGCTCGTGGTGGCTCTGACCGCTTTTCCTTCATCTGGTTTTAGTCAGCAGGTGTCTTCGCCGTTACCGACAGGCACTCGCAGCCTTTCGTTTGGAGGGATGGGATGGGCGTGGTTCTCTCAGTTTGCAAACCCGGCGTTTGTGGGTGCTCTCTACATGACGCCGGATTGGCCTAAGACCGGCTATTATCCTGTGTACCCAGGAGCGTTTTCGAGACCCATCACGGAGGATGGCGTCGCGGTCGGGCCCGCGAGGCTTCACCCGATTTTGGGAGTGGCCGAAATATATACGGACAATGTGTTCCGTACCAATACCAACCGACGCAGTGATTTTGCGACGACGCTGGCACCTGGAATTCAAGCCGAGCTGCCTTTTGCGGGCCGCCACACCTTTGTGGCCGACTATCGCAGCAACATTCAAGTGTTCCATCAGAATCCCTCAAACAATGTGCAGGATCAAACCGCGTCGGGACGATTCAATTTCGATTTTCCCGGCGGATTGCGACTTGATGTGCAGGGCGAGCACAAGTTGGGACATGATCCGCGAGGCTCGGCCCTGGATACCCAGAACGTCGAGGTGAACAAATGGACCGCGAACAGTGTTCTTGGTCGACTTTCTTACGATGGAGCGACTGCCGGGATCAGGTTGAATGTCTCTTCAACCCGCTGGGCCTATCTCAACAATGCGCAGAGTATCTTTCGAAACAGACTGAGCAATTACGCGGGTGTGACCCTACTGGGCAACGTCACGAGCAAGACGGCGTTGGTTGCCAATGTCGCGGCTAATCAGGAGGTCTACGAAGAGAGTAAAACGCTCAATAGCACCACCTACAGTGCGAGTACGGGGCTTCAATGGAACGTGTCTGAAATGACCACCGGAGAGATTTTGGCCGGCTATCAGCATCTGAAGTTTGCGAATGCCGAAAGCGGGCAGAGTGTCGCCGGGCTCCAATTCCCGCGAAGCAGCGACTCCTATGGTAACTTTTTTTTCGTGAGCAACATGTCCTGGAAGCCGACACCGTTTCTGACTCTGTACCTTCAAGGATATCGGAGTTTTCAACAATCTGTCATTTTGGGCACGCTATTCTTTACGTCTACTGGAGCTAATTTTTCAGCCGTCCATACGTTGACGGACAGCACCGCGCTCACCTTGAATGTCGGAGTCGAGCGCGACCAATTCGAAAATCCGGCACCGACTCCGGACAATCCAAACCGGCTTGATCTGATCAAGAATGTGGCTTTTGGGGTTCGGTATCGCACGGTCAAGTGGGCCGGGGTTGCGTTGCAGTATATTTTTGAAGATCGAAGCTCGAACGTGGATCGCTTCAATTATTATGCAAATTCGGTCATGCTGTCGCTTCAAGCGACGTTCTAGCACCGTGGGGTCTTGCCGCCCTCTGTTTCACGAGACGGTGGATGTAGACTCTTCTGGTCCATACGGACCTGTTCCGGCGACGTGTTGAGGCCGTGCGCCCTTGAAAACGTATAGCGCCGGAGCGATGGGTGCCTCAAATGGGACGGTATTGTCAAAGGAGAGACTGTGAACGCCAAAGCCGTTGTATTGGATGAAGCCGAGCAGACGCTCAGTGAGTACGCTGTATCCTGTTGGCGGCATCGCTGGCTGATTGTGCTTGTGGCTGGAATTTTTGGGGTCGGGGCGGCGGGTTGGTCCTTTCTCCAAGTCCCGGTTTATCAGGCGAAGGCGACGGTAGTGATCGAAAATCCAACCCCCGGCGGATTGGACAAGGACAAGTCGTTTTATCCGGACAACAGTCCTGAGTACTTTCAAACTCATTTCGAATTGATGAAGAGTCATTTCGTGTTGCAACGGACGGCCAGACTGCTGGAATTGTCGGACCGCCCTGAGTATCAACCCAAGCCTTCTGCGACCAGGCAATTTCTCAAGTCCCTGCTGCCGAACGCTGCGTTCACATTTCTGCGCCAAGCCCCAAAAGAGAAAGTCGATTCCGTCGACGACGCAGAGGAAGCCTTAATCAAGCAGTTTGCTCAGGATATCGAAATCATGCCGATTCGGGGGGCGCGGCTAGCGCATGTCACTGCGAATGCCATTGATCCGGAGTTGGCTGCTCAGATCGCAAACACGCTCGTGTCGGTCTACATCGAGCGGAATCAGGAGCTCAGCACTAATTCCAAGGAGCAGGCCGCGCAGTGGTTCACCGGCCACCTTGAAGAGTTGCGGCAAAAGGTACAAAACTCCCAGCAGGCATTGTATCTGTTTCGCGCGAAGCATGGGTTGTTGACCGGGGAAGAACGAAAAAGTGTCGCGGCCCATACCCTGGCGGAGTTGAATTCACAACTGGTCAAGACAGAAATGGCCAAGGCAGAGGCGCACTCGCGGTTCCTGCAGATTCGATCGGTCTTGAATCCGCAAGGCGCGGGTACGACAGGGCTGGATTGGTCTAGGCTGGACTCCCAGATTCAGGTCCTGAATTCGCCCTTGATTCAGACCCTCCGGGCGCAGGAAATCACCGTGTCGGCGCAGGTGGCGGAGCTGTCGGAAAAGTATGGGGCGCTCCACCCTAAATTGGCTCATATGAAAGCGGAGTTGCAGGACCTCCGGCAGCGCGTCCAGCAGGAAGTCCAAAAAATCTACGATTCCGTCAAGCATCAGTATGACATGGCTTTGGCGCAGGACAAAGCCGTCAAGGAGGCGATCACCCGTTACAGCACCGATAAGATCCGTCTGGAGCAGAACGAGATCGAGCACAGCATGTTGGAGCGCGATGCAGAAACGAGCCAACATCTGTACGATGTGTTCCTCAAGGCGACGAAGGAAACAGATCTATCGTCCGGGTTGCGGGCGAACAATGTGTACCTGGCCGATCCGGCCGCCCCAAGTTCGGTGCCCTCCAAGCCGCGGACCAAGCTTAACATCATGTTGGGACTTCTGGCCGGATTGATGACTGGCGTTGGTTTGGCGATTTTCGTCGAAGGCCGAAGCAAGAAACTCATGGCGCCGGCCGATGTCGAACGCTATCTACCGAATGTGTCCCTACTCGGGGTTGTGCCGCTGCTCTCCAAATCTGCAGCTCAGGAGAAGGCGTTGGCGCCGCCCAATGCGCTGACACCCGTTGCCGAAAGCTTCCGCATTATTCGAACCAGTCTCCTCTTGTCCAACCCTGACATGTTGCCCGCGCGTATCCTCATCACGAGTCCGGGGGAGAACGAGGGCAAGACCACGCTTGCGGTCAACCTGGCGATGGCGATGGCTCAGTTGGAGGATACGCAGGTCGTCCTGATCGATGTGGACTTTCGCAACCAGCACATCCATCCTCTGTACGATGTGGGGAGTCCGGAGCAACAGCCAAAAGGATTGGGGCATCTGTTACGAGGGGAGGCGGGCTTGGCCGAGGTCGTGCACCAGACGTTCGTCAAGAACCTGTCCGTCATTCCGCACGGAGGACGTCCTGCGAATCCGACGGAACTCCTACACTCCAAATCCATGGCCCAGTTGCTGAATTGGGGTGCCACAAATCGCTGCCATATCATTCTGGACTGTCCCCCGGTCCTTCCCATCGCCGATGCTGCGGTATTGGCATCCAAAGTGGATGGTGTCTTGTTGGTCGTCAGCGCGGGCGAAACCACGCGTGATGCCTGTCACCTTGCCATACAGCGCATTAAGCAGGCCGGTGGGCGGCTGCTGGGGGTGGTGATGCAAAAAGCACCCGTGGCGGACTCATCCTATTACTACGGGGCCTACCAGCAACAGCGTTGAATACTGCGGGAGTGTTCTTTGGCGTGAGGCTTGGTCCGTCGCGTCTGTAACAGAAATATGAATCACAGTCTTAGAATCGGTTTGAAGCGGTGGGGCACATGGCAGCGTCAAGCATCCACTCGATGGGTGTTGGCAGCTTTGTTCACAGTAGGGGGGTACTCGTTTCTCGGCAAGGTATCGGCCTTCGCCAAAGACGCGGTCGTTGCGTATCAATTTGGGCGTGGCGACGAGTTGGATGCGTTCCTCATTGCGCTGGTCATTCCCCAATTCACGATTACATTGCTCGGCGGTTCGCTGAATGCAGCCTTAATACCAACCTACATTCAAGTCCGGGAGCAGGAGGGACCGGAAGCTGCGCAACGAGTGTTCTCGACGGTCACAATGTTGACCAGTGGCTTTCTTCTCCTGACCTGCTTCGTACTGATGTTATCGGCCCCATGGCTGATGCCCATTTTGGCCGCAGGATACGGTCCCGAGAAGCTTGTGTTGGCGAAGGTCTTGTATGGTGTCCTCTTGAGTACTGTGATGTTCAGCGGGCTCGGGACTACCTGGGGTGCGGTATTGAACGCCGGGAACCGGTTTGCTTGGGCCGCGGCGGTTCCTATGGTGACGTCCCTCACGACGATGGTGGCCGTGCTGTGTTTGGCTCGCTCTTGGTCGGTGTATGCCCTGGCGGCTGCTGCCGTAACGGGAGCTTTCGTCGAAGCGGCTTTGTTAGGTTGGCAATTGAAACGGTTGGGAATCGCGTTGCTCCCACAGTGGCATGGCCTCAGTCCGGCAACCAGGCAGGTGCTCGGACAGTATTGGCCCATGGTTGCGGCAGCATTTCTGATGGGGAGTACCCATCTTATCAGTCAAGGGATGGCTGCCATGCTGGATCCGGGTAGCGTGTCGGCATTAGGTTATGGCAATAAAGTGACGGCCGTCCTCCTCGGTGTTGGTGCCACAGCGGTTAGCACGGCCTTCCTTCCTCATTTTTCTAGAATGGTCGCCCTGGATGACTGGAATGGAATTCGAGATACGCTGTTCACATACACAGGTCTACTTTTGGCGGTGACAATTCCTCTCTCGGCGCTCTTGATATATATATCCGAGCCCGTGATCGCTTTGCTTTTCCAGCGAGGTGCCTTCACAGAGTCTGATGCCAAGATAGTTGGTGAGGTACAGGCCATGTATCTGTTGCAAGTCCCCCCATGTATTGCAGGCATGCTCACGGTTCGGCTTATTTCTGCAATGAGAGCAACTCACATTATGCTGTGGGGGAATATTATCAATATTCTACTATGCGTCGTTCTAACCTATCTGCTGATGCGACGGTTTGGTGTTGTAGGCATTGCTTTGGCAACCAGCGTAATGTATGTGATATCATTCTGTTTCCTCTTTGTAGCATCGGCTCGCTGTCTAGCCACTAAGACGTCTGCTCAAGCGGTTGCGTAAAGGATTTCTCCCACAGCATTCCTAATCTCCTCGTGGCCGTGGCCCATGCGTAGGAGATTTATTGAACGGTCGTTGACCGACGTGAAGACCCTCTGCAGGATAGCATTGCGTTAGGCCATAGCAGAACAGACCTTGACTCGTTTAGCCCCTTCACCGTGAACGGCATCTCCTCCAAGACGCGCTCCAAGAATGCCAGCGTATTTGCCGCTGTGCCTCGACGAAAGATTGCCAGCACCCGATAACCCGTACAATCGTCAAGCGCCGTGTACTAATAACATTCCGGAGCAATCTTGCAAGTGTCGAGCTGCACGCGGTCCACGGCAACGAGCCGACATGCTGGTGTTGCATCTTGGGCCGCGTCGTGGGCACCAACTGAGACACTTGGTTAATGGCCAGAGCTTCGTGAATCGAGTCTGACGAAAGCTTGAGATCATGATGGCACCGCAGTTCGCTCTGAATTGGCCGTGCTCCCAGTTTACGCTCTACCCGCAAGATGAGAACAAGCCGTCGTTTCTTTCTCGAACACACGTTGATCGGGTGACCGCACGGGGCGGCGACTGTGACTGAGGAGACCCGCCTGTCCCCCTCATGAAACAAACGTACCCACTTCCGGAGTGTGGGGCGGGAAGGCTCGCGCCGTCGACACACCAGGCCGGCATTCCCGATTCGCTGGTAGAGCTGTACCCACAGAAGTCGCCTGCGAATGTCGGAGTCCACTGCCTGCCTTAGTTGAACCGATGGTACGAATCATACAGCTAATTGCTGCATAGCCAGCAGACCGCGAGGCATCTCTTAAGAAGGACCATATGCTGTCAAACTAGCCAGAGCCACTCCTATATGGTCGCGCTCGAACCTATCTCAAAACTGAAAAACGACGGTCCAATGGACCTCACCTATGCAAGTGACAGGACATCGATTGCGATATTTCCCATGATTCTGCTATTTGTCCATGGCTCAAACCTCTTCGAGCAAACGGTTCCCTGACCGAAGAACGATTTTCAGATAGGTTTGAGCCTATAACTCAAGCCGCTGCTTTTTCTCTGTACACCCCTGTCCAACTTCTCGTTGCAAGAATCTCTGCCGAAAGATATCAGAATGCGGATGACCCTCATTATTTCCTCTCTATCGCTCGGAGGGGCTGAAAGAGTTCTCTCAATACTTGCTAAGTATTGGACTCAAAGTGGTCACTCAGTGACAGTGGTAACTCTTGGTGCTTCTTCAACCGATTGGTTTGTGCTTCACCCCGCTGTCATACGGATTGGTCTTGACCTGTTGGCGCCATCACCGAACTTTGCCCATGCGATTCTTTCCAACGTGAAGAGGGTTCAGCGCCTACGAACTGCTATCCAGCGATCGCAGCCTGACATAGTTATAAGTTTCATGGATAGAACTAATGTGCTGACACTTATAGCCACTCGTGGACAGAATATTCCTGTCATTGTGTCCGAGCGTACGGACCCTAGGCATCATGTAATAGGCCGTTGTTGGAACGCATTGAGAGGAAGAATGTACCGGTACGCGGATGCTGTAATTCTGCAATCAAATTCGGTTCAAGCCTGGGCTAATCAAGAGAACCTAAGTCACTTGACACATGTCATACCTAATCCTATAGATCCTCAAGTCGCCAAAGTTTCAAGTGTCGAGGAGAGAGGCAATGCCAAACATGTTGTTGTAGCGATGGGGCGACTCACAGCGTCCAAACGCTTCGACTTACTCCTTGATGCATTTGCTCGGTGTTCTGACGCCAATCCAGATTGGTCATTATTGATAATCGGCGATGGTGTGGAACGTCAGCGCTTGGAGTTGCGCTCTCGCGAGTTGGGCATCGCGAAGGTTACGAGCTTTGCCGGACAGGTTCGAGATCCTTCGCTACTCCTCAGGGAGGCAGATATATTTGTCATGACTTCAGAGTATGAAGGATTTCCCAATGCCTTGTTGGAGGCAATGGCTTGCGGATTGCCTGTCATTGCATGTGATTGCGCGAGTGGACCTCGCGATATCATACGAAAAGGAATAGACGGTATTCTTGTACCACCTAATGATTGGGCTGGATTGACGAGTGCATTGGATCGGTTGATGAAAAACCCACGTGAACGACAACGTTTCGGAATGCGGGCTGTCGAGGTGGTGGAACGTTTTCGCATAGATCGAATTATGCGGCTTTGGGATGATCTGATAGGGCGCATCTGTCGTACTTCCTATTGAGCGGAAAACCTCTTATCTAACGTTTGTGAATGTGATGAAAGTTGTATTCTTAATTCGGGCTTTGAATTTTGGAGGTGCAGAACGCCAGCTAGTCGCATTGGCGAGAGGACTTCAGCGACGGGGGCACGAAGTGGCGGTTGCCGTTTTTTATTCTGGAGGAGCGCTGGAATCAGAGCTCAAGGAGGCCGGAATCCCCATCCGCTCTCTCGAGAAGCGTGGACGATGGGACGTATTCGGGTTTGCCGCGCGGTTGATTCGTACTGTCCGACACGAACGTCCAGACGTGTTGCACAGTTACATTAGCAACCTTGTCACTGTGGTGCTTAAACCATTTGTAGGGTCGACCAAGATCGTGTGGGGAGTACGTAGTGCGTATATGGACTTCAGTCGATACGACTGGCTTTTTCGTGCAAGCCATGCGTTGGCTTGTCGAGTTTCGCACTCCGCAGATCTGATAATTGCGAATTCGCATGCAGGGCGACGAGGTCATGTCGCTGATGGGTATCCGGAAGAGAAGATAGTGGTTATCCCAAATGGCATTGATACGGTTCGGTTTTGTCCGAGTCCGGATGCCCGTAGACGGATTCGGGCTGAGTGGGGAGTGACAAATGAGGAAGAACTGATCGGCATTGTGGGCCGGCTTGATCCGATGAAAGACCATGAAACGTTTCTACAAGCTGCGGTATTGCTTCTGCCGTTACGGAAGAGGGTTCGATTTGTGTGTGTGGGAGATGGTCAAGCAGAATACCGTAAGACGCTTCACGATCGTGCTCGCGCCCTTGGGCTCTCTGATCGCATCCTTTGGGTGGGTATGAGGTTAAATGTGGTTGAGGTCTATAGTGCTCTTGATCTTCTCGTGAATTGTTCCTCTGGGGAGGGGTTTTCCAACGTCATCGGGGAAGCTATGGCCTGCGGAATTCCATGCGTGGTCACCGATGTGGGAGATTCAGGATTAGTTATTGGATCGTTAGGGAAACTGGTCCCACCAAGAGACCCCATTGCCTTAAAAGACGGGATAGAGGGGCTCCTGGATCGTCGGCCGCCTTCGAAAGAGATTCGACGGCGCATCGTCAACCTATTTTCGTTGGAAACTCTCATTCTGCAGACGGAGCGGGAACTCTTGGCCTTGTGCCTTCAGTCTGGGGGCAAATCTGCTGTGAGAAGAGGAGGCACTCCGGCATGATGATATGCGGGGATCGCGAGCTTTGCTCCACTTTCGGATGTACTGCTCCCCTTTAATCAAGCGGCCACGATCTGAGTGCTGTGGCTGAGATATTGATGTTCAACCTGACATCGTGTTCGATAGCCGAGTGCTGAATGCAAGTACTGGGTGTTCTGCCACTCGATCCACGCACTGAACGCGAGCTCCAATTCGATTGAGCTTGTCCACTAACGGAGCCAGAGGAATTGCTCATTGAGGGGCCGCATGAGTCGTTCCTTATCCGCGTTTACCTTCGGATTGTTGTAGCTGGGGAAGGGTTGCGTGATGCCGAGGGTCGCCGTGGTTGCCATGAAGGCGACGCAGGTCGGCTGACAGCCGTTATCACTCATGATGTGAAGCCCCTGGTCTCGGCTGCCTCCGAGGAACTTCCACTGCACCACCCGATTCAGTACGGCGGGCTAGTGGTTGGTCTTCGCCTGGAGGCTCGCATAGTGGCCGACGATTTTCTTGTTGTGCCGGTTCAGCATCATGACCAAGTACACCCAGCCAGCGGGGTCGACCAGCACCTTGGTCATATCAATGCCCCATCACTGGTTCGGGGCCTTCGGACGTCGCCTGCTTCGCGTCGGCGTCCGCGTGGCCTTCAGCCGCGGGTTGCTCCGCACCAGCAGGCCGTGCTCGTGAATCAGCCGTAGGACGCGTTTCTTGTTCATGGGGAGCCACTCCCTGAAGTGGAGCTGGGCTCAGATTCGGCGATAGCCCCAGAACGGGTGGGCGCCTTCCAGCGTCTGGATCCGCGCGAGTGCCGCCGGTTCATGGCCACACCTCCTCGTCGCTTTTGGGGGGTCCAAGGTGAGTTCGCCGACGAGCTGCCTGAGGCGGGCGTCTTCGTGCTGGAGCCGGAGCTCGCGCTCCGTTTGCTGCGCCACCTCAAACGTGTTTGGCGCATTCGAAGAATAACTGATTGCGCGATTGGTAATATTGTGCCCGGCTGATGTTGTAGTCCTGACAGATCGCGATCACCGGTTTGCCCTTGAGGCCTTCGCGTACGATGGTAGCTTTAGTCTTCGCGTCCCACTTCGGCCCTTCATGGCTGATTTCTCCTGGGTGGATCAGCCACAGTCTACTCAGTTCCGATGCCCCGTGTCTTAGAGAGGAGCAATATAGAGGTTCTGGTGACGACGATTCGTTTTTCTCGAAGATGAGAAAGAATATTCTCGATTGGGCACAGGAGCATAATCATGAGGTCGTAGAAATGAACTCAATATTCTCTGATCATTATGTTATTCATCGGGAAAAATTTAATGTTTCGCCAGATGGGCTCTGGAACGAATTGGGTCATAAACTGGCTGCAAATGCCATCCGGCGTAGGGGTATCGCTCAGTCGCTAATTTTGAGCAAGGGGTAAGTCTGCATTAGAGGTCTGTGACGTCTCCTTTGTAACTATCTCATTCGGGGAAGAGTTCGCACAATGACATCTGCTAAAACACACGAACAAGAAGTTGACAGTGGAGCACGGTTTAAGTTTGGTGAGAACTGGACTCGTTTCTTGTCGCTACTGGATGAAGAAAGAATACGGCAAGCTATCGACAGCCTCAAAGCAATGCTCGAGGTTGACAACTTAGAAGGGAAATCATTTTTGGATATTGGGAGTGGCAGTGGATTATTCTCACTTGCAGCGAAGCGTTTAGGTGCTAAGGTCATTTCTTTTGATTATGATCCGCAATCAGTAGCTTGTACGAAGGAGCTTAAAAGGCGCTACTATGAAGGCGATACCAGCTGGCAAGTGGATGCTGGTTCGGTATTGGATCAGGAATATTTAAACAAGTTAGGTAAGTTTGACATCGTTTATTCGTGGGGCGTGCTACATCACACGGGCGCAATGTGGACTGCTTTGGGCAATGTCGCAGATAGCGTTGCTCCGCGAGGCAAGCTTTTTATTGCCCTATACAATGATCAAGGCGGCGCATCAAAGCGTTGGCTCAAAATTAAACAAATCTATAACAAGCTGCCGGCTCATTTGCGGCCTATTTTTGCAGCGTGCATATACTTCCCGCGTGAGCTTAGATTTTTTCTCATACACCTGGTAAGGAGGCAGCCGCTTAAGTATTTTTCGACAATCATAAACTACAATAAAACAAGTAGAGGAATGAGTTGGTGGTATGACTTGATTGATTGGATTGGCGGGTATCCTTTTGAGGTTTCGAAGCCCGAGCAGATATTTGATTTTTACAAGAATCGAGATTTCAGACTAATTGCCTTAAGAACTTGTGCTGGTGGACTCGGTTGCAATGAGTTTGTTTTTCAACGAAACAGCTAAGAGCCCTTTCAGCGGCACCCCCGAAAACGACGACAATCCAAAACTAGAGTAGAATAGCGGCCTCGACGGTTGACCTGCCCCCCTTAAACCGGCCCTAACGTGCAATCTGGACCGGGGTATTCTTTTATGAACTCACGCTTCCACCAAATACTCGCTGTAATGTCGATCGCAATTTTTTTCACGAACGTGCCGGACTACGCACACGCTCGTCTTGGCATCTTATACCCGAGCTTGTGGGTGGCTGGGTTAGGTGTGTTGGCATTGCCGCTGGTGGTGCGGAAGATCATAAAATCAGAAATTTTGAGGTCACCGGTTCTGATTTGGTGTTTCGGATTTGCGTGGGTGACGATAATGTGGTTCGTCGGATCTTCACAGTCCGATGTCGGATGGCAAGCAGTGCGCTCGAGATTCTTAAGTATTATAGAGCTGTTCCTGTTTCTTGCTATCTTTGCAGACCATCAGGCAAATACCTTTGCAAGAAAAGCTCTTGTCGTTGCGGTAGCGTCAGGTGTTCTCCTGCAAGTCTATGAAATGTTTTTTCCGATGTCATTTAGTGAAATATTGGGCCGTTCGGCAGGATTGTATATGAATCCCAACTCAGCTGGAATCGCCCTAGTTACTGGTATGATTTGTGCGGTAACTGTTTTGCCGCAGCATTTGCGGTGCGGGTTCCTGCTTGTGACTGGAATTGGTGTAATGGCTAGCGTGTCCAGGGCGAGTATTCTGGGCTGGGGGATTAGCATGATGGGGCTGATGGCTATACGCCAAACTCGATTCAGGGATGTTGCAATCACAGGATCTCTTGGTGTTGTGGTTGTTATTCTCATCCTGATACCTCGCTGGGATGAGTTTGCTTCAACTCTCGAGCGAAACGGTTCTATCAACAAAAATGTGGAGGAGCGATTGGGGTGGTTAGCCGATCCATCCGGTGTTTCAGACGCTTCCAGCTGGTCGCGCATATATGTGGCTAGACGCGCATGGGATACAATTGGGGAAAGCCCGTTTTGGGGAAGTGGGACCGGATCGTCGTTCGAGGCTGAAATTGCTCCGCACAATCAATCCCTCGCATTTATGCAAGACCATGGGGTTCTTGGCGCCTTGATCTTGCCACTGTTGCTTCTGGCAGTAGTATCAAGCGTCAGAGGTGAAAACCAACGAACGGCAATTGTTTTCAGTGTAACGGTTATGTTTCTTAGTTTCTTCTCACATGATGTACTAAGTGCCAGGCACACCCTCCTTCTCTTGGCGTTGGTAGCTACCATGACGGATGATAAACACTCTCATCAATTGGAATTTGCCAGGCTTACAACCCCTGATTGGAACAGAGGGAGTTCCAAATGATCCTGATTTTCTCTACTCAATTCTTACGATAATTGGCCTTGCAGGGGCAGTGGTATCAGCCGCCATTCCACTTATAGCATAGATGCCAAGATCCCATGGCACTGTACGTACCTTTCCGTCTTTGTCCATGTTCACTGTGATAATTTCTCCATTGAAACCATTCATTTGGATTGGTGTTCCTTTTCCGATCGCAGGGCTACCGGATGTCAGGTGCCAGTCGGATTGGGAATCGACAAACAAGGGGTTTCCTATGATGGGATGTATCTGGGTGGGGGGGGCCGAACAGTTGTAGAAATTATTATAGTCCACATTTAATGTGCCAGAATAGCTCCATTGTCCCACCACATTGCCGGATAGGCACGTGAAGATGTTGTTTTTGATAGTGGGATTCATTGAAGGGAATCCTGAGTATCCAGGCGAAAGGAAGAGATAACCACCGATCATGACGTTGTTGAGAATTACGCTGTCCTTTGCGCCTCTCATTCCGATGGAATATGCAGTACTTCCATTTTCATTCATAACAACGTTATTGTAGGCAACCGAGTTGTATGCTTCGAGGCCGGATGGCGGGTCATACAACCACTGACTTCCAGACGCACCTCCCAACACAATCCCATACCCCCACGCAGATCGAATATGAATGCGGTTGTTGTAAGCCTGGAAGCTTCGAACCCCTCCTTTTGCTACCATGCTTGTACCCCATGCGTCGCTACCGAGGACGATGTTGTTTCTGAAAATGGTTCCATTATTGTTAAATGCTTCTATTCCTGAGTAGCTCACGCAATTTTCGACAACACTAAAATCCTGGCTGGTCTTGACTCCGTGTCCACGAGCAGGACTTGCGTCGATCAGCATTCCTCGAACCTTGCATCCCACATGGCCGCTAGATTGACTGGATGTGCTGGGTGTACTGGCCGACCAGCATCTTACTGCAGTTCCAGAGGCGCTATTGACGGACGAACAAGGAACATTTGACGGTGAAATGCTTGAACGCAAATCTTCAATCGTAACGTAGCTTGCATAAATGCTGATATTGGGGCTGCACCCTGATGTCGAGCTGAGAATCGCCTGGTGTTTATTCTGCGCTCGAACCGTGATCGGCTGAGTAGATGTTCCGGAATTCCGGAATACAATCTCCGGCTCAGTGTAAGTCCCATCCATTACAATTGCCGTATCTCCAGAGACCAGTGTGCGGGCGGCTTTGCCGATGGTTTTCCAAGGCGCACTCTCTGTTCCGGGGTTGGAATCATTCCCGCTCGGTGAAATGTAGAAGAGCCGCTCAGCAGCAGCGGGTGATGTACTCATGAATGGGCCTGGGAATGTCAGAATCGAAAGTGTCGCCAGGACACAAGTCATCCTTTTGAGCTTGGTAATGTAGGTAAAGGTAGACATCGTGACTGCCTCCGGGTTCTTTTAGGTATCGCGCTGTGACCTGGCTGAGCAATGAACGTGCCTGGCTACCCACAGCCAGGTAAAGGAAGACGAGATTTGAAAGTCCTATGATTTCAGGGACTTTCCAGTACGGTTGACCTCCTGAACAACTTTGTGCCGACGATGGCCGTACACTGTGCAGGAAAGAGCCTACGGTTACTCTTCGGCAAATACCTGTGCAAGAGGGGCCTAACCACATCCTGCCGGGCTACGAAAAGACAAAATACCACCCCCTGAGTTGCAAGATGAGTATAACCAAAGAGCCAGGAATACAGGGTCGAGACAGGCAGATTTCTGTACTCTGCCTTATCACGGCCCTGACGGGTGGTGGCGCTGAGATGATGCTATACCGGCTGCTGTCTCGCCTGGATCGTACGAAGTTCAATCCCCAAGTTGTGTCCATGATGGAGTTGGGGCCTGTGGGAGAGAAGATTCGCACGTTGGGGGTTCCGGTTCGGTCCCTCGGGATGCAGCAGGGCAAACCCAACCCGCTTGCGTTAGCCAGATTAGCTCAATGGCTGAAAAGGGACAAACCGGATGTCATTCAGACCTGGATGTATCACGCCGATTTGTTAGGCAGTCTGGCGGCGAAGCTGGTCGGGAATATCGCGATTTCCTGGAATATCCGTCATAGCGATCTCAGCGGCAAGGAGTCCAAGCGACTCACTCATCTCACCGCCAGGCTTTGCGCGCCGCTCTCACGCTGGGCTCCTCAGAAAATCGTCTGTTGTTCGGAATCCGCGCGGAAAGTTCATGCGGACTTAGGGTATGCGGCTGAGAAAATGGTGGTCATCCCCAATGGATACGATCTCGATACCTTTCGGCCAGACCGCGCAGCCCGCCAGGCCATCAGGAGAGAATTGAATATTCCGGAATCGGCTCCGGTGATCGGTCTCGTGGGGCGTTTCGATCCTCAGAAGGATCATCGTACCTTTCTCAAGGCAGCCGGGCTCCTCCATCGAGATAGACCCGATGTGCGTTTCATTTTATGCGGCGAGGAGATCACCCCTCACAACCAGACGCTAATGGCCTGGGTAGATGAAACGGGCCTTCATGATTGCTGTCATCTACTGGGCCGTCGCGATGATATTCCCCAGTTGACCGCCGCATTTGATGTCGCTGCCCTCTCGTCTTCCTTCGGAGAAGCCTTCCCCAACGTCGTCAGTGAGGCCATGAGCTGTGGAGTTCCTTGTGTGGTCACAGATGTCGGGGATGCGGCGCTGATTGTCGGGGAAACCGGGCTGGTCGTCCCGACCAAGGATCCTGCTTCATTGGCGGCCGGGTGGCGGCGTCTGCTCGACTTGGATATTCGGGTACGAGTGCAGCTTGGATCGGCTGCCAGACAGCGTGTGACAGAGCGGTATAACTTGCCGGATATCGTGTCTCGATACGAACGGCTCTTCGAAGAGTTGGCAGGCAAGGAGTAGGTCTTAGAAACATCCGGCTGTTAGGGGTAATTATGTGCGGGATCAGCGGCTACATTGATACGGCTAGACGGCGGGGCGAGCGGGAGCTTGCGCACACGGCCCTACGTATGGCGAATGCCCTTGAGCATCGTGGCCCGGATGACGCCGGAACCTGGGTAGATGCCTCCGCAGGAATTGCTTTGGGGCATCGTCGTTTGTCGATTCTTGATCTGTCTCCGTTAGGGCATCAACCGATGCAGTCCACATGCGGGCGTTATGTGACGAGTTTTAACGGCGAAATCTATAACTTCAAAGCTCTTCGCGAAGAACTCGACTGTTTGGGGCACCGGTTCCGGGGCCACTCGGATACCGAGGTTATGCTCGCCTGCATGACTCAGTGGGGGATTGAGTCAGCCGTCACACGTTTCAACGGAATGTTTGCCATCGCTGTATGGGATCGTGAAACACGTCTGTTGCACTTAGTCCGAGATCGCATGGGGGAGAAGCCGCTCTATTACGGGTGGGCCGGCAAGACGTTCCTGTTCGCGTCCGAATTGAAAGCGATCCGCGCCCATCCGCATTTCGAGGGGGCGATCGATCGCGGGGCTGTTGCACTCTTCATGCGACACAACTACATTCCTGCCCCCTATTCCATCTATACCGGAATTTTTAAGGTAGAGCCCGGCACGATTGTCACCATCGCGTCGAATCCGGCGGTGGCTCCGGGAGTCCACCACTATTGGTCGGTGGCCTCCGCTGCGGAACAAGGACGAGACGAACCATTCAAGGGTAGTGCTGCCGAGGCAATCAGGTGCCTGGATGAGCTATTGAGGGATGCGGTCAAACTTCGCATGGCGTCGGATGTTCCCTTAGGAGCCTTCCTGTCCGGTGGCATAGACTCTTCAACGATTGTGGCGCTCATGCAGGCGCAAAGTAGCAGGCCGGTTCAGACCTTTTCGATTGGTTTTCATGAAGCGGCTTACAATGAGGCCCATCATGCAAAAGCGGTGGCTCAACATCTAGGAACTGACCACACCGAGCTGTACGTGTCGCCTGCCGAAGCGATGGAGGTCATACCCAGGTTGCCGGCCATTTATGACGAGCCTTTTTCCGATTCGTCTCAGATCCCGACCTACCTGGTCTCTGAGCTGACAAGGCGACAGGTTACAGTGGCCTTGTCGGGGGACGGTGGCGACGAGTTGTTTGCTGGATATGGCCGCTATTTCTGGGCGGCGAATCTCTGGGGCAAAGTAGACGCGATTCCACCATTTATAAGGAAACTTATAGCGCGTAGCCTCACAAGGCTCTCACCGAGAACTTGGACGGCGCTGTTCCGGGGAATTGCACCGATGTTCCCGAAGCGTCTGCAGTTCCGTAATCCTGGAGACAAGCCTCACAAGCTGGCAGAAATCCTGACAACCGAATCCCTTGAACCCCTTTATTTGTCGCTCGTGTCTCATTGGCAAAGCCCGACTAAGGTCGTCCTTGACTCCACGGAGCCGCTGACAGTGTTGACCGATCATGCTCGCTGGTCTCGCTCGGCGGAGATATTCGATCACATGATGCATTTGGATATGCTGTCGTATTTACCTGATGACATTCTCACAAAAGTGGATCGTGCCAGTATGGCTGTGAGTCTAGAAGCACGTGTACCGTTGTTGGATCATCGCGTCGTCGAGTTTGCCTGGAAATTGCCCGTTTCGATGAAAATTCATGAAGGGCAAGGTAAATGGATCCTGCGACAAGTCTTGAACCGATATGTTCCTGCCACGCTGTTTGATCGTCCCAAAATGGGCTTCGGGGTTCCCATCGACAGCTGGCTGCGCGGACCCTTGAAAGAATGGGCTGAGTCTCTCTTAGACGAAAAACGGCTACTCGATGAGGGCATCTTTAATCCTGATCCCATACGCAAGCAGTGGAGCGAACATCTATCAGGCACATGCAATTGGCACTACTATCTATGGGATGTGCTCATGTTTCAGGCTTGGTTAGATGAGGAGCGAAAGATAAGAGACGTCAATTCTACTAGTTCTCTCGAACAGGGGACCTTTCTTGTATGAACGGACAGCGCGGTACCATGGTAGTCAGTCTGGATCTCGAACTCTGCTGGGGGCGGTTCGACAAGGTGCCGGTGCCCGTACTCGAGGCTGATGCTGCGGAGGAACGGATTCAGATCAAACGCTTGCTGGCGCTGCTCGATCGATACGAAATCCCTGCGACCTGGGCGACAGTGGGACATTTGATGCTTGAAGGTTGCACGAGGCACGACGGAGCTGTTCATGCAGAGGTGATGCCGCGTCCGGACTATTCCTGGTTTCCGAAGGACTGGTACGTCCACGACCCTTGTACGAGCGCGATTCAATCACCCGGTTGGTATGCTCCGGATATCTTGGAGTGGATCAGGGGAACGCGAGTGCGGCATGAAATCGCTTCCCATTCGTTCGCACACATCTATTACGGCGACCCCGAGTGTAATGCCGCGGCGGCGCGAGTGGACCTGACGGCGGCCGTGGCCGCGGCCTCGCAGTGCGATGTCTCGCTCAGGAGTTTCGTATTCCCGCGCAATCAGGTCGGTCATCTCGAGGTCCTGCGCGAGCAGGGTATCCGTGCCTATCGCGGTGCTGATCCCACCCCGTTTCGCAAGAGCAAAGGGAAGCTGTACAAGACGTTGAGCTTTCTTGACCAACTCTTCGGGCTACCCCCTAAAGCTGTGCGCGCCGAAGAAGTCATGCCGGGACTCTGGAACATTCCGGGGAATCATTTCTATATGGCGCGCAACGGCGTTCGGAAAATGATTCCGATGGCCAGCCGCGTCTGGAAGGGTAAGCAAGGGATTCGGCAGGCCATTCGGACCGGGAGCTTGTACCACTTGTGGTTTCACCCCTTCAATCTGAATGCGGATGCGGACGCCATGTTGTCCGGGCTGGAGAAAATATTTGCCTATGCCCACAAGTTGAGGGAACAGGGTGTGCTAGACATTTACAGCATGGATGACTATCGAACTCATTTGGCTGCGGGCGCCGGCGAAGCCGTCGGCGCGCTACCGACCGAGGCTCTTGCTTAGAGCACACCATCTTCTTTTCTATCCTCAGTGCTGATTGTCTCAGGCGGATATGGCCTCTATCAAGCTCGTCCACGTCACTACTGTGCCGCAGTCGCTGTTCTTTCTCAGGGGACAGGTCGGCTATATGAAGGACCGCGGATTCGACATTCACGGGCTCTCGTCGCCGGGGGAGTTTCTCTCTCGTTTCGCCGAACAGGAGCGTGTGGTCGTGCATCCGGTCGAGATGCCCCGGCGCATCACTCCCATGCGAGACCTTGCGGCGGTCGTGGGAATTTGGAAAGTGTTGCGACAGGTCCGCCCCCAGATCGTCCATGCCCACACGCCGAAGGGCGGCGTACTGGGGATGGTCGCAGCCTGGCTGGCCCGCACCCCAGTGCGCATGTATCACATGCGCGGCCTACCCTTTACGACTGCATCCGGCTGGAAGCGGGTGCTGCTGATCTGGAGCGAACGGATTTCCTGCGGTCTTGCCGATCAGGTGTTCTGCGTGAGTACGTCGATTCGTCAGGTTGCCTTGGAGACTGGGCTCTGCCGGCCGGAGAAGATCGCCGTCTTAGCGCGAGGGAGCGGGAACGGGGTCGATGCGGCCCAGCGGTTTAATGGTACGCAGGTGGCACCGTCAGTGCGAGAGGAGACAAGAAAGCAGTACGGGATTCCGGCCGATGCGCTGGTCGTGGGCTTCATCGGTCGCATCGTACGCAGCAAGGGCATCGTCGAATTGGCCGGAGCCTGGACCCGGCTGCGGGAAGCGTTCCCGCAACTCCATCTGTTACTCGTCGGGCCCTATGAGCCCCAAGATCCTATTCCTCCCGAGGTCGACGCCGGTTTGCGTCAGGATCCACGCGTGCACCTCATCGGCGAAGAATGGAATACCCCGCCCTTGTACGCCGCCATGGATGTCCTGGCGTTGCCGACCTATCGCGAAGGGTTTCCAAATGTGTTGCTGGAGGCGGCTGGAATGATGGTCCCGGTCGTGGCAACTCGCGTGCCGGGCTGCGTCGATGCGGTTCAGGACGGCGTGACAGGGAAATTGGTTCCACCCTACGATTCCGAACTGCTGGCCGCCGCGGTCAATGACTACCTGGGTGATCCGGAACTCCGTCGTCGGCACGGAGCGGCGGCGCGGGACTGGGTGCTGCGGGAGTTTCGCCCGCAAGGCATCTGGCAGGCGATTCATGAAGAATATGTGCGTGCTTTACGCGGGAAAGGGCTTCTGCCGGAGGAACATCATGCGAGTGAGAACAGAAACAGCGAGGCGTCTGCCCCGTCTCGCGCTTGATGTGCCTGACCACGTTCACCGGTCGTCGAAGCGGTATCGTGCGCACCAGGGGTGAGACGGCCATTGATCCCTCGGCTTATCATGCAGGCACAGGCACCGCGACAGCCGAACTATTGGGTGGTCAGGACGCAGCAAGGGCGCGTCCTAGGGCACGTCAAGAGCCTGACGATTTGCCATACCTCGAAGCAGGTGGTGTCGGCGCTGCTTGTCCTGCGCGACAACGGACAGCAGATGCACATCCCCTGGGAACGATTTGAGATTGCCGGAGAGCAATTGATGCTTCGTGTTCCTGTGGAGCTCGTGAGACTCGCTCCACACTCCGGCCCGGAGACATATGGACAGACAAATCCCTGAGAGCACATCCCTTGAGTCGGCAGGCCCGAGACCAGCTGCGGCGCGATCAGCACGCCGCGTCTCCACGCGGGCGATTGTCGTCGGACTTCTACTGACCGGACTTGTTGGAGCGGTGCTCCTGGAACTGTGCTCGTATGCCTATCTGCGCATGGCGGAGGGATACGACGGGCAGCATCTGATGATGCATCAGTTCGACGATTACAAGAACATTCACCCGACCCCTGGTTATCAAGACACGCGAGGCGTGATACACAACGCCCAGGGTTTTCGCCGGGCTGAAGACGTAGCCATGACGAAACCGTCAGGCACCTATAGGATTTTTCTCATGGGTGGATCGACCGCCTACGGGTTGGGGTCCTTGTCCCCGCAAGGGCATCAGAAGTATCCCGTGCTGAAGAACAGCGAAACGATCGATCACTACCTGGAAAGCTACCTGAAGGACCTGCTGCCCTCTCGTCGTATCGAGGTGATCAATGCGGCTATTCCAAGCCACTCCAGCCATCACCATCTCATCTATCTGAATCAGACTATTTTAAAGTACCACCCGGACATGATCGTGTTTATCGACGGGTATAACGACTATTACCCCTGGGAACAAAACTACGATCAGTTCCGTGACTATCCGTACCGACAATGGTCGCACCTCTACCTCGATGAACCTTCTCTCAAGGCCTGGGCCGGCTATACGGGATTTTGGCTCTATCGGAAGAGCCACTTTGTCTACCTGGCCGGGAAAAAGCTGCGTCCGCTCTGGTGGGCCATTCAAAACTTGCGCCCGCAGCCACGGCGCGAACTCAATGTGGAGGAGGCGCTGCACAATCTCGAGCTCAATGCGGAAGGCAACTTTCTTCGCATGGTGGAGCGGGACGCGCTGATTCTCAATCACGAGGGAATCGTTCCGGTCTTTACATTGCAGCCGGATCTTTTGTTCGAACAGCGAAAGGTGCTGACGCAATTTGAACAGCGATTGTCGGCGGAAGTCGATCAGGCCCAGCCGATCAACTACCGACAGTTCAAGAATCGGGCGCGTCCCTTCGTGACCGCCAAGCTGCAGCAGGTGACAGCGGCACAGGGCGCGCCGTTCATCGACATGACGGACATCCTCGGCGAGATCAAAGACGATGCCTTTACGGACGATTGTCATTTGACGCCGCCGGCGAACGAGACGGTGGCGCAGTACATCGGGCATCGCATTGCGCCGCTCATTGCCGCCTCGATCGAAAAAAAGGAAAAGGGAGGCCGGACCTCGTGACGATTGATCGGTCGTGTTCCGAAGGGTTCGTCCGGACGCGATGGGACAAACGGATGCTGGACCTGACCCTCATCCTTGTGGCCGCGCCGGTTGCGATGCCGCTGTTGGCAACACTCGCGCTGGCGACGTGGGCCGTGCAAGGCTCACCCGTGTTATTCCGCCAGCGGAGGCCAGGTATCGAGGGGAAGCCGTTCACCATCTATAAGTTCCGCACCATGCGCCAGCTTCCTCCCGGGGTTGCGGCCGATGCGAAATCTGACGGCGAGCGGCTGACAAGGTTCGGGAAGTTGCTCCGGAGCACGAGCCTCGACGAATTGCCGGAACTGATCAACGTCATCAAGGGCGATATGAGCCTGGTAGGGCCCAGGCCCTTGCTGATGCAGTACCTCGATCGCTACACAGTCGAACAACAGCGCCGGCATGATGTCTTGCCGGGTATTACGGGCTGGGCGCAAGTGAATGGTCGGAACGCCCTGACCTGGGAAGAAAAATTCGATCTCGACCTCTGGTACGTAGCCAACCATTCCCTCTGGGTCGATCTTAAGATCCTCGCCATGACGGCCTGGAAGGTAATCCGGCGCGAGGGTATTCAACACCCTGGCCAAGTGATCATGGAAGAGTTCAAGGGTTACCGCAACTGAGTCTGCTCCACTCCCGACCACACGAGCCTCGTAAGAGACGTCCTTCACCGTTTGGCACCATTTCGAAGGACGTCGCCATGACAGGGGATCCGCTCTGCGGCCTGCGTCGCCGACTGCCTGATCCATCGCAGTTCTGTCCACCGTGAATCTGCAGTGCGCCAACAGATCCATTTCGGCAAAGGAAGGTCGCTATGAAAGCTCACACGTTCGGTGATGCAGTCGAAGTGTTCGCCACCAGTCCCCAATCGGCAGAAAGCACGACGGATGCGTATTTGAAGGAGGTTATTGAGATCGCTCAATGGAGCGAGCAGGAGGGCTGTACCGGTACCCTCGTCTATACGGATAACCGGTTGGCCGATCCCTGGCTGGTCGCGCAGATCATTCTCCAGAATACGAAGACCCTCTGTCCGCTCGTGGCGGTGCAGCCCCTCTACATGCACCCCTATGCGGTAGCCAAGATGGTCAGCACCTTGGCCTTTCTCCACGGGCGGCGGGTGTATCTGAACATGGTCGCCGGCGGGTTCGCCTACGATCTCAAAACGCTGAAGGACACGACGCCCCATGATAAGCGGTACGATCGGTTGCGTGAGTACACCCACATCATCAAAGCCCTGCTTTCCGGAGGGGCGGTGACGTTTCAGGGCGAGTATTATGCGGTGGACAATCTCCGCCTGACTCCTGTCTTGCCGCCGGAGCTCTTTCCCGGAATTTTCTTGTCCGGTTCATCCGAGGCGGGGCTCGACTGTTGCCGCGCTCTGGGCGCCACCGCAATCAAATATCCCAAGGCACCCAACGAAGAAATGAACGCTCTCGATGGACTGGAGAAGGCCGGGATCAGGATCGGCGTCATTGCACGACCCGAAGAAGACGTAGCCTGGAACGTGGCTTATAAACGATTCCCGGAAGACCGGAAAGGGCAGTTGGCCCACCAATTGACGATGAAGGTGTCGGATTCCCTCTGGCACAAGCAGTTGTCCGACCTTGCCGAGAGCACAACGGTGGATCGAAATCCTTACTGGCTCGTGCCTTTCCAGAACTACAAGACCTTCTGTCCTTATCTCGTAGGCGGGTACGAGACCGTGGCACGGGAGATCGCCCGCTATATCGGCGCGGGGTATCGGAGTTTCATTCTCGATATTCCACCGGACAAGGAAGAACTGCGGCACACGGGCGTGGCGTTCCAACAGGCCTGGGCCATGGCTGAAAAGGGGTGACCATATGGGGATACAGCAACCGATACGCGGCCCCTTGAGGGGGTTCATGGAATCCATGCGCAGGGTCGGATCACGGCCGGCCCTGTACGTCGACGGCAAGGTTCACTCCTATGAGGAGTTGGGCCGTCTGGCCGGGAGGATCGCGGCCACGATTCGAAAAACGTCTCCGCCGTCCATGCCGCTGGTCGCCTTGCTGGCCCATCGGAGCCTCACGGCTTACGCGGGGGTACTGGGCATCCTCGGAGCGGGGAAGGGCTACGTACCGTTGAATCCCAAGCTGCCGACCGAACGGTTGCTGCGGATTCTCACCCTGGCCGGTCCGGACATTCTGATCGTTGGGAAAGAGGCGCGGAGGCATCTGGAACTGCTGCTTCCGAAACTTCCACAACGAACCGTCTTGATCTGCCCCGATATGGAGGATCTCGACGGACTCAGCGCCTCATTTCCACAGCACCAGTTCGTTCCCGGCAGCGCCATGGCAGAGGGCGCACTTCTCGCTGCCGATCCCCGGGAAGGCGACGATCCGATCGCCTATCTGTTATTCACGTCGGGCAGTACCGGCGACCCGAAAGGCGTGCCGGTTCGACAAAGCAACCTCGCGGCCTATGTCCGGTATATCGCCGACCGATATGCGGTGAAGGAAGAAGACCGCTTCTCGCAGATGTTTGAGATGAGCTTCGACCTGAGCGTGCACGATATGTTCGTCTGCTGGGAAGGAGGCGCCTGCCTCTATGCCATGCCGGACCATACAGTCATGGCGCCCGCCAAGTTCATCCGCGACCATGCCATTACCATGTGGTTCTCGGTTCCGTCGGTCATCGGGGTCATGGAAAAACTCGGGATGCTCAAACCCGGACTGTTTCCCACGTTGCGGGCGAGCCTGTTTTGTGGAGAACCGTTGCTCGGTCGGCATGCCCAGGTCTGGCAGGAGGCCGCGCCGAATTCGTTGGTCGAGAATCTCTATGGCCCGACCGAAACCACCATCGCGATTACTCACTATCGTTGGAATTCCGAAATTTCGCCCGATATCTGCAAGTCGGGAATCACGCCGATCGGCCGCGCGTTCACGGGCCAGAAGACCTGCGTGATCGACTCCACGTTCCATTCGGTCGCCGCGGGAGACAGCGGGGAGTTGTGTCTCTCCGGTTCCCAGGTGACGCAGGGGTATTGGAATAACCCCGAACAGACCAAGAAACAGTTCGTCACCTTGCCCGGAGCAGGCGACGAGCTCTGGTACCGGACAGGCGATCTGGTGATGGAGGATCGAGACGGCTGCCTGCAGTATCTCGGACGAATCGATCATCAAGTGAAAATCCGGGGGCATCGGGTTGAATTGCCTGAAGTCGAGTTCACCTTGCGGGAAGCCTCGGGATCCCAGCAAGTCGCGGCGCTGGCCTGGCCGGTGAAGGAAGGCCTGGCCGAGGGAATCGTCGCGTTCATCGCCGGAGACGCCGCGCAGGAGGTCGGGCCTATCCTGCAACATTGCCGGCGCGTTTTGCCCGATTACATGGTGCCGAGCCGCATCAGGTTTCTGGAACACATGCCGTTGAACGTGCATGGGAAGACGGATCGAATGAAGTTGCGGGAATTATTGAAGGAGGAACAGCAATGAGGACAGCACAGGAAGCAGCATTGGCGAAACATATCACCGAGTGGGTCAAGCGGGGCCGAAGCACGAACGGTGTGGATGTGCCGGACTTTTCAGAGGACACGGATCTGATCGCGGCCGGGATTCTGGATTCGCGGGGATTCATCGAAATGATGCTCGAGGTTGAGCAACAGACGGGAAATCGCATTGATTTAAACGACATAGATCCGAGTGAGTTCACCACGATCAAGGGCCTCTGTCGATGTGCCATGTCGCAAGCGTCACCCTGTTGAAAGGAATACACTCATGAATAAAATCGTCGAAACATATTCGCGCCTGGCGGATGAATACCGTCGGGACGAGGAGTCGCAATCCTGTTGGTATCTGGCTGCGGAAAAAGCCTTGGCCGCGATCGAACTCAAGGAGCGGTATCGCACGGTCGCCGATATCGGCTGCGGGACCGGACGGGCCCTCTGCGAGTTGGCGTCCCGCGAAGGGGGCGATCGCCGTTTCATCGGTGTAGAACCGGCCGACAACATGCGGGCCTTGGCCGCGGAATTGGCGCGCGGGCAGGCCAACATCCGCCTGTTCAACGGGTCGTTCGAGCAGATTCCGCTGGAGTCGAAGAGCATCGACTATCTCTACAGCATCTTGGCGTTTCATTGGACGACGAACCTGACCCGGTCGGCGGAGGAGTTGGCGCGTGTGCTGAAGGACGACGGGGACATGGATCTGTTCTTCATCGGCCGCAACAACGGTCATGAATTCATCCGCAAGACGACCCCTGTGTTTCTCAAATACATGGGACCGGCGGCGCTATTGCGGTCGGCGGGGATGCGCCAGCAGTTGACAAAGGATGAGGCCCAACAGCTGTTCGGCAAAGCCTTTGCGGGACGCGCGGTGACGGTTGAGGAGTCCCACGACACGTACTTCGATACCCTGGAGGGGCATTGGACGTGGTGGGTGCGTATCGAGGGCCAGCTGGTCGACATTCCGGCCGAGAAGCGCGCCGATTGCGACCGTGCGGTGAAAGACTCGATCGCTACTCTTCAGAGTCCTGAAGGCATCCCCTACACGATTCACATGTTGCGCGTGAAAGTCCGAAACCAGGCGGGCGCGTAGGTCCAGAGATCGGATACATGACCATGAGAACACTCTTCATTGTGGGCGCAGGCGGATTAGGGAAGGAAGTCGTGGACATCGTCCAGTCGTCTCCCCTCGCGGCGCAGTATGCGCTGGCGTTTATCGATGACACCGTCGCGCCAGGGACCATCGTGCATGGGGTCGAGGTCGTCGGCTCTCGGGCCTTCCTGAGAGCCGTCGATCCCGAGCAATCGGCGGTGTGCGTGGCCATCGGCAGTCCGGCGGTCCGCCGCGACCTGATCGGAGAGATCGAAAGCTGGGGGTTGTCGCTCCCGGCGATCGTGGATGCTTCGGCCCTGATCCGACCGTCGGTGGTTCTGGGCCCCGGCGTCATTGTCGGGGCACGGGCCTTCGTGAGTTCCCAGAGCGTGATCGGCGCTCACGCCGTGATCAATCCGGGGGTGCTCGTGGGGCATGACGTCGTGATCGGACCCTATGCCGTCATCGGGGGAGGCGCGATGTTGTCCGGTGGGGCCAAGGTGGGGGAGGGCACCCTCGTGGGAGCCGGGGCTTCCATTCTCTTGAATACGCCGGTCGGGGATTGGGCCACGGTCGGCATGGGAGCGGCCGTCTATGCGGCCGTGGAGAACGGCACAACCGTGCTGGGAAACCCGGCCAGGGCTCTCCCGGTCCTGCGCAAGAAGAATGAAGCGGCCGGCCTGGCTGCTGAGACCTCGACGAATTCGGCGCCGGTGGCGCCATAGGGCCTTCGGCGTTCCGTCAACTCGGTTCGGCTGGACGGGGGGGTTGCGATGCATGCGGAATTTATTTCGCCCGATGATCCACGGTGGCAGCGGTATCTCGAATCAAACTGGCACGACTTCTACCATCTACCGGATTATGTGAAGTTGTGCGCCTATCATGAGGGCGGGATCCCCATAGCCTTCTACGCCCAGTATCGAGGCGCGTCGTTTTTAGTCCCCCTGATCATTCGCCCCCTGCCGGAGTCGCTGAATGCCTCCCCGGGATGGTGCGATTGCGTCTCGCCCTATGGGTATTCCACCCCGCTGGTGGCTCCCACGCAGGAGCAGTTGCCGGCGTTTATCGAGGCCTTTGTCGCGCTGGCAAAGGAACGGAACATGGTGGCGGCATTTTTTCGCCTCCATCCCTTCTCAGAGCTCAACAAGGGAGATCTGTGCCGATTCGGGCAGCTGGTGCACCATGGGCCGACCATTTATCTCGACCTGTCCCTCACGGAGGATGAGTTCTGGAAGCAGGTGCGAAGAAATCACAAACAGAACTATCAGCGGCTAGTCCAGGATGGCTTTGACGTGTCGGTCGACGATTGGGGGCGTTTGGGAGAATTTGCGTCGCTCTATCGTGCCACGATGCAGCGGGTGGGAGCAGTGACATGTCTGTATTCGGAGCAATATTTCACCGATCTAAAGACCATTCTCGGTCCTGCCATGCATCTCTGTTGCGTTCGCTCCACAACCGGATCGGTGGTGGCAGGGGGCATCTTCGTCGAGATGGGAGGATTGGTGCACTATCACCTGTCGGCGACGGCGACGGAGTATCTGCGTCTGGGACCGAATAAGCTCATTATCCCCTTCATGCGGGCCTGGGCGCAGGAGCGGTTGAACCGGGTCTTGCATCTGGGCGGTGGAGTCGGAGGCGCGTACGATTCATTGTTCCACTTCAAGGCAGGATTTTCAGATGCCCGGGCGGATTTCTACTCTTACCGCCTGATCGTGGATCAATCCAGGTATGAAAATCTGTCGCGGGTGGCAGCGACGCAAGCCGGGGGAGATCACTCGATTCCGACGAATTTTTTCCCCGCCTATCGCAGGGCCGTACCCCATGCACCTCATCTGCCGCCGGTCCCGGCGGCGTCGGCGGTCACATCCGAGCCTGGTGTGGACGCCTGACTTCCAGACGGCTGACTTGAATAATCCATTACCCTCGCGAGACAGCGGTGTATCGATGGCCAGCGCCTCATCTCCCATCATCAGGGCGGCATCACCGGACGATAGTATCGCCATGGCGGAAGTCGTTCGCGCGGCTGCGAGCCCGCTCATGCGAGAGACGACGATTCTGGGCGGCACCGGGCTGGATCGATTCATTCGCGATCAGATTGCGTCGGCGTCGGCAAACCGGTTTCTGGTGGCCGAGGTCGGAGGGCACATCGTGGGGATGTCGGCCTGGCGGTACGAGGGCGAGGAGCTGTTCCTCAACCACTTGTTCGTGCATCCGTCGGTACAGGGCCGTCGGGTCGGCACCTGGTTGTGGGCTCGCGGGCTGGCCGGACTCAATACCGGCGCGGCGCGCACCCTTTCGCTGGACGTCTACGAGGACAATACGCGAGCCGCCGCCTGGTATCGCTCATTGGGCCTGGAGCCGGTCGCGCAGCGCATCGTGATGGCAGTGCCGATTCCTTCGGTGTCGCCCACCGCGGACCAAGCCTGGTCATCGACTTTTCTTGGTCCTGCAGACCACGACTACAGTCAATACGGATTCTCCCAGTTCGCGCTCAGCACCCAGCGGGCCGCCTATACGATCGGTCGGTTGGGGACAGACTTCTTCCGTATTGCCTCATCGGTGCTGCTGGACGATGAGGCGGCCTTGGCCGCGCTCCATCGGTTGGACCCTCGGCGCCGGCTGCTCTGTTTCGATGCGCCGGACCGGTGGGAAGCGATAGCCGGTCGAGGGGCGGTGCTCCTTGGGCGAACGATACGGCTCACGATACCCGTAGAACAGCTGGCCGCGCGTTTCACAAGGACGCTGCCGGAAGCAGGCCGTTGAGTCGATCGAGATGGCTTCAGTTTGTGGAGATCACGCATGAATGTCACCGATAAGAAACACGCGCTCCGTATGTTCACCAACGGGGTCTATATTCTGACCTCCCGCAGCGATGACGGTTTCGGCGCCGCGACCGTCACCTGGGTGTCGCAGGCGTCCTTCACCCCGCCGCTGCTGACGGTCGCCGTTCGCCCGACCAACAGCGTATTTCGTTGTCTTGCCAAAAGTTCCGTGGCGGCGCTTCACGTACTGAGCCACGAACAAACCGAGATGGCAAAAAAGTTCTTTACGCCGACGGCCGTTCAAGACGGAACGATCAACGGCGAACCCTTTTCCGAAGGCACCACCCTCGCGCCCATTCTTAGTAATGCGCCTGCGTATCTGGAATGTGCCGTCCGCCAGATCGTCGACCAAGGGAGTGATCATGCCGTGGTTATTCTGGAAGTCCTCGAGGCAGTCTGTCGGGAACGGGTCAAACCACTCACGATGGCCGACACACCGTGGGAGTATGGCGGCTGAATACGTATTTTCGCGCCTCCGTGTCGACGCCCATTCGGGTGCTCGATGTCTTTCCCCGGTTTCGCAGAGCCTTGCCGCAGCCATGTTTCCAGAAACTCTAGACTGAGTGGGCCTCCTCGGCTCCATTCGCAATACGAAGTCCGGTCTCTGCCTCTTCACGAGGAGCGCGCCGGAACCGCTGACCTTCGCCTGTCTCGATTGCGCCGCACCCGACTGTTCGGAATCTTCGCCCAGCATCATCCGATACCTGCTTCACCTACATTACGGAGGATACCGTGACCACAATGCCGATCATCAGACCCACGCTCCCTGCCTTGGAGACCATTCTCACCATGATGCACGACGGGTGGGAAACGGGAATCGTGACCGTCGGTCCGGTCGTGCGAAGTTTGGAAGAGCAGGCCTGTCGCGTCACCGGAGCGCGGTATGCGATTGCGCTCTCCTCTTGTACTGCGGGCCTCATGCTGGTGCCGCAAGCGCTCGGACTACGCCCAGGCACCGAGGTCATTGTGCCTTCGTTCACCTTTGCGGCCACCGCTCAAGCATTGCTCTGGAATCGCCTCGTGCCGGTCTTTTGCGATTGCCTTCCGGGGACCTGCACATTGGATCCGGCGGATGTGGAACGCAATATCACCCCCAACACCGGCGCCATTTGCGGGGTCTCGGTGTACGGATTACCGCCGGACGTTGATGCCTTGCTGGAGATTGGCCGCAGAAGGGGGATCCCCGTCTATTTCGACAGCGCGCAGGGCCTGGGGGCCACCTACAAGGGCCAGCCACTCGGGCAGTTCGGGGTTTGCGAAGTGTTTTCGCTCAGCCCCACGAAGGTGGTGACTGCCATTGAAGCCGGTATATTGACGACGAACGACGCCGGCATCGCCGAGCGCATACGGTCGATGCGTGATTATGGGAAGGATCCGGTGAAAGGCGAAGAAATGGTCCATCTGGGCCTGTCGGCCAGGATGAGCGAACTGCATGCATCAGTCGGCCTGCTCGGACTTCAACGGGTACATGATCTCGTGAAGGCCAGGACCGAACGGATTGCGGTGTATCGCGATCGTTTGGGAAGCTTGCCTGGCTGTTGGGTGCAAGAGTTTCCGTACGATCGAAGCACCAGCGGAAACTATTTTGTGCTCTTCATCGGGGAGCAGGCCAAACGCAGTCGAGACCAAGTCTATGAGGACCTCAAAAAGGCCGGCATTCAGACGAAGCGGTACTTTTACCCGCCGGTCCACGCGCAGGCGATCTTCCAGCAATATCCGATGAAACTGAGTGCACAGCTGACGCAGACCAAGAAGGCGAGCCAGGAGGGGTTGGCCCTCCCGTTGTACTCCCATATGACCGATCAGGAAATCGACGCGGTCTGTGCGGAGGTCAAGCAATTGTTGGCCTGAGAGGACGGAGCGTGGGAGCCGGTCTCGCCATGTCCGTGAAGCTCATTCAATCGGCCTATGCCTGGAGGCTGCTCGGCTACGGAGTCGGCCTGGCGGGTGCGGGGGGATTGTTGTCATGGCTTTGGTTGATGTGGCTCGTGGCCCACGCCGAAGGGGTTCCTCCTGCGGAGGTCGGCAAGGCGGATGTGGTGGTGGCGCTGGCAGGAAGTCCCGATCGAACGGTCTATGCCCAGACTCTCGTGGCACAGGGGCTTGCGCCGGAGAGCATGTCCACGTTACTCGACCCGTTTTGCTTGCGCGCGCAAGGTTCCAGGTCGGCCTGTGCGACCGCTGTGCGCAACACCATCGATGAAGCCGTGGCGTTGCGACGCATCTTTGCCCGCGAGCGGTTCACGAAGGTGATCGTGGTGACATCCCGATATCACCTCGCGAGGGCACGGGGCGTGTTCGACATCATCTTCGCCGGAGGCGACACGACGGTTCACGTGGTTTCTCCGTCCGGTGAGCGGATCAGCGGCCCGCGCATGAGACGCGAAGCCTTGTCCTATCTTCCCAGCCTGTTCGGAGCCGTCATGGCTCGTATGGTTCCGGCATTCTATGAATGGCTGGTGCGCAATCAGCCGGTCTGTCCGGATCCCGGTGTTCGTCCCATCGAATAATCGATTCCTCTTCATCTCTCTGCGGCACACCGGGGCCTAGGCTCCTGTGTCGGCCCGCTCCGACGGTTTATTCACCTTCAACTGATCGGTCTATTACCATGTTGACACTGTCTCGATTTTCTAATCCGAAGTGCCTGCTCGTACTGTTGGTGCACATCCTCCTGATGGGAATCGCCAACTATGCGGCGTTCTGGCTCCGCTTTGACGGAGATCTTCCGGATTGGGCGATGGACATCTTTCTGCACACCCTCCCGATTCTAGTAGCCGTGCGTCTCCTGATGTTCATTCCCTTCCGGCTGTACGGCACGGTCTGGCAGTACACCAGCCTCTGGGACCTCGGCAATATCGTCGGCGCGACGTTGAGCGGCAGCATCGTGTTTTTTCTGGTGACACGGTATGGACTCGGGCAGACGGCCTATCCGCGGACCGTCTATCTGATCGATGCGTTGCTGTTGATCGTGCTGACCGGCGGGATGCGGGTCGCCCGGCGCGTCGGATATCCTTCATCATCCAATGGCGACATGAAGCGCGTGTTGATCTATGGCGCCGGCGATGCAGGAGAACGGCTGGTGCGCGAACTTCGACAGAACAAGGCCTTCGGGTATCAGCCGGTGGGCTTTATCGACGACAACCGGCGGAAGACCGGCCAACGTATCCATGGCGTCAAGGTTTTGGGCACGCGAGCGCAACTTCCCGGCATCATGGAACGCGTCAAGCCCGACACCATTCTGATCGCAATGCCCAGCATCGGCGCCACGGCCACCAGGGAAATCGCCAAGGCGTTGTTGGCCTACAACGTGTCGATCAAGATTCTGCCGGACCTCAGCGTGCTGTTGGACGGCAAGTCCGAGGTGAATCAGTTGCGCAATCTTTCAGTGGAGGACTTGCTGCACCGGCCCCGGGTCGATTTGGATCGGTCCCTGACCGCTGCGCTGTTGAAAGGAAAGCGGGTGTTGGTGACGGGGGCGGGTGGCTCGATCGGGTCCGAGTTGTGCCGGCAGATCGCCTCCTACGCGCCGGAATGCCTCATCCTGTTCGAACGGTACGAGAACGGGTTGTATGCCATCCACAGCGAGTTGGGTCCTCGCACGGCCCCGCCCCACATTTATCCGGTCATCGGCGATGTGACGGATGCAGATCGGCTTCGATCGACCATGGAGGCCTATCAGCCGCAGATCGTGTTTCATGCCGCCGCCCACAAGCATGTCCCCTTGATGGAATACAACCCCTGCGAAGCGGTGAAGAACAACATCATCGGCACGCGCACCGTTGCCGCGTTGTCGGAAGAATTCGGTGTTGAGCGGTTCATCATGATTTCGACCGACAAGGCCGTGCGTCCGTCCAGCGTCATGGGAGCGACGAAACGTGTGGCGGAACTGATCATTCAAGACATGGCTCGGACCGGCAAGACCAACTTCATCACCGTGCGGTTCGGCAACGTGCTGGGCAGTAACGGCAGCGTTGTGCCGCACTTTCTGCAGCAGATCAAACGAGGCGGACCGGTCACGGTCACCCACCCCGACGTGCAGCGGTATTTCATGTTGATTCCGGAAGCGGTCGAGCTGGTGTTGCAGGCCGCGTCGTTGGCGAATCCCGGCGCCGTCTACGTGCTGGAAATGGGGGAACAGGTCAGGTTGCAGGATCTTGCGCGGCACCTGATCCGGCTCTCGGGCTTTGTGCCGGAACAGGAGATTCCCATTTGTTTCACCGGCCTCCGTCCGGGAGAGAAACTGGCCGAGGAACTGGTGGGGCCGGATGAGACGGTCATGGCGTCGCCGCTCAAGGAGATTTTGGCTGTTCGGTTGAACCAGGTTCCCCCACGGGAGGCGCTGCTGAGCGCGATCGCCGGGTTGGAGGAAATGGCTTATCTGCAGAATGCGACCGAGGTGTTGGCCAGGATCGGTTCGTTGGTGCCGGCGTTCCAGCCCGCGCAACGGGATGCAGTCCTGGCGGTCGAACGAGACTGGTTCGGCACCGAAGGCGAGCAGCAATCCGCGGGCCACGAAACACGAGGTGGGGCAGATGGTCACAAATTTTCTTCAGGGACTGTTCGGTTTTTTGCTCGTCGTCGGGTTCGGCGTGACGTCGGAGGCGGGGTCGTTACCTCTCCCGCCGGAACCCTATCGGATCGGCCCGAATGATGTCGTTCGCATCCAGGTCTACGGAGAAGACGATCTCACCGTGGAACGGAAGGTGGGAGGGGACGGCAAGATCGACTACCCCCTGCTGGGATTGGTCCCGGTCGCAGGACAGACGACGGAAGAATTGCAGGCCGGCCTGAAGGCACGGTTGAGTGCGGGATACTTGAAACAGCCCCGGGTGACGGTCTCGATCGCCCGGCACCGGAACTTCTATGTCAGTGGAGAGGTGAAGGCCGCCGGTGGGTACTCCTATGAGGAAGGACTCACGGTTCAGAAGGCGATCAGCATGGCCGGAGGCTTCACGGAGCGGGCCAGCAAGGCGGGCATACGGGTCGAACGTCACCGGGAGACGGGGGTGGAGATCATTGATGCCGGAGTCACCACCGTGGTGCTCCCGGATGATCTGATTCTGGTTGCGCAGGCCCAGCGATTTTACGTGAATGGAGAAGTGCATAAGCCGGGCGACTATGGCTATGAGCGCGGGTTGACGATTCATATGGCCATTACAATGGCAGGAGGATTTACCGACAAAGCATCGAAAAAACCCAAGGTTCTTCGAATCGTCGATGGACAGGAACAGATGTTTGAGCTCTCATTGAACGCGCCTGTTCTGCCGGACGATATCATCGTGGTCTCGCAGCGGTTTTTCTAGCGCAGCGAATCCGCGGTGCCGTGCCGCGCTGGAACAAATCCCTGGTTCCCCCTGCGTCGCATGCAGTTCCGGCAGCCGACGGCACCATCCTGTCGGCATGACTCCGGGACTCTCGTTCTCAGTGCCGTGACATCTATCCGGGTACGACGCCACTTTTCGTTCCGTCGAACGTGGAGGCGAAGGCATCTTATGGAGACACGAAGCATCTTATGCTGGCTGAGCATCGTGCTGACGGTTCTCATGGTCCTCCATGCCGCTGCCGCGGAGACTCAGGCTCCGCCGTCCGGATACCGTATCGGGCCCAACGATGTGATACGGATTCAAGTATTCGGTGAAGACGATTTGACGGTCGAAGGTCGGGTGGGAGGGGACGGGAAGCTCGATTATCCGTTGTTGGGTGTGTTGCAGGTCGGCGGGAAGACCACCCATGATTTGCAGGCGATTTTGACCAAGCGTTTGGCCGCAGGGTATGTGCGGTCACCCAAGGTCACGGTATCCATCGTCCGCCATCGGAACGTTTATGTCAGCGGGGAGGTCAAAGCGCCGGGCGGGTTTCCGTTTGAGGACGGGCTGACCGCGCAGAAGGCTGTGACCATGGCCGGCGGGTTCACCGACAAGGCCGTACGCAACACCCTTGCAATCACTCGCCGCACGGAAGGGCACGAACAGACCTTCAACGCGGCGTTGACGGCGTCGTTGCTCCCGGACGATGTAATCGTCGTGGCTCAGCTGCAGAAGTTCTATCTGATGGGCGAGGTGATGCGTCCCGGGCCCTATCCTTTCGAAGAGCAACTGACGGCGAAAAAAGCGGTCTCGTTCGGCGGAGGATTTACCGATAAGGCGGATAAAAAATCCCTGAAGGTGACGCGGGTGACGGAGAGCGGCGCCCAAACGATCCGTATCGGGCCGGATGACCTGATTCTGCCCAGCGATATTCTGGCCATCGGTAGTCACAACTATAAGGTCTACATCAGCGGCGAGGTCAAAGCGCCCGGCGCGTACCCCTACAGCGACAACATCAGTCTACAAAAGGCTCTCACGCTGGCCGGTGGGGTCACGGAAAAGGCCGACCGGAAGGAATTGACCGTCCGGCGCGTGGTGGATGGACTGGAGCAGAGCCTGGTGCTGCCCCTGGAGGCTGCCGTACAGCCCGAAGACCTGATTGTGGTGCGAGAGGGGCAGAAGGTGTATGTGACCGGCGAGGTGAAGACACCGGGACGGTATGCCTACGAACCGGGAGCGACGATCCAGCGGGTGCTGACCTTGGCCGGGGGCGTGACGGAGAAGGCGGAGGCCGGCGTCGTCAAACTGACGCGGATGACGAAGCAGGGGGTGGAGACGACGGTCGCCCCCCAGGATGCCGTGGTCCTGCCGGACGATATCGTTCTCGTCTCGCCGAAGAGCGACCGATTCTATATCAGCGGCGAAGTGAAAACGCCTGGCAGCTATGCCCACAAGGATGGCCTGAGCCTGCAGAAGGCGTTGGCAATGGCGGGGGGGGCGACAGAGAAGGCGGATCGGCAGGCCTTGACGGTGCGGCGGGTGGTGGAAGGGCAGGAGCAGAGCCTGGTGCTGTCGCTGGAGGCGGCGGTGCAGCCGGAAGATCTGATCATCGTGCGGGAGGGGCAGCGGGTGTATGTGACCGGCGAGGTGAAGACGCCGGGGCGGTATGCCTACGAACCGGGAGCGACGATCCAGCGGGTGTTGACCTTGGCCGGGGGCGTGACGGAGAAGGCAGAGGTCAGCGTCGTCAAACTGACCCGGACGACGGAGCAGGGGGTGGAGACGACGGTGGTCCCGCAGGATGCCGTGGTCTTGCCGGAGGACATCATCCTGGTCGTCCCGAAGAGCGACAAGTTTTATGTGAGCGGCGAGGTGAAGAACCCGGGCAGCTACACGCACAAGGAGGGGCTGAGCCTGCAGAAGGCGCTGGCGATGGCGGGCGGGGTGACGGAGCGAGGGGATGTGGAGCGGCTGCAACTCGTGCGGATCGTGAACAACCAGGAAGAGCACCCCGTCGTGACGCTGGAGTCGCCGATCATGCCGGAGGATACGATCGTCGTCGCGGAGCGGCAGAAGGTGTACGTGACGGGAGAAGTACGGACGCCGGGGCGGTACACCTATGAGGCGGGGATCTCCGTGCAGAAGGCGATCAGTATGGCGGGCGGGTTCACGGAGAAGGCGGATAAGACGGATGTGCGGGTGGAGCGGCGGGGGGCACAGGGGGTGACGACGCTGCAGGTGGATCCGAATGCCCCGGTGCAGCCGGACGACCTGCTGGTCATCCCGCAAGCGCGGCGATTCTACGTCAACGGAGAAGTGAAGAAGCCGGGCGACTTTTGGTACGAACGGGGGCTGACGCTGCACATGGCGATCACGATGGCGGGGGGCTTTACCGACAAGGCCTCCAAGACGCCGAAGGTGCTGCGGAAGGTGAACGGCCAGGAGCGGACGGTGGAGCTGGCCCTGGATGCGCCGATCCTGCCCGACGACATCATCGTCGTGTCCCAACGTTTCTTCTGACCGTGCAGGGCGCACTTGCCGCCCAAGTCGGGATATGCGAACAATATGGCGGCAGTGTGCTTGTGTGTCGCTTAAATCGGAGGTCAAGCATTCCATGGTCAAGCGGGTCGTCTTGTGTTGGGTCAACGTCGCGATGGTTCTGCTCATGGCCTTCAGCGGGGCGGTGGCGAATCCGAATGTTCCGCAGCCTGGTTATCGCATCGGACCCAACGACGTGATTCGAATCCAAGTGTTCGGGGAGGACGACTTAACCCTCGAGAGCCGGGTCGGCGGGGACGGCAAGCTCAATTATCCGCTGTTGGGAGTGCTCCACGTCGGTGGGCAGACCACCGAGGATCTGCAGGCGGACCTCACTAAACGCCTGGCTGCGGGGTACGTGCGGTCGCCCAAGGTGACGGTATCCATTGTCCGTCATCGGAATATCTATGTCAGCGGAGAGGTCAAAGCGCCAGGCGGCTTTGCGTACGAAGATGGGTTGACGGCACAGAAGGCCATCACCATGGCCGGGGGCTTTACAGAGAAGGCGGCAAAGAATTTATTGACGGTAACGCGCCGGAAGGCCGATCAGGATGAAATCGTTAATGCGCAACTGCATACCCCTCTCTTTCCAGACGACACAATCGTGGTCGGGCAGGTACAAAAATTTTACCTGATGGGCGAGGTGACCCGTCCAGGTTCGTATCCCTATCCCTTCGAAGAGCAATTGACGGCCAACAAAGCCGTTTCGCTGGCCGGGGGCTTCACAGAGAAGGCAGAGAAGCAGGTTTTCAAGGTGACGCGGGTGACGGAGAGCGGCGCTCAGACGGTTGCGATCGGCGTGGACGACGTGATCTTGCCGAATGATATCCTGTCCGTCAACACCCAGAATCGCAAGTTTTATATCAGCGGGGAAGTTCGGACCCCCGGTGCCTATCCCTATAACGAGAACATCAGCCTGCAGAAGGCGTTGGCAATGGCGGGGGGGGCGACAGAGAAGGCGGATCGGCAGGCCTTGACGGTGCGGCGGGTGGTGGAAGGGCAGGAGCAGAGCCTGGTGCTGTCGCTGGAGGCGGCGGTGCAGCCGGAAGATCTGATCATCGTGCGGGAGGGGCAGCGGGTGTATGTGACCGGCGAGGTGAAGACGCCGGGGCGGTATGCCTACGAACCGGGAGCGACGATCCAGCGGGTGTTGACCTTGGCCGGGGGCGTGACGGAGAAGGCAGAGGTCAGCGTCGTCAAACTGACCCGGACGACGGAGCAGGGGGTGGAGACGACGGTGGTCCCGCAGGATGCCGTGGTCTTGCCGGAGGACATCATCCTGGTCGTCCCGAAGAGCGACAAGTTTTATGTGAGCGGCGAGGTGAAGAACCCGGGCAGCTACACGCACAAGGAGGGGCTGAGCCTGCAGAAGGCGCTGGCGATGGCGGGCGGGGTGACGGAGCGAGGGGATGTGGAGCGGCTGCAACTCGTGCGGATCGTGAACAACCAGGAAGAGCACCCCGTCGTGACGCTGGAGTCGCCGATCATGCCGGAGGATACGATCGTCGTCGCGGAGCGGCAGAAGGTGTACGTGACGGGAGAAGTACGGACGCCGGGGCGGTACACCTATGAGGCGGGGATCTCCGTGCAGAAGGCGATCAGTATGGCGGGCGGGTTCACGGAGAAGGCGGATAAGACGGATGTGCGGGTGGAGCGGCGGGGGGCACAGGGGGTGACGACGCTGCAGGTGGATCCGAATGCCCCGGTGCAGCCGGACGACCTGCTGGTCATCCCGCAAGCGCGGCGATTCTACGTCAACGGAGAAGTGAAGAAGCCGGGCGACTTTTGGTACGAACGGGGGCTGACGCTGCACATGGCGATCACGATGGCGGGGGGCTTTACCGACAAGGCCTCCAAGACGCCGAAGGTGCTGCGGAAGGTGAACGGCCAGGAGCGGACGGTGGAGCTGGCCCTGGATGCGCCGATCCTGCCCGACGACATCATCGTCGTGTCCCAACGTTTCTTCTGACCGTGCGAGACCGCAGTCGTTGTTGAAAATCCAGGTTCAAAGACCTCTTGAGATCTGCCGTTATTTGGTTTCGGATGCTTTTTTAGAATCCCGCCAGGCCTGCCATGGGATTTCAGTCACTTCGCTGTTCGACCTCAAGCACCTTCTGGATCAAGTCGTAAGCCAGAAGCTTCCGTTCTGACTCAACCCACCGATCCCCTCAATCTCCCCCTTCAGCACCGATGTTTCCTCGGGTTGCTCCTGCTACCCGCATTCTCCAAGTGCATCATATTCTGTACACTCGGCAGCCTCGCAGGTAGCGAGAGGGCAGAGTATTGCGTCCATCCCCGCTGCACTTTCGCTAGGACTTCTCCGGTTCTGCCCCCGGAATGCATTCCTGCGGCATCAGTTCGCCGCCATGGAAATGGGACACCTGTCTCCATTTCTGGAGCACGGTCTTGTCGTCGAAAGTGAGGAGATACTGTTCGCACCACATTCCGGGTGCGGTCAGCCTGTTCCCGGACTGTTGCTCGCGCAATTCATAGACCCACACGGTGGCTCCGCCCTCGTCCTGTCGAACTGTCTTGGGCGCGCCTAGTTTCTCCCGCACCTGGGCTTGAGTGGCCCACCCCTTGGCGGAATCCAGATAGGCCGCTTCCCGGTTCTGAAAATGGCTGCATGCTGCGATCAGCATGGAGATGATGACGAGGCTGAGCGACCGACTGATCTGTATCATGTTGCCTCCCGATTCGACTGGGATCCGTTTTTTTTACCCGCTTGCCTGGCAGGGGATTGTACACGGATAGCGGGGGCGCGTCTCCTTTGGGGAAGATTTCCTGCATCGTCCCCGGTGTCCCCGAGTCCGGGACCATTGAGGCGGCAGACTATTTGTGGTGGTGTGTGTGGCCGTACCGAATCTGAAGCAGGGCGAGCGGGGAGAAGGCGCAACTCAGGCGCGAGATCAGGTCACGAGCTGATGAGACGGGGAAGAAAAGCGGAGCAATCAGACGGCTTTTTTGACCAGGCCGGACCGCAGGCAACGCGTGCACACCCGAATGCGCAAGGCCGACCCGTTCACGAGCGCCTTCACACGCTGCAGGTTGGGATTGAAGACGCGCTTCGTCTTGTTATTTGCGTGGCTGACGTTATTCCCGGTTTGATGCTTTTTCCCACAGAGATCACAGGCAAATGCCACGGCCCTACTCCTTTGTTGCGGCGTCTTTCAACGACTAGTCCTTGGATGGGAGGGGATGCTACCATAGCGTCACAGGTCATGACAAGCTGCTGAGGTGAATTCTCCCCATCAGGATGCCCTCTCCCGCTCGCGCCGCTCACTCCACTGAGGTTGCAGATATGGATCAGGTCACGCTCATCGGATTGCTGGCAGGGACCCTCACCACCATCGCGTTCATTCCTCAGCTGCAACAGACCTGGCGCACTCGTTCCGCCCAGGACGTGTCGCTGGGAATGTTGCTCACCTTCGTGACCGGGGTCTTTCTCTGGTTGATCTATGGGCTCATGCTCGGCGCCTTGCCCATTATTCTGGCGAATCTCGTGACCTTGGTGCTGACCCTGGCGATTCTCATCCTGAAGCTCCGGTATCGCTCGTAACACGTGTATCCTGATGTGGACGCGCGGGACGACCTCGTGTGCCTCTGCGTCGGGAGAGTTCACCAAGTCCGGGCCGGGCAAGTTTGAGCTTGACAAGATCGGCCATACGCTCCTAGAGTTTGTCTCTTTTCAAGACACCTCGGGTCAAGGGAAGAGGGTGAGAAACCCTCGCGGTCCCGCCGCTGTAAATGGGGACGAAACCCGCAGGCGCCACTGCTCACCGTTCGGTGAGTGGGAAGGCGCGGGGAGTAGGATGAACCATAAGCCAGAAGACCTGCCTGAGGGAGACCCTTTATTCCCTCGTGGGCTGGGGAATAGGCGAGGATGATATTGCGGGTGCAATCCTCAGGGTTCCATGTTGGCCCTGGGGATTTTTTTATTTGCGCGCCGTTCGAATCATCCCCGGTCGCCGGTTCGCAGCCGCATGCATCGGCGTGGTCGCGTCTATGCTGGTGGCCTGCCTTGCCTTCGCATTCGGAGAGACTCAGGAAGATCACACGGTGATGAAACGTCGTCAGCAAGGCATCCTCACGGGCATGCCGTTCATGGCCAACATTACCCCGCGCACGTTCATCGACGATGCGGGCAGGAAACTCTATGTCGCGAAGGCGCCCACGCGAGTCGTGTCCTTGGCGCCGAGTATCACGGAGATGTTGTTTGCGTTGGGGCTGGACGAGCAGATCGTCGGGGTCACGGACTTTTGCAATTTCCCGGTCGCGGCCAAGGCCAAAGCCAAGGTCGGGTACGCCAACCCCAATCTGGAATCCCTGGTGGCCCTCCGGCCGGAATTGATCGTCGCGCCGCGGGAGTTCCACCGCGCGAACGTGCTGGCCAAGCTGGAGGAATTGAAGATCCCGGTGCTCCTGTTGGAAGCCACTTCGGTGGAGAGCATTTTTTCACACATTCACACGCTGGGACGCATTTTTGATCGTTCGACGGAAGCCCATGCCATGACCGCGGCCATGCGGAGCCGAATGGCCGAGATCAGCCGTCGAACCGAGCAACTGCCGCGCATCCGGGTGTTGTATGTGATCAACAGCCAGCCCTTGATCACGGTCGGCCCGGGCAGTTACATCCACCAAATGATCAGTCTGGCCGGGGGAACCAATATCGCATCCGGAGCTGAGACACCCTATCCACGCCTGACCATGGAAACGGTCCTGAAAGAGGATCCTGAAGTGCTGATCTTCCCGATGGGGTCGGTTGAAACTGTGCCTCGACGCGAACAACAGGAGTGGCGGCGCTGGACGACTCTGACCGCTGTGCAGCAGAACCGGTTGCGCGAGGTGTCGGCTGACGCCTTGAATCGGCCCGGCCCGCGCGTCATGGATGGGCTCGAAGAACTCGTGAGAGTCATTCACCCCGAGGCCCTTTCTCCCCAAGCGGTGCCTGTCCAGCCATGATGCCCTCAGCCGGCCACTCCACGTCACCTGCTCCTGCATTGGCCTCGCCCCCGTTGCCGTCCACGAGCCGCCACACGTCCCCTCCCATCACCGGGCGCGAACGGCCGTTTCAAGGGGCCATTCTGACTCCCGGGCGCTGGTGCCTCATCGTGGGCAGTTTGTCGGTCCTCGCGCTGATTCTGGCTGGGGTCTGTCTACAACTCGGTACAGAGTACATCGGACCCGGGAAACTCGTCGGCGTATTTTCGTCCGCGCTGTTCGGCCAGCCAACGGACAACGACGCGCTCAAGACGACCGGCGTCATTCTGCTGCAGGTGCGGCTGCCGCGAGTCTTTCTGGGATTTTTGGTGGGAGTCTGCCTGGCGTCTGTCGGTGTGGCGCTGCAAGCCCTGCTGAGAAACCCTCTGGCCGATCCCTATGTACTCGGCGTATCGAGCGGTGCCGCGCTGGGTGTGGCCGTGGCGGTGTTGTTTGGAATTGGAACCACGGTCCTCGCCTTTTCGCTCCTGCCGGTCTGCGGGTTTTTAGGCGGGCTGGTGGCCCTGCTGGTGGTCTATCGTATGGCGGCGACCTACGACCGTCTCCCGATTCATTCCGTGCTGTTGGCGGGGGTGATCCTGAATGCGATTTTCTCGGCGCTGATCATGTTCATCACCTCGATTATGGAACCGAATCGTTCCTTCGGCATGATGGCCTGGCTCATGGGATCGCTCACGGCCCCGGCCTATCCCGCGTTGGCTGCGCTCTCGGTCTATTTGTTGGCCGGTCTCTTCCTGCTTTTCAAGCAGGTGCGGGTGCTGAACATTCTGGCCTTGGGTGAAGAGCCGGCACGGTCGTTGGGAATCGATACCGAACGCGCCAAACGGGTGATCTTTCTGGTGTCGGCGCTGCTGACCGGTGCCGTGGTGTCCTTCAGCGGCATGATCGGATTCATCGGGATGATCATTCCTCACGCCGTGCGCTTAGTGATCGGAGCCGATCATCGTGTGCTCCTGCCGGCCTCAGCGCTCGTGGGCGGCATATTCTTGATGGTGGCCGATACCATGGCCCGGACCTTCTTTGTGCCGTCGGAAGTCCCGGTCGGAATTATTACCGCCCTCGCGGGCGGGCCGTTTTTTGTGTACCTGCTGGTGTGGCGAAAGGATCGGCTCGCATGAGGTTTCCTGTGGACCGAATGCCTGTTGCTGATGCCGCGGCTTGTGCCTACCCGGATGGATGCCATGCATATGATGTGCAAGGGGCTTCGTTTTGTTATGGCAAATCGCCCGTGCGGGAAAGCCGATGGGTCCTCGGCGATGTGAGCCTGCATGTCGAGTCAGGCGAAATTCTCGGCATCGTCGGTCCCAATGGGTCGGGCAAAACGTCTCTCCTGAAACTCCTGGCCAAGCTCGCCGTGCCTCAGCGGGGAACCCTCTCGCTCTTCGGGAGAAACCTGGTTGATCTTTCACGCGAGGAGATGGCGCGGACTGTGGCATTTGTCCCGCAGGAGAGTGCGCCGGCCTTTTCTTTTACGGTGGCGGAAACGGTGTTGATGGGGCGGTATCCTCATCGCCGACAGAGCAGATGGAGTCTCGGGTTCGGCTGGGAAGATCCGGAGGATTGTGCGGCGGCCGCTCAGGCCATGGCCACGATGGACATCTCCCATCTCGCCTCGCGTGCGGTGACCGATCTGTCCGGCGGCGAACGTCAACGCGCGATGATCGCCCGGGCCTTGGCCCAAACGCCGAGGGTTCTCTTGCTCGATGAACCGACCGCCTTTCTCGATCTCCAGCATCAACTCGAGATTTGCTCAGTGCTGCGTCGCTTGAGCGACGAGCAGGGCCTGACGGTCGTCATCGTGTCGCACGATTTGAACCTGGCCAGCCAGTATTGTGACCGGATCGTCATGCTGAAGGAGGGCTCGGTGTATTCGATGGGCACGCCCTCCGAGGTGTTGTCGGTGGAAGCATTGCGGGCAGTCTATGGCTGTGAGGTGTTGATCGATCCGCATCCGGAGTCGGGACTGCCCAGGGTGACCTTGCCGAGGCAGGCTGTGCCGTTCAGGAGTTGAACATGTGTTGCGGGAGGGGTTCGCGCCCGGCCCACCCGTATGAAAAGCAGGGGCGCGTCATCATTGGAGAGCGGAGTGTCAGGAAGACGCCGTCAGCGTCGGGGAAGATGGTGCAAAACCATCACGGTGCCGCCACTGTAAGCGGGGAGTGACTCTGCATTGAGCCACTGACTAGGTTCGTGAAGCGTCGCTGGTGAAGCGTGAATCGCAGGACTCTGAGGGCTTGCGAGATGCGTTTCACGAGAGACGAGTGACGCTCCGGTTGGGAAGGCGCAGAGCAATGATGATCCGCAAGTCAGGAGACCCAACTGACGGCTGTTACGACTGATCCCTTCGAGCGAAAGGGAGTGTCAGCATGTCGACAATTGTCAGGGAATGGTCTGTCTATTTCGTGTTGCTGTGTATCGCAAGTGTCCCGCCTGTCTGGACCGCAGCGGCCGCTGCCGAAGAGTCTCCGGCGGCTGATCCCGTCGTACAAGCCGAGGAAGTGGTAGTCTCGGCAACTAAAACCCCGTTGCCGGTCACTCAGGTCACCAGTGCCGTCGAAGTCATTACGGCGCAGGACATGAAGCGACAGAACATCCGGAGTGTGGTGGATGCGCTTCGGTTAGCCCAAGGTGTGGCGGTGTTTTCAAACGGCGGGCCGGGCACCGAGGTGACGGCCAAGATTCGAGGAGGCGGTGCGAATCAGACCCTGGTACTGATCGACGGCGCGATCGTCAACAGCGGCACCGTCGGCAGTTACAACTTTGCCAACCTGACGACCGACAATATCGAGCGAGTGGAGATTCTCCGCGGTTCGCAGAGCATGTTGTGGGGATCCGACGCCATGGGCGGTGTCATCAACATCGTGACGAAGAAGGGGCAGGGACCGCTCTCCGCCACCGGCTTCATGGAATACGGGTCCTTCGCCTCCCTGCGCGAAGGGGGCACGGTGTCCGGGAAGCAGGGGGCGGTGGATTACAGTCTCTCGCTCTCCCGCTGGGACACCTCTAGTTTTTCGGCCGTTAACTACCGGCGTGGCGCCACCGAGCGGGATTCTTATCGCAACTGGCAGGGCTCGGGCCGGATCGGCGTCGATCTTCCGCATGACGGGCGGCTGGACTTCAGTATGCGCTGGATGAATTCCGACGTGCAGCTGGACAATCTTTCAGCCACGGCTCCGAGCGATGTGTATGGCTCGAAGATCCGGAGTCAGGAATATGTGTTCAGCGGCAGTTATGAGCAACCGATCACCAGCTGGTGGTCGCAGAAGCTGACGCTGGCGCGATCTCAGGAGGCCTCGCTGTTTCTGCCCGGCACCTTGCAACGCAGCCTCGTCAGCGGGGCTTTCAGCACCCCCTTCGGAGATCCCAACGAAACGCGGGTGCTCTCCAATCGCTTGGAATGGCAGCACAACTTTCACATCACCAAACTGCTGCTGTTGAGCGCCGGCTATCAATTTCGAGAGCAGCAGGGCGAGAACGACAGCGGGCTCACCAACCGCATCCTGAGTTCCCATGCAGGCTTTGCGCAGGCCCAATTCAACCTGTGGGATCGGGTGTTTGCCACCGCAGGCGTCCGCCATGATAGTTACAACGTCTTCGGTGACGCCACGACCTATCGATTGACCGGCGGGTATATGCATAAAGAAACGGACACCAAACTCCGCGCCGGATATTCGACCGGTTTTCGGGCGCCCAGCATGAACGAACTGTATTTCCCCAATTTCGGGAATCCCAATCTGGGACCGGAAAAAAGCCAGAGTATGGACGTGGGGATCGACCAGTATTTCTTCTCGAAGCAGCTGAAGTTCACAGGAGGGTTCTTCTGGAACCGCTACCGGAATTTGATCACCACGACGTTCGATCCGGGGTTTTGCGCGCCGTTCAGCACGTTCGGGTTCTGCCCGCAGCAGCTCGGTGAAGCCTCGACAAAAGGGTGGGAGGCGGGACTCTCCTATACGTACTCAAGCGACAAGCCGTTCCTGAAGAGCCTCATTCTGCAGGCCCAATACACCAACACGCTCACGCGCGATCTGGAGAGCCAAAGTCGTCTGCCGCGCTGGCCGACCGATCAGTGGAGCGCCACGATCAGCTATCAGCCCATCGATCCGCTGTGGATCACGCTGACCGGCCGGTATGTGGGGTCGCGCTTCAACACCACCGGCGATCGGCAGCAGCTGCCGGCGTTCGACGTCTGGTCGTTGGCCGTGACCTATGACGTGACGAAGCGCATGCAGGCATACCTGCGCGCTGAAAACCTCTTCAATGAGAAGTACGAGGAAATCATCAGCGGGGGGACGCCCATCCGGTCCATTTTCGGCGGCCTCCGCTTTACCTTCGGCGGGAATGCATGAACGGCATGAGGATCGCCTGATGCCACGTCCGCGTCTGGTCATCGCCGGCACCCACAGTGGTGCCGGCAAAACCACAGTCACTCTGGCGCTCATGGCCGCATTGAAAGCCAAAGGGATGGTGGTGCAGCCGTTCAAGGCCGGGCCGGACTTCATCGATCCCGGCCATCACCAGGCGGTAACCGGACGGCCTTCGCGAAACCTGGATGGGTGGATGTTAGGGGAGAACGCCAACCGTGCCATCTTTGCGCGCGCCTCGGCGGATGCGGACCTGTCGATCATCGAAGGCATGATGGGGTTATTTGACGGCAGCTCAGCGGTACATGAGCAGGGGAGTACGGCGGAACTGGCGAAGCAACTCAACGCGCCGGTGCTGCTGGTGATTGACGGGAGCGCCATGGCGCGATCGGCCGCAGCCATAGCCTCCGGCTATGCGACATTCGACCCGGCCGTTCAGGTTCGCGGAGTCCTGTTTAATCGCGTGCGGAGTGAAGGCCACTATCAGTTATTGCGGGAGGCGGTGGAGGCGGAAACGGACGTGACGGTTGTGGGGTATTTGCAGCCCGATGCTTCGGTCACGATCCAGGATCGCCATCTCGGGCTGAGGACCGCCATCGAGCAGCGGCACGGTGATCTGTATGCCCGGTTGGCTCGATCCGCGGCTTCAACAATCGATTTGGATCGAGTCGAGATTCTGGCTCGTTCCGCCGGCGAATTTCCGGAAGAAGATCTGCCGATCACGAGAACGGCGGCAGGGCCAGCACCGGTCCGGGTCGGTGTGGCCTACGATGCGGCCTTTTGTTTTTACTATCAGGATAATCTGGAGTTGCTTGAATCGGCAGGCGCGGAGATCGTAAGGTTTTCGCCCTTGCACGATGACGAGTTGCCTGATGTGGACCTGCTGTATTTCGGCGGAGGCTACCCCGAACTGTACGGCGAGACATTGGCGGCCAATATGTCCATGCGTTCGGCCGTGCAGACATTTGCCCGGCGTGGCGGGGCTGTGTATGCCGAATGTGGCGGGCTGATGTACTTGACGGACGCCATTCGAGACGGAGAGGGCAGGCGACATGAAATGGTCGGGGTGTTTCCGGCGGATGCGGTCATGCGGAAAAACGGGATGACGTTAGGTTATCGAACCGTGGAGATCGCTGAATCCTGCATGCTGGGCGGAGCCGGGACAGTGGTGCGCGGGCATGAATTTCACTATTCGATGCTCGAACCCACCGGCGAACTCCATCATGCCTGTACCCTGTCGGATGCAGCGGGGAAACCCGTCGGGCAGGACGGGTTGACGACGGGGAATACCCTCGCGTTGTATAGCCATTTGCACTTCGGCAGTCACCCGGCTGTCGTGGCGGATCTATTGAGGACTGCTTATCGACAGCGGGGGGCGCAGGCTTCTGTCACAAAGGGATGAGATGGCGGAACAGGACGACTATACGGCGAAGATGCAACGCGTGAAGGCCTCCGTGGATCGGCGGATCGAAGCGGCCCAGGACGAGAAGGGCCTGCTGATCGTCTACACCGGCGCGGGAAAGGGAAAAACGACCGCCGCGCTCGGCATGGCCCTCCGTTGCCTCGGCCACGGCATGAAGGTGGCGATCGTGCAATTCATCAAGGGGGCGATCGACACCGCAGAGGAGCGCATCCTGAAATCGTTCGGCGACCGCGTGACGTTTCTCCGTATGGGTGAAGGGTATACCTGGGAGACACAGGATCGGGAGCGCGATACGAGCCATGCGCAGGCGGCCTGGGCCAAGGCCTGCGAGTTCATGCGCGATCCGTCCTATGCGATGGTGATCCTGGATGAATTCAATATTGCGCTGCACCACGGCTATGTGGCGGTGCCTGAAGTTCTGCCGCGTGTGCAGCAGCGGCCGGCGATGCAACATGTCGTCATCACCGGCCGAGGGGCTCCGGAGGAATTGATCGAGGCTGCGGATCTGGTGACGGAGATGAAGCAGGTGAAACATCCGTTCCGAAAAGGCATCAAGGCGCAGGCAGGGGTGGAGTTTTGAGAGGGCCGGTGGCGAAAACCTGTGAGCATTGCCGGCAGCCGTTCGAATGTGTCGGGTATCAATGCTGGTGCGGGAAGATCGGTATTACCGAACAGCAGATGGATTGGATCGCCGCGCGGTTTAAGGACTGTCTTTGCCCCGTCTGTTTGCAGCAGGTGGCGGATGGAGTACTTGGATCGCAGCCTTCGAATGAAACGCCTCATGGTACGTGACAAACGAGAGCGGTTGACTCGAACAACGGCCGAGCCGTCCGAACTGTTTTCCAAGGCTGAACGAGAGGCGGTCTATCGGGCGATTTATGAACGTCGGGATGTCCGTCGAAATTTTCTGCCGACACCGATCCCCGACGAGGTGCTCGCACGTTTGCTGAACGCCGCGCACCATGCCGGATCGGTGGGCTTCATGCAGCCCTGGGACTTTGTGATTGTCCGCACGCATGAGACAAAGCGCGCGGTGAAGCAGCTTTTTCTCGATTCGAATGCGGCTGCTGCGCTGCGGTACACAAAGCCTCGTGCGGACCTGTATCGAAGCCTCAAACTGGAAGGTATTGAAGAATCGTCCGTCAATCTCTGCGTGACCTGCAGCCGGCAACGAGGCGGCCCGCGTGTGTTAGGCCGTTCGACGGTGCGGGATACGGACCTCTATAGTACCTGTTGCGCCATTCAGAATCTCTGGCTGGCGGCACGCGCCGAAGGGATCGGGGTCGGATGGGTCAGTATCTTGAATCACGCGGCGCTGAAGCGCCTGTTGGGTATTCCGAGGCCGGTCAAGGTCCTGGCCTACCTCTGTCTCGGATATGTGTCGGAGTTTGCGAAGAAGCCGGACCTTGAGGCCGCCGGGTGGCGAGCCAGGCTTTCTGTTGAAAATTTGGTGCACTATGAGGCATGGGGTCAGAGAGTCGAAGGGAAGGAGAGACTACCGGGATGCGAATCACCAAGGTCTATACACGAACGGGCGACGCGGGCCAAACGAGGTTAGCCGGCGGGCAACAGGTTTGGAAAGACTGTCTGCGGGTCGAGGCCTACGGCACAGTCGATGAGTTGAATGCCTCCGTCGGATTGGTGCGCGCGATGAACGCCGAAGCCGGGAATGGCTCTGCCGCGTCGACGCAATTGGAGGCGGATTTGCGCTGGGTGCAGAACAAGCTCTTCGATGTCGGCAGTATTCTGGCCACGGCGCCGGGCCAAACCTTTCCCAATATGCCGGAGGTGACGGCGAAGGATGTGACGAAGCTCGAGGAGATGATCGATCGATGCCAGGAGGAGCTCGCCCCGCTGAAGGAGTTCATTCTGCCCGGTGGCGGCAAGGTCTCGGCAACGCTCCACCAAGCGCGAACGATCTGCCGCCGCGCGGAACGCATCTGTATCCGGTTGAGCCGGGAGGAACCGGTGGCAGCCGAGCTGAATAAGTATCTGAACCGGTTGAGCGACGCGCTGTTCGTGCTGGCCCGTTGGGTGTCGAAGACCCAAGGCGAACCTGAGTTTTTATGGCAACGCGAATCCGGCGCGACCGCCGATTAGGCCGATGAAGAAGTCGTCCACAGGATCCCATCTCATTCTGGTACTTGGCGGCGCCGCATCGGGAAAAAGTCAGGCGGCGCTCGATCGGGCAGGCCGCCGAGGCCCGAAGGCCTTTGTTGCGACCGGGCAGGCGCTGGACGGTGAGATGAAAACGCGTATTGCGCGTCACCGCGAGACCCGTCCCGCCGACTGGATCACCGCCGAGGTGCCGCGTGACTTGGCCGGCTGGTTTCGAGCGGAAGCGCAGGGATATCGAACCGTCGTGGTGGATTGTTTGACGCTGTGGCTGAGCAATGTGTGCGGACGTCGCATGGCCGGGGCTGAAATGGTCCCTCGTGTGGAGGAGTTGCTGCAGGCTATCCGCGGAACCAAGGCGCGGGTGGTGCTGGTGAGCAACGAATTAGGCTTCGGGCTGGTGCCGACGAGTCGCAGTGCGCGCGCGTTTCGCGATGTCGCCGGTCGGGTCAATCAACAGATCGCGGGAGCGGCCGACGAAGTCTACTTTGTCATAAGCGGCCAGTCGCTCAAACTCAAATGACAGGAGAGAAGACCCGATGACACTCCAGGAAGTGTTGGCACGCATTCAACCTGTGGAGCAAGCAATCGCAGGGCAGACGCAAGCCCGCCTGGACCGGTTGACCAAACCCCTCGGAAGTCTGGGGCGGCTGGAAGAAACCGCGGTGCGTTATGCCACGATCACGGGCGAAGTGAAACCGGCAGTGCCGCGCGGGGTCGTGTTTACATTTGCGGCCGACCATGGTGTGGCGACTGAGGGGGTCAGCGCCTATCCGCGTGAAGTCACGCCACAAATGGTGTTGAACTTTCTCCGTGGCGGCGCCGGCGTCAATGTGCTGGCTCGTCACGCCGGGGTGGAAGTGCGCGTGGTGGATATCGGAGTCGCCTACGACTTTGGGTCGGTCTCCGGCCTGATTCACAAGAAGGTGATGGCGGGAACGAACAATCTCCTGGTGGAATCCGCGATGAGTCGTGACCAGGCGGTGCAAGCGTTGCAGGTCGGGATCGAGTTGGCCACGGAGGCCGCGCGTGAAGGGATCGGTCTGATCGGGACCGGCGAGATGGGCATCGGCAACACAACGCCGAGTGCCGCCATCACAGCAGTTATGACCGGACGGCCGGTGGCTGAGGTCACGGGGCGGGGAACCGGCATCGACGAAGCGGGTCACGCCCGCAAAGTCGCCGTCATCGAGCAGGCGCTCGACCGGCATCGTCCGAACCGGGCCGATGCCATCGATGCGCTCGTGAAGGTCGGCGGTCTGGAGATTGCCGGTTTGGCCGGACTTATTCTTGGTGCGGCGGCAGGACGGGTCCCTGTGGTGTTGGATGGGTTCATTGCCGGGGCTGCGGCGCTGATTGCGGTGGGGTTGCAGCCGCTCTGTCGGGACTATCTGATCGCCTCGCACCGTTCGGTGGAACGTGGTCATCAGGCGATTCTGGAGCATCTGAGCTTGAAGCCGCTGCTCGATCTCGACCTGCGGTTAGGTGAAGGGACCGGAGCCTGCCTGGGGATGAGCCTCGTGCAGGCGTCGATCAAGATTCTGACCGAGATGGCGACGTTCGAAGAAGCGGGTGTGTCACAACGTGACTGAGATGGCCGCCATGACCAGACCCTTTGTCTTTGCCTGGCATTTTCTCACGGCGATTCCGATCAGCCGAAGCCACCACGAGCCGTCGTCCGCGGAACTGGCCAGGTCGATGGCCTGGTACTCCACGGTCGGGCTGCTGATCGGTGGATTCCTTGCGGCGGCTGACATCGCCTTGCGGTTGTTCCTGGCGGCCGAGGTGGTGAATGTCCTGCTGATCGTGCTGCTGGTGCTCCTGACACGCGGGCTGCATCAGGACGGGCTCGCAGACACCCTGGATGGGTTGGCCGGCGGGCGGACCGTGGCCGATCGCCTTCGCATCATGCGCGATCCCAGTGTCGGGGCACTCGGCGCGACCGGTCTCTTCCTCTCGCTGCTGTTGCGGTACGCCGGGCTGCTCGCTCTCCCCGAACCGGTTCGGCTTCCCGTGCTGCTCTGTATGCCGGCGCTGGGTCGTTGGGCGATGGTCTCAGTCGCCTGGGCGTCTCCCTATGCCAGGAGTGAAGGCGGGCTGGCGGCGGCGTTTCTGACTCATCTCTCTTGGCAACATGTGTTGCTGTCGAGTTTCGTGTTGGTCTGTGCGTTGACGGCCGGTTTAGGAGTGAATGCGGCAGCGGCAACCATCGGCTTGGGAGCTTTGGTGGTGGTCGTGGTGCGGCGCGGTTGTCAGGCATGGTTCGGCGGGGTGACGGGAGATCTGCTCGGCGCCACGAATGAAGTGATCGAAATTCTCTTCCTCTTATCGATCCCGGTCTTGGTGATGGCGCGATGACCGGCGGCGAGTTAGTATTGGCGGCGGCGCTGGATGTTGTGGCGGGAGATCCCCGCTGGTTGCCCCATCCGGTGCGGGGCATGGGTATGCTCATTGCCTGGTACGATCACCGGGTCAGGACCTTCTGCCGCAGCGATCAAGCCTTACAAATTGCCGGAGCCTGTCTTGCGCTGGGGTTACCGGCAGCGGCCTATGCGGCGGCCACCTGGCTGATTGCGCAGGCGGCCACGCTCTCTCCGCTCTTCGGACAACTGGTCAGTATCGGTCTGGCCTATACCTCACTGGCGGGCCGTGATCTGTTCGATCATGTCCAGCCGGTCAGTCGTGCGTTGCAGGAAGGGAATCTTGCAGCGGCGCGTGAGGCTGTGGCCAGGATTGTCGGCCGGGACAGCTCCGCACTGGAGGAGCCCGAAATTGTGCGTGCCACTGTAGAGACGATCGCCGAAAGCACCGCCGACGGCATCATTGCGCCGCTCGTCTACCTCTCCCTTGGCGGCGCGCCGCTCGCGCTGGCCTACAAGGCGGTGAATACGCTCGACTCGATGGTGGGGCATCGCGATGAGCGGTATGAACATTTCGGCTGGGCCTCTGCCCGATTGGACGATGTGATGAACTGGGTGCCTGCCAGACTGACAGGCGGGTTTATCGCGCTGGCCTCGGGTCTGGCGACCGCGCAGTGGCATCGTGTGCAGGACAGTTGGTACATCCTGCATCGGGACGGCGACAAACATGCCAGCCCGAACAGCGGCATGCCGGAAGCGGCCATGGCCGGCGCATTGGGCGTGCAACTCGGCGGACGGAATTATTACGACGGTGTGGCTCACGAGGGTGAATTAATCGGTGATGCCGGCACCGCGTTGACACCGGGGCACATCGATCAGGCCACTCGTATCATGGTAATCGCCGCCGGGCTGGGGCTCTTCTTTGCGCTGCTCTCACTATGGGTCTCATGACGCGGATCGGTCATGGCGGGGATGTGTATGCGGCGGCCCGTGAGTTAGGGCGAGACCTGCATCGAGTGATCGATTTCAGCGCGAGCATCAATCCCCTGGGACCCTCTCCCGCCGCAGTGCGGACCTTGCGAGCAGCCGAGGCCTGGCTCGGTCATTATCCCGATCCGGCCTGTTGGGCACTGCGGCAGGCGCTGGCCGCGTATTGGGATCGCCCGAGTGAGGAGTTTCTGGTCGGTAACGGATCGACCGAGTTGATCCATCTTCTTCCCAGGGCATTGGGAATCAAACATCTCATGCTGATCGGCCCGACGTTTTCCGAATATGCCGAGGCGATGACGCGTTCCGGAGGACAGGTCAGTATGCTGTTGGCGAATCGTGCCGATGGATATCGTCCTCCGCTGGAGACGGTCCGTGCAGCGTTGAAGCAGGGGCGTCAGCCTGCGAGCGACGCCCCTGCCATTGGTGCGGTACTCCTGTGTAATCCCAATAGTCCCACCGGTCAGGCCTGCGAGGCCGAAGCCGTCAGGACGCTTGCGCGTCTGGCGGCTCGCCGGGGGCTCTGGTGTATCGTGGATGAATCCTTTGCGGAATATGCCGATCATGCGTCGATCTTGTCAGAGCCTCTTCCCGCCAGGACCATCGTGCTGCGCAGCTTTACCAAGTTTTACGGGTTGCCGGGGCTGCGTGTGGGATATGCCATGGCGAAGCCTGCTGTGATTGCCGGAATCGCGGCGCAGCAGCCGCCCTGGTCGGTGAACATGTTGGCGCAGCGAACTGCGGTCGCCGCCTTGCAAGATGTGCGACACGCCGGGCGAAGCCTTCATTTCATGGAACGGGAGCGAGCATGGTTCCGGACGGCACTGACCCGGTTACCCGGTTGTACGGTCTTTCCCTCTGCCGCCAATTTTCTGTTGATGGAGTTGCCGGTCGGGCAGAAATCGACGACCGTGGTGGCCGCTCTTCGCCGGAAGGGCCTCCTGATCAGGGATTGTTCGCAGGTCCCTGGATTGAATGCGCGCTCGATGCGCGTGGCGGTTCGCTCGAGGGCCGACAATGACCGTCTCCTGCGAGCCCTGTCGGTTCTCCTTCGTGGGGGTGGCGCATGACGATGTGTCCGGATGGTTTCAGCACTCGCTCGAGAATCGCCAAGGACACGCTCATACTTGATCTGGGAACCCGCATGCGAGTGTTGTCGTCCGCTCCAAGAGGGGGAGGGATTCGAACGGCACGCTACATCCTGAATCATCAGGTGCCTTCCAATCCTGTTCGACAGGCGACTCACTCGAAGTGGGAACATCCTGCCCGTTACCTCAAGCGAATCGCGGTGGATTTGGGCGTGGACCCTGACTGTGTCGGCCTGATGACGGCAGTTCCGATGAAACAGGTGGTGACGTGCCGTGACAAGGCCGATGGCCTCTGGGTCGAGTGTTTTGCCACCGTCGGTGTGACCAACGCGGTGCGAGCCGGTGAGCCGCCGCCGCGAGAAGAAGCTGACGGCACTGTCCGTCGAGCCGGAACGATCAATTTGATGGTGGTGACCAATGCCTGCCTCGCCGTGCCGGCCCTGGTCTGTGCGGTGCAGGTGGTGACGGAGAGCAAGACCGGAGTGTTGCGTGACCATGCGGTGCCCAGCTGGACCGGTCGTTCCGGCGCGACAGGCACGGGGACGGACGCGGTGGTTGTTGCCTGTGCCCTGCGGGGAAGCGGTCCCCGGTCGGACTATGCCGGAACCCATACCACGATCGGATCCTTGATCGGGCGGGTCGTTGCCGAGTGCCTGACACAAGGTCTGGCGCGCGCGACTGAGTGGACGGCAACACATCGCGTGTAACCATTTATCACTTCTTATGTCCCAATCACCCCGCGCCAAAGCCATTGCGATTCTGGGGACCGGCTCGGACGTCGGAAAAAGCATGATCACGTCCGGGCTCTGCCGCCTGTTGTATCGCGCCGGGTTCCGCGTGGCGCCCTTTAAAGCACAGAATATGTCGTTGAATTCCTTTGTCACGCCGGAGGGTGGAGAAATCGGGCGCGCTCAGGCCCTGCAAGCCGAAGCCTGTGGAATTCCAGCCCACGTGGATATGAATCCCATTCTGCTCAAGCCGGAATCCGATTCCCGGTCTCAGGTCATCGTCCAGGGGAAAGTATTTGCCACGCGTGAGGCCCGGACCTATTTCGCACGCAACCGGGACTCTGAATTGTTTCGGGCGGTGGAGCGCAGTTATACCCGCCTCGCTTCGCAGTATGAGGTTATGGTCATCGAAGGGGCGGGCAGCGCGGCGGAGGTCAATCTGCGAGATCGCGATCTGGTGAACTGGCCGGTCGTCGAGATGGCCGATGCCAAGGTGATCTTGGTCGGAGATATCGATCGCGGGGGCGTGTTCGCGCAGATCATCGGCACGCTCGACCTCATCACGCCGGAGGAGCGCGCCCGCGTATGCGGAATCGTCATCAACAAGTTCCGGGGAGACGCGGCACTCTTTGCCGACGGGGTCCGCTTCCTAAGGGAGCGCACGGGGATCCCGGTCCTGGGTGTGCTGCCGTTTCTCCGCGACCTGGCACTCGATCAGGAAGACAGCCTTGATGTCGATATCCGACGGCAGGTCGCCTTTCAGCCGGACAGAATCAACATCGCGGTGGTGCTGCTGCCCCACATGAGCAACTTCACCGATTTCAATGCGCTCGCGGACGAACCGGATGTGGCGTTGCGATATGCGGCGACTCCCGAAGACGCGGGCGGGGCTGATGCGATTCTGCTTCCCGGTTCCAAAACCACATTGGCGGACCTCGCCTATCTGCGAGGCAAGGGATTCGAATCACTCCTGCGTGGTCATGTCCACCGTGGAGGAGAAGTGGTCGGAGTTTGCGGCGGGTATCAAATGTTAGGGCGACAGATTGCCGATCCGGACGCGGTCGAATCAGGCGGGAGCGGCGAGGGGCTCGGCCTGCTGCAGGTGACGACGGTGTTGATGCGGGAGAAAATCACCGAGCAGGTCGAAGCGCGTGCCTTGCATCTCGGCGGGACGACGGCGCCCCCGGCGCGAGGGTACTTGATTCATATGGGGCGGACGGATCGCCATGGACATCGACCCTGCTTCGAACTGGAGAGAAAGGAGCCGTCGGGTTCAGGTCATCGCGGCGTCGCCGAACGGGATGACGCATGGCTCGACGGCGCGGTCAGTGACGACGGTCTGGTCTGGGGGACCTACATCCATGGCCTGTTCGACGAGCCCCTCTGTCGACGCGCATGGTTGAACCGGTTGCGTATCAGAAAGGGGCTTCCAGCCGCCGACATGGAGTGGTCGCAACGGGTGAACCGACAGCGATCCGGTGCGATGGATCGATGGGCCGACCACGTCGAACAATATCTTGATCTTACCCCGATCCGGGCGCTCTTTCGTCAAGGCGGGACGGTCTAGGCCGGCCGCCATCCTCTCTTCGTCGAGGTTCTGAAGGGACTTTGACACTTCTCTCGAAAAGCGACCAAACTTTGGCGCTCCGACATGCGTCGTGAACAATTGCGCACCCATGTCAGCCTAGCTGAGCATAGTGGGTATAGTAGACCATCCACACATAATCATCCGCAAAATCGCTGACTTCATCGGTAGGAATTTCTTCCGCTCCGCAATCCTAACTAATTGTTTTGTTTGGCACCGATCATGCACAACGTCTGCCGGGGCTGCAGGGTTCCGGCGTGGCTCCGTGCGTCGATGAAATTGTCAACGAAGAATTTTGCGCTATCTTTGACAAGGGATTGGCTGACTTAGGGGCATTCGGTTGACCGGGCGCTACGAGGCAGGCAGGAGGAGACGGTATGGCGAAACATATCATTCAAAGAATCGTGATGGCTGCACTGACCGTGACCTGCATGGGCGCGGCGGCTCCCGCGTCGGCCAATACCGAGGTGGAAACGGCCGAGTTGCTCATCAAGTTGTTGCAAGTCGGCCGTGGGGTGATTTCCGAACACCAGGCCACAATCAATGACGCCAGTAAGGGCGACAAAGGGTTTACCGGTGACTTTGTATCCAATCAGGTGATCGAACGGTTTCGCAAAGCCACCAAGATCGATCTGAGCCGGCCCGCCACGGTTCCGCAAGCGCCGCTCTATCTCGCCATGGTGGAATCCGAAAAAGAAGTCATCGACGAGATGCAGCCCGTCATCAATAAGCAAGGTGTGGGGTTCAAAGGGGTTATCCCTGCCGTCTTCGCCCGCAAGTCCGGCGAGCGGTTCTATCGGAAAACCGGAATTCGTGTGAAGCTCACGGGCACCGACTATCGGTTTCCGGGCAACCGGCCCGATGAATTTGAGTCGGAAGTGTTGAGGATTTTTGCCGACACCCGCCATCCGAAAGGCCAGCCGTACAGCAAGGCCACGATGTTGGACGGGAAGCCGGTACTGCGCATGATGGATCCGGAGTATGCCGCAAGCACCTGTCTGAGCTGCCATGGCGACCCGAAAGGCGAACGTGACATCACCGGCGCCAAAAAAGAAGGATGGCATGAGGGCGATCTGGCCGGTGCGATCAGCATCGTGATTCCCATGCGGTAGCTTTCGACGGATCAACCGTCTGTCTCGCGCACACATTTAGCAGGTTTGAAGGGGGGACGTACTCATGAGCAAGATCGTTGTCGTCGATGATTCGTACGCCGAACTGCAGTTGATCGAAGGCTATTTGAAGTCTGCCAATCACACAGTCGTGTCGTATCCGAACACCGACAAACTCGAGGACAAACTGGCGTTGGACAAGCCGGACCTGATCGTGCTGGATGTCGTAATGCCCGGGCGTAACGGGTTCCAGGCCTGCCGCGACCTGAAAAGCGATGAGCGCTTCAAGGGCATCCCGATCGTCCTCTGCACCTCCAAGGGACAGGAAAGCGACAAATTCTGGGGCCAACAGCAGGGGGCCAATGGGTATGTGGTGAAGCCGTTTAAAGCCGAAGATCTGGTCGCCGCAGTCAAGCGGGCGTTGAATTAACCCATGAACGACGTGCCAACGATCCAGCCTCACTCCTCGGACTCATCTCCGGCTCACGGACCCTCCAGCCCATCGAGGTCTTCTGCCGCGTCGATCGACGGCACGCTCCGGATGTGTGTCCTCACGCTGGGGGGCGAGTTGTTCGCCGTTGATCTCCGCCACGTCAGTGAAGTGTTTGAGGTGGAAGCGGTGACCGTCGTGCCCAGCATGCCGAGCCTGTTGACCGGAGTCACCAATCTCCGGGGAACGGTCATTACCCTGGTTGATCTGCGAGGAAGCCTGGGGCTGTCCGTGACCGGAACCGCGCTGCCGTTCGCGGTCGTGATTCGCCATGGCAGCCGACAGGTGGGAGTGCTCGTCGATCACGTTCCTGAAATTCACACCGTCAGTCGTGAGCACCTGCTGCCGGCCATGCAAGCGGGACCGGCGGGGGCGCGTCCTTGTGTCTCGGCAGTACTTCGTCTGGACGAACGTCTGGGGGGAGTGCTGGAGGTGCCGCAGGTCTTTGCACAGATTGACGGAGGGAGTGCGATATTGTCGATCGCGTAAACAGCAGGGGCGCGAGTCATCGCGAACCTGTGTCATCAAAGATTGTGCGACCGGCCACCGGATGTTGAGGAAAGCAGAACAAGGAGGAGCGCACCATGATCGGGCAAGGCGTCAAGAATCAATTCCAGGACATGAAAACAAAGACGAAGCTGCTGGTCAGTTTCGGTCTCGTGAGTGTCATCATCATGATCATGGCCAGCGTCGGTGTGTTTACCCTGCGCCAACTCAGCACGCAGTCGCAAACGGTGTATGCGGACTATACGGTGCCGTTGGCTGAGTTCGCCCAGATGGGAACCGCGTTGACCAAACACCACCAGATTCTGCTGGATGTCGCGTCCGCCACCAAACAAGCCGACTTCGCCCAGGAAGTGACCAAGTTGCCGCCCTTGAAAGCCCAGATCGACAAGGTGGTGAATAACTATAGGAGCACGACGCTGCGTGTATCGCGGTCGGGCCGGGACGAGGCGAAGGATCTGACCCTCTTTGAACCGGCCTTGAAGAAATACTTCCAGGATGCCGACGGCGCCCTGAGCGCCATGGCGGATAGTTTCGATCGCAACGTCCTGTCTTCCACGCAAGCGGAGCAAATGCGGGCTCTCGGTATCCTGGCCCTGACGGTCAACCTGACGCCCTCGTTCGAAAATGCCGTCAAACGCCACAACGAGCAGGTCACGGCCATTGAGGCCGTCGCCAAGGACCTCAACGATGATGCACAAGGCCTGGCCAACAACGGTACCCTGATTCTGGTGGCCGGCGGTCTGGTCGCCGTGGCCCTCGGATTGTTCGTCGGATATCTGCTGGCGACGTTCCTCTCCCGGAGCATCAGCCACATCGCCAATGTCGCGACGCAGGCCGCCGGCGGCAATCTACAGGCCCGCGCGAAAATCCAGTCACACGATGAGTTGGGCCAGATGGCCACTGCATTCAACTCCATGCTCGATCGTATTACCGCCCTGGTATCGACGGAGGAAGAGCGCGACCTGATGCAAAAACGGCTCATGCAATTCCTCGTGCTGGTTTCCGAAGTCGGTAAAGGAGACTTGACCCGGCGAGGCGAAGTCACGGCCGACATGTTCGGTAACCTTGCGGACGGATTCAACCTCATGATCGCCCGATTCGGACAATTGTTGAAGCAGGTGCGCGAGGCGGCCGACCGGGTGAACAAGTCGGCCGGGACCCTTCGGGATTCAGCCGGTCATATGTCCGGCACGGCCCGGGCGCAGGCGGAAGAATCCGTACGCACGCTGGGCGCGGTCGAACAGTTGGCCGCCGGTATGCGTCAAGTGGCCACCACGGCCGGCGCATCGTCCGACTCCGCGAAGCAGGTGCTGTCGGCCACGGAACGCGGCAACGTCGCGGTGCAGGAAACCGTGCGCGACATGCAGAGCATCCGGTCGGCGGTGCAACGTATGTCCAAGCAGGTGAAAGGCCTCGGTGACCGGTCACTCGAAATTTCGCAAATCGTGTCGACGATTCGCGATATCGCCAATCAAACGAACCTGCTCGCGCTCAATGCCGCCATCGAGGCGGCCGGCGCGGGTGAGGCCGGCGCCCGATTCGCCGTCGTCGCCGACCAGGTCAGAAAGCTGGCGGAAAGTTCCACGCAAGCCACACGTGAGATCGCCGACCTCGTGAAAGTGATTCAAACCGAGACCCAGGATGCCGTGGTGGCCATGGAGCACGAAACGCAGGCGGTGGAAGCCGGATCCGCTTCGGCGCTCCGGACCGGCGACGTGTTCGCTGAAATTTCAGACATTGCGAAACGGTCTTCCGAGTTGGCCCAGAACATCGCGAGCGCGGCGTCCGAACAGACCGCTTCGACGGAAAAAGTCGGTCGAGCCATTAAGGAGTTCACCGGCGGTGCCGTGGCGACGCAAAAGCAGACGGACTCGACGCGACTCACGATCGAAGATATGGCAAAACTGGCCGAAGGCCTCAACTCTTCGGTCGCTCAGTTCAAGCTCGCGTAAGAGAACTCTTGAAGAGCGGTGAATTGTCTCCGCTCGGATGCTGAGTGGGTGAATGAGCGCTGATTTCGATCGCGACCAGTTGCTGGATATTTTCGTGGCCGAGGCCGGCGACGATATGGGGCGCTTCTGGAAAGCCTTGCATCCAGATGGGAAGGCGCATCCGGAACCGGCCGACGTCGCCGAATTTCACACGGTCGGCCACAAGCTCAAAGGCGCCGCGCTTCTCTACGGGTTCCCGGCGCTCGGGCAACTCGGGGCCTTACTCGAAGATACACTCGAACGCGTGCAGGAGATTCCGGCGGCGCGCTGGCCCGAAGCCATGCAACTGATGCGCGAAATTGCCGCGTCCTTTCGAGGGCAGGTCGAGCAGATCGGGCGTGGGGGAGGGGAAGAGGCCTCGGTGGTTGAGGGATTCGTCCGGCGCCACTCCGACTTGCTGCCGGCCGTTTCAAGCGACTCGTCGGCCTCATCCGTGCAGCGTTCCGATCAGCCGTCGGATGAGTACCTCATTCCTGTCCTGGACCAAGAGGTGCTCTCCTACTTCTCGCCGGAGGCAGAAGAATACCTCAGCACGATTCAGACCCTGCTCCAACGGTTGGAATCCGACCTGGCGAATGCCGACACGATTCATCAATTGTATCGGGTGGCACACACGCTGAAAGGGTCGGCCTATACCGTGGGCTTTGAGGTCGTGGGAGATGTCGCCCATCCGATCGAATCCTGCATGATTGCCGTTCGTGAGGGCGCTGTGACGATCGCGCCGCATTGGATCGCCGTTCTGCGGAAGGCGGTGGACGTGATCCGTTCCCTGATGGCGCGGGACGCTCAATCATTGGCCCGCTTGCGTCAGGAGGTGCCTCGTATCAGGACGATGCTCGGAGAATTGGAGCAAGGCGTGAGTCAGGGTGAGCCTGGAGCGGCTGCCACTGCGATGAGCCGCCCTGAAGAGACGTCGATCCAGGAATCCGTGCCTGCGGCCCCATCCGATCACGATTCCGTCGGGCACTCCATGGGCGAGGCGGACACCGGCGAGCTCTCCGAGGCCTATTTGATCCCGGCCCTCGATTCTGAGGTGATGTCCTATTTCGCGCCGGAGGCGCAGGAGTATTTGGAAAGCCTCGAAGCCGACTTGCTGCGTGTCGATAAGGACGCGGGCAATCCCGACACAATCCACCAACTGTTCCGCACCGCCCATACGTTGAAAGGCTCGGCGTATACCGTAGGCTTTCAGGCGATCGGTGATCTGACTCATCACATCGAAGATTTCATGGGCGCCGTTCGGGAAGGGCAACTGGAACTGCTTCCGGGTCATACGGATGTGCTGTTGCGCGCCATCGATGTCATTCGCGCCTTGATGCGACGGGATTTGTCCATGGTGGGCCGGACGAGGCAGCGGTTTTCGAACTCCTTGCAGGAGTTGAAACGACTGGGAGAGACTCAGCCCGCGCCGGACCAGGAGCACCCCCTCGTCTCCTCGATTGCCGAGGGCGCCTCAGTGGAAGAAATTCGCGAAGCCGAGGGGCAGGAATCGGCCAAAGGCGTCGATGGAAAAACCGGTGAAGAGCGGGAGGTGATCCGGGTCAGCCGTGATCGTTTGGAACGCCTCCTCAATCTGGTCGGTGAATTGGTGATCGATCGAGGCCGGCTGGAGCAGCGGCTGCGCACGTTGGATCAGTTGGCCACACAGGTCTTGGCCAACAAGAACCGGTTGACCGATGCCGTGCGCACGTTCGAAGACAAGCACACCTTTTCCTTCCAACCCTCTCCCGCGTCCTCCGGCGAGGACGCGCCACAGGCGTATCCGGGCGTCAGCGATTTCGGCAGCCTGGAGTTCGACAAGTACGACGACTTCAACATCCTGGCCCGGCGAATCAGCGAAGTCACTGCGGACATCACCGAATCAATGTCGCAGCTCAGCGGGTCGATCCATCGCGCCCAGGATGACATGGGGTCGCTGCAACAGTTGACCTTGGGGATGCGTGATGAGATTGCGCGCGCCCGCATGGTGCCGATCGGGACGCCGTTCACGCGCTTCCGTCGCGCGGCCCGTGAGATGGCCCGTGCCACCGGAAAAGAAGTCAATTTGGTCACGTCCGGCGAACATACGGAAATCGACACCGGTGTCGTGGAGCGGCTTGTCGATCCGCTTGTCCATCTGGTCAGAAATGCGGTGTACCACGGGATCGAGCCCGCGGGTGTTCGTCGCAGCCAAGGGAAGCCGGCGGCCGGCACGGTCTATCTCCACGCCGCGCATCGAGGGAACTCGGTGCTGATCGAAGTCGAGGACGACGGGGCGGGACTGGATATCGCCAAGATCAAGGCCAAGGCGGTCAAGCTGGGTCTCGTGCGAGCGGATGTCGCGGACTCACTGCCGGAGAGCGAGGTCATCAAGTTCATCTTCCTGCCGGGATTCTCCACCGCCGAAGCGGTCGGGGATCAGGCCGGACGAGGCGTCGGCATGGATGTGGTCAAGCGAGTCATCGAGACGATGAACGGCCACATCGAAGTGGAATCGGTCTACGGGCAGGGCACCAAGTTCACGATGCATTTGCCCCTCACCCTGCTGATCGCAACCGCACTGCTCGTTCGGGTCGGGAAAGAGCGCTACGCGATTCCGCTCCCCAGTGTGCGCGAGGTCACGATGTCCACTGCGTCGACGATTCAGCAGATGGGGGATCGGTCGGTGCTGCAGATCGGCGACGAAGCCATTGAAGTGTATCCGCTCGGCAGCCTCATTCGACGGGATGCCGGCACCATCGACGGGGCGACTCCTGTGGTCGTTGTTCGAACCTCGACCGGCGCGCTCGGTTGCGCGGTTGATGAATTGCTGGGCCGGCAGGAAATCGTCATCAAATCATTGGGCGGGCTGAAGCCGTATGAGCGGTCCGTGTTCGGTGGTGCGACTATCGATCCCGAGGGGCGTGTCGTGCTGGTTCTTGACGTCAGCCGGTTGACGACTCGCGAATACCATGAGGCCATGTCGGTCATTCAGAACCCCGGTTCTTCGCCGATGCTTGAGGGACCGGCGCAGCCCCCGTCGCCGCAGATTTCGGATAGGCAGCTTCCGCTCTTGTTGATCGATGACTCGCTCAGCATCAGAAAGTTTGTCGGACGCATGCTGGAGTCGGCCGGGTATACCGTCGAAACGGCGACCGACGGAGAAGAAGGCTGTCGCAAGGCATTGGTGCAGCAGTACCAGCTCATCATCACCGATCTCGAAATGCCGAAGTTGAACGGTTTTGAAGTCATTCAGGCGTTACGCGCCAGGCCTCAGACTCAGGCTGCCCCGATTCTTGTCATGACCACGCGGGCGGGGGAAAAGCATCGCCAGATGGCTGTGAGTGTCGGGGCTTCGGGGTACATTGCCAAGCCGGTGGAAGAACGCGCCTTGATTCAGGAAGTCCGCAAGTGGACAGGCCGTGAAAGCGTCGTGAAGAAATAGGAACGTTTTGTCGATTCGTACCGTTACTGGCAGAATGAAGGACAGGCATGGGGCTCCGCGGACATAAGACGGCAGTGGTGTCGAGCGGGTTGGCGGTCCGGTTTCTCGTGACGCTCATGGGCCCCATGCATATGGCTTTTCCCTCTCACTGGGTTCGCGGCCTTGTGACCCCGGCTGAGGAGGGGCCGGACGGGCATGTCACCTGGGCCAATGCTTCCTACGAACGTGCCGATCTCGCCCGTCGTTTGAAGATCCAAGCCGAAGGCGTCACGGCTGAGACCAGGATCGTGCTCTATGCCAATGAGCAACGGTCGCGGTCGTTTGCGGTGGACAGGGTCGTGGGCCTCATCGATGTCGAACGGGCCATGATCCAGCCGCTCCCTGCGCAGTTTCGAGGAGGGGAGCGGGAACGATTGCTCGGATTGTTTGTCGAGTCGTCGTATATCGCGCTCATCGCCAATCCGTTTTGGGTCCTCGAGCTTCCGTCCCGGAACAATGTGTTGGATGTGTTTGCCCTTCAAGCGTCGGAACGGCGGCCGGGCGAATTCGATTCCAGACTCCGCCTGCCTTCGGCAGCCTTGGAAGCGGCGTCGGCGATGTCAGTCGGATCGGCGAAATAGGGTACGAGGATCGACCATGTTACGTACTCAGCTACGCAGACAACCGCACACAGGTAGCACAGGCGCGACCGGGGCGCGGATGCAGCACATGGTGGTGTTTTCGGTGGGCGGTCAGCGGTTGGCCGCCAGAACCGAGGAGATCGGCGGAGTGATGCCGTGGACGGGCGCGACGGCGGTTCCCAGCGATACGCCGTTTGTGTGCGCGCTGGTCCGACAGGAGAAGGGGTGTCTTCCGGTATTCGACCTGGCGGCGAAGTTCAATCGTCCCCTGCAGGATGGCGAGCCGCTGTGTCTGGTTGTCAAACATGTGGACGGACCGCTGGCGATCTGCATCGATTCCCAGGTTCCTTCGCTGCACATGGTGGCACGCTCGGCAGTACAGTATCGCGTCGGTCACGATCCTGACATTGCGGGAACGTGTATCGCCGGCGAAGAAGAACTTCCTATCATCAACCTGACAACCTTGGGGGTCTCATCGAACCGTCCCGCTTGATGAGCCTTGCCTTGTGTAGAGGAACGACATGCCAAAGATCTTGATTGCCGACGACAGTATCGCAGTCCGTAAGGTAGCCGAGCGTCTCCTGACCGAGGCCGGGATGGGGGTCACGCTGGCCGCGAATGGATCGGAGGCTCTGGCGCTGCTAAGTAAGGATCGCCCCGATCTCATCGTGTCCGATGTCATCATGCCGGACAAGAGCGGTTATGAGGTCTGTGCGTACATCCGGGGACAGGCAAACCTCGCGGATCTCCCCGTACTCCTGATCAGCGGCATTGTGAACGAGGAAGTGTCCAGGCAAGCAGAGTCGTGCAAGGCCGACGGGGTCTTGAAGAAGCCGTTTCAGGGTTCCTCGCTCAAGGATCGTGTACTGGACCTGCTGACAAAGCGCCCACAAAAACCTGCTCCGATCCCTGAAATGCCGCAGCCGCAAACGGCTGTGGAGTCATCTTTCGTGGCAGAGGTGTGTGCCGTGCCCGCTATGCCTGTGCCGGAAGAAATTGCACCGCCCCGTGTAGAAGCTCAGGAGCATCGGCCGTCGCTCGAGCCGATCACGATCAGTCCTGAAGAGCCTCATGTCATACCTGCGATGATGACCCGCGACGCCATGGAGGACGCGGCTCCCGCGTTTCATTCCGCTGAGCCGGCTCCGCCGGCACATGATCATGAGCATCATCAGGCAATTTTGGCGGAACGTGACACGCGGATCAGCGAGCTTGAAGCGCAGTTGGACGAGGAGCGTCGGCGCAGTCTGGAGCAGACCCAGCAGATCGCGCACATCCAGCGTGCGTTGGATGAGCAGCACGAGCAGGTTGCAGCCCTGTCGTCCCACACACAAACATTGGACCAGAGTTTGGCCGACGAGCGGGCGCAGCGAACCGCTCTCGCAGAACAGTTGGAAGAAGTGTCAAAGCAGATGCTCCGGATCGGCGAGCTGGAGACGGCTCTCGCCGATGAGCAGCATCGTGCGCAGCAATTGTCCCAACAGGTGTCGGAGGGGGTCCGTCACGCCGCGCGTATTGCGGAATTGGAGGCCCATCTGGAGGCAGAGCGGGAAGCGGCGAATCAACTGGTACAGCAAATTACCGGTCTTGAGCAGGTCGAAACGCGCGTCCACGAGCTCGAAACGACTCTGGCGGCTGAACGTGAGCAGGCAGAGCTGCAGCGACGGGAGCGTGTCGAGTTGCAACACAGTGCGGACAAGGTGCCGGCGCTGGAAGAAGCCGGCGCGAAAGCCCAGGCTCAGATCGCTGAGCTCGACGCGGCGCTCTCGGCTGAACGGGAGGCCGCAGCGGCTTTGTTGGTTCAAGTCAAGCAGTTGGAGGCGGCGGCGCAGCGTGCCGGTGAGTTGGATCTCGCTCTGGTCAGCGAGCAGGAGCGTTCGATGCAGCTCGAGAAACGGGCGATGGAAGCCGAGCACATGGCGGAGCAGTCGACTCGCCGGTTTGAAGACATGGCGAGGAAGCTGGGTGAGATTGCCGGGCTGGCCTCCCAACTCGGGAATGGCAAACGCTAGGAGGCCGTCACTCGTCCGTATGTCCGGGCGAGTGCATAGGTCGGAGGCAGGGCATTACTGTGTCGACCGAACCAGAACAGACCGAAGACGATTTTCAAAAAGAACTGATTGAACTGTTCGGTCAGGAGGCGCAAGAGTGGCTCATTCAGATCCATTCCGCCTTGACCGAGCTGGAAAGCCAGCCTGATACCGACCGGCATGTCCAATTGGTGGATGCCGTGGTCAGGGGCATCACCAGCCTCGGTGGTTCTGCCGCCACGGTGAACCTCCCCGATGTCGAACGTGCCACCTTCGCGCTGCTTCCCTTCATCGACACCCTGAAAGACCGGACGACGGCGACCAAGCAGGATTTCGGCACGGTCCGTGAACAGTTCTGTCTCGTCATCGCGTCCGTCACGATGGCCACTGGCATCACCCTGGACCTTGGTCCTGTCCAGGGCACGCCTCTACAGCCGGAGCCGGCCATCGATTTCCTCACGCTCCTGAACGCGCTTCGCATGCTTCAAGACGAGCAGGTTGCCAAGGGAGTCGTTTCCCGCAGTTTAATTCCACAAGTCATGCATCGATTGGAGCAGGAGGCGAGGCAGGGGGAGAGCCGGATACAGACGGCTGCGTTTCAGCAGTTGTTGGGTGAGCTCCAAAACACGGATGCCCGATGCCTGGACTCGCTGCGAGAAGCATTGCCCGGCATTGCGCAGAATCTGAGCAGGCTCCGGGTCGAGGGGGTAACGGGTTTGGAGCCAGACAACGTGCTTGGCACCTGCATGCAGCAGATCGAACAGCTTCAGGGCATGGCCAAGCAGGTCAATGCCACTCCGCTGGTGACCTTTCTCACCGGCCTTCAGAGCTTCCTGGCCTTGATCGTCCAGCGCCGTATCGTGATCGCGTCCCAGCGCGTCGAGGCCGTGGAAGGGCGCATTCTCGCCGTGATGACCACGATCGAAGACTGGATCACCGCCGGACAGCAGGAACGGGATCTGATGAGCCGGCTGCTGCCTGCCGCCTGAGGGCGCTCCTCACAGTGCGCGACCGGCCTCGGACAAGACTTCCCGGACAGGCTTCATTGAGTTGACGGCGCATCTCCACCATGAGAATCATTCCGGATGGCTGTGCTGATCCCCCTGACTTGGACCATTGGACCATACACAGGTGGAAACAACGGCGCGCCGGGTGACGAAGCGCGTCGAGGCTGGAGGCTGAGAGGAAATGGAGCAGAATCACTACCGGCAGGCTGAGGATGCGCTGATGCGGGTCGCTGCCGCCGTGCAACGGCAGGAACCGGTGAACCTGACGGAGTTGACCCAGCTTGCCGGCACCATCGTCGCGTCGATTCAGGAAAACGATCAACTAGTCGTTGAAGCCCTGTCCAGTCCCGTCGGCCCTCCGTTGGTTACCAATCTAGTCAATGTGAGCATTCTCGCGACGAAGGTCGGGATCGGCCTCGGCTATTACGGCGCGGAGTTGCGGCGTCTGGCGTTGGCCGGGCTCCTCCATGACATCGGTATCTTTGCCGTGCCGCAGCACTTGCTGACGAAGACCGGCCGCCTGAGCTCCGATGAGCGGGCTCTGGTCGAGCAGCATCCGCGCTTGGGGTATGGAGTGATCGAACGTCTCGGTGCGGACTATGCCTGGTTGGCCGAAGTGGTATTGCAGGCCCATGAGCGCGGGAAGGGGCAGGGGTACCCGAACCGTTTGAAGGGGCGTGAAATCAATGAGCTGGCGCAGATCATCGGACTCGTCGATATCTTCGACGCGTTGGTCAGTCCGCGCCCGTACCGCCGGCGCCTCCTCCCGCACGAGGCGATCCGTGAGTTATTGAACACGGAGCGTACGGCGTTTCCCCGTGAAATCATGAAAGGATTGGTCGAGCAACTCTCGGTCTACCCGCTGGGCACCAAGGTGCGTCTGAGCAGCGGCGAAGAAGGTGTGGTGGTGAGAATCACGCCTCGATACCCATCCCGTCCGGTGCTCCGTGTGACCGGCGCACAGGAGACCGCGGTGAGTGATCCACCGCGGTACCTCGATCTCAGTCAGTTGCCTCAGGTGTCGGTCGCAGAGACTGTCGATTCACCGGCATTGGAGCGCGTCACGTTTGCAACTGCACCGACGGCTGCCGAGCGCGCTACGCCGACAAGCGCATCGGATCAGTTTGCCGCGCTGCTCGAAAGTCTGGATGCGATCGCCGGCGTGATTCAGGCTGCGGTGGGGCAACCCAAGGCAGCCGCGCAGCCTGTGCAGGTCCAGTCGGCCATCGAAGCGCCTGACCAGGGCCCGCATGTCCGGCGAGAAATTCTCGGCCTGTTTCTATTGGAGGCCCGTGAATGGCTCAATCAGATCCAGACGGCGCTCGAGCGGCTCGACACGACAAGTGAACAGGGACGCCGCGCCAAGTTGACCACGATTTTGTGGCAGAGCGTCAGCAACCTCGCGCGATCCGCCGCGACCGTCGGGTTGACGGCCGTGGAAGACATGGCGACCCGGATGCTTCCGCTCCTTCAGGCCGCCGCAAAACATGAGCGCACCGTGGCGGCTCATCACGTGGCGTCGCTTCGGGAGGGGTTGCTCGAAATCAGCAAGACGGTGCAGGCCCTTCACGCCGTCGAACGTCCTCCACAAGATAATCCGGAACCGACCGTAGCTGTGCGGCAGCCTGTGACTGAAACTCCTGCGCCGGTGGTCGTCGACGTGCCCGCGGCTGTTGAGGCTCATATGCCGGATGACGCGCCTTCCGCCCCGTTGCCGGCCGCATCCATACTTGACGCCTTGCGGCAGTTGCATCAAGCGCGAGGTCGATCGCTCCAACCGGTGCGCGATGTGCTGGATACCGTAATTCAGCGCGCCGAGCAGGAGATGCAGCAGGGGGCAGACGTGCTGGATGCGCGTGCCATCGGGCGACTGTTGCAGGAGTTGGATGAGCTGGATGAGCGATTCCTTGCGCACATGCAGGCGCATATCCCGGCGGTGATCGCCACGCTCAGGCATGTCGCGCTCACGAGTGAGGATCGCGTATTCCCACCCCAGGCGTTGGAACCCATTTTTGTCGAAATCGAGGCGCTCTCCGATGCGGCCGAGCGAGTGGCTGCGGCGAATATCAGCCTGTTCCTGCATGGTCTCCGCACGTTCCTCCGCGTCACGGCTCAGCACAAACCGGCGGTGATTCGCGAGCGATTGGCAGCTGTGGAAGAACGATTGGCGACGCTGATCCCGCTGGCCCAGCAATGGGTCGATGTCGGTCGCGTGGAACGAGCAGCCATTTTTGACATCCTCCCCATCGCATAGCGGTTTGGCGAACCCCTCCGGCTTGATAGCCGGTTTGCCTCCTCTTCCTTGCCGCTCTCCCTCAACCGTTCAAAGCTGAACACCGTTCCATTCTGCTGAGATACCTCACGTCACGCCGCCTAATTATTGAGCACATTGCGCGCGTTCCTACGCAGCTACTGCTTGTGGGTGTCTGTCCACATGGTTGCGCACAGTCCGTCCACAGTTCTTGTGGACGGGGAAGAATGATGCCAGTCCGTTGAGATCGCCGGTCTCTCACGTCAATCCTGAACGATCGATCCACTGCCCGCTGAACACCTGTCTCTGCGCGAGCTTGGAGGGAATCAACTCCGCCGGCCTACGCCCCGCGTGGTCTCGGCTCCTACTCGTCGATCGAAGAGGTGGCGCTGCACGGGACAGGGATGCTTACGTCGCCGTTCGCTGGAATTTGTCACGTCCGATACATTTTCTCTTGCGGTTGAGGTTGCGATTGTACGACCATCACGCCCATGGCAAAACTGGTCTCTCTCAAACAGCAAGAAGGACACGACGCGCGAGCGACGGCCTATATCAAAGCCTACATGTTATTTCCGGCCGGTATCCTCGGCCTGATTTCCATGATCGGCGGGGTCGGCGGGCTCGCGTACCAACTCATCGCCACCGACACCTACACGTGGTGGACCTTTCTCCAGAGTTCCGGGCTGTTGCTGCTGGGCGGGGTGCTCGGGTGGCTGCAGACGACCTATCACCGGTGGATTCTGAGCAATCGCCCGGAGGTGTTTGCAGCGCGCATGCGGCAGCCGACAGTGAGCAAGAGCGGCAAACCCAAACGAGAGAGTGCGGCGAGTCAGGAGCAGGCCAGCGGGTCGCCGTGGGCTCCCGGCGCCTATATGGTCGGCCTGGCGCTCCTGCTTGCCGGCTCGATGCTCAGCGTGCTCTACGGCGCAGTCCATCCCATCGCGGCCTGTTTTTTACCCTGGGCCGGATTCTTCTGGGCAAAACTCTTCTTCTGGAAGTCGGTGCTGAAGAACTGACGATCCGGCGGCGCCGGCTATTTGCGGCGGGGTGTGCGGGATTTGGCGGGTGCCTGACGCACCTGCTCTAACTTCGCAAGTCGTTCTTCCAACTCGCGGACACGCTGGCGTAGTTCCGGCAACTGCGGAATCACCGCCTGGGCCTTCAGAAACGTTGCATGGGCCATCACCGGTGCGCCGGAGACGATTTGATTGGGCTCCAGGCTTCGTGTCACACCGGATTTTGCGGCAATCATGACCTGATCGCCGATCTGCAAATGGTCGGCGAGGCCGGCCTGGCCACCCACCATGACATATTTCCCCAGCGTCGTACTGCCGGCAATGCCGACCTGTGCGACGAGGATATTGTGTTCACCCACCGTTACGTTGTGCGCGATCTGCACAAGATTATCGATCTTCGTTCCGCGCTTGATGACGGTATTGCCGAACGTGGCGCGATCGATGCTCACATTGGAGCCCAGCTCCACGTCATCCTCGATGATCACGCCGCCTAATTGCGGAATCTTCTGGTGACGTCCCTGATACTGGACGTAGCCGAATCCGTCACTGCCGATCACCGTGCCGCTGTGCACGATTACGCGAGCGCCGAGACGGCAGCCTTCGCGAACCACCACGTTGGGGTAGAGGAGGGCATCATCACCGATGACGCTATCGTCGCCGATAAAGACCCCCGGATAGAGGGTGACCCTTGCGCCGATGGAGACACGGTCTCCGAGGGTCACGCCCGGCCAAATCGACGCATCCGCGCCGATAGTCACGTCCTCGCCGCGGGTGATGCCCTGGGCGATGCCGCGGCTGCGGGTCGGTCGCGTAAAAAAATGCTGGGCGGCCCGTGCAAAGGCGTACGCAGGATTATCCACCACGAGCTGCGGAGACGGGCAATCAGGCAGGCGACGCCCGACGAGCAGGGCTCCGATGGCAGCGGTCTGCGGAGATTTCAAATTGCGTTCGGAAGTCAGGAAGGCGAGGTCGCCAGGCCCGGCCTCTTCCAGGCTCGCCACCCCGGTGACGGTCGCATCCGGCGAACCGACCAGTTCTCCTCCGACATAACTGTGGAGTTCGCGGAGTGTCAGCGGCGTGCGTCTCGCTGCGGTCGTCATATGGCTAGGCCTTCTTGCTTTTGGTAGAAGGCTTGGCTGCGGGCTTCTTCGCCGCGGCTTTCGCCGGAGTGTGCTCGGCTGCCTTCGCGGAAGCTTTCGGAGGGGCGACCCGGCCTTGTACATAGGCGATCACCTGGCCGACGGTGGTCAGTCCGACGAGGTCCTGGTCGGGGATCTGGAGATTAAAGACTTCTTCGATGCGGTAGAGCATCTCGATCACCGCCATCGAATCCAACCCCAGGTCGTCCCGCAGGTGATGGGTCGTCTGAATCGACGCCGCATCCCGCTTGAGATAGTCCGCCAGCGCCTGAATGATCTTGTCCGAAACATCTGAAGTCTTAGCCATAACCGGTTCCTTCGTTCCTTGCCGGCACATCGCACGTGCACGAATGTCGTCGTCCGACGCGGGTCAGGCCGACAGAGATTTTAAGACGACCGCGGCATTGTTACTGCCGAAGCCGAACGCGTTGATCAGCGCGACCTTGGTTTTGCGGGTTTGCGGTTGCGCAGACAGCCCCGCGAGAGCGCAGGCCGGATCCGGATCGTCAAGGTTGAGCGTCGGGTGAATTTGTCCGCTGGTAAGGGTCAGGGCCGAGACGATCCCGGCCAGCGATCCCGCGGCACCCAGCGTATGGCCCACGAGTGACTTCGTGGCGCTCACCGCCAATTTATCCGCCCGTGATTTAAACAAGAGACGAATGGCTTTGACTTCGACGGCATCGCCCACGGTCGTGGAGGTCGCATGGGCATTGATGTAATCGACTTGTGCCGGCGTGACGCCCGCGTCCTTCAAGGCCAGGCGCATCGTGATCGCCACCTCCTCGCCGTCCTCGCGCGGGATCACCATATGATGGGCTTCGCTGGTGGCGGCGTAGCCGGCCACTTCCGCGTACATCCGGGCCTTGCGTTTTTTTGCGTGGGCGAACGATTCGAGAATCAGCGCGCCGGCGCCCTCACCCATGACAAAGCCATCCCGTCCGCGATCGAAGGGCCGGGAGGCCCGTTCAGGCGTCTCGTTATACTTGGTCGAAAGCGCGCGCAGCGAGCAAAATCCGGCAAAGACCAGGGGCGTAATACTGGCATCGGCGCCGACGACGATCACGGCGTCCGCCGTGCCGGCGCGAATGGCATGCATCGCCTGACCCAGGGCATGGGCGCTCGATGAGCAAGCCGTGGAAATCGTCAGGTTGGGTCCTTTGGCGCCATAGGTCATGGCCACGATACCGGAAGCCGAATTCAGCGTGATGACCGGAATAAAGTTCGGATGCACCCGGTGCGGGCGTTTCTGTTCATACAGTTGCGTGATTTCCCGTTCGCCCATCACCATGCCGCCCATGCCGGCGCCGACGATGACCCCGACCCGGTGCGGCTCTTCCCGCTCCATGCGGAAGTCGGCATCCGCCAATGCTTCCTTGGCGGCCACGAGGGCGAACTGGGCATAGCGATCTACCCGGTCGCCTTGACCGGCCGGGAGATACTGCTCGGGGGAAAATCCGAGAATGCGTCCGGCCACGCGCGACCGGTACCCTTCCAGCGGGAACGGGTCGAAGGAGGTAATGGCCGAGATTCCGGACCGGCCCTCCAATGCCGCTTTCCAGAACTGCGGCACCCCGATGCCGATGGGGGAGACGACTCCCAGACCTGTGATGACGACTCTCGTCGACATAGAACCCTTTCACTGCTTGCCGGTGATGCCTTGTGCGGCCTGTCTACTTACCGTACGGTGGCGCCACAGTCAATGCTGTAAGCATCAGGCGCTCGCGGGCGATACTACGTCTGTCGAATGGGCGAACGCCGCTGGCGGACTATTTTGTGATCCTCTCAGTAACGGACCTTCAACAGCAGATAAAAGCCAAACGTCAGAAATACCAGATTGGCCATCCAGCCTGCCAGCATCGGCGCGAGTGCCCCGCCGCGTCCCAGCGCAATCGCCACGGAATGCGTGGACCAGTAAAAGAATCCCACTGCCATGGCCTGGCCGATGCCCATGGCCATCCCGCTGCCGCGCACGCCGGTGCGCCGGAGGCTCAAGGCAATACCGACGACCACCATAATAAAGGTCACGCAGGGGAAGGCGATCCGGCCATAATAATCCGTCAGCAGGCGCGGGAGGATCGTGCCGCCCAGATGCAGCCGATCGACATAGGCGCGAATCTCCGGCAGCGTCATCGTTTCCGAATCCAACTCCAGCCAGGTCGTGAAGTCGTCGGGAATTTGCGCGAGCGGCAGGGGTTCCGTCTGAAAACTGTTCACCGAGACCGTCCCATCCTGCCGGAACGAGCGCCGGATGCCGTCTTCCAGGACCCAGCCCTGCGGCGAATACACCGCGCGCTGTGCCTCCGCAATCTGCTCCAGTTCGAACGTCGGGCTCAGGCGATAGAGGCGGATCTTTCGTAACACGGCTCCGCCCGGGTCGATGGTGTCGATGTTCATCAATGTCTGGCCGCCCAGGCTGACCCAGGGCTGTGCCGCTTTCACCGAGACCGGCACCGCTCGTTTTTCGATCCGGGTCGTTTTGATCTGCTCGGCCTTGGCGAGGGCGAGGGGAATGACGGTCGAACTGAAAGCAAACAGGACCAGGGCCAAGACGGTACCGAGAAACAGGAACGGGGAGGTAATCCAATAGAGGCTGATACCGCAGCTGCGCATCGCGGTGATTTCATGGCTGCGCGACAACAGGCCGATCGTGAGCAGGGTCGCCATCAGGACCGCCAGCGGTGCGATCTGGTAGGAAATTGCGGGCATCTTGAGGACGAAGTAGGCCAGCACATCGAGGGCATGGGCGTCGTACCGCAGAAAGCGGCGCACCTTCTCGAAGAAGTCGATGACGAGGTAAATCGTCATGAGCCCGGCGAAGCACATGCCGAAGATCTTCACGTACTCGCGCAGCATATAGCGAAACAGAATGTTCATAGGATTATTGGCGGCTCACCCGATAGAACCACAGAATGGTCACCACGGTGAAGATGACATTGGGGAGCCAGGCGCCGGCGAACGGGGAAATCCACAGGGTGGTGACCAGAAACTCGCAGGCCACATTGATGACATAGTAAGCGATGACCACCAGCACGCCGACCGCAAACCCGCCGATGCTGCCCGAACGTTTGGACACGATGCCGACCGGCACCCCCAGGATACAGAACACCAGCGAGGCCGCCGGGAAGGCCAGGTCCTTATAATATTCCATCAAGCGCCGCAACGCGTTGGTATCCGTCCAGCCGGTGCTCTCCAGTTTGGCGCGAATGACGTCGATCGGCGTGCGTTCCTCCGCGCCGTACAGGCTCGCGCTCAGGCTCAGCTTCAAGTCGTAGGACGTAAACGAAATCTTCTGATACTCCTCCGGATTCTGGGGGCGACTATGGATGACGCCGTTCATCAGCCGCAGCGCCACCTGGCTGCTGGCCGGATCGGTCATCACCTGATACTGCTGTGCGACGATGATACGTGGATCGGCCGGGTTCCGTTCATCGGCCACGAAAATGCCCCGGTTGTCCTGTCCCTCCTGGGCGTCGGGTACGTAGATCGTCATCTTGGGAATGGCTTCATTAAAGACGCCGCGATCGAGTTCCAGCACGAGTTCGTCGCGCAACAGGTTCAGCGCCACCTTCTTGAGATTGACGTTGCTCCATGGCTGCCCGTACTGCGCCATCACCAGCGTGAGGCCGCAGACCAGCGCGGCGAATATAAAGACCGACTGGGACAGCCGCAGGAGGCTGAAGCCGGCGGCGCGCATGGCGACGAGTTCCTTGTCGAGGGATAACCGGCCGAAGGCTGTGATGGTGGCAATAATGCCCGCGATAGGCAGGGTGAGGACCAGAAATGACGGCAGCAAATGAGCGAACACTTTCAGGACCGAGAGAAAGCCGATCCCCTTCGTCACCAGCAGTTCCACCAGTCGCAACAGCTCTTTTGTGAGCATGACGAAACAGAGCGCAGCCAGGCTGATGCCGAACGGGGAGAAGAGCTCGCGGAAAATATAGCGATCGAGGATGGTGTGCAGCACGAGGGCGGTCGAAATCCTACAACGATGACTTGGGTTGCCGCACTATAGAAGAGTCTACTGAGCTTGTAAACAGATCTGAGAGCCATTCTCGAAACTATCCGCTTGACAAGATTTGCACCCCATGGTACATCGCTGCGCACTTTTCAGTAGGTCACGATGGTTCGGGTTGAATATTGTCTCAACGCCTCGCAAGAGCTTCCACGCTCGTCGGTTTTATTTCTCCTTTTATCGTCATCATTACCATGCCACGCGACTCAGCCGGCGAGCTGATGCGCTCATTATGTCTGTGCGTTGAGAAAGGGAGGACCGTATGAAGACCAAGGGGACAGTGAAATGGTTCAACGATCGTAAGGGGTTCGGGTTTATCCGGCTCGATGGCGGAGACGATGTCTTCGTGCATTATTCCGCGCTGCAAGGCGAGGGATTCAAGACGTTGAAAGAGGGTGAGAACGTCGAGTTCGACATCGTGCAGGGAGCCAAGGGGCCGCAAGCGGCGAACGTGTTGAAGGACCTCGCGACGGCCTCCTGATTGCCGTGGCATCGTAATCCGCGGCCCCTCCCTGTTCCGGAGGGGCCGCCGGTTTGCCCCCGTTGATTTCGTCCGCTCTGGACGCCGCGTTCGCGGTGTTGCTCTTTTATCCATTTGTTTGACAAAGAAAAGGCAGACTGTTAGCGTTGACTCTCAACGTCGGGTGAGGAGTCTTCTTGGCTGTCGATCGCCGAACAGTTCTCCAAAACGCGCAGCTCTTTGCCTCCAAGGGGCAGTACGAAGCTGCCATCGCCGAATGGCGAAAACTCACCACCGATACCCCGGCCGACGGGACGATTTTCAACTCCATCGGCGACCTCCAGCTGAAACGCAATGCCACGCCCGACGCTGTCGCCGCCTTTCTTCAAGCCGCCGGCGCCTTCCGTTCCGAAGGGTCTGTCCTCAAGGCCATTGCTGCCTATAAAAAAATTCTCAAGGTCGATCCCACGAAGATCGACATCTATCGACACCTCGGCGATTTGAATGCGGAGCGGGGGTTGTTGAGCAGCGCCGTCCAGGACTATCTGACCCTGGGGAAGCACTATTTTAAGGACGGCCGCAACAAAGAAGCCCTGGAGATCTACCGCAAAATCATTTCACATGATCCGTCGAATCTGGATGCGCAGCTGCGCGTGGCGGAACTCTGTGAGCAGGAACAATTAGTCGACGAAGCGATTCGCGTGTATCTCCAACTCGGCCGGGAGCGTTCCGCCGCCCAACAATATGAACAGGCCAATGCCATGTATGCGGCGGTCTTGCGCCTGAATCCGGAGAACGCCGAAGCCAAAGAAATCGTCACCATGATCGAGGCGGGCGGAAGCGCGCCCTTGAGCCTGGCACGCGCCGCCAAACCCTCTGCGGCCGCGGCCAAGCCGGGTGAAGGCAGCGATCTCATGGCTGAAGCGACGCGCCGGATCGAAGAAGGGCAGTATGCCGGCGCCGAAGCCATGTTGACGCAGCTGTTGAGCCGGGAGCCGGGCAATCCGGAAATCTGCCAGCTGCTGGCGCGGCTGCATCTGTTGCAGGGCAATCTGCAAGTCGCGTTGGGTGAATATCGATTCCTGGCCGGCGCCGCGTTGCGCGCGCAAGACTATGCGATGGCCGAGTTGTTGATTAACGACTATCTCAAGGTGGAACCGGCGTCCGTACCGATGTTGGAACTGCTCGGTGAGCTCTATCAGGAAAAAGGGGATGCCGCCACGGCAGCGCAGCATTTCGGCAGGGCCGTGGAGATTTTGCTGGAACATCCTGAACCGGGCATGCCCACGTTGCCGGCGGAGCTGTTCGAGAAGGTCCAGGCGTTGGCCCCTGGCAGTGCCATTGCCCGCAAGCTCGCGCCGGCGTTCGACCCGACTGCCTCCTCGTCCTCCGAACCGGAAGTCACAGAGCCGATGGTGGTGACACCGGAGCCTGTCGCAATCCAGCTCGAACCGGAACCACTACCGGAACCGCTTTCTGCTCCGGCTATCGCCGAACCGGCAGATGATATGCCGTTTCGATTACAGGGTGCCCCGGCGGCTCCAGCCGCTCCGGCCCCCGCGTCGTCGCCAGTGGCGGCACAGGTCACTCCGCCACCGCCATCTGTGCCGGCTCCGGTGCCGCCCGTTTCCCAGGCCGCTCCTGTCGAGCCGGCTCCAGCCCCCGTGGTAGCCCCTTCGCCCGTCGTCCAGGTGGACGCGGAAACGCAGTACGCGCTGGGCATGGCCTACAAGGACATGGGGTTGTTGGAGGAAGCAAAGGAAGAGTTCGTCTCCTCGATGAAGGACTCCGGGTTTTTCGTCGATTCCTGCCTGATGCTGGGACTCTGCCTCAAGGAACAGAGCCGGTTGGATCAAGCCATTCAATTGCTGGAGAAACTCATCGCCGACTCGCGCTGCCGGGGAGGCAACGCGCAGCTCGTGCGGTATGAACTGGCCATGCTCTACGAGAAGACCGGCGCCCGCGACCGAGCGCTGGCCATGTATCAGTCCATTCCCTCGTTCCACGATGTGCCTCGCCGGGTCGAAGCGTTACGCAGCCTCGGCACCAACGGGGTGGCCCATCCTGAAATTCCGGCTTCCAGTCAGATCAGTCCGTTGCCACTCGCCGGCCACTAACACCCGCTTCCGCAAAGAATCCTGACGATGGTGGGCCGATGCGAACGCAGAGTCACTACGCCTGCGTGCGATTCACCTGATTCGGGGCCGGCCTTCCGGAACAGACTGCGGCGATATTCTCCAGACAGATCATCCCCATGCGCACACGCGTCGCCAGGGTGGCGGAGCCCAGGTGCGGCAGGAGCACCACCTGCCGGAGGTCACGCAGGCTGGGGTGAAAGACCGGCTCCTGTTCAAACACATCCAGCCCCGCGCCGGCCAGCCGACGTCGCAGGAGCGCATCGACCAACGCGCCTTCATCCACCACCGGACCTCGTGAGGTATTGATCAGAAACGCCGTGGGCTTCATGAGTGCCAGCTGCCGCGCACCGATCAAGTGATGAGTCTCCGGGGTGAGCGGGACATGCAGAGTCACGAAGTCGACCTCCCTCAGCAGGTCGGGCAGGGCGCGCTGGTCCCATTGCGATGAGCCCTGTCCCGGCGCATGCGGGGTCCGTGAGCTGTAGCAAATGCGCATGTTGAACCCGGCGGCTCGCTTCGCCACCGCCTGTCCGATCCGCCCCATGCCGACGATTCCCAGCACCTTGCCCGAGACATCCGTCCCCAGCATCTGAGTCGGTGCCCAACCGGGCCAGGCGCCCGCTCGCACGTAGGCGTCGCCTTCCGCCACGCGTCGCGCCACCGCCAGGATCAAGGCCCAGGTGAGATCGGCCGTCGAGTCGGTCAACACGTCCGGCGTGTTCGTCACCACAATGCCCTTGGCCGTCGCGGCGGCGAGGTCGATGTTGTTGTACCCCACGGCATAGTTCGCCAGGATCTTGAGTCTCGTCGGTTCGGCCAGCAGCGCTGTATCCACGCGATCGGTCAGGGTGCAGATGGCGGCGTCCGCTTCGCGAAGTCCTACCTTGAAGGTCTCCCACGAGGGCGCGATGTCGCGCGGCTCATTGAAGAGTTGAAACTGCTGGCGGGCTGCCGCCATGACCGGATCGGGCAGCAGGCGGGAAATATAGAGGATGGGAGGTGACATGGCGCCTCGTTCGAATGGCACGTATCTTAGCGAATCGGGTGCGACGCAACAACTCACTTGTCCTGCTCTCTGCCGAGCGACTACAATAACGCAACGTAATCACAAGCATGACCCTCATCCTTCCCAACACCTCATCCGTCGTCGTCAGCGGCCTTCGGCAACTCCTCGGACAGGCGAAGGTCCGGAACGACGTGCCCGCGTTGACCGCCTACGCCGTCGATGCCAGCATTTACCGGGTGCAGCCGCAAGCCGTCGTGCTCGCGGAACATGAAGGCGACATCGAGGCCGTCGTGCGATTTGCGGTGGAACGGGGCATCCCCCTCACGCCGCGCGCGGCCGGCACCAATCTCACCGGCTCTGCCATCGGCTCCGGCATCATCCTGGATATCTCCAAGCTGAACCGTATCCTCGAAGTGAATGAGGAGGAACGTTGGGCCCGCGTGCAGCCGGGGATCGTCCTGGCGGAATTGAACAAGCAGCTCGGGCGACGTAATCTCCTCTTCGGCCCCGATCCGTCCAGCGGGGACATGTGCAAACTCGGGGGCATGCTCGCCAACAATTCGGCCGGACCCCACACCCTCATCTATGGCTCCGTGAAAGACAACGTTCAGGCCATGCGGGTCTGCCTGCCGTCCGGCTCCTGGCTCTCCGCTTCCTCGATGAACCTCAACGATCCGGAATTGGATCGGACCCTCGCGGCCCATCCGTCGCTCAAGCCGATCCTCGACCTCGTCCAGCGGCAGCGCAGCCTGATCGACAGCAAGAAGCCGACGGTCAGCAAGAATAGTTGCGGGTATAACCTGTTCGGTCTCGCCGACGGGCTGAGTCGGGGCTGCTTCGATCTCCCCAAGCTGTTCGTCGGCAGCGAGGGCACGCTGGGCGTGGTGAGCGAAGCGACGCTGCGTCTCGTGCCGAAACCACAGGGTACGCTGACGGCGCTGATTCACTTTCGCCGTCTCGAAGAAGTCGGGGAAGCGGTGCCGCATCTGTTGAGCCTCAGGCCCAGCGCGCTGGAAGTCATGGATGCGAACACGCTGAACCTGATCGGGCGGTCGGCGCATGGCATTCCCGCCGATGCGGCCGCCACCCTGTTGGCTGAGCTCGACAGCAGCGCAGGCGAGGGCGACCTGCGCGAACGGGCCGATCAGATGGCTGCCATCTGCGGACGCTATCAACTCTGCGGCGACCTGACCATCGCCTACGATAAGGAGCAGCGCGACCAGCTCTGGAAAGCCAGGAAGGCCCTGTACCCCACGCTCTACCGGTTCGATCCGCGCAAGAAGCCGATCAACTTCGTGGACGACGTGGTGGTGCCCGCCACACGGATCAGCGAATTGATCCGCTACCTGGAAACCTTCTTCGAGGGACAGCATGTGCCGGTGGCGATCTTCGGTCATATCGGCAATGGCAACGCCCACATCACGCCGTTGCTCGACGTGAACGACCGGCAGGACTTCGACAAGATGGTGCAGGCCTACCATGAGATTCACGGAGCCGTGCTGTCCCGGTTCGACGGGTCTATTTGCGGCGAGCATGGCGACGGTCGCGTGCGGGCGGAATATGTGCGCAAGATGTTCGGCGACGAGTTGTATCAACTCTTCGTGCAGGTGAAGCAGACGCTCGATCCCGCGAACGTGATGAACCCCGGCATCAAGATCAGCGAAACGCCGTTTACCGAACACATCGATTACCAGCGGTTGTCGAAATCCTGTGCGACCTGCGCGAAGTGTAACTCCGTCTGTCCGGCCTACGACGTGTTCCAGTCGGAAGACATGAGCTCGCGCGGCTGGTTCGAAATCGTCACGGCGAAGGACTACAGCTATCTCGACTCGAAGCGGGTGGTAGAGGCCTGCTTGAATTGCAAATCCTGCCGCACGATCTGTCCGGCCGGAGTGGATGTGTCCGAGCTGATCCTCCAGCGGCGCGCCGAAAATCCCAACCGGGGATCGCGCTGGCTCTTTGCGCTGCAGGCGAAGCTGCCGGTATTTGAAGCGATACTTACACTGCTGGCAAGAACGCAATCGTGGTGGGATCGGCCTGCTCCGCGCGCCCTGCTCGAACGCCTGGCCGCGCCGGTCCTAAAACGCATCGCCCCGACGGCCAAACTTCCGGCGGACATGGTCCTGCCCACACTCGCGACCACCCACTTGCGCGACCGGTATCCGGAGCTCACGCAACCTGCAAAGTCCAAGACCGGCCCCCGCGTCGCCTACTTTCATGGCTGCGCAGCGAACTATTTCGAGGACGGGGTGGGGGACGCGGTCATTTCCGTCCTGCGCAAACATCACGTAGAGCCGGAACTTCCTCCGCAGCGTTGTTCCGGGACCCCGATCGAAACCTATGGGCATGTAGATTTGGTGAAAGACAATGCTCGCTTCAATCTGCAGTCCCTGGCGGGCTATGATCAGGTCGTCACGGGCTGCGCCTCCTGCACGCTGATGCTCAAGGAATACAAGAAGTTTTTCGAGAATGGTCCGGAACAGCAGGCGGCGGACGCGTTGGCGAAGAAGGTGGTCCACATCACGGAATTCGTGGCGCGATCCGACCAGCATCCACCGATGGGGGCGCCGCAAATCCAGACCGGCAAGGTGACCTACCATTCCTCCTGTCACCTGCGAGCCGCCGGGGTGACCAAAGAACCGCGGCAGTTGCTCAAACAGTTGCCGGGATCGGACTATGTGGAGATGACCGATGCCGACCGCTGCGCGGGCGGGGCCGGGACCTATATCGTGAAGGATTACGACACGTCGCAGAAGGTCTTCGACCGGAAACGGCGGAATATCGAGCAGA
>Ga0268299_1000601_pt1 | contig 101567 bp, 85 predicted proteins | sample NOBtaG_FD_193484 | JGI IMG/M metagenome (GOLD analysis project Ga0268299, IMG submission 193484) | Activated sludge microbial communities from bioreactor in Nijmegen, Gelderland, Netherland - NOB reactor | ecosystem: Engineered > Bioreactor > Aerobic > Activated sludge | place: Netherlands...
CTGTACCCTTCTCAAGCGCAGCGAAACGCCAAGAACCAGGCAAAAAAACTTGCCCTCCCAACAGCTCAGCTTCCAAATATGATCGACGAACCGGACAGCCGTGGGCTTGACCCGGCAATCCAAGTTTTCCGCCGAGAACGCGACCGCGACACTTGGATTGCCGGGTCTCGCCGCTGGCGCGGCGGCCCGGCAATGACGAAAAGAATCGGAAGGCGATCGGAAACGAATTCTTCTGACCTCAAGTCGCTGAACCGGACAGCCGTGGGCTTGGCCATGCCATGACGCAGGGGCCGTCAGCGGAACGACGTCCTGACAGCCACGCTGTCAATGCACCGCCGCGTACATGATCTTCTCCTCCGTCGCATCCGATGGCGAGAATTCCTCGACCATGCGGCCCTGGCGGCAGACCAGGATGCGGTCGGAAAGGTTCATGATCTCCGGCAGGTAGGATGAGATGACGATGACCGCGAGGCCGTCATCGGCCAGGCGGTTGATCAGCTGGTGGATCTCGGCGATGGCGCCGACGTCGACGCCGCGCGTCGGCTCGTCGAAGATGACGATCTTCGGCTTCTGGATCAGCCCCTTGCCGATCACCACCTTCTGCTGGTTGCCGCCGGAGAGCTCGACCACGTGGGCATTGTCGTTGATCGCCTTGACGTTCAGCTTCGCGGTCCAGTCCTTGGACAGCTCCAGCATCTCCTGGATCGAGTAATAGGGCCGCCGCTCCAGCCCGGCAGCGAGCAGACCGGAATAGAGGTTCTCGGCGATCGACATGGTCTCGAAGAATCCTTCGACCTTGCGGTCCTCGGTCACGTAGATGATGCCGTCCTTCACCGCCTCCGCCGGCACGTAATAGCGCACCGGCCTGCCGTTCAGCTCGATATCGCCACCCCTCAGGAAGTCGCGCTTGTAGATGCCGGAGACGACCTTGAAGGTCTCCGTGCGCCCCGATCCGATCAGCCCGAACACGCCGGTGATCTGGCCTTCGTAGACCGAGAAGGAATTGTTGCGCACCACGTTGCTCATCGAGATGTCCTGCACCGAGAGCACGCGATGGCCGGGCTTGCGGCTGCCTTCCGCGCGTCGGTTGCGGTAGAGTTCGGCCGAGAGCGTGCGGCCGACCATGGCGCGGACGATCTTCTCGCGGTCGAAGGACCGCGTGTCGTCGGTCGCCACCAGCTCGCCGTCGCGCAGGATGGTGATACGGTCGGCATGGGCCAGCGCTTCCTCCAGCGCGTGGCTGATGAAGACGATGGACACGCCGCGCGCCTTCAGCCGCTTCATCAGCGCGAAGAAATGCCGCTTCTCCTCCGGCGTCAGGGTCGCCGTCGGCTCGTCGAAGATGATGACCTCGGCGTTGTGATGGACAGCGCGGGCGATTTCCACCATCTGCCGCTTGGCGGCGCCCAGGCTCGCCACCGTCGCCGCCGGGTCGACGGGGAAGTTCAGCGACTGCAGGAATTGCTGGGCGGCGATGTAGATGCCGCGCAGGCGATTAAGGAGCTTCTCGGAGCCCAGATAGATGTTCTGCGCCACCGTCATGGAGGGCACCAGGCTGGTCTCCTGGAACACCATGGCGATGCCGTTGTCCAAGGCCTCGAAGGGCGAGGCGAAGGCGACCTCCCGCCCGCGATAGAGCATGGTGCCGCTGGTGGTTTCGATGGCGCCCGCCATGATCTTGGTCAGCGTCGACTTGCCGGCGCCGTTCTCGCCCAGCAAGGCGTGGATCTCGCCCTTGCGCAGGGTGAAATCGACCTCCTTCACCGCCGGCACGCCGCGATAGGCCTTGGTGATCTTGCGCATCTCGACGATCGGTTCCATGAGCCTAGCTCCCTCCCGGCGTGGCGCCGAGATCGAGGATGACGTTGCCGCCCTTCGCCGCCACCAGCGTGCGGCCGCCGAACTCGGAGATGGCGGTGATTCCGTGGCGCCTGCCATTGGCGCGGCTGTGATAGCTGGCCTCCGGGCGCAGCTGGGCGTCCAGCTTCACCGCCAGGCCATAGGAGCGCGACGGCGACCACGGCTTGTGCACGCCCATGGTCTTGACCCCGCCCGCCTGCAGCGGCTCCAGGAAACTCGCCTGCGGCGACAAGGCGGGCGCGATCCAGAATTGGCGCGGCATTTCGCGCATCATGTCGGCGCGGTAGGAATCCTCGAGCAGGGTGAACTCGATGAGCCGGTTGCGCGGGGCGAACAGGGCCAGCCAGGCGCCGCCATCCGCCGCCGCGCTGAGCCGCGCCGGATAGCCGGCGATCTTGCCGAGGATCGGCGCCGGACTCGCCGCGCCTTTGCCGGAGAAACCGACCAGGCGGTGGCGCCAGGCCTCGGACACCACGACACCATGCTCGCCCTTCCGCGCCAGCACGCCATAGGGGAAGGCGAGGCCTTGCGCGATGCAATCCGGCTTGCCGGTGGCAAGGTCGTAGCGCCAGAGCGAACCGCTGCTGCCCTTCTCCATCAGGTCGACAACCCAGTCGCTGGGCTTGTGACGCGCCGAGCCCTGGCAGACATAGAGCGTCGACGCGCCGTCGAAGGCCAGCGCGGTCGGGCATTTCAGCCCCGCCGGCGGCGCCAGTTCGCGCAGGTCGCCATTGTCGGAAAGCAGCACCAGCCGGCCGTCATCGAGGCCGATCGCCAGCGGCCCGCCGGGCAACGCCGCCAGGGCCGTCACCGGCACATCGAAGCTTGCCACCTCGCCGGTCTTGGCGTCCGCGCCGGCCTTGATGCCGATGACCTCGCCGCCCGTCGAATAGAACAGGTACTCGCCGTTGCCGCACAGATTGTCTGGCGCGTCCGCTTCCAGCAGAACTGCCGCCTCCTCCAGCGCGTTGTTGGGCTTCAGCGCGCCGTCCATCGGCGGGATGGTGACCGCCTTGCCGCGGAAGATGTCGAGGATGGGATCGAAGATCATGGCTTGGCCCCCCAGTAGGAGCCGATCCCCGTCCAGGTCGGATCGGCGTTGGGGATGCGATAGCGCCCGACGCGGTTGTTGAGGATGCCGCCGATATAGAGATGCCCCTTGTGCTCGCGCATCGAGGTCACCATCGGATGCGCATGGCCGCCGAGATCGCCCATCGCTGCGATGATCCTGCCGCTCTCGTCGAATTTCACCACGCCGCCGGTATTGATGTTGGGGAACAGCCATTCGTCCATCGGCAGGCGCCGGGTCATGCGCTTGCGATAGCCCGGATGACGCAAGGCGAGGTCGAAGCTCGGCGTGCGCATGCCGAGCCAGGCCATCCAGTAGGTGCCGTCGGAGGCGCGGTTGATGTTGTCCGGGTAGCCGGGCATGTCCTTGATCACGCACTCGACCTGCCCCTTCTTCGGCCCGTCGAACCAGTAGCGGTGCACGCGGCAGGCCCAGGATTCGGCCATGAACAGCGACTGCCCGTCATGGGCGATGCACACGCCGTTGGCGTAGCGGTATTTGTCGAGAACGGTCTCGGTCTTGCCGGTCTTGGGGTCGTAGCAGAGCAGGCGCCCGGTCGGCCGGCTCTCGATCGAATCCAGCGCCCACTCATGCGCGTCATAGCGCGTGGTGGAATCGGTGAAGAAGATGCGGCCATCCGGCGCCACGTCGCAATCGTTCGGGTCGCGCAGCCGGGCGTCGTCGACGACGGAAGTCCAGGAGCGCTTGGTCTCCGCCGAGAGCTTGGTCACTTCGCCCTTGGGCGAGATGGAATAGAGCCCCATGGCGCCGACGCAGGAGAGCAGGTTGCCCTCCTTGTCGAAGGCGAGGCCGAGCGGGAACCCGCCGGTATGGGCGAAAACCTCGGAGCGTTTGTAGTCGGGCGCGAAGAAGCGGATGATCTCGCCGTGCCGCGTGCCGCAATAAAGGTGATCGTCGCGGTCGAGGATGACGTCCTCCGGCCCCTCCAGCTCGCCCAAACCGATATGCTCGGCCTCCGACAGGCGGTTGTCCAAGGCGTAGGGCGTGCCCGAGCCGGGCTCCGCCGATTGCGTTGCGCCCATGCGGTGGTGGATCGGCGCGACATAGACCTCGTTCAACACCTTGTGCCGGTTCTTCAGCCAGCGGATGTCGAGCACCACGGCGACCGCGAGCATGATGCCGAGCACCATCTGGTTGAAGCCGGTGCCGAAGCCAAGGCGGATCAACCCATTGGTCATCACCAGTACGATGATGGCGCCCATCACGCCCTTGGCGATCGAGCCGCGCCCGCCGCCGAGGCTGTTGCCGCCGACGACCGCGGCGGTGAGCGCCAGAATCTCCAACCCCGAGCCGGTTCCGGGGCCGGCACCGCTCAGCCGGCAGGCGATCAGGAACCCGGCAATGCCGCAGCACAATCCGGAGATGACATAGGTCAGGAACACCGTGCGCTTGACCTGGATGCCCGAATTGAAGGCCGAGCGCCGCGACCCGCCGACGGCAAGAATGTGCCAGCCGGGGCGCGAGCGGGTGATGGCGACGTGGGCAATGACGGCGATGACGATGGCGGTCAGCACGGCGATGGAAAAGCCATAGACCGTGCCGTCGCCGATGAAATCCCAGACATCGGACATCATCATCGAGGATTGGATCGCGGTGCCGTAATCGATCACCAGGATGTCGAAAACGGCGCGGCCGATGATGAAGGTGACCAGCGTGGTGAGGAACGCCCGCATCCGCATATAGCCGACGAGATAGCCGTTGATCGCGCCGAACAGCACGCCGACCAGCAGGGCCGCGCAGAGCGCCGCCCAGACCGGCAGGCCGAGGATGAAGAAGCTGCCAACCGAGGCGAAACAGGCCAGCGCGAAGATGGAGCCGACCGAAAGGTCGATGCCGCCGCCCAGCATGACGATGGTGAGGCCGGTGACGACGATGGAGAACTCGCCGAGCTGGCGGGTGGAATCGGTGAGCGATTGCGGCTTGAAAAAGCCGTTGATGGCGGTGCCGAAGCCGACGACGGTAATGACCAGCGCCAAGAACGGGATCGCATTGTCCGTCCAGCGCTTGGTGAGGATCTCGCCGATCAGGTGATCGGGGATCAGGTTGTAGCGCAGGCGCAGCGCCCGCTCTCGCAAGGTCATCGGTGGGTCCGCCGGTGAGATCCGAAGAGGACCGGCCCGGGGATTGCGCCCCGGGCCGGGTGGTTCAGTCGAAAGAGCCGGCGCCTATTGCTGCGCCGCCTGCAGGGTCTTCAGGTCCCAGCAGGTGTCCGGCCTGAGGTCGGCCTTCGTCCAGGCCTGCTCCAGCGTGTAGATGTAGGTCGCGGCCGTACCGGCCGGCTGGCCGCTCTGCAGCAGGTATTTGATGATGGCGTTCATGTCGCGGGACTGGCCGCGCAGGTCGGTCATCACCACGGCGCCGAAGGTGCCGTCGTTGATGTAGTTGCAGTCGATGGTCTCGCCGCCGCCGGTGGTGACGAGGAAGACCTTGTCCTGCAGCCCGGCATCGCGGATCGCCGCGGCAGCACCGGTGGCGTCGCCGTCCCAGAAGTCGATGATGCCGCAGATGTCGGGGTTCTGCTGCAGCATGGTGGCGGTCACCGTGCGCGACGTGGTCGGATCCCAGTTGGAGAACGGCTCAGCCACCACCTTGAAGTCCGGATGGTTCTTCAGGACCTTCATGATGCCGTTGTACTGGAAGATGCTCGACGCGTTGGCGGCGTCGCCCTGCACCAGGCCGATCTTCTTCGAAGAATTCTCGCCGCAGCCCTTCACCACCGCCTCGGCCTCGAGCTGGCCCAGGCGGTCCCAGTCGGAGCCGATGAAGGCGTCGGCCGGGAAGTTCATCGGGTTGTCGATCAGGACGACGTAGATGCCGTCCGCCTGCGCCCGCTTCAGCAGCTTGGAGAAGGAGTTGAGGTCGGGCGAATGCACCACCAGCACGTTCGGCTTCGGATCGGAGGAGATCACCTCGGTGATCGCCTGCGCCGCGGCCTCGGTGCTCCAGTTCGGATCGCGGGTCTCGAACACGCCGCCCCAGCCTTCGACTTCGCGCTTGAGGTACGCGGCCCAGCCCTGGGCCAGGTCGAAGCCCATGGCCATCGGGATCAGCACCACGCGCTTGTCCTTCATCGCCGCCGCGTAGGCGGCCGGGCCGGGATCCTCCTGCGCCGCGGCCGGATTGCTCCAGGCCGCCGCCGCCAGCAAGGCGGCGCCGGCGAGCGACGCCAGAACTCTACGGAACGTCATATCTTTGCCCTTTCCTGTCAGATGTTCTTCGGTTCAGTCCAACACTCAGATATCGCCCTGCTGCGCCGTCTGCTCGTCGCGCGGATTGAGCAGGCTGTCGACGACGATGGCGATCAGCAGGATCGTCGACTTGATGAGGTTCTGATAGATATTCGAGATGTCGATGATGGTCATGGCGTTCTGCATGATGCCGATCAGCAGCGCGCCGACGATGACGTTGCGGATGCTGCCCTTGCCGCCGTTGAGGCCGATGCCGCCGATCACCACCACCAGGATGATGTCGTAGAGCAGGGTCGAGTTGACCACGCGCACATTGATGCTGTGCAGGCTGGAGGCCGTCAGGATGCCGGCGGCGAAGGCGATCAGCGCCGAGATCACGTAGCGCAGCAGGATCATCGGCCTGACCGGGATGCCCATGTTGCGCGCGGCGAGGAAGTTATCGCCCATCAAATAGACGTAGCGGCCCCATTTCGCGTAGCGCAGAAACAGGAAGGCGATGAAGGCCGCACCGGAGAAGAAGAACACCTCCACCGGCACGTCGGCGAAGCGGAAGCGGCCGATTTGCTCGACCCAATGGTCGGGTGGCACCATGGTCGCGTCCTGCGCCACCAGCTGGGAGCGGGCGAAGCCGAAGACGAAGGCGGCGCTGGCCAAGGTTGCGAAGATCGCCGGCACGTCGGCATAGGCGATCAGGAAGCCGTTCACCAGGCCGATGGCGATCACCCCCGCCAGCACGATGGCAAGCGCCGTGGCGTCGGGCGTGCCGTCGTTCAGCATCTGCAGGTACCAGGCGACCGACATGGCCATGATCGCGACCATGGACAAGTCGATGCCCCGCCCGATGATGACGATCGCCATGCCGACGGCGAGGATGCCGAGCACGCTGACGCTGCGCACGATAGCGACCAGGTTGTTGGTATCGATGAAGCGCGGCAGGGCAACTGCCGAGACCAGGAACAACAACGCCGCGAGCCCGAAGACGATCCGCTCCTGGCTGAAGCCGCCCTTGGCCAATGAAAGCTGCATGCTCACGCCGGACCCCGTCTGCCCACCCTGTGTTCCCCCGGGTCTCCCCCGGCGGATCGCGTCTGTCGGCGATCTCGACGCACATTATTAAAGTGATATTGCGCCGCGGCAAGGGCATGCGGGGCGCGATGACGCGCGGAACGGCCGGATTCCGGAATGCCGGACGCGACGCCGGTTTTTTGGCCTGTCCGGGCCTCGGCAGGAAGCCAGCCCCTATGATCGCCGATAGATCCGCGGGACGATCACGATCGGCGTGTCAGGCGATCGGCGCGGCGCCGAAGGGAACCACCTTGTTGTCCGCGTCGTGGCCGATATCGGCCCGGCCGAGATAGGGAATGCCGGCCAGGCCGCACCAATGCCGAACCACTTGCTCCTCGGTCTGGCCGAAATCGGGGTCGTTGGCCGGAACGGCGCTGCAGCGGCCAAGGCGGATGCCGGCGACCGCACGGACCGCCGGGTTGCTGGTGACGTGAAACAGCGACCGGTCGATCCGGTACATATACTCGGAGACCTCCTCCAGCATGAGGACGTGGCCGGACAAATCGGGCTGGTAGGGCGTGCCGATGAGCTGGCTGAAGGTCATCAGGTTGAAGGCCGCGTGCTTCGCCCCGGCCCGCAGGCTGGGCTCCAGCGCGGCGGCGTCGTGCCGGGCGAGATAGGCAAGCCCGCGCAGCACCGCCGCCTCGCCGCCCGTCCGGTTGATGTCGGCCGGCATCGGGCCATGGACCACGCCGGGGAAGCCCCGGGCATAGAGGGCCGCCAGCAGCACGCCGGCATCGCTGTAGCCGAGATAGGTCTTGCGCCGCGCCGCCTCGGTCAATTGGGGCAGAACCGTGGCGGCGATCCGGCCGGACCCGTAGCCGCCCCGCCCGAACCACAGGGCGTCGAAGCCGGAATCGTTGGCGATCTCCATGAAAGCCGCCGCCCGGGCGGCATCGTCGCCGGCGAAATGGCCGGCGGCGAGGTGGCTGTTCGGATGGACGAACAGCTCGATTTCGGGGAAGTGCGCGGCCGCCAGGGCGGTCACCCGGCGTACCGTCTCGGGCTCAAGCCGCGCGGCGGTGGCGACCACCCCGACCCTCATCCTGCCTGCCATTCACCCCCGCTTAACCTTGGCCGTGCCATTTACCGATGCGTCAGGCTGTGCGATTGAGAGCGCATGAACGCGTCGGCGAATCACCGGGGACCATATTTCTTTTGCGGCATCGGCGGTAGCGGGATGTTGCCGCTCGCCTTGATCCTGCGCGCCAAGGGCCTCGCGGTCGAGGGCTCCGACCGCTCGCTCGACCAGGGCCGGCTGGCAGCCAAGTTCGACTTCCTGCGCGCCCGCGACATCCGCCTGCACCCGCAGGACGGCTCCGGCCTGGTGCGCGCGGACCAGATCCTGGTCACCTCCGCCGCGGTCGAGGAAACCGTGCCCGACGTGCAGGCCGCGCGGCGGCTCGGCGCCGCCATGATGCGCCGGGCGGACCTACTGGCCCAGCTGTTCAACGCCGCGCCGAACGGCATCGCCGTGGGCGGCACCAGCGGCAAATCGACCACCACCGGCATGATCGGCTGGATCCTGCACGCCCTGGGCCGCGATCCCACGATCATGAACGGGGCGGTGATGAAGAACTTCGTCACCCCCGACATCCCCTTCGCCAGCGCGGCAGTGGGCGCAGGCGACGTCTTCGTCAGCGAGGTGGATGAGAGCGACGGCTCGATCGCCCTGTTCCATCCGCGCATCGCCGTGCTCAACAACATCTCGCTCGACCACAAGGGCATGGACGAGCTGCGCCAGCTGTTCGGCGATTTCGTCGCCAAGGCCGAGATCGCCGTGCTCAATTTCGACAATGAGGAGGCGCGGCGGCTGGCCGAAGCGCTGCCGCCGGCCGCCGTCTGCAGCTACAGCCTCGCCGGCGCCCCGGCGACGCTCGCCGCCAGCGATTTGCGGCCCTCGCCGGAAGGCATCGACTTCACCGTGCGCGACAAGGCCGCCGGGACCGAGGCGCGGGTGCGGCTCCAGGTGCCCGGCGCGCACAATGTCTCCAACGCGCTCGCCGCCCTCTGCGCCGCGCGGGCCTGCGGCATCGCGCTGGTCGATGCTGCGCGGGCGCTCGGCGGCTTCACCGGCATCAAGCGCCGCTTCGAGCGCGTCGGCGCGGCCAACGGCGTGACGGTGATCGACGATTTCGCGCACAACCCGGACAAGATTGCCGCGACGCTGGAAACGCTGCACGCCTTCCCCGGCCGCCTGCTGGTGCTGTTCCAGCCGCACGGCTTCCGCCCGCTGCAGCTGATGCAGGGGCCGCTCGTCGACTGTTTCGCCGAGAATCTGCGCCCCGAGGACGTGCTGGTGATGCCCGAGCCGGTCTATTACGGCGGCACCGTCACCCGCGCGGTGACCAGCGGGGACATCGTCCAGGGCGTCCAGGCGCGCGGGCGCCAGGCCTTCGCCCATGCCGACCGCGCCGCCTGCGGTGCGCATCTCCTCACCCTCGCTTGCCCCGGCGACCGCATCGTCATCATGGGCGCGCGCGACGACACCCTGCCGGAATTCGCGGCGGAGCTGCTGCGGCGGTTGGGAGAAGCTGAAGGGGCGAATCTCAGCCGTGCTTCCGGCTGAAGGTGGTGGGCGCAGCAGGACTCGAACCTGCGACCCGCTGATTAAGAGTCAGCTGCTCTACCAACTGAGCTATGCGCCCGCCCGGAGGCGAGGCGCGCGGTATAGCAAAAGCCCTTGGGCCTTGTCGAGGATCATTTTGCCCAGGAAAAGCCGCGCCCGAACAAGGCGTTAGCCCGGCGGCTATTCCTCGCCGGAGGTGCGCCGGCCGACCCGGTAGTCGCGCTGGATGTAAACCGCCATCAGCAGGCCGAACCCGACCATCACCGTCATCATCGCGGTGCCGCCATAGGAGATCAGCGGCAGCGGGATGCCGACCACCGGGATCAGCCCCATGACCATCGCGGTGTTGATGAAGAAATAGAGGAACAGGTTCATGGTGACGCCGAAGGCGAGCAGGCGGCCGAAATGGCTGCGCGTCCGCAGCGCGATGGCGTAGCCGTAGACCACCAGCAGCGAATAGAGCGCCAGCAGCAGCAGCCCGCCCACCATGCCCAGCTCCTCGCCCAGCATGGTGAAGATGAAGTCGGTCTGGCGTTCAGGCAGAAACTCCAGCTGGGCCTGCGAACCCTGCAGGAGCCCCTTGCCCCAGACGCCGCCGGAGCCGAGCGCGATCTTCGACTGGGTGATGTGGTAGCCGGCGCCCAGCGCGTCGCTTTCCGGGTCGAGGAACGTCAGCACGCGCGCCTTCTGGTAGTCGCGCAGGAAGCCGGAGTTCCACGCGCCCACCGCCCCGGCGATGCCGATGCCGAAGACGATGGCGAACTTCCACCAGCGCACGCCGGCGGCGAAGAACACCGCGCCGCCGCACATCAGCAGCATGCCGGCGGTGCCGAGGTCGGGCTGCTTCAGCACCAGCACGGCCGGCACCACCGCCATCAGGGTCGGCGGAATGAGCACCCAGGGCTTGCCGATCTCCTCGTAGCTGAGGCCGTGGAAGTAGCGCGCCAGCACCAGGCAGAGCGAGATCTTCATCAGCTCCGAGGGCTGCAGCTGGAAGAACTTGAGGTCGATCCAGCGCTGGGCGCCCATGCCGATCTCGCCAAAGAACTCGACATAGACCAGCAGCACCAGCGCCACGGCATAGAGCGGATAGGCGATCTTGGCCAGCCGCTGCAGATCGATCATCGCGATCGTCAGCATCACCACGACGAAGACGCCGTAGCGCATCATCTGCTTGTTCATCCACGGCTCGGGGCTGCCGTTGGCCGCGGAATAGAGCATGGCGAAGCCGATCGAGGCGACCATGGTGATGAGGATCACCAGGCTCCACGGGATCTGCTTGATCCGCTGGCTGAGCCTGAGGCCCTGGGGGCCGCCGACGCTATGGAGCTCGATTCCCATGGTTCAAGGCATCTCGCGCCGGCCGCCTTCGGCGTTCGGATTGCGCCGGGAGGGGTCGCGGCGCTGGCATTCGATCAGGATGTCGCGGGCGATCGGCGCCGCGACGGCGGAGCCGCCGCCGCCATGTTCCACCACCACCGCGCAGGCATAGCGCGGCGCATGGACCGGGGCGAAGGCGACGAACAGCGCATTGTCGCGCTGAGCCCAGGGCAGGTTCTCGTTCTTGATCACGCCGCGCTGTCGCTCGGCCATGGTGATGCGGCGCACCTGGCTGGTGCCGGTCTTGCCGGCCATCTCCATTCCGGGAATATCGATGCGCGAGCGATAGGCGGTGCCGCGCTGGCCGTTGGTGACCTCGTCCATGCCCTGGCGGGCGATGCGCAGGTATTCCTCCGGCAGGTCGATGCGCGGAAAGACCGGGTTGCCCTCGTCGTTCGAGGCTTCGCTGGAGATCTGCCGCGCCAGGCGTGGCTTCACCGCGTAGCCGCCATTGGCCAGCCGCGCCGTCATCACCGCGAGCTGCAGCGGCGTCGTCAGGATAAAGCCCTGGCCGATACCGGCGACCAGAGTTTCGCCGGGATGCCAGATGTCGTTGAACGTCGCCCGCTTCCACTTGGTATCGGGGATCAGGCCCGGCTTCTCGCCCGGCAGGTCGAGCCCCTCGACGTCGCCCAGGCCGAACATGCGCGCGGTGTCGGCCAGCAGATCGATGCCGGCCCGCCGCGCCACCTCGTAGAAATAGACGTCGCAGGAATGCTTGATGCCGTCGACCATGTCGACCGAACCATGGCCCTCGCGCTTCCAGCAGTGGAAGCGCGCCGAGCCGAGCGTGGTGACGCCGTTGCAAAAGACGTGGTCGTGCGGGCTCATTCCGGCGCGCAGGCCGGCGATGGCGGTGATCATCTTGAAGGTCGATCCGGGCGCGTATTGCCCGCTGATCGGCTTGTTGTTGAGCGGGCCGTAGATGTCGTTGGTCAGCTCCTGCCACTCGTCCGTGGTCAGGCCGCGATAGAAGGCGGTCGGGTCGTAGGAGGGCGTCGAGGCGAGCGCCAGCAGATCGCCGGTATAGACGTCCATCACCACGGCCGCGCCGGCCAGCTCCGCCGACAGGCGCTGATGCGCGTATTGCTGCAGGCCGATGTCCAGGGTCGTCACCAGGTCGCCGCCGGGCTCGCCTTCCTGGCGCGCTAGTTCGCGGATGACGCGGCCGACCGAGTTCACCTCCAGCTGGCTTTCGCCGGCCGCGCCGCGCAGCGGCTGGTCGTATTGCCGCTCCAGCCCGTTCTTGCCGATGCGGAAGCCCGGCTGACGCAGCAGCGGGTCGGAATCCTGCTCGACCTCCTTCTCCGAGGGCACCGCGACATAGCCCAGGATGTGCGAGGTGATGCCGCCGAAGGGATAGACCCGCTTCTGGTCGATCTCGATGGAGATGCCGGGCAAATCGGGCAGGTTGAGCTCGACCGAATTGACCTGCTCCCAGTCCAGATCGTCCTTGACCGTGATCGGCACGAAGGCACGGTTGTTCTTGCGCGCCTTCATGACGCGGGCGATCTCGCGGTCGCTCAGCGGCACGATCTCGGCGAAGGATTTCAGCGTGCCTTCGACGTCCATCGCGCCCTTGTCGTCGCGCGCCTGCTCGGCCACCAGGATGGCGCGGTAGTTCGGCGAGTTGCTGGCGAGCGGGATGCCGAAGCGGTCGAGGATCAGCCCGCGCGGCGGAAACAGGATGCGCCGGTTGATGCGGTTCTCGTCGGCCAGCAGCTTGTATTTCTCGCCTTCGATCACCTGCAGGTAATAGAGCCGCGCGGCCAGCGTGCCGACCATCAGCGCCTTCATGCCGCCGAGAATCGCCAGCCGCCGGGTGAATACCTTCTGCTGGTTCTGGGTCTGCTGCTTGGCGCGGCTCATGGCAAGCGCTCCGTCACTCGAACAGAGCGTGCTGCAGGCGCCCGAACAGCAGCGTCAGCAGCGGGTAGAGCATGATGTTGACGACCGTCTGCAGCACCAGCGGCCACGGGTTGGGCCATTGCTCGAGCACGAGCGCCGCCATGGTCCAGGCGACGAAGAAGGTCAGCATCGCGGTGGCGGCGAAGGCCATCCACACCAGCATGAAGGAGGCATCGGCCAGTTCGCGGCGCCACAGCTGGGCGCTGCCGGCGACCACCAGGGCCACGATCATGCTGAGCCCGAACGGCGCCAGGCCGAGCAGGTCGGCGGCGAAGCCGATCAATGCCGCGACCCACGGCGTCATCGCTTCCGGCTGGTAGATCGACCAGTAGAAGATCGCCGCGGTCACCAGGAATCCCGCCAGCGGCGCGTCGAATGGCCGCCAGGGCGCAATGCTGACCGCGAGCAGCAGCAGCGAGATCAGGGCCGGCGTCGCCAGTCGCAGGAATTCGCCGATCTGGTGGCGGATGCCGAGGCCGCTCACTCCGTCGCCCCCTCGATCGGCTTCAGCTTGGGCTGGGTGTTGGCGGGCTTGATCAGTTTGGGCAGCTGCACCGGTCCGGCCGTCGGCTTCAGCACCGGCACGGCCGTGCTGACGTCGATGTCGAGGTCTTCCTGCAGCACGCCGGGCAGGCCGTAATCCACCATGCGGATGTATTCGAGGCGGCCGAGATCGGCGAAGGGCTGCACGAAGACCTTGCCGTCGGCGATGTCCGCGACCTCGCCCACCGGCAGCCCGGCGGGGAAAGCGCCGCCGACGCCGGAGGTGACGACGTGATCGCCGATCTTCACGTCCGCGTCGCGCGACAGGTAGTTGACCTCGGGCCGCTCGGAGTTGTTGCCCGCGAGGATGGCCTGGTCGCGCGTGCGCTCGATGAGGACGGGGAGCCGGCTGTTGATGTCGGTCAGCAGCATGACGCGCGAGACGCGCTTGCCGACATCCTGCACCCGGCCGACCAGGCCGTTGCCGACCATCGCCGCCTGGCCCTTGCGCACGCCGTGCTGATCGCCGGCCAGCGCGATGACGCCGCGCACGAAACCGGAGGATGCGTCGGCCACCACCGGTGCGCTGATGAAGGCGAGGCGCGGATTGGGCGTCATCTTCAGCAGATCGCGCAGGGCGGCGTTCTCCGCCTGCAGGTCGCGCGCCTGCTGCTGCCAATCCTTCAGCGCCTGGTTCTCCAGGCGCAGCGCCTCGACCTGCGACTTCAGCGAGAAATAGGATTGCACCTCGCCCGCCGTCTCGCGCGCGGTCTCGATGGGCGAGGAGACGGCATAGAGCACCGGGCCGATCTGGTCGGCGGCCCAGATGCGCAGCCGCGACAGCATGATCGTGTCGGCCTTGCCGATCAGCAGGACGCCGAAGGCCGCAACCAGCAGCAGAACGAAGGAAAACCGCTGAAACCACACCTTGAGGGAGGATGTGGCGCCTATCGCAGTCGAACGCTGTCTCACGTCCCGCCCTCCGGGGTGCCGACTTTATCGGCAAAAGCCTTGGAATTCCGTGACTTGCTCGATTTTTCCACAGGCTGGGTCCGGCCGCAAAGAAAAACTGCGGGCAGGATAGGGGAAGATGGTTAATACATGCTGATCAAGACGTGGCGGTGGGCCTTGATATCCTCCAGGCACCTTCCGGTGCCGAGGGCGACGCAGGAAAGCGCATCGTCGGCCACCGAGACGGGCAATCCCGTCGCGTGGCGCAGCACGTAATCGAGGTTCGACAGCAGGGCGCCGCCGCCGGTCAGCACGATGCCCTTGTCGACGATGTCGCCGGCCAGTTCGGGCGCCGTATGCTCCAGGGCCACCTTGACCGCCTCGATGATGGCGCCGACCGGCTCGGCCAGGGCCTCGGAAACCTGGCGCTCGGTGATCACCAGCTCCTTGGGCACGCCGTTCATCAGGTCGCGGCCCTTGATCTCCATGACCTTGCCCTCGCCGTCCTCGGGCGGGCAGGCGGAGCCGATTTCCTTCTTGATCCGCTCGGCCGAGCCTTCGCCGACCAGCAGGTTATGGTTGCGGCGGATATAGCCGATGATCGCCTCGTCCATCTTGTCGCCGCCGACGCGAACGGAACGGGAATAGACGATGCCGCCGAGGGACAGAACGGCCACTTCCGTGGTGCCGCCGCCGATATCGACCACCATGGAGCCGGTCGGCTCGGTCACCGGCAGGCCGGCCCCGATCGCGGCCGCCATCGGCTCCTCGATCAGCCAGACCTTGCTGGCGCCGGCGGATTCGGCGGATTCCTGGATCGCGCGGCGCTCGACGGCGGTGGAGCCGGAGGGCACGCAGACGATGATCTGGGGCCGGGCGAAGGACCGGCGGTTGTTGTGCACCTTGCGGATGAAATGCTTGATCATCTCCTCCGCCACCTCGAAATCGGCGATGACGCCGTCGCGCAGCGGCCGGATGGCCTGGATATTGCCGGGGGTGCGGCCGAGCATCAGCTTGGCTTCGTCGCCCACGGCCAGGACATGCTTCTTACCGCGGCTGTCGGCGATGGCGACGACGGATGGCTCGTTGAGAACGATGCCGCGGCCTTTGACGTAGACAAGGGTGTTCGCCGTCCCGAGATCGATCGCCATATCGGACGAGAACATGCCCACAAGCTTAGAAAACATCCACTTCCACCCGTTCTACCCACCCGTTCCACTCGGACTGCAGGGCCGCGGGTCTCCTGCACGGACGACGCACGCCTAATAGACACCGGGCCATCTCGACGCTGGCGCCTTCGCACCCGTTGGGCGAAGCCGGGCTGCTTTTGGGGGCGGCTGGCTGAAGCGCCACGGCACTGGATTCCGCATCAGATATGCCGAAGCCACCTGCCCAATTGCGACTCGGGCCAGGCCGCGCTCCAGCGGGCCGGCTATGCTTTTACCCCTCGCTTGCGCGGCAAGACAAGAGCCAAATTGCCGAAGCAACGGCAAACGGACGATCCTTGCGGATCGTCCGTGCAATGCCGGTTTGCAGCAGCTTCAGCGCGGCCGCGCGATCTCAGTTCTTGCTCTTGTCGACCAGGCGATTGCTGGTGATCCACGGCATCATGGCGCGCAGCTTGGCGCCGACGTCCTCGATCGGATGCTCGGCGGCGCGGCGGCGCATCGCCTTGAAGCTCGGCTGGCCGGCGCCGCATTCCTGCACCCAGTCGCGGGCGAAGCGGCCGGACTGGATGTCGTCCAGGACGCGCTTCATCTCCTTCTTCGTCTCCTCGGTGACGATGCGCGGGCCGCGGGTGTAGTCGCCGTATTCCGCGGTGTTGGAGATCGAATAGCGCATGTTGGCGATGCCGCCCTCGTAGATCAGGTCGACGATCAGCTTCACCTCGTGCAGGCACTCGAAATAGGCCATTTCCGGGGCATACCCGGCCTCGACCAGGGTCTCGAACCCGGCCTGGATCAGGGCGGTCAGGCCGCCGCACAGCACCACCTGCTCGCCGAACAGGTCGGTCTCGCATTCCTCGCGGAAATTGGTCTCGATGATGCCCGAGCGGCCGCCGCCGATGGCGCTGGCATAGGACAACGCCAGCTCCAGCGCGTTGCCCGAGGCGTTCTGCGCCACCGCGACCAGGCAGGGCACGCCGCCGCCCTTCAGGTATTCGCCGCGCACGGTATGGCCGGGGCCCTTGGGCGCAATCATGATGACGTCCAGGTCGGCGCGCGGCTCGATCAGCTTGAAATGGATGTTGAGGCCGTGGGCGAAGGCGAGCGCGGCGCCCTGCTTCATGTTCGCCGCCAGATCCTCGACATAGAGCTTCGCCTGCAGCTCGTCCGGGGTCAGCACCATGACCAGATCCGCCCATTTGGCGCCCTCGGCCGGCGACATGACCTTGAGCCCGGCCGCTTCCGCCTTCTTGGTGGTCGCCGAGCCCGGGCGCAGCGCCACGCGCACGTCCTTGGCGCCGCTGTCCTTCAGGTTCAGCGCATGGGCGTGGCCCTGGCTGCCATAGCCGACGACGAGGATGTTCTTCGCCTTGATCAGGTTCACGTCGGCGTCGCGGTCGTAATAGACTCTCATCTCGCTCTCCTTGGATTTCCGCATGGCCCGGAATACGGCAAGTCTCGCCGCCTTCGCGCCTGTTTTCCTTGCTAGTCCTTGATCTCGGCCGCCGCTGCCGCGGCGACGATTCCGTCCTGGTTCGAGGCGGCGCCGGAAACGCCGAGCGAACCGATGATCCTGCCCTGGCGCATCAGCAGCACGCCGCCCTCGAGCGGCAACACGCCCTCCACCGCCAGCATCCGCAGGCCCATGCCGCCGCCGGCGACGGCGTCCTCGATCGCCTTGGTCGGGCGCTTGAAGTTGAGCGCGGTCAACGCCTTGCCCTGGGCGATGGCGACGCTGCCGAACTGCGCGTGGTCCATCTTGTGCAGCACCACCAAATGCCCGGTCGAATCCATGACGGCGAAGACCATCGCCCAGCCGTTCGCGCGTGCTTCGGCCTCGGCGCGCTCGGCCACCTTCTTGGCCTCGGCCAGCGAAATCGGCATGCCGTATTCGACGATCGCCATGGCGCCTCAGATCGCTTCCGGGCCGCGCGAGATCGCGACGACGCCGGTGCGCGAGACTTCGACGAGGCCCAGTGGCTGCATCAGGTTGATGAAGGCGGTCAGCTTCTCGGTCGACCCGGTCATCTCGAAGACGAAGGATTCGATGGTCGAATCCACCACCCGGGCGCGGAAGATGTCGGCGATGCGCAGCGATTCCACGCGCTTGTCGCCGGTGCCCTTCACCTTCACCAGCACCAGCTCGCGCTCCAGCGACGGGCCCTCGACGGTCAGGTCGGTGACGCGGTGCACCGGCACCAGGCGGCGCAGCTGGTTCTTGATCTGCTCGATCACCATGGGCGTGCCGCTGGTGACGACGGTGATGCGCGAGAAATGCCGCTGCGCGTCGACCTCCGCCACGGTGAGGCTTTCGATGTTGTAGCCGCGCCCGGAGAACAGGCCGATGACGCGCGCGAGCACGCCGGCCTCGTTATCCACCACCACCGAAATGGTGTGACGCTCGATCTGTTGCTGTGACACCCCTGGACTCCCTGATCTCCGATGCGCGCGCCCGCATGAACGGTCGCGCTACACCAGCACCATCCCCTCTTCCGACACCGCTCCCTCGCGCTGATCCTCGGGGCCCAGCAGCATCTCGTTATGCGCGGCGCCGGAGGGGATCATCGGGAAGCAGTTCTCCTTCTCGTCCACCGCGACGTCGACGATGACCGGGCCTTGCGTCTCGATCATGGTCTTGATCGTCGCGTCCATGTCCTTCGGATTGGTGACGCGCAGGCCGGTCCAGCCGAAGGCGTCCGCCAGCTTCACGAAATCCGGCAGGGAATCGCTGTAGCTCTCCGAATAGCGGCCGCCGTGCAGCAGCTCCTGCCACTGGCGCACCATGCCCATCCAGCGGTTGTTCATGATGAACAGCTTCACCGGCAGGCGGTACTGCGTCGCCGTCGCCATCTCCTGGATGTTCATCAGGATCGAGGCCTCGCCGGCCACGTCGATGCAGAGCGCCTCCGGGTGCGCGATCTGCACGCCGATCGCCGCCGGCAGGCCGTAGCCCATGGTGCCGAGGCCGCCCGAGGTCATCCAGTGGTTGGGCTTCTCGAACTTGATGAACTGGGCCGCCCACATCTGGTGCTGGCCCACTTCGGTGGTGATGTAATAGTCGCGGCTCTTGATCGCCTCGTAGAGGCGCTGCAGGGCGAATTGCGGCTTGATCACGTCGGCGGCGGGGCGATAGCGCAGGCATTCGCGCGCGCGCCACTTGTTGATCTGGTCCCACCAGGCGGCGAGCGCCTTGCCGTTCGGCTTCACCTGGCGCGACTTCCACACCCGCATCATGTCTTCGACCACATGCCCGACATCGCCGACGATGGCGAGATCGACATGGACGTTCTTGTTGATCGAGCTGGGATCGATGTCGACGTGGATCTTCTTCGAGTTCGGCGCGAAGGCGTTGAGGCGCCCGGTCACGCGGTCATCGAAGCGCGCGCCGATGTTGATCATCACGTCGCAATCGTGCATCGCGTGATTGGCTTCGTACATGCCGTGCATGCCGACCATGCCGACCGACAGCGGATCGGAACCGGGGAAGGCGCCAAGGCCCATCAGGGTCTGGGTGCAGGGGAAGCCGGTCAGGCGGATGAACTCGGTCAGCAGCTGCGACGCCGCCGCCCCCGAATTGACCACCCCGCCGCCGATATAGAACAGCGGCCGCTCCGCCTTCGCCATCAAGTCGATCGCGCGCTCGATGCCCGCGCGGTCGGGCTTCACCTGCGGATTGTAGGAGCGGTGCCGCTGGTTGGCGTGGTTGACGTATTCGTGCTTGGCCTGCTGCACGTCCTTGGGCAGGTCGATCACCACCGGGCCGGGCCGGCCGGTGCGCGCCACGTGGAACGCCTCGTGGATCACGCGCGACAGGTCGCCGATCGATTTCACCAGGTAGTTGTGCTTGGTGACCGGGCGGGTGATGCCGGTCGTGTCGGCTTCCTGGAAGGCGTCGTTGCCGATCAGATGCGTCGGCACCTGGCCGGTCAGGCAGACGATCGGCACGGAATCCATCAGCGCGTCGGTCAGGCCGGTCACCGCATTGGTGGCGCCGGGACCGGAGGTCACCAGCACCACGCCGACCTTGCCGGTCGAGCGCGCATAACCCTCGGCGGCATGCACCGCCGCCTGCTCGTGCCGGACCAGGATGTGGCGGATCTGGTTCTGCTTGAAGAGGGCATCGTAGAGCGGCAGGACGGCGCCGCCGGGATAGCCGAAAATGACCTCGACGCCCTGGTCGATCAAGGCCTTAACGACGATTTCAGCACCCGGTATCGGTTCGATCGCCATCGGATCCACCCTTCGTCCCGCCCGACAAACACAGCAAAACAGCCTGTCCTGCAAGGGTTTTCGCCCCTTGCGGCGGCTGGACCCTAAAGTCTGGTCACCCCCCGGTCAACAGGAAATCGCGAATTTTCTGGCGCATTTGCGCATATGAACTTTCCGAAAATTGCATGTCTTCCGCGTCGGGAGTTATAAAATTCCCCAGCGGCATCTGGTTGCGGAACCAGGTTCCCTGCCGCTTGGCGTAGTTCCGGGTCGCCTGCTGGGCCTTGCGGATCAGCTCCGGAAGACGCTCGGGCTGGGCGATGGCAGCGGCCAGCTCGGCAAAGCCGAGGGCCTTCGCCCCGCCTTCGCGACGGCGCTCGGGGGGATAGCGATCCAGAGCGTCCCACACCTCGCCCAGCGCGCCCCGCTGGATCATGGCGAGGAACCGATCATCGCACCGGCGATAGAGCACCGCGCGCTCCGGCAGCACGACGAAGACGAGGAAACGGAGATCGGGCGGTGGCGTCGGCGGCAGCTTCTGCCACGCGGAGAGCGGCTTGCCGGTCGCCAGCCACACCTCCCAGGCCCGCGCGACGCGCTGCGGGTCGTTGGGGTGCAGGCGCGCGGCGATCTCGGGGTCATGCCGCGCGAGGCGTCCATGCAGGGCGGGCGCCCCGATCTCGGCCAGCAACGCGCGCGCCTCCCGCCGCACCTCGGGTGGGATATCCGGAATCGGCGAGAAGCCCTGCATCAAGCCGCGCAGATAGAGGCCGGTGCCGCCGCACAGAATCGGCAGCTTGCCGGTCGCGTGCGCGGCGTCGATCTCGGCCTTCGCCAGCAGCGCCCAGCGATCGGCGGTGCAGGCATCGTCGAGCGCCAGGAAGCCGTACAGCCGGTGCGGCACGGCGGCCATTTCCGCCGCGCTGGGCTGGGCGGTCAGGATCGCCAGGTCGCGATAGACCTGCATGGAATCGGCGTTGATGACGATGCCCTCGAAGTCGTGGGCCAGGCGCGCCGCCAGCGCCGACTTGCCGCTCGCGGTCGGGCCGGCGACCACCACCACGGGCAGGCGCACCGGCGCCGCCGGGTGCTTGTGCGCCCGCGCCGTCTCGCCTATACCCCCGTTCGCCATGGAATTCGTGCTGTCGCTCATTTGCGCTCCCGACGCGGCGGAGCTTACACCGGCCCTGCTCGAACGGGTCAACCACGGCCTCGCCGCGGCCGACGCCAAGGCCGGGCCGATTGCCTGGCTCGACCCGGAGCGCGCGGCGGAATACCCGTTCGCCGGCGACGACCTCGGCGTGCTGGAGGAGATCCGCCGCCGCCTGACCGACGTGCCGGTCGACGTCAACGTGCTGCCGGCGGCGCACCGCCGCAAGCGGCTGCTGGTCTCTGACATGGATGCGACGGCCATCATCGGCGAGACGTTGGACGAGCTCTCCAACTTCACCCCGCACAAGGCGGAGATCGACAACCTGACCCGGCAATCGGTCAACGGCCTGATGAGCTTCGCCGACACGCTGGTGGCCCGCGTCCAGTTGATGCGCGGCCTGGAGGAATCCGCCTTCGCCCGCACCTGGGCGACGATCGAGGCCACGCCCGGCATGAAGACCGCCATCGCCACCATGCGCGCCCATGGCGCCTATACCGCGCTGGTCTCCGGCGGCTTCACCTATTTCACCGGCCGGGTGCGCGCGGCGCTCGGCTTCGATTGCGACGTCGCCAACGACTTGGAGTTCGAGGGCGGCAGGCTCACCGGCCGCATCCCGCCGCCGCTGATCGACCCGCAAGCCAAGGTCGATACTTTGCGCCGCCTGGCCCACGAGCGCGCTTTGCCGACCGCCGCGACCCTCTCCATCGGCGACGGCTCGAACGACATCCCGATGCTGAAAGAAGCCGGCCTCGGCATTGCCTTCCAGGGCAAGCCGAAGGTGAAGCAGGAGATTCCGGTCTGGCTCGACTATGCCGGGCCGACAGGCCTGCTCTATCTGCAGGGATTCCGGCGCGACGAGTTCGTCGAGGGCTAGGCAAAAAAAGAGCCGGCAGCGCCGGCTCTTCTCACATGCGACGGAAGGTCGGCGCTACTTCCCGATCTTCGGCGCGATCCACTGGAAGTCGCCGCCGCGGTTGACCAGCAGCGTGACCACGCGATAGCCATTGTCCTGCGCCGCCTTCACCCGCTGCTCGACCTCTTCCGGCGAATTGACCGGCTTCTGGTCGACCTCGACGATGACGTCGCCGGGGCGCAGGTCGGTCTCCGCGCCGGGGCCGCCTTCGGCGACCTCGGTCACCACCACGCCGGCGGCATCGGCCGGAATCTCGAATTTCTGCCGCAGATCGTCGTTGATCGCCGACAGCTTCACCCCGAGCAGGTCGATGGTGGTGGTCTTGCCGGGCTGCGGCTGGGCGCTGGTGAGCGTCCGCTGCTCGGCCTCCTCGGTCAACTCGCCGACCGTCACCTTGAGCGAGACCTCCTGGCCCTGGCGCCAGACCACGACGCTGGTCTCCTTGCCGGTCGGGGTCTCGGCGACGATGCGGGGCAGGCCGCGCATCTGCGTCACCTCCTTGCCGTCGAAGCTCAGCACCACGTCACCCTGCTTGATGCCGGCCTTGTCGGCCGGGCCGTCCTTGGTGACGGAGGCAACGAGCGCGCCCTTCGGCTCCTTCAGCCGCAGGCCCTCGGCCAGTTCCGGGCTCACCGTCTGGATGCGCACGCCGAGCCAGCCGCGCTTCGGTTTCCCGAACTCGCGGATCTGGGCGAAGATCGGCTTGGCGAGGTTGGACGGGATCGCGAAGCCGATGCCGACCGAGCCGCCCGAAGGCGAGAAGATGGCGGTGTTGATGCCCACCACCTCGCCGTCCATGTTGAACATCGGGCCGCCCGAATTGCCGCGGTTGATCGACGCGTCGGTCTGCATGTAGTCGTCATAGGGGCCGGAATTGATGTCGCGCTGGCGCGCCGACAGGATGCCGGCGGTGACCGTGCCGCCGAGGCCGAAGGGGTTGCCGATCGCCATCACCCAGTCGCCGACGCGGAGCGCGTCGCTGTCGCCCCATTTCACATAGGGCAGCGGCTTGCCGGCCTCGACCTTGAGCAGCGCCAGGTCGGTCTTCTCATCGCGTCCGACGATGGTCGCCTTCAGCTCCTCGTTGTCATGGGTCAGCACCATGATCTCGTCGGCGTCTTCGATGACATGGTTGTTGGTGACGATGTAGCCGGCCGGATCGATGATGAAGCCGGAGCCGAGCGAGGTACCGCCGCGCGGCCCCTGAGGCGGCGGCGCGCCGTCGCGCCGGTCCAGGAAATCGCGGAACATCTCGTCCAAATCCTGCATCTGCTGGTCCTGCGGCACCTTCTGCGTGGTCGAGACGTTGACCACGGCCGGGAGCACCTGCTCGGCCAGATCGGCGAAGCTCTCCGGCGCGGAGCGGGCAAAGGCCTGGCTCGCCCAGAGCAGCGCCAGGGCGGTCAAAGCCAATCCCGCGGCCAGCTGCGCCCAGCGCAGCAGATCGAAGGAAGCGGCGCGCGCACGCGCACGGGCGCGAGCCCCAGCCTGTTGGCGCATCGAAATCCGCGATTCGTCCAAAGTAACCTCCGCAACCAGCAAATGCGTCATACGGCCAATCGCCGCCGGCGGTCCATCCGGCATCGGCCCCGGCCGTTATTGCTCAGGGCCAGGATAGCCCAGGATGACCGGCGGCAAGGCGGCCATCTCCATCACAAGCCCGTCATCGGCCCCCTGAGGGTGGCCGGCGTGCTATTGCGCCGCCGGTGCCGACGGCAGGCTGCCCTCGCCGCGTTCGAAGAAGCGGAAGAAGTCGCCCTTCGGCTGGCCGACGAAGGTGGTGCTGTCGCCGCCGAGGCCGGTCCGCATCGCCTGCAGCGAGCGATAGAAGTCGAAGAACTCCGGATCGCGACCGAAGGCCTCGTTGTAGATCTTCGTCGCCTCGGCATCGCCCAGGCCGCGCTCGATCTCCGACTTCTTGCGCGCCTCGGCCAGCACCACGACCCGCTGCTTGTCCGCCTCGGCGCGCTTCTCGCGCGCCTCGCGGGTGCCGGACGCGCGGATGCCCGCCGCCTCCTGGGCGCGCTGGGTGCGCATGCGATTATAGACCGCCTCGCTGTTCGCCGCCGGCAGGTCGACGCGCTTGAAGCGCACGTCGACGATCTGGATGCCGTAGGTGTTGCCGGTCGGCTCCAGGCGGCTCTTCACGTCGGTCATCAGCGCGGCGCGCTTCTCGGTCAGGATGTCCTGCATCGGCACCGAGCCGAAGCGGTCGCGCAGCACCTCGCTCAGCACCTGCAGGATCAGCGATTCCGCGCGCTGCTCGGTCCGCGCCACGGTGTAGAACACCTGCGGGTCGGTGATCCGGTAGCGCACATAGGCCGACAGCACGATGCGCTTCTGGTCGAGGGTCGGCAATTCGATCGAATCGGCGCTGAAATTGATAACCCGGCGGTCGATGAAGATCACCTGGTCGATGAACGGCACGCGCCAATGCAGGCCGGGCTCGTTGATCACGGTGTCGATCAGCCGGCCGAAGCGCACGACGACGGCGTTCTGCGACTGGTGCACGAAGAACGTGGAGGCATAGCCGACGATCAGGATCGCGATCGCGACGACCGCTCCGGCGACGATTGAGCGGTTCATCAATTGCTCCCCCCCGACGGGGCGTTAGGTGTCATTTGCGTGCCCGTGGCCGGCACCGCGCCGCTCTCATGCTGGGTGCGGTTCTTCAACAGCTGGTCGAGCGGCAGATAGGGCACGGCGCCTTCGCCGCCGCTGGTGTCGATGAGCACCTTGTTCATGCTGCCCATGATGCCTTCCAGCGCCTCGAGATAGAGCCGCCGCGAGGTCACGTCGGGGCTCAGCTTGTACTGGTCGTAGATGGAGATGAAACGCTGCGCATCGCCCTGGGCGTTGGCGATCTTCTCCTGACGATAGGCCTCGGCCTGCCTCACCAGCTGCGAGGCCTGGCCTTCGGCCTCCTGCGTCACCTGGTTGAAATAGGCCTGCGCCTCGTTGACCGTGCTTTCGCGGTCGGCCTTCGCTTTCTGCACGTCGCGGAAGGCGTCGATCACCTCGGTGGGCGCGTCGACCCGCTGCAGCGACAGCTCATAGATGCGGATGCCGGAATTGTAGCTGTCGAGGATGCGCTGGGTCAGCTGCCCGGCCTGCTCGCCGATGGTCTGGCGGCCCTGGGTGATGACGTATTCGAACGAGGACTGGCCGATGATCTCGCGGATCGCGGCCTCGGCGGCGTTCTTCACCGTCTCGTTCTTCAGCGCCTCGGCGTCGATGTTCTCGTTGGGATCGCGGATCTCGAACAGGTATTTCTCGACATCGTCGATATACCACTGCGCCACCGCCTCGACCTGCACGATGTTCTCGTCGCCGGTCAGCATCAGGCTCTCTTCCTCGATGTTGCTGCCGGAAGAGCCGGCCGAGCGGTTCAGGCTGCCGCGGAAGCCGATCTCGACGGCGTTGCGCGCCTCGACATTCGGCGTCATCACGCTGCCGATCGGCGCCGGCCAGTTCCAGTGCAGGCCGGGCAAGGTCGGATCGCCGGAATATTGCCCGAAGACCAAGGGCACGCCGCGCTCTCCGGGATTGACGATATAGATGCCGCTGGCGAGCCACAGCGCGGCCGCGACGCCGACGAGGATGGCGCCGACGCGCCCCGGACCCATCCCGCCGGGGATCATGTTCTTCATGCGGTCCTGGCCGCGGCGCAGCATTTCCTCGAAATCGGGGGGCTGGCCGCCGCTACCCGGGCCGCGCGACCACGGGCTGGGCCCGCCGCCTTGACCGCCGCCGCCACCGCCACCGCCCCAAGGGCCGCCCTGATTGTTCCACGACATCAATAACCTCAGCCAGTCCCTGGTTTTCGTTTCGTATACCGGCGCACTGCCGGGCCGTCGGGCCATCCGTCCTCGGGCCCGCCCCGGACCTCGCCCATGGACATATCCATGAATTGCAAAGGCCCCCAGGGGCCTTATATGACAGGGGCCGCGGGTCGGCAACGCAAACCGCCTGCCCCGACCCTGCGACAACCCGGCACCGACGGCCGCGATTGGCCCGCCTCATATCGTCCTTAGCACCAGGTGTTTCAAGCATGCCAAACCCGCAAAAACCGGTCACCGAGGCCCAGGTTCTCGACGCCCTGCGCAAGGTGGCGCTGCCGCCGGAGGGGAACTTCCGCGGCGGGGATCTGGTTGGCGCCGGCATGGTGAACGGCCTCGCCCTGCGCGACGGGCATGTCGCCTTCGCCATCGAGGTCGACCCCAAGGATGGCGCGAAGCTGGAGCCGGTGCGCAAGGCGGCGGAGCAGGCGGTCATGCAGTTGTCCGGCGTGCTGAGCGTCAGCGCGGTGCTGACCGCCCATCGCCCGGCGCAGGCAGCGCAGCCGCAGCGCCCGACTGGGCCCGGCCATCAGCACGGCCACGCCCACGGCCACGCGCAGCCCGGCGGCGGCAAGCTCTCCCTGCCCGGCGTGAAGCACATCATCGCGGTCGCCAGCGGCAAAGGCGGCGTCGGCAAGTCGACCACCGCCGTCAACCTCGCCTTGGCCCTGCACGGCCTGGGATTGAGGGTCGGGCTGCTCGACGCCGATGTCTACGGCCCGTCGCAGCCGCGCATGATGGGCATCAGCGGCAAGCCGGCCAGCAAGGACGGCAAGGTCATGGAGCCGATGCAGAATCACGGCATCAAGGTGATGTCGATGGGTTTCCTGATCGAGGAAGAGACGCCGATGATCTGGCGCGGCCCGATGGTGATGAGCGCGGTGACCCAGATGCTGCGCGACGTGAACTGGGGCGAGCTCGACGTGCTGGTCTGCGATCTGCCGCCGGGCACCGGCGACACGCAGCTCACCATGGCGCAGAACGTGCCGCTCTCCGGCGCCGTGATCGTCTCGACGCCGCAGGACATCGCCCTGCTCGATGCCAAGAAGGGCCTCAACATGTTCCGCAAGGTCGATGTGCCGGTGCTCGGCATCATCGAGAACATGAGCTATTTCGCCTGCCCGCATTGCGGCGAGGTGACGGAGATCTTCGCCCATGGCGGCGCAAGGAGAGAGGCCGAGCGCTTCGGCGTCGATTTCCTCGGCGAGATCCCGCTGGCGCTGGCCATCCGCGAGACCTCGGACGAGGGCAAGCCGATCGTGGTCAGCCAGCCTGATTCAGCGCATGCCCGCGCCTACCGCGCCATCGCGGAGGCGATCTGGATCAAGCTCACCGCCACGCAACCGCGCCAGGGGCCGCGGATCGTGGTGCAGTAGCAGCGGCCATTTAATCGAGGGACGCTCGCGTTCCCGTTTGCGTGCGACGGATGGCGGCCATGTCGTCGCACAATCCTAAGAATCGTACAAGAATCCCGTAACCAACGGCGATCGCGATGACGCCGATGGCAGCGGCGATCAGTTCGCCGATCAGCGGCATAAGCCCCAGGCGGCCGACTGCGCTCAGCATCGCGAGGAGTCTCAGAGCAATGCCGGCGAACGCAGCCAGCACCAAAAAGAACGCAAGAAACGAGATGTTGCGGACGATCCAGTCCATCTTTCTCCCCCGATATTCGTAGCGTCGATATCCCTAAGCCGCCTGCCAGACCGGCTTCGCCGTACTGCGCAGCACGCCGGTCTCGCGCGCGGCGAGCCAGCGGAACAGGCGGTCGCCGGTCAGGCGGCCGAGCTGCAGCGCGGCGTAGATCAGCTTCACGACATGCTCGTCATTTTCGGTGAGCACACGCTGCAGGATCTCCTGCCAGCTCGGCACCGTGGCGCTGCGCCAGAGCGCGAGCGTTTCGGCACTGGGGAGCGCCGGCCGGCCGATGGCGATGTAGCCAGCCGCCATGCCCTGCCACAGCCAGGGCAGCAGTACCTTCGGCGTCTCGACATAGGGCAGCAGAACGGCGGCGGCCTGCACGCCGGTCACCAGGTGCAAGGCGGTGAAATCACCGCTGGCGCCGTAAATCTCCGCGCCGGCGAGGGCCAGGTCGCGAATGCCGATGCGGTCGAAATCCGGCCAGTGAATCACCTCGGAGAAGCCCTCGAGGCGGCTGACGGCCAGCAAATTGTCGTCGATCAGCTCCGGCATTTCGGCGGGCAGGACGAAGCGCGCATCTTCGCGCAGCCGGATGACGAGCGCCGGGAGATCGGCGGACATGGTCGCGGTCGCCGCTTCTGGCAAGCCAAGGCGCTGCCAATGCGCCGCCCAATAGGCGAGGCCGCTGGCGATCTCGCCCTCGTGCCGCGCGGTGACGCCCATGGCGGTGCGGATCATGCCGTGGAAGGCGGCGGCGCTAAGGCCAGGCGTCAGCTCGGGCAGCGTCGCCCGCAGCACGCTCTCCCAGCCTTGCGCCGCGATGCGACGCTGGAAATCGGCGCGCAGCTCGGCGAAGGCGGCATGGTTGGCCTTGCGGAACGGCCAAGCGCCCGGCACGAAGGCGCCGCGCCGCGCCGGCAGTTTCTCCAGCCACTTCAAATGGCCGCGCTGGTAGTCGTTCAGCTGCGTCGGCGTGGCGCCCATCTGATCGAGGGCGATGAGCGCCATCGGCAGGTGGTTGCTGAGCCCGCCGCCATGCTCGGGGCTGTAGATCTCGCCATCGGTCAGCAACTTGGCCAGGATCGACATCGACGCGCTCCGCTGCGCAGAATTAAGATAGTTTCATGTTATTATATTCGCGGGCCGGACGCAACCGGCCTCACCAGCGCCCCTGCCGCTTGTTCCAGGCGAAAAGGCCATCGGCGAAGCGATTGTAGCCCCAGCGCGCGATCTGGCGAATGCCGGGAAGCCCGATGAGCCAGCCGAGCCAGCGCCGCCCCGGCGTGATCTCCCACACCGCGATCGCCACATCGGCGCCGACCAGCAACTTGCCGTCTTTATCCACCATGTGCAGCGAGTGGCGGACCTGGTCTACGCTGCGGCCGATTTCGCGCGCCGCCTCGGGCGTCGCGGCGATGTCGCACCACTGGATCGTGTCGCTGCCTTCGGGCAGCGCCGCATCCATCCTGGCGCGCTGCTCCTCCACTCCGGTGCGGCAGACCGGGCAGGCCGAGTTGTAATAGAGCTTCGGCTTCTCAGCCAAAGGCCCTCCCTCCGCGCTACTCCTTCAGCAATGCCTGCAGCTCGCTCCATTCGCGCTTGCCGAGGCCGCTCGCCTCCTGGCTCACGCTCTCGCCATTGAGCTGGCGCTTGATCACGTCCCAGGCCGATTTCGACAGCGTCACGCCGTGCAGGCGATGCTCGACGAAGGCCTCGGCGGTGAGCGGCACCCAGCGCTTCAGCAGGTCGACCATGATGTCGGCATAGACGCGGATCTCGTATTGCGCATGCGCGTCGGCGCGCAGGCTGAGGAAATGCATCAAATTGTGCAGGTCGACCTTCCAGTACCACTGGGTATAGAAGTTGAGGCCGAGATTCATCCGCGCCAGTTCGCGCGCCAGGCCCTGGCGGGAGTCGTCGATCTTCTGCCCGTCCTCGCTCTCGTTCAGCATGGTCAGGTAGTGGTCGTAGGCATGCGTCGCGTCGGTGCGCAGCAGGTCGAGCACCTGTGCAGCTTCCTTGCCTTCCAGCACGTCGCCGCGGCCCTGGCGGTTGCTGGCCGATTGCGCCGCCAGATTCGATTCCGCCGGAATGTAGAACTCGCGGTCGAGGATCGAATAGCGCGCCGAGTATTCGTTCACGTTGGCGGTACGGTGGCGGATCCATTGCCGCGCCACGAAGATCGGCAGCTTCACGTGCAGCTTGATTTCACACATCTCGAAAGGCGTCGAGTGGCGGTGGCGCATCAGATAGTGGATCAGGCCCTTGTCCTCGGAAACCTTCTTGGTGCCGCGGCCGTAGGAGACCCGGGCCGCCTGGACCACCGCGGCATCGTCGCCCATGTAATCGATGACCCGGACGAAGCCGTGATCGAGCACCGGGAAGGCCTGGTAGAGCACCTCCTCCAGGCCGGGCGAAACGGCCCGGCGGGTGGGCGCGGTCTCGCTCCGCTGGCGGTCGATTTCGGCTTGTTGGGCGGGGGTCAGGGGCATGGAATCGGGGCTCGCTCGGGGCTGTGGGCTGGTTCGCCTTATGCCTTCTTTCCGGCCCCCCGGCAACGTTTCGCCGGAAGCCCGGCGAATAGGCTGGAAAGCCCACAAATCGTGTGCTGTTAACTCTTTTGATTCCCCTCGTGAGTCCCTATATTGAAGCTGTCGGGCAACCGACTATGGCGATAAACGCCTTATGGAATAAGCGTTGCGGACCCGGGGGCGGTACCCGGCGCCTCCACCATCTTCCAGCCTGTTGTTGGGCCTGGGCCATGGGGGCGAAACAGGATCGACGCGCGTGGTAAAGGTAAGGTTTTCGCCCGGCATGGTAGCCACCGTTATCGGGCCAACTCAGAAGTGCCAACGACAACAACCGTATGGCTCTCGCTGCCTAATAGGTAAGCGCGGTCCGGGGGCGCCGGGCAACAGAAGGCCCCCACTCGATTTTGCCGTGGCGTCGCCCCGCTAGGTGATGCCAGAATTGGCAACACCGGAATGCTGGGGTGGGAGAGCGACCGGATCTATGACCAAGGACTGGCTCAGATATGACCGGATGGTCGAGGACGCGCTGCGCGGTGTCGTCCGCCGCGCGCTGACCGAGGTCGCTGGCAGCGGCCTGCCGGGCGACCATCATTTCTACCTCACCTTCCGCACCACCGAGCCCGGCGTCCACATCGCCGCCGCCTTGCGCGGCCAGTACCCCAAGGAAATGACCATCGTGCTCCAGCATCAGTTCTGGGGCCTGGAGGTCAACGATGACCATTTCGCCGTCACCTTGAGTTTCGGCGGCAAGCATGAGCGTCTGGTGGTGCCCTATCACGCCATCGTCAGCTTCGCCGACCCCTCGGTGAAGTTCGGCCTGCAATTCGAATCCGCAGTGCCGGCCAGCGACGCGTCCGATGCCGAAGGTGCCGATTCCGCCAAGGGCCGCACCGTGATGGCGAAGGACCTGAACGACCTGCCGCGCAATGCGCAGGAACGCGCCGTTGCGCGCGCCAGCGACGAGGGCGATGCCCCAGACGCCACCGGGGACGCCGCCGGCGAGGCCGCGAAATCCGGCGCCAAGATCCTCGCCCTCGACGCCTTCCGCAAGAAGTAGGTCAGATCCTCGCCCCACTGGTGCGCGATTGCCACAAGGTCCGCGCAATCTGTCATTCCATTCCTGTGGCGCATTGACGCAACGCGGCGACCTCCGTTAGAAACGGCGCTCTTCTCAAGCGAGGAGGGTGCGCATGATGCTTCCATACACCGAAGGCCGATCGGCCTGAGAGCTGCCGTCGACGCTGGTCGATCCCGGCTCCGCACCCTCGCTGTCTTTCCAGACAAGTTGAACTGACCTGAGGCGCCTTCGGGCGCGGCGTTTCGTTGCCGCCGTCGCGGCATCGTCGCGTGTTCTTCGGACGGCGCTAGCCGTCGCGCCCCCGACTCTGCGGGGCGGAACTCGGCGTCGCTTCGGGTGTGGCTCGGATCATCGCGGCGGCGGGCTGCGCGGTGTTGGCTGCCTCGTGCGCACAACCACAACCCGAACCACATGGAGATGACAATGTCGATTCGTTGGGGCGTTTTGTCCTGGCTGTTCACCCATCCGCAGGTCGCGGAGCATGAGATCGACTTGACCACCCGCGGCAGACGCGGGGGCAGCGATCCCGTGCATCTGGCGTTGCGCTGGTGGGGCAGCCAGTCGCCACCAGACCTGCCGGACGGAATCAGCCGAACCCTGCTGCAGGACATCGGCTTGGACCGCAGCCGGTCGTAAGGCCGAGTGGATGGGGTGGGCGCCATGCCCACCCTATCCTGCTGCTCATCGTCAGTTGTTCTATTGGGAGTCAACGTGAACAGAAGAGCTCGCGAAGCGCGTATCATGCGCCGAGCGCGAGAGATTGCGTCCAGCGGACGGCACATAGGATGGTACTACGTTGCATCCGAACTCCACTTCCAAATGGGCGAGCCGCTCGCGTTCGAAGTCCTCGACAAGGTGCAGGTACGGGATGAACTCGATCGGATTTGCGCGGCCGCCCGGATCATCCGAACCGAGCGCCGTATTGAGCGGACGGCTGATACTGGCCGCCCCATCGAATCCGCTGTGGCCAAACGTCGGCTAAATGCCGACCAGAAACGAGCCCTCAGGGCTGCACAGTTCGGGAAATTCGCGCAGCAATATGCACGAAAGGCACAGAAGAGCGGGGAACCGAACGATCGCAGCTACAGTCGCGAGATCGAACAGAAGGCCAAGCGCATGAAGCCCGAATCGCTGGACCTGCTGCTGCGGAACGACGACGATGGCGATTGAATCGGAACCAGTGGTTGGTGTGGTCAGATGCCCGCCTGGCGCCTCACTCTGCTGCTCTGCCTCGCCGAGACCTTGAACATGGCGGGCTATGCCGGCGTGTCGGCGCTGCTGCCGGAGTTGCGCGTGGCCTGGCAACTCGGCAATGCCGAGATCGGCATCGTCGAAGGCGCCTTCAGCCTCGGCTATGTCGCGGCGGTGACCCTGCTCGTGACCTGGACCGACCGGCGCGACCCGCGCGCGATCTATCTCGTCTCCACCGCGATCGGCATTGTCGCCTTGGGCGGCCTCGCCTTTGTCGCGACCGACCTCGCCTCGGCCGCCCTGTTCCGTTTCCTCGCCGGAATCAGCCTCGCCGGCACCTACATGCCGGGCTTGAAGATGCTGACCGACCGCATCGAAGGCCCGCGCCAGAGTCGCTACCTCTCCTTCTACACCGCGAGCTTTTCGCTCGGCGCCGCGCTCTCGACCGCGCTCAGCGGCGCCATCGGCCACGCCTTCGGGCCGGACGGCGCCTTCGCCATGGCCGCGTTGTGTTCCCTGCTGAGCGGCACGCTGGTCGCGCTCGGCACCAGGCCACGCCCGGTGACGGCGCAAGGCGGCAGCGCCAATCCCCTGCCCGCTCTGTACGCGGCGCTCGGCAACCGGCGCGCCCTCGCCTATTCGCTGGCCTATGCCGCGCATATGTGGGAACTGCACGGCTTCCGCGCATGGCTCGTCGCCTACCTGGTCTTCGCCAGCACCGGCGCCCTGACGCCGAGCGGCGATGCCAGCCTGGCCTATTGGGGATCGTTCATCCTGATGCTGGGCATGCCGGCGAGCATCATCGGCAACGAGTTCGCCCTCCGCATCGGCCGCCGGCGCCTGCTCTATGCCGTGATGACCTGCTCGGCGCTGCTGGCGGTCGGCCTCGGTGCGGCCAGCGCGCTACCCTTCGCGATCCTGCTGCTGATCGGCGCGATCTATTCGGTCTTCGTCACCGCCGATTCCGCCTCGCTCACCGCCGGCGCCGTCGAGCGCGCCCTGCCCGGCCAGCGCGGCGCCACCATGGCCATGCATTCCCTGCTCGGCTTCGGCGCCGCCAGCCTTGGCCCGCTCGCCTTCGGCGCGGCGCTCGATCTCGGTGGCGATTCTGCTGCCGGTTCCTGGCTGGCGGGCTTTGCTATCCTGGGTGCGGGCGTGCTCGCCGGTCCGCTGGCGCTGCGCGCGATCCTGCCGAAGGAGGGGCGCGATGAGCGCGCAAAGCCTGATCCGCAAGCTTGAATCCGTCGCCGTGCCCCTCGGCGCGTTCCATGCGCGCCCGATGTTCGGCGGCCACGGTCTCTATCTTGACGGCCTGATGTTTGGGCTCATCGCCTATGACCGGCTGTATCTCAAGACTGATACGGTCAGCCGGCCCAGATTCGAGGCGGCGAAGTCCACCCCGTTCTCCTACGTAGCCCGCGGTCGCCCGGTGGTGATCACTTCGTACTGGCTCTGTCCGCCCGCGGCCTTGAAAGAGGCCGAGCGCCTGCGGGGCTGGATCGAGACGGCGCGCGAAGCCGCCCGGCGCAGCAAGGCAAAGAAACCGGCGCGCAAGACGCGGCGGCGGAATCCTGCCGCCGTCTGAGCGCTACCTCTGCGCCGCGAGCGAGAACAGCAGCGGCAGCTTGCCGGGGAAGTGCTCCACCACGTAGCGGCCCGGCTCGGATTCCACCAGGAACGGCCAGCACCTGTGCACGCAATAGGGAAACTCGCGCAGGCTGCGCAAGACGAGTCCCGCCTTCAGCAGCGCGGTCACCACGTCCGCGATGGTGAACTGCCACTCATAGCTGGTCATCGGCGTGTGGCCGCCGCCCGCATAGCTCGATTCCGACCGGAACGAAAGGGCGTCGCCGCGGAAATAGGAGCCTTCGATGCCCGTCGCCGGCTCGTTCAGCATGCCGATGGCGGGATGGAACTCCACCAGATGGAGCATGCCGCCCGGCTTCAGGTGCCGCGCGACGGTCTCGGCCCAGCGGTCGAGGTCCGGCAGCCAGATGAGCGCGCCGTAGGAAACGAAGACGAGATCGAATTGCTCGCCGGCGAGCGCCTCCAGCTGCAGCACGTCGGAGCAGATGAAGCGCGCATCGAGCTTGAACTCGGCCGCCAGGTCCTGCGCCCGGCGGATCGCCTCCGGCGAGAGGTCGACGCCCGTCACCTTGGCGCCGAGCCGCGCCCAGGAGAGCGTGTCCTGGCCGAAATGGCATTGCAGGTGCAGCAGGCTCTTGCCCGCGACCGGGCCGACCTCCTCCAGCTCGATGGGCTTGAGCGAGGTCGCGCCCGCGCGGAAACCGGCCATGTCATAGAACGCGGAATCCTGGTTGATCCGCGCCCATTCGTCCCACAGGCGGCGGTTGGCGGCGATTTTCTCGTCCATGATCTTCCCCCCTCGCGGCGCTTGCGGCCGGGCCGGGACCCTATGTCCTCGGCGCGATCCGGGTCAATCCGCCGCTTCAAAAGAGGGGGGATTCCCGCTAGAACATCCGGCAAATCCACCCACGGGGACCGATATGGCCAAGCAGCCCAAATCCAACAGCCGCACCGAATCCGATTCCTTCGGCCCCATCGACGTGCCGGCCGACAAGTTGTGGGGCGCGCAGACCCAGCGCTCGTTCCAGAATTTCAAGATCGGCGGCGAGCGCATGCCGACACCGCTGATCCGCGCCTTCGGCCTGCTGAAGCAGGCGGCGGCCGAGGCAAACATGGGCCTCGGCAAGCTGGACAAGAAAGTGGGCAAGGCGATCGTCTCCGCCGCCGCCGAGGTGGCGACCGGGCAGCTCGACGATCATTTCCCGCTGGTCGTCTGGCAGACCGGCTCCGGCACCCAGACCAACATGAACTTGAATGAGGTCATCGCCAACCGCGCCAACGAGATTCTGGGCGGCAAGCGCGGCGACAAGAAGCCGGTGCATCCGAACGACCAGGTGAATTACGGCCAGTCCTCGAACGATTCCTTCCCCACCGCCATGCACATCGCCGCCGTGCAGCAGGTGCACGATTTGGTGCTGCCGTCGCTCGATCATCTCGCCAAGGCGCTGGAGGTGAAGGCCAAGGAATTCTCCAAGGTCATCAAGATCGGCCGCACGCATCTCCAGGACGCGACGCCGGTCACGCTCGGGCAGGAATTCTCCGGCTATGCCGCGCAGATCCGCTTCGGCATCGAACGGGTGAAGGCCTGCCTGCCGCGGCTCTATCCGCTGGCCCAGGGCGGCACGGCGGTCGGCACCGGGCTCAACACCGCCAAGGGCTTCGACAGGGCCTTCGCCGACGAGTTGAAGAAGCTGACCGGCTTCCCCTTCGTCCCGGCGAAGAATAAGTTCGAGGCGATGGCGGCGCATGATTCGATGGTCGAGCTCTCCGGCGCCTACAACGTGCTCGCCGCCTCGCTGATGAAGATCGCCAACGACATCCGCCTCCTGGGCTCAGGCCCGCGCTCCGGCATCGCCGAGATCAACCTGCCGGAGAACGAGCCCGGCTCCTCGATCATGCCGGGCAAGGTCAACCCGACCCAGGCGGAGGCGATGACCATGGTCTGCGCCCAGGTGATGGGCAACCACGTGGCGGTTACGGTGGCCGGCTCCAACGGCCATCTGGAGCTGAACGTGTTCAAGCCGGTGATGATCTACAACGTGCTGCAATCGGGCCGCCTGCTGGCCGATGCCTGCCGCAGCTTCACCGACAATTGCGTCGCCGGCATCACCGTCAACCTGACGCGCATCAAGCAGCTGCTCGAGCAATCGCTGATGCTGGTGACCGCGCTCAACACCCATATCGGCTACGACAACGCCGCCAAGGTGGCAAAGAAGGCGCACAAGGAAGGCAAGAGCCTGAAACAGGCCGCGCTTGAGCTCGATCTGCTCACCTCAGAGCAGTTCGACCAGTGGGTGAAGCCGGCCGACATGCTGGGGCCGAAATAGTCTTTCATGGGCGTTCGCACGGCATCGACAACCTCTCGCTCGTCACCCCGGCCTTGCGCCGGGGTCCATCCCCCAGCCGCTCCAGCGTCGGCCCAATGGATCCCGGCGCAAGGCCGGGATGACGAGTGAGCGTGAACCAGTGACCTCGTCATTCGACCATCGCCTGGAGAAGCACTCCGTCGTCATCGCCGGGCATCGCACCAGCGTCACGCTGGAAGCTGCGTTCTGGCGGGCGCTGAAGGAGATCGCCAAGGCGCAGGGCCGCTCGATCTCGGAACTGGTCGCGCAGGTCGACCGGTCGCGCGGCGAATATGATCCCCCGCCCAATCTGTCGAGCGCGCTCCGCGTCTTCGTCCTGTCGCAGGCGCGCCAATGACCCAGCCCACGCTCGGCACCTTCGACTACGTCATCGTCGGCGGCGGCACGGCGGGCTGCCTGCTGGCCAACCGTCTCTCCGCCGATCCGGACGTCACCGTCCTTCTGCTCGAGGCGGGCGGCAAGGACGACTATCTCTGGATCCACGTGCCCGTCGGCTATCTCTATTGCATGGGCAACCCGCGCACCGATTGGTGCTTCAAGACCGAGGCCGAGCCAGGATTGGGCGGGCGCGCCATAAACTATCCGCGCGGGCGGGTGCTGGGCGGCTGCTCGTCCATCAACGGCATGATCTACATGCGCGGCCAGGCGCGCGACTACGACCATTGGCGCCAGCTCGGCAACACCGGCTGGGGCTGGGACGACGTGCTGCCCTATTTCAAGCAGCATGAGGATTTCGTCCACGGCGCCGACGAGATGCACGGCGCGAAGGGCGAATGGCGCATCGACCGCCAGCGCCTGCATTGGCCGATCCTCGACGATTTCCGCGACGCGGCAAACGCCGCCGGGTTGCCGAAGGTGACCGACTTCAACCGCGGCGACAATCACGGCGTCGGCTATTTCCACGTCACCCAGCGCGGCGGCATCCGCCTCAACACCGCCAAGGCGTTCCTGAACAAGGTCCGCCATCGCCGCAATCTGCGCATCGTCACTGGCGCGCAGGCGAAGCGCGTGCTGGTCGAGAACAGGCGCGCCGTGGGCGTCGAGGTGCGGGTGAACGGCGCCGACCGCATCGCCCAGGTGCGCGGCGAAGTGATCCTGGCGGCGGGCGCGATCGGCTCGCCGCATTTGCTGGAGCTCTCCGGCATCGGCCGGCCGGAGCACCTGCGTACGCTCGGCATCGACGTTGTCCATGCGCTGAGCGGCCTGGGTGAGAACCTGCAGGACCACCTGCAGCTGCGCCTGATCTACAAGCTCAAGCACGCCCTCACCCTCAATACCCTCTCCGCCAGCCTGCTGGGCAAGGCGCGGATCGGCCTGGAATACCTGCTGAAGCGCAGCGGCCCGATGTCGATGGCGCCGAGCCAGCTGGGCGCCTTCGCCAAGTCCGACCCCAGCCTGGAGACGCCGGACCTCGAATATCACGTGCAGCCGCTGTCGCTCGACCGCTTCGGCGAGCCGCTGCATCCCTTCCCCGCCATCACCGCCAGCGTGTGCAATTTGCGCCCGGAGAGCCGCGGCAGCGTGCATGCAGCGACGCCCAATTTCACCGATGCACCCGCGATCCGGCCCAATTATCTCAGCACGGCCGGCGACCGGCGCGTGGCGGCGGCCGCAATCCGCCTGACCCGCGGCATCATGCGCCAGGCTCCGATGGCGGCGCATGAACCGGAGGAATATCGGCCCGGCCCCGCCTTCCAGAGCGACGAGGAACTGACCCAGGCGGCGGGGCAGATCGGCACCACCATCTTTCATCCCGTCGGCACGGCGAAGATGGGCGGCGACGAACATGCCGTCGTCGATGCGCGGCTGCGCGTGCATGGCATCGAGGGCCTGCGGATCATCGACGCCTCGGTGATGCCGACCATCACCTCCGGCAACACCAACGCCCCGGTGCTGATGATCGCCGAGAAGGGTGCTGCGATGATGCGCGAGGACCGGCGCTAGAGACCGAACGCCGCCCTGATCTGCTGCGCGCACTTCGCCGGATCGGCAAAGCTGCTGTCGATCTCCAGGTCATAACGGATGCCCTGATGCACGCGGTCGAACAGCCAGCGCGCCAGGCCGACATCTCGGTCGCCGCGCTTGCGCTCGCGTTCCTCCAGCACGTCGAGGGGGGCGAATACGCCGACCCAATGCACCTGCAGGCCAGCCAGCGCCTCGGCATATTCCGCCGCGTCATTGCCGATCAGCACGTCGTCGATGATGAGGTTGTTCCCTTCGCGCGCCATCGCCGCCATCGCCGCCCGCATGCCGCGGAGCGCGTGCTCGGCGGCCGGCCCGACGGTGATCTCCACCGACGGCTTGCCGCCCACCTCGCGCGGCGTGAACACCATGCCGTCCGGCGCCTCGAACAGCGACGGCGGCATCATGTCGAGGAAATCATCCATCGACACATGCAGGAACGGCTCGGCCGTGATCCGCTGCAGCGCCTTGGCGATGGAAGACTTGCCGACGCTGCCCACGCCGTTGAGCAGGATGATGCGTCCCGGCGCGGTCATCAGCGCCCCCCCAAGCGAAACGAGCGGCCCGTCGGCCGCTCGTTCTCTATGCCAGCGCCGGATCGCGGTCGCTAGTTCAGATTGAGACCCGGCAATTGCAGGATCGGCTGCTCCGGCTGCGGCTGCTCCTCGCTGCCAGGCGCACCGGGCAGAGCGGAGCCCGGCTCACCGGCCGGCGCTTCCTCGACCGGCGCCTGTTCCTGCGGCTGGACCTCGGGTTGCGCCTCAGGCTGGATTTCCGGCTGGATCTCCGGCTGCACCGCCTCGGGCTGGACCGCGCCCGGTTCGGCCGCGCCCGGCTCGACCGGTGCCGGTTCTGCGGGCGCCGGTTCGGCTGGCGCAGGTTCGGCGGGCGCAGGTTCGGCAGGCGCCGGCTCGGCGGGTGCGGCTTCGGCTGGCGCCTCCTCCGCGGGAGCCGCCTCCATCGGCGCCGCGCCCGGCTCGGCAGCGCCTGGTTCGGCCGCCGGCTGCTGCGGCAGCTGCTGCTTCTGGCCGCCGAGCAGGTCGCCCACGCCCGGCAGTACGCCGCCGGGCTGGGTCGCGTCCGGCGCCGGCTGCTGCTGCGTCTTGCCGCCACCGAGCAGATCGCCGACGCCGGGCAGGTTCTGCACGCCAGGAACTTCGCCCACGCCAGGCAGGGTCACACCCGGCGCAACCTCGCCGCCCGGCTGCTGCGCGGCGCCACCGCCCAGCAGATTGCCGATGCCGGGCAGCTTGCCGATGCCGGGCAGTTCCTGCACCAGCCCGGCCGGGTTGAAGGCGCCCTGCTGGGTCAGGCCCATGAGGCCGGTAGCGCCAGCGGCGCCGTTGGTGGCAAATTTCGGCGTCGGCGTCATCGGGCCTTCGAGCAGCACGCTCATGAAGGCCTGCTGCGCGTCGGCGCCGAACAGATCGACCAGCATGTTCATCGCCCAGCCGCCAATGTCGAAATCGCCCTTGGCCGTGCCGCGCGCCTTGGGATTGACGAAGGCGAAGTCCTGCGTGTTGAGCACGCCCTGGGCGATGTTGAAGGTGCCGGAAAGCTGGTTGTCGACGCCGGTATAGGACGACAGGATGCCGTTCACCGCGCTGGTGATGCCCTGGACCTCTTTCACCTTCTGGCCCAGCACGCCGAGCAGGGCGGAGCCGATTTGCTGTTCCACCTTGCCGATGATCATGACGCTGCCGCCGAGATCGCCGTTGCCGTTCAGCGAGCGCATGATGTCCGCCATGCTCTCGCCGGCGCCGGTGGCGTTGAGGTTCAGCGACAATGGGCCCTTCACCTGGTTGCCGGCGATGCCGCCGCCCAGCACCTCGCCGAACTGGATCTGCTGGATCTTCGCCTTGGCGTCGAGCTTCGGCGTGGAGCTGGCGTCGAGCTTGCTGCCACTGGCATCGAAGCTGCCGCCATAGATCCTGCCGCTCAGCGTCTGCATGTCGAGCACGCCGTTGCGCAGCGTGATCTTGGCGACCAGGTCATCAATCTGCTGGTCGGGCATGACCAGGGATTGCGCGGTGAAGTCGATATCGGCGTCCTGCGCGCGCAAGGCCGAGACGTCGAGCGGCTCCTCCGACCAGGGCGAGCCGCCCTTTCCGCCACCGCCACCACCGCCTTGCGCTGCGCCGCCTTCACCGCCGCCCATGAAGGGCGTCAGATTGACGGTACCGCCGGAGAGATTGGCCTTCACGAAGGGCTTGGCGCCGGTCGCATCGTAGTCGGCGGCGCCGCTGATGGTGGAATTGCCCCAGGCGGCGCTGAGATCGGAGACGCTCGCCTTCTGCGTGCTGCCCACCGCCTTCAGCGAGACCTTGAGCGGCCCGGCCTGGACGCCGGAGCTCTGCATGTCCGCCATCTTCAAGAGCTGGGTGAATTCCGGGTGGTCCGCCGCCAAAGTGATGTTGAAGCCGATCGGCGGCGGGTTGTTCGGATCGCTGCCCTTCGGCATCTGCACGTCGCCGGCGACCTTGGCCTTGCCGCCCAGCCCGTCGAGGCTGAGGTCAAGCGCCATGTCCTCGGCGCTGCCCTTCAGGGTGCCGGCGATGCCGAGCTTGCCGACCGATTGCGCTTTCGGTCCGGCGAGGCCGGCCAGCCGCAGCAGCGGCGCCGGCTTGTCGGCGGTGAGGTTCAGGTTGGTGTCGATCTGCGGCGTGCCCGAAAGGCCGGTGACGTTGCCCTTCAGCGTGCCCTTGCCGCCGACGCCGGCCATGGACAAGGCGACGTCATAGGTGAGGTCGTCGGCGCCGCTTTGCGCCTGGCCGGAGAAGCTGACCGCACCGACCTGCTGGGCCGCATCCGCCGGCATGCCGGCGAGCCCTGCCAGCGGGGCGAGATCCTTGGCCTTGATGTCGAAGGTCGAGTTGATCTTGGGGATGCCGGCGCCGATGCCGCTGGCGGTGCCTTTGGCTGCCGCCTGGAACCCGATGCCGGCCATCCCCGCATTGACGTCATAGCTGAGGTCGGTCGGCCTGCCGGCGGCATTGCCCTTCAGCGTCAGCGCGCCGAACTTGCCCTGCGGCTGCGCGCCCATGCCGGCCATCTGCAGCACCTTGCCGGCATCCTTGGCGGTGATGTCGAAATTGGCGTCGAATTTCGGATCGCCGGTCAGCTCGGTGACCTTGGCGGCGATGTTCGCCTTGCCGCCCTGGAAATCCTTCACGCTCAATTCGGTCACGTCGAGCGTACCGCCGGCGATCGTCGCGATCAGGCGCAGGCCGCTGATCTGCTGCTCGTTGAGGGTGAGCGATCCGGCGCGCAGATCGACATTGGCGCTGTACTCGGCGAGCGGCGCCAGGGCCTTCAGCGGGTTGCCGCCCGCCTCCTTCTTGGCACCGGCATCGGCGGGCTGCGCCGCGCCTTCCTTGGCGGCCGGCATATAGCCGTCGAGATTGAGCTTGTCGATGGAAAGCCCGATGCCGAGCCCCATCTGCTTGCGCTGGCCGTCCGGCAGGGCGACGACGATGCCGCCGGCGATCTTCGACTGGTCGAGCGTGGCGCTGAGATCGCCGAGCTCCGCCTGCGCCGGGTTGTAGCCAACCCGGGTGGTGAGCGCGAGCTGCCGCAGGCGGTCCTCCGGCACGTCCTTCACCGCGCCGGGCGCGAAGGCCTCGATCAGCTGGCGCAGATTGGTGGAATCGGCCTTCAGCGCGCCGGCAAAGTTCGGCTGGCCGTCCTTGGCGGTCAGCGCGCCGCTGAGGTCGACGCTGGTGCCGCCGGGCAGCTTGGCCGAGGCGGTCTTGATGGTGAGCTCGGCATTGGCGAGCTCGGCCGACAGCTTCGCATCGTCGATCGCCTGGCCCTGGTAGACGATCTGCTGCACCGTGACATCGGCGCCCGCGGTGACATCGGCCGGCAGGCTGAACGCGGCCGCCGGCGCGGCGGCGGCGCTCGCCGGTTCGGCCGGCGCGGCTTCGCCCCCGCCGCCCGCCGCCGGCATCAGCTGGTCGAGGTCGAGCCGGCCGATGGCGATGTTCGCCTGCACCTTGGGCGCCGCCGCGTAATCGGCCGTCACGCCGGCCTTGGCCGTCAGGTCGCCGAGATTGGCGGTGAAATTCTCCAGGGCGGCGTTGGTCTTGCCGGCCTTCACGTCTCCATCGATGGCGAAGGCCTGGCCGAGCAGGGGCGGCAGGCCTTGCGCCGACCCACCCGGCAGGCTGGCCAGCAGCTTCGTCACGCTGTCGCCCTTGCCGGTCAGCTTTCCGGCGACGATCGACTTGCTCGCATCCTCGACCGCGGCCACGTCGACATTGCCGACAAAGCCGAGCGTCGCATTGGCATCGGTCAGGGTGAAGCTGAGGTCGAGCGGCATCGGCTGCGCCGGGTCGAGCGCGCCGGTCTTGACGCGGAAGCCGACCGGGATGTTGACGACGGTGGCGCCGCCTTCGGCCTGGAACGGGCCGTTCAGGCTGTCCAGCGCCAGGTCGATGTTGAGATTCTCCACCTTCTGCTCGGTGCCGGCGGCGAGGTCGCGATAGATCAGCGTGCCGCCCTCGATGGAGGCGCTCTTGATCACCACGGCCATCTCGCCGCCCGCTTCCGGCGCCGCGCTCGGCTCGGGCGTCACGCCGGCCTCGGGCGCCTCCGCCTCGGGCGCGATCTGCCAGTTGCCGCTGCCGTCCGTCAGCTTCTCGAAGATGAAGGTGGGCTTGTCGAGGACCACCTCCTCGACCTCGACCTTGCCGGAGAGGAGCGGCATCAAGGCGACCTTCACCTTGGCGGAGTCGAGGGTCGCCATGTCCGGTGCCGAGCCGCCCGGCGCGTTGCCGAAGCGGATGCCGGAGACGGTGACGGCCGGCGCCGGCAGGATCGAGAGCGAGATGTCGCCGTCGATGGCGAGGTCGCGTCCGGTCGCCTTTTTGGCCTGGGCGGCGATCTCCGCCTTGTAGTCGTTGAGATCGATGAAGAACGGCACCACCACCGCCGCGACGATGACGAGGCCGAGAAGGCCGCCGATGACGTAGAGTACTTTTTTCATGTCGTCCCCGCTGTGCCGTCTTGCCGCAGCTTGCGGCTGATCGCGGCGGTTTTACTTGCCCGGAACCGGCCCGGCCTTATTATCACTGGCAGGCAAAATGCACCGCAAGGCTTACGTTGTCGCTGGCGGTGATATTTCTGCGAGGCCGATCCGGCAGAGGAGCGCCCTCCCATGGCTGATATCGTCAACCTGAACCAGGTCCGCAAGGCCAAGGCCCGCGACGCGGAGAAGCACCAGGCGGAGCAGAATCGCGCCAAATTCGGCCGCAGCAAGGCGGAAAAGCAAGTCGTCCACCGGCTCGAGACCAAGGCCGAGCGCAGTCTGGACGCGCATCGGCGCGAGCACACCAGCGAGCCGGGCGACGATAAGTAGCGGTTATCCCCCGCTAAAGTTCCGCCGCCCAGCCCGGAAGCCCGTCAGGCCCGGAAGATCTTGCCCGGATTCATCCGGTTCTCCGGATCGAGGGTCTGCTTGATCAGGCGCATCAGGCCGACCGCCTCGCCGTGCTCGCGCTCCAGGAAACCGATCTTGCCGAAGCCGATGCCGTGTTCGCCGGTGCAGGTGCCGCCCATTTTGAGCGCCCGCTCGACCAGGCGGTTGTTGAACGCCTCCGCCTTGCGCAGATCTTCCGGATCGTCCGGATGCACCAGAATCGAGGTGTGGAAATTGCCGTCGCCGACATGGCCGACGATGGGGGCGATGATGCCGCTCGCCTCGATGTCGCGCTTGGTCTCGACGATGCATTCGGTCAGGCGCGAGATCGGCACGCAGACATCGGTCGGCCAGCCGCGCGAGCCGGGCTTCAGCGCCAGACCGGCGTAATAGGCGTCGTGGCGCGCCTGCCAGAGCTGGCTGCGCTCCTCCGGCTTCACGCTCCAGCGGAACTCGCCGCCGCCATGATCCGCGGCGATGGCCTTCACCTGCTCCGATTGCTCGGCGACGCCGCGCTCGGAACCGTGGAACTCGATGAACAAGGTCGGCCGCTCGGCATAATCCAGCTTCGAGTAGCGGTTCACGGCACCCATCTGCATCTCGTCCAGCAGCTCGATGCGCGCGACCGGGATGCCGGACTGGATCACCTGGATGACAGTGTCGACCGCGTCGCCGATGCTCGGGAACGAGGTGACCGCCGCCGCAATCGCCTCGGGTATGCCGTAGAGGCGGAGCCGAATCTCGGTGATCACGCCCAGGGTGCCCTCGGAGCCGACAAACAGCCGGGTCAGATCGTAACCCGCCGCCGATTTGCGCGCCCGGCCGCCGGTCTTGATGATGCGTCCGTCGGCGGTGACGATCGTGAGCCCGAGCACGTTCTCGCGCATGGTGCCGTAGCGCACGGCGTTGGTGCCGCTGGCCCTGGTCGCGGTCATGCCGCCGAGCGTGGCGTCGGCGCCGGGATCGATGGGGAAGAACAGGCCCTGGTCGCGCAAATGGTTGTTGAGCTGCTTGCGGGTGACGCCGGCCTCAACCAGCACGTCGAGATCGGCGGCATTCACCTCCACCACCCGGTTCATGCGCCCCATGTCGATTGAAATGCCGCCTTCCAGCGCCGCGACATGGCCCTCGAGCGAGGTGCCGACGCCGAAGGGGATGACCGGCGCGCCATGCTTGCGGGCGAGGCGCATGATCGCGGCGACCTCCTCGGTCGATTGCGGGAAGACCACGGCATCGGGCGCATGCGCCTCGTGATAGCTCTCGTCATGGCCATGGCGTTCGAGAATGCCGGGGTTGACGCTGCAGCGCTCGCCCAGCAATTCCTGCAGGGCCGCGATCAGCGGGGCCGCGTCGAATCTCGGTTTCTGGACGTTGGCGATGGCCATGTCGATCACTCCGCTGCTTTGCGCTGGGTTGCGGCGCCGTAGCCGCCGCCGCCAGGCGTCTCGATGATAAAGCAATCGCCGGGCCGCATGTCGATGCGATCGGTGCCCTGCAAGTCGACGATCGTGCCGTCGGCGCGCTCCACCCGGTTGCGGCCGAGCGCGCCGGGTTCGCCGCCTTCCAGCCCGTAGGGGGCGATGCGGCGATGTCCCGAAAGAATGGCCGCCGTCATCGCCTCGCGGAAGCGGATGCGGCGCACCACGCCGTCGCCGCCCTTGAACCGGCCCTTGCCGCCACTGCCCCGCCGGATCCTGAATTCCTCGACCAGGACCGGGAAGCGGAATTCCAGAACCTCCGGATCGGTCAGGCGCGAATTGGTCATATGGGTCTGCACCGCGTCGGTGCCGTCGAAGCCCGGCCCGGCGCCGGAGCCGCCGGCCACCGTCTCGTAATACTGGTGGCGGTCGTTGCCGAAGGTGAAGTTGTTCATCGTGCCCTGCGCCGCCGCCATCACCTTCATCGCACCGTAGAGCGCGTCGGTGATGCATTGCGAGGTCTCGACATTGCCGGCGACCACCGCGGCCGGATAGACCGGCCGCAGCATGCAGCCCTCCGGGATCACGATGTCGAGCGGCTCAAGGCAGCCGGCATTCATCGGGATCTCGTCGTCGATCATGGTGCGGAAGACGTAGAGCACGGCGGCCTTGGCCACCGCCGAGGGGGCGTTGAAGTTGTTGGTCCGCTGCGGGCTGGTGCCGGTGAAGTCGATCTTCGCCCGCCGCGCCGCATGGTCCACCGTGACGGTGACGGCGATCTTCGCGCCGTCATCCATCTCGTAGACGAAATGCCCGTCGCTCAGGCGGTCGATGACGCGGCGCACCTGCTCCGCCGCATTGTCCTTCACATGGCCCATATAAGCGTGCACGACGTCGAGGCCGAATTGCTGCACCATGCGGCGCAGCTCCTGCACCCCGCGCTCGTTCGCCGCCACTTGCGCCTTGAGGTCGGCGACGTTCTGCTCGGCGTTGCGCACCGGATAGCGGCCGCTCGCCAGCAGCGCGCGCAGTTCCGCCTCGCGGAAAGCGCCGCGATCGACCAGCTTGAAATTGTCGATCAGCACGCCCTCCTCCGCCACCTCGCGGCTGTCGGGCGGCATGGAGCCGGGCGTGATGCCGCCGATATCGGCATGGTGGCCGCGGCTGGCGACATAGAACAGGATGTTCCTGCCCGCATCGTCGAAGACCGGGGTGATGACGGTGACGTCGGGCAGATGCGTGCCGCCATTGTAGGGCGCGTTCAGCACATAGACGTCACCGGCATTGATCCTGTCCGCATTGGCGCGGATCACCGTCTCCACCGATTCGCCCATCGAGCCGAGATGCACCGGCATGTGCGGGGCGTTGGCGATAAGCTGGCCCTGCTGGTCGAACAGCGCGCAGGAGAAATCCAGCCGCTCCTTGATGTTGACCGAGTAGCTGGTCTTTTCCAGCGTCGAGCCCATCTGCTCGGCGATCGACATGAACAGGTTGTTGAAGATCTCCAGCATCACCGGATCGACGCTGGTGCCCACCGCCGCCTTTCGCGCCAGCTTTGCGCGGCGCTCCAGCACGAGGTGACCTCGTTCCGTCGCGGTCGCGGTCCAGCCCGGTTCGACAATGGTGGTGCTGGTGGTTTCCAGGATGATCGCAGGCCCCGCCACTTCCTGCCCTGGGCGCATCTCGGCGCGGTCCAAGACCGGCGCCTGGTGGTGCGCGCCCTCGGCCCAGAACGGCACCTGCGCTTTCGGCCTCGCCGCGGCCCGCGCCGCGCCGGCCACGACCGGATCGGCGACGGCTTCGGTGCGGCCGACCGCCTCGATGCTGACGGAATCGACGATCAGCGCCTTGTCCGGCACGACGAAGCCGTAGCGCCGGCGATGCGCGTCCTCGAAGCTGGCCTTGATCGCCGCGAGGTCGCCGAACGCGGCCAGAAGCGGCGCATCGGTGCCGGCATATTTGATGTGCACCTGGTATTCGATCGCGATCGCCGCCGGATCGATCCCCTGGGCCAACAATTCCGACCTGCCCTCCCAGGCCAGCGCGTCGAGCGCGTCGCCGATCGGCAGCAGGGCCTCGGCATTCAGCTCCGTCTCCACCGTCCGGTGGCGCAGCGCCCGCACGTCGGCGAGGCCCATGCCATAGGCCGAGAGCACGCCGGCGAAGGGGTGCAGGAAGATGCGCGTCATGCCCAGTTCGTCGGCGACGCGGCAGGCATGTTGCCCGCCGGCGCCGCCGAAGCAGGCGAGCGTGTATTTGCTGACGTCGTAGCCGCGCTGGATGGAGATTTCCTTGATCGCGTTGGCCATGTTGGCGACGGCGATCTTCAGGAAGCCCTCCGCCGCCTCCTCCGCCGACACCGTCTTGCCGGTTGCGCGCGAAATCTCCGCGGCAAGCGCGGCAAACTTCGCGGCGACGATCTCGCGGTCGAGCGTCTGGTCCGCCTGCGGCCCGAAGATGCGCGGGAAGAAATCGGGATTGAGCCGCCCCAGCATCACGTTGCAATCGGTGACGGCGAGCGGCCCGCCGCGGCGATAGCTGGCGGGGCCGGGATTGGCGCCGGCCGAATCCGGGCCGACGCGGAATCGCGCGCCGTCGAAATGCAGGATCGAGCCGCCGCCCGCCGCCACGGTGTGGATCTGCATCATCGGCGCGCGCACGCGCACGCCCGCCACCTGCGCATCGAAGCTGCGCTCATAGGCGCCGCTCCAATGCGACACGTCGGTCGAGGTGCCGCCCATGTCGAAGCCGATGATGCGGTCGAACCCGGCGAGGCGCGCGGTTTCGACCGCGCCGACGATGCCGCCGGCGGGCCCGGAGAGGATGCTGTCCTTGCCCTGGAACTTGGCGGCATCGGTCAATCCGCCATTCGACTGCATGAACATCAGCCGCGTGGAATCGTTGCCGATCTCCGCCGCCACCTGGTCGACATAGCGGCGCAGGATGGGGGAGAGATAGGCGTCGACCACCGTGGTGTCGCCGCGGCTGACCAGCTTCATCAGCGGCGAGACCTGGTGGCTGACCGAGATCTGCTTGAAGCCCAGCTCGGCGGCGAACTCCGCCAGCTTCGCCTCGTGCTCCGTGTGGCGGAAGCCGTGCATCAGCAGAATGGCGACGCTGTCGAACCCGCGCGCCTTGGCCGCGGCCATGTCGCGCCGCGCCGCCGCCGCGTCCAAGGGCCGCAGCACCGCGCCCTCCGCCGTCACCCGTTCGTCGATTTCGATCGCCTCGGCATAGAGCAGCTCGGGCAGCTTGATCTCGCGCGCGAAGATCTTGGGCCGGTTCTGGTAAGCGATCCTAAGCGCATCGTGGAATCCCTTGGTCACCACCAGCAGCGTGCGCTCGCCCTTGCGCTCCAGCAGCGCGTTGGTGGCGACGGTGGTGCCCATCTTGATGGCCGAGACGCCCTCCGGGATCGGCGCGCCGGCGGCAAGGCCCAGCACGTCGCGGATGCCTTGGATCGCCGCGTCCTTGTAGCGCTCCGGGTTCTCCGACAGCAGCTTGTGCGTCAACAGCGACCCGTCAGGCCGCTTGGCCACGATGTCGGTGAAGGTGCCGCCGCGGTCGATCCAGAACTGCCAGGAACTCATGCCCGCAAACCTTGAAAAAGTCGCATTTTCCTGCGACCAAACGCCTCGATTGTCGCGGACTGACTATAGCCGCTATGCCCGCCCGTTCCAGGGGGCGTTGGAGTCTTGGCGCGGCGGGCCAAGGCGGCTATGGTCCGGCCCGGAACGGGAATAGCCATACTGCAATCATGAGCATTTGGGGCAAGATCATCGGCGGAGCGGCGGGCTTCGCCCTGGGTGGGCCGCTGGGGGCGCTGCTGGGCGCCATCGCCGGCCATGCGGTCGACGTGCGCCGCGACCAGGCGGAAGAGCCGGAGCAGCAATCGCTCGACGATCGCTCTGCCACCAAGCAGATCGCCTTCACCATCGCCGTCATCGTGCTCGGCGCCAAGATGGCCAAGGCCGACGGCATCGTCAGCCGGGCGGAGGTCGCCGCCTTCAAGGAGGTGTTCCGCGTTCCGGAGCACGAGTTGAAGAACGTCGCCCGCGTCTTCGACCAGGCCAAGAATGATCCCAGCGGCTTCGAGCCCTACGCCAAGCAGATCGCCCGCATGTTCCGCAAGGACCATCCGGTGCTGGAGGAATTGCTCGACGGGCTGTTCCACATCGCCAAGGCCGACGGCCGCGTGCATGACGCCGAGGTCGCCTTCCTGAAGAGCGTCGCCCTGCTCTTCGGCCTGGACGAAGCCGATTTCGCCCGCATCCGGGAAAGCCATCTGGGCCCCGACAAGGCCGATCCCTATACCGTGCTCGGCATCAACCGCACCGCCAGCAACGAGGAAATCAAGCTCGCCTGGCGCAAGCTGGTGCGCGACAACCACCCGGACAAGCTGATGGCGCAGGGCCTGCCCGTCGAGTTCATCGAGCTCGCCACGCAGAAGCTCGCCACCATCAACGCCGCCTACGACAAGGTCGCCAAAGAGCGCGGCATCAACTGAGCCGAGTCGGCGAGAGTCTGCACCATGAGAATAGAACCGACCGAAACCCAGATCACCGGCAAGTGGCTTTCGCGCGACAAGCGCACTGTCGCTGACGAAGCCTGTGAACGAATTGACGAGCTTGTTCGCTCACATCTCAGGCAACTTGGGCGGAATGCGAGCGGATGGGACATACTTTATCGTGATCCGGGCGACGGCCGGCTTTGGGAGCTAACCTATCCTCAAAGTGAAATGCATGGAGGCGGCCCACCCCAACTCCGGTGCCTAACGCTAGACGAAGCGAGAGGCAAATACGGCGATAGCGTGCCTGCTGCATGACAATCCCTGTCGCTGCGCCCTCGTCTGACACACGAAGTTAGAGAGCAGATGCCCGCCGCCATTCCGCAACTCGCGATCCGCGACGCCGCCATCACGTTCGGCGGCAAGCCGCTGTTTTCCGGCATCGACGTGACCCTCGGCCGGGGCGAGCGCGTCTGCCTGGTCGGCGCCAACGGCTCCGGCAAGTCGACCATCCTGAAGGCGCTGGCGGGCGAGATCGAGCTCGACCACGGCACGCGCTTCCTGCAGCCGGGCATCCGCATCGGCTATCTGCCGCAAGGCGCCGATCTCGGCCGCGGCGGCAGCGTCGCGGAATACGTCGCCTCCGGCGGCCGTGATCTGACGCCCGACGACTACCGCGTCGCCACCCTGCTCGACCATGTGCAGCTCGATGGCGCCCGCGACCTTGCCAGCCTGTCGGGCGGCGAGGGCAGGCGCGCGGCGCTCGCCCGCACGCTGGCCGCCGAGCCCGATCTGCTGCTGCTGGACGAGCCGACCAACCACCTCGATCTGCCCACCATCCAGTGGCTGGAACAGGAGCTGGCGGAATTCCCCGGCGGCATCCTGATGATCAGCCATGACCGCGCCTTCCTGCGCCGGCTGACCCAGCGCCTGCTGTGGCTCGACCGCGGCCGCATGTTCGAGCGCGACGGCGGCTTCGACGGCTTCGAAGACTGGTCGCAGACAATCGCCGACCAGGAGGCCGCCGAGTTCCGCCGCCTGGAGAAGCGCATCGAGCAGGAGGAATACTGGCTGCGCCGCGGCGTCACCGCGCGGCGCTCGCGCAACGAGGGCCGCCGGCGCAACCTCTTCGCCCTGCGCAAGCAGAAGGCGGAAAGCCTGAAGACGCGCGGCCGCGCCAGGCTGCAGGTGACCGAGGCCGATCTGGGCGGCCGCCTCGCGATCGAGGCCATCGACATTTCCAAGCATTTCACTCGCCCCGACGGATCGCAGGTGGCGATCGTCGACGGCTTCTCCACCCGCATCCTGCGCGGCGACCGGGTCGGCATCCTGGGGCCCAACGGCGCCGGCAAGACCACGCTGATCAAGCTGCTGACCGGCGTCGAGCGGCCCGACAGCGGCGAGGTGAAGCTGGGCTTAGGGATAGCGCCGATCTATCTCGACCAGCGGCGCGAGAGCTTCGACCTCGACAAGACCCTGTGGGAGACCCTGGCGCCCGGCGGTGGCGATTCCATCCTGGTCAACGGCCAGCAGCGCCACATCGTCGGCTATCTGCGCGACTTCCTGTTCGACGAGCGCCAGGCGACCATGCCGGTGCGCGCCCTCTCCGGCGGCGAGCGCGCGCGCCTCATGCTGGCCAAGCTCTTCGCCAAGCCGAGCAACCTCATCGTGCTGGACGAGCCGACCAACGACCTCGACATGGACACGCTCGATCTTCTTCAGGACGTCCTGTCGGACTATGAAGGCACGCTCCTGCTGGTCAGCCACGACCGCGATTTCCTCGACCGCCTGGTGACCAGCACCATCGCCGTCGAGGGCGACGGCGACGTGCAGGAATATGCCGGCGGCTACAGCGACTACGTGATCCAGCGCGGCGAGCGCGAGGCGGCGAAGCCGGCCAGGAAAGCCGAGCCGAAGCGGCCGGAGCCGGTGCGCGAAGCCGTCCCGGCACAAGCGCGGTTCTCCATGAAGGAGCAGTGCGAGCTGGCCGACATCACCGCCCGGCTCGACAAGCTGCACGCCGAGATCGCGACCCTGGAACAGGCGCTGGCCGACCCGGAGCTCTACCAGCGCGACCCCGCCAAGGCGGCCCAGGCCGGCGCCCTCCTCGCCCGCAAGCGCGACGAGCTGCACGCGGCAGAGGAGCGCTGGCTGGAACTGGAGGAGAAGCGCGCGGCGCTCGGCGGCGGGCAATGACGCCGGCGGAACGCTCTGCTACGGTCGGACGCTGCTTCCGCTCCTGACAGACATATTTTGTTGAGAAACCACCCGACATGCTCCCCCAACATCTCGCCCTCATGGTGCTGGTCCAGTTCCTCTGGGGCGTCAATTTCGCCGTCGCCAAATACGGCATCGATCATTTCGCGCCGATCTTCTTCGTCGCCTTGCGCTTCAGCCTGGTGGCGGTGCTGCTGATCTTCGTCGTCGGCCTGCCGAAGCGCGCCATGCTGAAGCGGCTGATCCCGCTGTCCATCACCATGGGGGTGATGCATTTCACCCTGATCTTCCTCGGCATGAAGAACCTCGACGCGGCCACCAGTTCCATCGCCGTGCAGCTGCAGACGCCCTTCGCCGCCATCCTGGCCGCCTTCTTCCTCGGCGAGACGCTGGGCTGGCGGCGCATCCTCGGCATGGTCATCGCCTTCGGCGGCGTCATCCTGATCGCCGGCGAGCCGCGCTTTTCCGCCAATCCCTGGCCGCTGATGGCGGTGATCGGCGCGGCGCTGGTCTGGGCCATCGGCAACGTCCAGGTGAAGGCGCTGGGCGACGAGCTGGACGCGGTGACGCTCAACGGCTGGATCGCCATCCTGGCGGCGCCGCAGCTGCTCGTCGCCTCCTGGCTGATCGAAGGGCCGCAATGGCAGCACATCCCCGAGGTCGGCTGGCAGGGCTGGGCCTCGCTGCTGTTCCAGGCCATCGTGATCGCCATCTTCACCTACTGGATCTGGTACAACATGATGCGGCGCTATCCGGTGAACCAGGTCATGCCCTTCACCCTGCTGCTGCCGCTGATCGGCGTCGCCGCCGGGGCGGTGATGCGCGGCGAGGAGGTCACCTGGCAGATGATGGTCGGCGGCCTGGCGACCGTGGCGGGGGTCGCTATTATCGTGATACGTAGGCCCGCCGTGGTCGCCCCCGCCACCAAGACCGGAATCTAAGACGCCCTCATGAACGACCAAACGCCCAACGACCAAAAGCCGACCGACCTGACGTTGAACGACCAGCCAGCGAAGCCCAGGACGCCGGAGCCGCTGCGCATCGCCGAGCTGTCCTCGCCCAATTGCGACGACCGGCCGGACGGCCAGGTGGTCGATATCCTGGTCCTGCACTACACCGGCATGCCCGATGCGGGCCAGGCGCTGCGCCGGCTGCGCGATCCGCAGGCCAAGGTCAGCGCGCATTACGTCATCGATCTGGACGGGTCGGTCACCCGCATGGTGCCGGAGGAGAAGCGCGCCTGGCATGCGGGGGTCAGCTGCTGGAAAGGGGCGCGCGACATCAACGCCCGGTCCATCGGCATCGAGATCGTCAATCCCGGCCATGAATTCGGCTATCGCCCGTTCCAGCTGGCGCAGATGGACGCGCTGGTGGCGCTCGCCAAGGACATCAAGACCCGCCACGACATCCCGCCGGAGCGGGTGCTGGGCCATTCCGACGTGGCGCCGACGCGCAAGCTCGACCCCGGCGAGCTGTTCGACTGGTTCCGGCTCTCGGTCGAAGGCATCGCCATCTGGCCGCAGCCCAAGGCGGTCAACTGGACAGATGGCCAGTTCCTGGAGGCGCTGCAGGCCTATGGCTATGACGTCACCGGCCCGGCCAATCTGCCGCCCAATGTCGACCGCCAGGCCATCGCCAAGGCCTGCTGCCAGGCCTTCTGCCGGCATTTCCGTCCGGCGGTGCTGAAGTCGGCACCAGACCCGGAAATGAAGGCGATCCTGGCCGGCCTGATTGACAAGACAGCGCCGCGCTCCTAGCTACAGGCTGTGCCAGACGGCTGGATGGCCGCTGCCGCCGTGGGCCATGTTCGCGGCGGTGGAGGAAAGTCCGGGCTCCACGGGAAGACGGTGCCGGGTAACGCCCGGCGAGAGCGATCTCAGGGACAGTGCCACAGAGAACAGACCGCCGCAGGCCTCGGGGAAACCTGGGCTGCGGCAAGGGTGAAACGGTGCGGTAAGAGCGCACCGCGGGGCCGGTAACGGTCCCGGCACGGCAAACCCCACCGGGAGCAAGACCAGATAGGAGAATGGGGCCGGGCAACCGGTCCAGGCGCCTTCCCGCGCCAGATTCTCGGGTAGGTCGCGCGAGGCGTCCGGCGACGGGCGTCCCAGAGGAATGGCTATCCACGGGCGGCAACGCCCCGGACAGAACCCGGCTTACAGGCCGTCTGGCACGATTAATCCGTTGAAAAACATCTGAAAAATCCTCCGGAGCGGCACCTTGGCCGGCGCTGGCGCGAAAGGCTGCGCCCGGCCGCGAACATTGCCTCACTCTCCGCGTCCTGCCGGAGAGCGCTGAGCAGCCGTGTTAAGGCCGCCGCGTAAATGATTGTTAACATTACCTTCTGGCTTGTGGAAAAACTTAACGAAACGTGAAAAATCCAATATTTTCCAGGCAGTTACACCGCTTTCCCATTGACGCCCATCAAGGCCCATGTTATCCCATGATCGCCGGAATATTTCCCATCCGGCGATGGCTGTTGGACCGCGCGGGGGCGGCCGGCGGCCGGACGTATCCAGCTGCGGCGCTGACCGCAGGAGATCGAAGGGCGCAATCGGGTCGTCATGGCAGTGTTCATCGACACCTTCGTGAACAAGATCGATCGCAAGGGCCGCGTATCGGTGCCGGCGACCTTTCGCGCCGCGCTCGCCGCGCAAGCCTTCCAGGGCATCGTCGCCTTCCCGTCCTTCAAGTTCCCCGCCTTGCATTGCGCCGGCATGGATTGGATGAGCTCGCTCATCGATTCGACGGTGAATGTCGACCTGTTCTCCGCCGAGCATGACGACCTCACCGCGTCGCTGTTCTCCGATGCCAAGCAATTGCCGTTCGACGGCGAGGGTCGCGTGCTGCTGCCCGAGAGCCTCTGCGCCCACGCCAATCTGACGGAGAGCGCCGCCTTCGCCGGGCGCGGCCGCTACTTTGAAATCTGGGAACCCAAAGCGCTCGACGCCTACAAGGCCGAGGCGCGCAAGCGCGCCGCGGAACAGCAGAGGACCCTGCGCCAAGGGTCTGCCCCAGAGTCTTCTGGCGGGAGCAGCCGATGACCGCCGCGGCGCATCAGAACGCCGCGCCGCATCGCCCGGTCCTGCTTGCCGAAGTGATCGAGGCGCTGAATCCGCGCGACGGCGCGATCTATGTCGACGGCACCTTCGGCGCCGGCGGCTACAGCCGCGCCATCCTCGACGCCGCGCAGTGCACCGTCTTCGCCATCGACCGCGACCCGCATGCGGTCAAGGACGCGCAGCCGCTGGTCGAACGCTATGCCGGCCGCCTGCACATCATCCAGGGCCGCTTCGGCGACATGGTGGAATTGCTGCGCCAGCGCGGCATCGATGCGGTGCAGGGCGTCACCCTCGATCTCGGCGTCTCCTCGATGCAGCTGGATCGCGCCGAACGCGGCTTCTCCTTCCGCTTCGAGGGCCCGCTCGACATGCGGATGGAAAGCGCCGGGCAGAGCGCCGCCGATCTGGTGAACGAGATGGCCGAACGGCCGCTGGCCGATCTCATCTTCACCTTCGGCGAGGAGAAGAAGGCGCGCCGCATCGCCAAGGCGATCGTCGCGGCCCGTGCGCTCGCGCCGATCCACACCACGCAGCAGCTGGCCGAGATCGTGCGCCGCGCCATCGGCCCGGCGGGGAAAGACCGCATCGACCCCGCCACGCGCACGTTCCAGGCGCTGCGCATCGCGGTCAACGACGAGCTGGGCGAGATCGACCGCGGTCTGGCCGCCGCCGAGCGCATCCTGGCGCCGGGTGGCCGCATGGCGATCGTCTCCTTCCATTCGCTGGAAGACCGCCGGGTGAAGCAGTTCCTGCGCGACCGCGCCGGGCGCAACCCAAAGGGTTCGCGCCATCTGCCCGAGCTGGCGCCACAGGCCGAACCGACCCTGCGCCTGATCACGCCCGGCGGCATCGAGCCCGGCGATGCGGAAACGCGGCAGAACCCGCGCGCGCGCTCCGCGCGGCTGCGCGTGGCCGAGCGCACCGAGGCCGATCTGGAGGCCGCCGCATGATCCGCGTCAGCGTCCTGGTCTGGACCCTCATCCTCGCCTTCCTCGGCGTCGGCCTGTTCCAGGTCAAATACAACGTGCAGACGAAGGAGCGCGAGCTGCGCGAGGTGCGCCGGCAGATCGAGGCCAACCTGACCTCGATCCACGTGCTGGAAGCCGAGTGGAGCTATCTCAACGATCCGCTTCGCCTGGCCGACCTCGCCCGCCGCCACACCGAGCTGCTGCCCACCACGCCGGCGCAAATCGGCGACATCGCCAGCCTGCCGCCGCGCCCAGTCGAAGCGCCCGTCGAGACGCCAGCCGAGCCGGCAACGCCCGAATCCGGCGCGCCCGCCGCGCCGGCGCCACCGCTGCTCTCCAGCGCGCCGGAGCCGGCGCCCCAGGATGCGTCGCCGGCCACGCCCGCGCCCGTCATTCCGGTGAAGGCGAGCGCGCCCGAGGCCGCGCCCGCCCCCACGCCAGTGGCGCAGCAGGAGCCGCAGCCGCTGAAGCCCAAGGACGAGCAGGCCGAAGCCGATGCCATGATCGACGCCATCCTGGCCGACATGGAAAAGGCGCAAGGGGCGCCCGCCGCCGGAGGCACGCAATGATCCGCCGCGGCAAGAATGCGGAGCGCGGCGATTTCGCCGCCCAGCGGCCGCAGCCGGTGATCAATCCGATGGCGCTGCAGATGGAGCCGGACGGCCCGCGCAAGCGCGCGCTGGAAGTGAGCCACAGCCGCGTGCTGCTCGGCGCCGGCTTGTTCGCCGTGGTGTTCCTGGTCATCGCCGTGCGCCTGGTGGCCATTACCCTGCTGCCGGAGGGCGACGTCGCCAGCGTCGCCCCGGCCAAGATCAAGACCGCCGACCGCGCCGACATCGTCGACCGCAACGGCGTGGTGCTGGCCACCAGCCTGACCACCGCCTCGCTCTACGCCAATCCGAAGCAGATCGCGGACCCGGACCAGGCCGCCGAGCTGCTGAACGGGGTGCTGCCCGACCTCAACATCGCCTCGACCGCCGCCAAGCTCGACAGCGACCGCGGCTTCATCTGGCTGAAGCGCAACCTCACGCCCCGGCAGCAGCAGGCGGTCAACCGCCTCGGCCTGCCCGGCATCTATTTCCAGGCCGAAACCAAGCGGGTCTACCCGCAGGGCAGCCTGACCGCGCATCTGGTCGGCTTCTCCGACGTCGACAGCCGCGGCCTGGCCGGCGTGGAGAAAAGCTTCGACGATCTGCTGCAGGGCGGCGACCGGCCGCTCGAGCTCTCGGTCGACATCCGCCTGCAGCACATCCTGCACGAGGAGCTCTCCGCCGCGATCGCCGATTTCAGCGGCATCGGCGGCGCCGGCGTGATCCTCGATCTCAAGTCCGGCGAGGTGCTGGCGCTGGTTTCGCTGCCCGATTTCGATCCGGCGCGCCCGGGCGAGGCCAGCGACGATGCGCGCTTCAACCGCGCCACGCTGGGGCTCTACGAGATGGGCTCCACCTTCAAGATATTCAACACGGCGATCGGGCTCGACAGCGGCACGGTCACGCTGGCGGACGGGTTCGATGCGACCAAGCCGATCAAGATCGGCCGCTACAGCATCGACGACTATCACGGCAAGCACCGCTTCCTGACCATCCCGGAGATCTTCACCTATTCGTCCAATATCGGCTCGGCCAAGATGGCCGATCTGTTCGGCGCCGAGATGCAGCAGGCCTATCTCAAGCGCCTCGGCCTGATGGACAAATCGCCGATCGAGCTGGCCGAGGTCGGCGAGCCGTTCTATCCGAGCGCCAAGGACTGGAAGCGCGTCAACACCATGACCGTGTCCTACGGCCACGGCATCTCGATCAGCGCCGTGCAGCTGATCACCGCCGTCGGCGCCGTGGTCAATCACGGCATCCTGCGCGAGCCCACCCTGCTGAAGCGCGCGCCGGGCGAGGTGCCCGAGGGCGTGCGCGTGGTGACCGAGCAGACATCGGAGCAGCTGCGGCAGCTGATGCGGCTCGTGGTGCAGATCGGCACCGGCAAGAAGGCGAACGCGCCGGGCTACCTGGTCGGCGGCAAGACCGGCACCGCCGACAAGCAGAAGGGCCGCGGCTATGCGCAGAACTCGCGCCTCGCCTCCTTCGTCGCCGCCTTCCCGATGAACGATCCGCGCTTCGCCATCGTCGCCATGGTCGACGAGCCGAAGCCGAACGCGCACAGCTACGGTTACGCCACGGCCGGCTGGGTCACCGCACCGGTGATCGGCGCGGTGGTGCAGCGCATGGCGCCGCTCTACGGCCTGAAGCCGGTGCCGGACGACGCGCCGATCGCGCAGAACCCCCTTATCGGCATGGTGGCGGATTACGATTCGCCATCCTCAAAAAAGGCGCAATCCGGGATCAAGCAGGCCAACGTCCCGGCGTCCGAGAGCATCGGCGCCGACGGCGCGCTGGCTCCTCTGAACGTGTCGGCGCAGCCGACACCCAGCTCGGAGGTTCCGCTTGCAGCTGAATGACCTGATGTTCGGCATCGACGATCTGCGCCTGGTTTCGGGCGCGGCGGCGGTGCCGGTGCGATCCGTGACGCTCGATTCCCGCCGGGTCAAGGCCGGCGCGCTGTTCGCCGCCTTGCCGGGACAGAAATCCGACGGCCGCGATTTCGCCGCCGCCGCCGTCGCGGCCGGCGCCGTCGCCATCCTGGCGCCGGCGGGGAGCAGGTTCGAGAACCTGCCCGCCGAGGTCGCCATCCTCGAAGCCAAGGAACCACGCCGCGCCTTGGCGCTGATCGCCGCGCGCTTCTTCGGCCCGCAGCCGCGCACCATCGCCGCCGTCACCGGTACCGGTGGCAAGACCTCGACCGTCGACTTCACGCGCCAGCTCTGGTCGCTGGAGGGCCGCGAGGCGGCGAGCCTCGGCACGCTCGGCGTGATCTCGGGCAAGGTCAACGATCCGGGTTCCCTCACCACGCCGGATACCATCGCGCTGCACGAGCTGCTGGCGCGGCTGGCCGAGAGCGGCGTGACGCACCTGGCGATGGAGGCGTCGAGCCATGGCCTGGACCAGCATCGCCTGGACGGCGTCGAGGTCACCGCCGCCGCCTTCACCAACCTGTCGCAGGACCATCTCGATTACCACGAGACGATGGAGCGCTACTTCGAGTCCAAGCTGCGCCTGTTCGACGAATTGCTGCCCGGCGGCGGTGCGGCGGTGATCAATGCGCGGCAGACGCAGGCCGCGCGCCTGATCGAGATTGCGCGGCGCCGGCACCATCGCCTGATCACCTTCGGCGGCAGCGGCGCCGACATCGCGCTCTTGAAGCAGCGCCCGGTGCCGCAGGGCCAGGTCCTCGAGATCGAGGTGTTCGGGGCGCGCCACGTTGCCGAGTTCCCGGTCGCCGGCGCCTTCCAGGCGGAAAACCTGCTGGCCGCCCTCGGCCTGGTGATCGGCAGCGGCTCCGATGCGAACAAGGTCATCGGCCTGATCGGCCGCCTCGCCGGCGTGCCCGGCCGCATCGAGCATGTCGCCGACACGCCAAGCGGCGGCGCGGTCTATGTCGACTATGCGCACAAGCCCGGTGCGCTCGAGGCCGTGCTCGCCACCCTGCGCCCGCATGCTCAGCGCCGGCTGATCGTGGTGTTCGGCTGCGGCGGCGACCGCGATCGCGGCAAGCGCCCGATCATGGGCGAGATCGCCACCCGCCTCGCCGACCGCGTCATCGTCACCGACGACAATCCGCGCAGCGAGCCCCCGGCCGCGATCCGTTCCGAGATCCTGGCCAAGGCGCCGGGTGCCGTCGAAGTGGGCGACCGCGCCGAGGCGATCCGCCTCGCCATGCGCGAGATGCAGGCCGGCGACCTGCTGGTGATCGCCGGCAAGGGCCACGAAACCTATCAGATCGTCGGCGACCAGACCTTCCCCTTCGACGATGCCGCGGTGGCGCGGCAGGCGGCGCAGGAACTGGGGTCGGAGAAAGCGAGGGCCGCGCGATGACGCAAGCCCTTTGGACCGCCGATGAGGTCGCCGCCGCCACCAACGGCAAGGCGGCGCGCGGCTTCGCCGCCACCGGGGTTTCGATCGATTCCCGCAGCGTCGAGCGCGGCGATCTGTTCGTGGCGCTGCAGGGTCCGACCTTCGACGGCCATGATTTCGTCGCCGGCGCCCTGGCGCGTGGCGCCGCCGGTGCGCTCATTCATCGGCGGCCGAAGGACCTTCCGGCCGATGCGCCCGTGATCGAGGTCGCCGACACCATGCGCGGCCTGGAGGATCTCGGCCGTGCCGCCCGCGCCCGCACCGAGGCGCGGGTCGCCGCCGTCACGGGAAGCGTCGGCAAGACCAGCACCAAGGAGGCCCTGCGCGCGGTGCTGGCGCAGTTCGGCGCCACCTATGCCAGCGCCGGCAACCTCAACAACCAGTGGGGGGCGCCGCTCAGCCTCGCCCGCATGCCGCGCGACAGCCGCTACGGCGTGTTCGAGCTCGGCATGAACCATGCCGGCGAGATCTCGCCGCTGTCGCAGATGGTGCGGCCGCAGGTCGCCATCATCACCACGATCGAGCCGGTGCATATCGAATTCTTCGCCAATGTCGAGGGCATCGCCGACGCCAAGGCGGAGATCTTCGACGGATTGCTGCCTGGCGGCGCCGCCATCCTGCCCTTCGACAACCCGCATTTCGCGCGTCTCGAGGACAAGGCGCGGCGCATGGGAGCCCGAATCCTCACCTTCGGATCGAAAGAGGGCGCCTGGGCGCGGCTGCTCGAGTGCGAGGTGACGCCGAACGGCACGCAGATCACGGCGGAAATCGGCGGCAAGCGGCTGCGCTATCGCATCACCGCGCTCGGCGCACACCAGGCGCTCAACAGCATCGCGGTCCTCGCCGCCGCCTTCGCCTTCGACCTCGATCTCGACCAGGCGCTGCCCGGCTTCGCCGCCTTCGCGGCGCTGAAGGGCCGCGGCAAGCGCGAGACCCTGCACGTCACCGGCGGCGAGATCGAGTTGATCGATGAAGGCTACAACGCCTCGCCCGCCTCGGTCGGCGCCGCTTTGCGCCTGCTCGGCGAATTGCCGCCCGCCTTCGGCGGCCGCCGTATCGTGGTGCTCGGCGACATGCGCGAGCTCGGCGAACGCGGGCCGCAGCTCCATCGTGAGCTGGCTCCGACCCTCGTCGCCGCCAAGGTCGATCTCGCCTTCCTGGTCGGGCCGCTGATGCAGGAGCTCTATGACGCGTTGCCGGCCGCGATGCGCGGCGCGCATGCGCCCGCGTCGGAGGAGATGGTGCAGACGCTGGTCGCCGCAATCCGCCCGGGCGACACGGTCTTGATCAAGGGGTCTTTGGGGACGCGCATGGCGCCGCTGGTCGAGGCGGTGCGCGCGCTGGATGCAGCCGCGTCAAAACACGCGGCGACGGGACATTAGGGGAACTCGGGGGATGCTTTTCAACCTGCTCGCACCTTTGGCCGACGAATGGTCGCCGCTCAACGTCTTCCGCTACCAGACCTTCCGCAGCGGCAGCGCCATCCTGTTCGCCTTCTTCCTCACCCTGTTCATCGGCCCGCGCATCATCCGCTGGCTGAAGCTGAAGCAGCGCGAGGGTCAGCCGATCCGCGAGGACGGCCCGGAATCGCATCTGCTGACCAAGAAGGGTACGCCCACCATGGGCGGGCTGATGTTCCTCATCTCCGCCTGCGTCACCACGCTGCTCTGGGCCGATCTCGGCAACGCCTATGTCTGGGTCGTGCTGATGGTCACCATCGGTTACGGCGCCATCGGCTTCGGCGACGACTTCCTGAAGCTCACCAAGCGCAACACCAAGGGCCTGCCCGGCCGCGCCAAGCTGATCGCGCAACTCGCCATCGGCCTCGTCGCCTCGCTGTGGGTGATGTGGATCGCGCCGGAGCCGCTGTCGACCGGGCTCGCGGTGCCGTTCTTCAAGGACCTGCTGATCCCCTTCGGCTTCTTCTTCCCGTTTTTCACCACGCTGGTGATGATGGGCTCGTCCAACGCCGTCAACCTGACCGATGGGCTCGACGGGCTTGCCATCGTGCCGGTGATGATGGCGGCGGCGAGCCTCGGCTTCATCGCCTACGTCGCCGGCAACTTCAATTTCGCCGTCTATCTGCAGCTGCATCACATCGTCGGCGCGGGCGAGCTCGCCGTGTTCTGCGGCGCGCTCTGCGGCGCCGGCCTCGGCTTCCTGTGGTTCAACGCGCCGCCGGCCATGGTGTTCATGGGCGATACCGGCTCGCTCAGCATGGGCGGCGCCTTGGGCGCCATCGCCGTCATCACCAAGCACGAGCTGGTCCTCGCCGTGATCGGGGGCGTCTTCGTGCTCGAGACCGTGTCGGTCATCGTCCAGGTGGTTTCGTTCAAGACCACCGGCCGCCGCGTGTTCCGCATGGCGCCCTTGCACCACCACTTCGAGAAGAAGGGCTGGGCCGAGCCCACCATCGTCATCCGCTTCTGGATCATCGCCGCGGTGCTGGCGCTGATCGGCCTCGCCACCCTGAAACTGCGCTGAGGAAGACACCGCCGCCGTGACCCGTTCGCTCCGCATCCCAGACGTCGCCGGCAAGATCGTCGCCGTGCTCGGCCTCGGCCGCACGGGGGCTGCGACGGCGGCCGCGCTGGCGGCGAGCGGCGCCACGGTTTGGGCCTGGGACGACAACGAGAAAGCGCGCGGCGCCGTGCCGGCGGAGATGCTGGTCGACCCGGCCCAGGCCGATTGGCGCCTGCCCGAGATGCTGGTGATGAGCCCCGGCATCCCGCACACCCACCCCGCGCCGCATCCGGCCGCGGCGGCGGCGAAATCCGCCGGCAAGCCGCTCATCGGCGATATCGAGCTGCTCTACCGCGCCATGCCGAACCGGCGCTATGTCGGCATCACCGGCACCAACGGCAAGTCGACCACCACCACGCTCATCGCCCATATCCTGCGCCAGGGCGGCAAGGCCATCGAGGTCGGCGGAAATCTGGGCCAAGCCGCACTTTCGCTGCAACCTTTGCCGGGCGACGGCATTTATGTGCTCGAGCTCAGCTCCTATCAGCTGGAACTGACCCCGACGCCCATCTGCGACGTCGCGGTCCTGCTCAACATCACCCCGGACCACCTGTCCCGCCACGGCGGGATGGATGGCTACATCGACGCCAAGGCGTTGATCCTGCGCCCCAAGGGCCGCAGCTCGATCGGCGTGCTTGGCGTCGATGACCAATTCTGCCGCGACCTCTTCGCCGGGCTGAAGGATGGCGCGCGCAAGCTGATCCCGATCTCGGTCGAGCGCGAGGTGGCCGGCGGCGTCGATGCTATCGGCGGCCAGCTGGTGGACCGCACCGGCGGCGCGCCCATCGCCGTCATGGATCTCAGCACCATCGCCACCCTGCCCGGCAGCCACAACTGGCAGAACGCGGCGGCGGCCTATGTCGCCGCGCGCGCCATGGGGCTGGACCGTGCCGCCATCGTCGCCGGCCTGCGGACCTATCCGGGCCTCGCCCACCGGCAGGAGCTGATCGCCACCATCGGCAGCGTGCGCTACGTCAATGACAGCAAAGCCACCAATGCCGACGCCGCGTCCAAGGCGCTGGTCTGCTACGACGACATCTACTGGATCATCGGCGGCCAGGCCAAGGAAGGCGGCCTCACCAGCCTGGAAAAACTCTTCCCGCGCGTGCGCCACGCCTATCTGATCGGCGAGGCCTCGGCCCTGTTCGCGCGCCAGCTGGGCATTGCCGTGCGCCACACCCAATGCGGCACGCTCGACAAGGCCGTCGCCGCTGCTCACGCCTTGGCACAGCGCGACCGCAAGCCCGGCGCGGTGGTGCTGCTGTCGCCGGCCTGCGCCTCCTGGGACCAGTACGCGAATTTCGAGGCGCGCGGCGACCATTTCCGCAAGCTGGTGCTTGAGCTTTCGGCCCAGGCCGGAAAGGGGGCGGCATGAGCTTCTCCCGCGCCGACCGCAGCAACCTGGCGCTTTGGTGGTGGACAATCGACCGCTGGACGCTCGCCACCATCGGCGCCCTGATGTTCATGGGCGCGATCCTGGTGCTGGCCGCGAGCCCGGCCGTCGCCACCCGCATCGGCCTCGACAGCTTCCACATGGTGCGCCAGCATTACGTGATGCTGCCGGCGGCGCTCGCCATCGTCATCGGCATTTCCATGCTGACGCCGAAGCAGGTGCGTCGCCTGGGCGTGGTACTGTTCCTGGTCTTCCTCGGCCTGACCTCGCTCACGCTCTTCTACGGCTCGGAGATCAAGGGCGCCACGCGCTGGATCTCGGTCGGCCCGTTGTCGCTGCAGCCCTCCGAGTTCCTGAAGCCGACCTTCGCCATCTTCGCCGCCTGGATGTTCTCGCTGAAGCTGGGCGAGCACGGATTCCCCGGCAACCTGGTGTCGATCGCCGCCTACGGCATCGTCGTCGCGGTCCTGCTGCAGCAGCCGGACCTGGGCATGACCGCGGTGATCACCGCGACCTGGTTCGCGCAGTTCTTCGTCGCCGGCCTGTCCTTCATCTGGGTGATCCTGCTGGGCGGCCTTGCCGTGGCCGGACTGTTCGGCGCCTACATGATGTTCCCGCACGTGCAGGAGCGCGTCGACCAGTTCCTGAAGGGGACCGGCGATTCCTACCAGATCGACCGTGCGCTGGAGGCTTTCCAGAACGGCGGGCTCTATGGCCGCGGCCCGGGCGAAGGCTCGGTCAAGCTGGTGCTGCCCGATGCGCATTCGGATTTCATCTTCGCCGTGGCGGGTGAGGAATTCGGCCTCATCGTCTGCCTCATCCTCGTCGCCTGCTTCGCCTTCGTGGTGCTGCGCGCCATGTCGCGCATGCTGGGCGAGCACAACATGTTCGTGCTGCTGGCCAGCACCGGCCTCGCCACCGGCTTCGGCCTGCAGGCGGTCATCAACATGGCCTCCAGCCTGCATCTGATGCCGACCAAGGGCATGACCCTGCCCTTCATCTCCTATGGCGGCTCCTCCGTCATCGCCATCGCCCTCGGCATCGGCATGCTGCTGGCGCTGACCCGCAAACGCTTCCCCGGGAGCGTCGAGGCATGAGCGCCCTCGCCCCCCGCATCCTGCTCGCGGCCGGCGGCACCGGCGGGCACATGTTCCCGGCCGAGGCGCTGGCCCGCGCGCTGCTGCTGCGCGGCCTCAACGTGGACCTCGCGACTGACGAGCGCGGCGGCGGATTCGGCGACCGGCTGCCGCAAATTGTCGTGCATCGCATCGCCTCGGGCGGCGTCGCCGGCAAGGGCCCGGTCGTCAGGCTGCGCAATCTCCTGCGGCTCGGCCTCGGCGTGCTGCAATCGCGCCGCCTGATCCGCCAGCTCGACCCCGCCGTGGTGGTCGGCTTCGGCGGCTATCCCTCGGTACCGCCGCTCTGGGCCGCGCAGCGCGAGGAGATTCCGACCATCCTGCACGAGCAGAACGCGGTGATGGGCCGCGCCAACCGCTTCCTGGCGGCGCGCGCCAGCCGCCTCGCTCTCGGCTTCGAGCAGGTTAAGTTCGCCGACCGCGTGCCGGCCGCACGGCGCATCGTCACCGGCAATCCGGTGCGCGGCGAGATTTCCGCCATCGCCGAGATGCCCTATCACGCGCCGCGCGCCGGCGAGCCGGTCAATCTCTTCATCATGGGCGGCTCGCTCGGCGCCCGCGTCTTCGCCAAGGTCGTGCCGGACGCCATCGCCATGCTGCCGCAGCCACTGCGCGACCGCCTGCATATCGCCCAGCAGGTCCGCAACGAGGACTTCGCCCAGGTGAGCGAGACCTATCGCACGCTGGGCATGCCGGTCGAGTTGCGCGCTTTCTTCGAGGATGTGCCGGCGCGCCTCGCCGCCGCGCATCTGCTGGTCTGCCGCGCCGGGGCCTCGACCGTCTCGGAGCTGACCGCCGCCGGGCGCCCCGCCATCCTGGTACCGCTGGCCAATTCCATCGACGACCACCAGATGGCCAACGCCCAGGCGCTGGAAGCCGCCGGCGCCGGCTGGGTGCTGCCGGAGAACCTGTTCTCCTCCACTGCGCTCGCCGGCAAGCTCCAGGCGGTCTTGGAGCAGCCGGAAACCCTGCAGCTCGCCGCCGCGGCCGCGCTGGCGATCGGCCGGCGCGACGCCGCCGAGCGCCTGGCGGACCTGGTCATCGAAATGCTGCCGCAGGACGTCCGCGCCAATCGGCAGGGAGGAACGCACTGATGCGCGCCCTTCCCCTCGACATCGGCGTCATCCATTTCGTCGGCATCGGCGGCATCGGCATGAGCGGCATCGCCGAGATCCTGCACAATCTCGGCTACAAGGTGCGCGGCAGCGACCTGAACGAGTCCTACGTCACCAGGCATCTGCGCGAGATCGGCATTCCGCTGGAGATCGGCCACAAGGCGGAGAACCTGGCCGATGCCGAGGTCGTCGTCATCTCCTCCGCGGTGAAGCCGGACAACCCGGAGGTCGTCGCCGCGCGGAACAAGCTGCTGCCGGTGGTGCGCCGCGCCGAAATGCTGGCCGAGCTGATGCGCCTCAAATGGTCGGTGGCGGTCGGCGGCACCCACGGCAAGACCACCACCACCTCGATGGTGGCGGCGCTGATCGACGCCGCGCATCTCGATCCCACGGTGATCAACGGCGGCATCATCAACAACTACGGCACCAATGCCCGGTTGGGCGCCGGCGACTGGATGGTGGTGGAGGCGGACGAATCCGACGGCACCTTCGTGAAGCTGCCGGCGGTCATCGCCATCGTCACCAACATGGACGCCGAGCATCTCGACCATTACGGCTCGGTCGAGGCGATGAACCGCGCCTATGAGGAGTTCGTCCACAACATCCCGTTCTACGGCTTCGCCGTGCTGTGCATCGATCATCCGGTGGTGCAGGCGATGATCCCGCGCCTCAGCGACCGCCGCATCATCACCTACGGCTTCTCGCCCCAGGCCGATGTGCGCGCCGTCAATCTGCGCATGGATCCGACGGGCGGCACCTATGACGTGGTCATCAACGATCGCTTCCGCGACGTACATCACGAGATCAAGGACGTGCGCCTGCCCATGGTCGGCGAGCACAACGTGCAGAACAGCCTGGCCGCGATCTCCGTCGCCATCGAGATGCGCCTTGGCGACGAGGTGATCCGCCGCGGTTTCGCCGGCTTCGGCGGCGTCAAGCGCCGCTTCACCAAGACCGGCGAGGCCAACGGCGTCACCGTGATCGACGACTACGGTCACCATCCGGTGGAGATCGCCGCCGTGCTGAAGGCGGCGCGGCAAGCCACGCAGGGCAAGGTGATCGCGGTGGTGCAGCCGCACCGCTACACCCGCCTCGCCAACCTGTTCGAGGAATTCTGCACCTGCTTCAACGACGCCGATATCGTCGTGGCGGCGGAGGTCTATCCCGCGGGCGAGCAGCCGATCGAAGGCGTCAGCGGCGCCGCGCTGGCAGAGGGATTGCGGGCGCGCGGACATCGGCACGTCGAGCATCTGTCGGATTCCACGCAGCTGGCGAAGGTGGTTGCGCCGCTCGCAGCACCCGGCGACATCGTCGTCTGCCTCGGCGCCGGCAGCATCACCTCTTGGGCCCATGCCTTGCCGGCCGAGCTGCAGGCGATCTATGGCGCCCCGTCTTCCAGGGCATCGGCATGAGGACGGCGATGGCAACGGCTGAGACCCGCCTGATCGACCGCCTGCCCAAGGTCCGCGGCCGCCTGACCGAGGGCGCCCTGCTGTCGGCCGTGACGTGGTTCCGCGTCGGCGGCCCGGCCGAGGTGCTGTTCAAGCCGGCCGACCGCGACGATTTGGCCACGTTCCTCGCGCAGAAGCCGGCGGATGTCCCGGTGACGGTGATCGGTGTCGGCTCCAACCTGCTGGTGCGCGACGGCGGTATTCCCGGCATCGTCATCCGCCTGGGCCGCGCCTTCGCCGAGATCAAGGCGCAGGGCAGCATGATCGAGGCCGGCGCCGCCGCGCTCGACCTCAACGTGGCGCTGACCGCGCGCGACGCAGGGATCGGCGGACTCGAATTCCTCTCCGGCATTCCCGGCACCATCGGCGGCGCGTTGCGCATGAATGCCGGCGCCTATGGCGCGGAGCTGGCCGAGACCTTCCAGCATGCCGAGGCGCTCGACGGCCACGGCAACCTGCATCGCCTCGACAAGGCGGAGATGGGTTTCACCTATCGCCATTGCGCGGTGGCCGAGGACTGGATCTTCACCGCCGGCGCCTTCGCCGGAAAGCCGGACGATCCCAAGGCCATCCACGAACGCATCCAGGCGATCCAGGCGGCGCGCGAGGAGAGCCAGCCGGTCAAGGCGCGCACGGGCGGCAGCACCTTCGTCAATCCGCCCGGCCACAAGGCCTGGCAGCTGATCGACGAGGCCGGCTGCCGCGGCCTGCGCAAGGGCGGCGCCATGGTGTCGGAGAAGCACTGCAACTTCCTGATCAACACCGGCACCGCCACCGCCGCCGACATCGAGGCGCTGGGCGAGGAAGTGCGCCGCCGCGTGCGCGACCGCAGCGGCATCGAGCTCGTGTGGGAGATCAAGCGTATCGGCCAGGTCGCCGCGATGGCGCGGCCGGTGCAGACGAAAGATGGGGGACAGGCATGAAGCGGGTTTCGGTATTGATGGGCGGTCCCTCGGCGGAGCGGGACGTCTCGCTCAACAGCGGCGCCAATTGCGCCGCGGCGTTGAAGGAGGCCGGCTACCAGGTTGCGACCATCGACGTCACGCGCGACGTGGTGGCCCTGATCGAGGCGATCAAGGCGCAGAAGCCGGACGTCATCTTCAACGCGCTGCACGGCCGCTGGGGCGAGGACGGCAACATCCAGGGCATCCTCAACTTCCTCGGCGTCCCCTACACCCATTCGGGCCTGATGGCCTCGGCCATCGCCATGGACAAGCCGATGGCGAAGAAGATCTTCGCCCAGGCCGGGCTGCGCTGCCCAGAGGGCCTGCTGCTGCACAAGTCGCAGGTCCTGAAGGGCGATCCCCTGCCGCGCCCCTATGTGGTGAAGCCGGCCAACGAGGGCTCCAGCGTCGGCGTGCAGATCATCCGCAAGGAGGACAATGCCCGCCCCTTCGACGGCATCGACTGGCCGTACGGCGAATACGTGCTGTGCGAGCACTTCATCCAGGGCCGCGAGCTGACCGTCGCGGTGATGGAGAACAAGGCCATGGCGGTGACGGAACTGAAGGTCGATGGCGGGTTCTACGACTATGCCCACAAATACACCGAGGGCCGCACCTTGCATGTCTGCCCGGCGCAGCTGCGCGAGGACATCGCGCAGGAGGCCATGCGCATGGCGGTGGTCGCGCATCATGCGCTCGGCTGCCGCGGCATCTCGCGCAGCGACTTCCGCTACGACGACACCGGCGGCGACGATCCCGCCAAGCTCTACATCCTGGAGACCAACACCCAGCCGGGCATGACGGCCCTCTCCCTGGTGCCGGAACAGGCCCGGCATCTCGGCATCTCCTATCCGCAACTCTGCGCCTGGCTGGTGGAGCACGCCGCATGCGACGCCTAGAGGCGCCCGTCCCCCGGCGAACGGCGGGCGGCCGGAGCAATCCGGTCGCCGCGCGCAACGCCCCGCCGCCGCGCAAGCGGCCGCGCTCGGCCGCGGAGCGCTGGGCCATCCGTTTCGGCATCGCCTTCGGCATCTGCGCCGCGCTCGGCGGCGCCGGCCTGTGGAGCATCCAGTCCGGCTGGCTGCCCGAGCGCCTGGCCTGGGCCGGCGACGGCGCGCTGGACCTGTCCGCCCGGGCCGGGCTCAACCTGCAGACCGTCGAGGTGCGCGGCCGCGGCGAGACGCGGCAGGCCGACATCCTGGGCGCGATCAATGCCGCGCGCGGCGCGCCGCTGCTCGGCCTCGACATCGACGCGATGCGCGAGCGCCTCACCGCCCTGCCGTGGATCGTCTCGGCCGAGATCGAGCGCCACTATCCCGACCGCCTGCTGGTGACGGTGAAGGAGGCCGAGCCGCTGGCCCTCTGGCAGCGCAACCAGACGCTCTTCCTGGTCAGCCGCGCCGGCAAGGTGATCGAGACCGCCGACCTGTCGAAATACGCCAAGCTGCTGGTCATCGTCGGCGACAAGGCGCCGGAGCGCGCCGAGGCGCTGTTCGACCTGCTGGCTCAGCAGCCGGAGCTCCGCAGCCGCGTCACCGCCGCCGTCTATGTCGGCAAAAGGCGCTGGAACCTGCGCTTCGGCAAGGACCTCGACGTCAAGCTGCCCGAGGAAGCGCCGGAATATGCCTGGCGGCGCCTGGCCCAGCTGCAGCGCCAATACGGCGTGCTCGACAAGGACGTCAGCGTCATCGACCTGCGCCTGCCGGACCAGGTCGTGCTGCGCCAGGCGCATCCGCCCGCGGCGGAAGACGAGACCGCGCCGGCCAACGGCAAGCCCAAGGACAAGGCCACATGATCAAGAAGACGCGCATCCCCCCGCGCAACGGGCTGATCGCCGCGCTGGACATCGGCACCAGCAAGATGTGCTGCTTCATCGCCCGGGTGGCGGAGGACGGCAAGCCGACGGTGATCGGCATCGGCCACCAGCTTTCGCGCGGCGTGCGCAGCGGCACCATCATCGACATGGAGCAGGCCGAGCTGGCGCTCCGCACGACGGTGCATGCCGCCGAGCAGATGGCGGGCGAGACCATCCAGGACGTGGTCATCAACCTCTCCGGCGGCTACCCGGCCTCGCAGACCATCGGCGTCGAGGTGCCGATCTCGGGCCGCGAGATCGCCGAGCATGACCTGCACCGGGTGCTGCTGCAGGGCGCCCAGGTGCACGGGCCGGTCGACCGCCGCCTGATCCACTCGATCCCGGTCGGCTACTCGATCGACGGCTCCAAGGGCATCCGCGACCCGCGCGGCATGTTCGCCGAGAAGCTCGGCGTCGACATGCATGTGGTGACGGCGGCCGCCGGGGCGGTGAAGAACCTCACCACCTGCGTCGCCCGTTGCCACCTGGATTTGCGCGCCATCGTGGTCTCGCCCTATGCCGCCGGCCTCTCGGCCCTGGTCGACGACGAGATGGACCTGGGCGTCACCGTCATCGACATGGGCGCCGGCACCACCTCGCTCGCCGTGTTCTTCGACGGCCACGCGGTCTACACCGACTCGGTGCCGATCGGCGGCGGCCACGTCACCAACGACATCGCCCGCGGGCTCTCGACTCCGCTGGCCCATGCCGAGCGGATCAAGACCCTCTACGGCAACTGCCTCGCCACCCCGGCGGATGAGCGCGAGATCATCCACGTGCCGCAGGTCGGCGAGGAAGACTCTGGCATATCGAATCAGATCCCCCGATCGATCCTGATCGGCATTGTCCAACCGCGCCTCGAGGAGACCTTCGAGCTGGTTCGCTCTCGACTCGAATCGAGCGGGTTTGACAAGATCGCCGGGCGGCGTGTCGTTTTGACAGGGGGTGCCAGTCAGTTGAGCGGCGTTCGCGAGCTCGCTGCCCTGGTGCTGGACAAGCAAGTGCGCATGGGTCGGCCGATCCGGGTTCATGGACTGGCCGACGCAACCGGTGGCCCGGCCTTCGCAACGGCCTCCGGACTTCTGACCTTCGCGCTTGAAGGCGAATCCCAACAGCCAAAATCGACGCGCGGCAGCGACGCCTCCTCATCGGGGCTCCTGGGACGCATCGGTTCGTGGCTGAAGGAGAACTTCTGACCACCAACCTTCGAAAAAGAATGGAGGCACCTCATGACGCTCAATCTCTCTCTCCCCCAGGACCCGTTCGACATCCGGCCCAAGATCACCGTGGTCGGCGTCGGCGGCGCCGGGGGTAACGCCGTCAACAACATGATCCGCTCCAAGCTGGAGGGGGTCGACTTCCTGATCGCCAACACCGACGCGCAGGCGCTGCAGGGCTCCATGTGCGAGCGCCGCATCCAGCTTGGTTCGACCGTGACCAAGGGTCTCGGCGCCGGCGCCCGCCCCGACGTCGGCCGCATGGCGGCGGAAGAAGCTGTGCGCGACATCGCCGAGCAGCTGGCCGGCTCCAACATGGTGTTCATCACCGCCGGCATGGGCGGCGGCACCGGCACGGGTGCGGCACCGGTCGTGGCCCAGATCGCCCGCGAGCAGGGCGTGCTGACCGTCGGCGTGGTGACCAAGCCGTTCCACTTCGAAGGCTCGCACCGCATGAAGATGGCGGAGCTCGGCATCCAGGAGCTGCAGCAATATGTCGACACGCTGATCATCATCCCGAACCAGAACCTGTTCCGCATCGCCAACGAGAAGACCACCTTCGCCGACGCCTTCAAGATGGCCGACGAAGTGCTCTATTCCGGCGTGCGCGGCGTCACCGACCTGATGGTGATGCCGGGGCTCATCAACCTCGACTTCGCCGACATCCGCGCGGTGATGAGCGAGATGGGCAAGGCGATGATGGGCACCGGCGAGGCGACCGGCGACAACCGCGCCATCGCGGCGGCCGAGGCGGCGATCTCCAACCCGCTCCTGGACGAGATCAGCATGAAGGGCGCGCGCGGCGTCCTCATCAACATCACCGGCGGCATGGACATGACCCTGTTCGAGGTCGACGAGGCCGCGAATCGCATCCGCGACGAGGTCGACCCCGACGCCAACATCATCTTCGGCTCGACCTTCGACCAGGTGCTGGACGGCAAGATCCGCATCTCCGTCGTCGCCACCGGCATCGAGGCCCAGGCGCAGATGCAGCCGCGGGCCGGCTTCGGCGGCCTGAGCGTGGTCGCCCGCGGCATGCCCCAGGGTGCGCCGCAGACCGTGGCCGAGATGACTGAACGGGCCGCCGCGCGGGCTGAAGGCAGCTATGGCCAGGGCGGCAGCGCGGTGGCCGCCACGATGTCGGCTGCCGCTCCGGCGACGGCGCAGGCACGGCCGGCTGGAATGGCAGGTGGAATGGCGCCCGGCATGGGCGGCGCCCAGGCCGCCCGCGCCATGCACCCGGTCGCGCAGGTCATGAACCAGCAGGCGATGATGCCGCAGAGCATCGGCGCCACCGCCCTGCAGGCGCAGCCGGCCCGTCAGCCGATCCTGAAGGACGAACTGGCCGCGCTGGATCGCCTGGTGTCCCGCCCGGTGGAGCGGGTCGAACGGCAGATCGACGATTCGCCGTTCATCGCCCCGCCGGCGGCCGAGCCGGCGCAGCGCGTCCAGCCGGCGTTCAGCGAGCCGGTGGTGCCGCAGCAGATGCTGCGCGAACCCGCAGCACCTGCGATGCAGCAGGAGCCGAGCCTGCAGGCGCCGATGGCGCAGCCCGTGGCCCCGCAACCGCAGGCGCAACAACCCCAGGCGCTCACCGTCGAGGCGCCGCATGCCGAACGGCGCCGCGCGCCGAGCCTGTTCGAGAAGGTCACCAGCCGGCTCACCGGGCAGCCCTTGGCCGGCCAGCCGGTTTCCGGCCAGACGCAGCGTCCGGCCCAGCCGGCGCAGCCCGCCCAGCGCAAGGTGGAACCGCAGGCCCTGCAGCCGCAGCTGCAGCTCGACCCGGCCGATCGCATGTCGATCAGCCGCGCCGAGGAGGACATGCTGGACATCCCGGCCTTCCTGCGGCGGCAGGCCAATTGAGCCGGCTGGCTTAGCCGGTTCCCGGCGGGTCCCAGGCGCCGTCCGGCGCCGCGGACCGGCCAGATTGAGGTAGCCTCACCTTCGCCCGAAATCCGGTCCGCCGGGTTTCGGGCGCTTTATTTTTCAATCACTTGCGCACCAATCCCTGCCCTTGAGTGCGTCATGCCCCGCCTCTATAGTCAGCCCCGCGTTGCGGGCAAAACCATCGGCGGCGGCATGATTCGTTCCCGGATTTCCAATCTGTTGAGGTCGGCCGGCCTCTGTCTCGGCATGGTCGCCGGCCTCTGGGGCTGCGCCAGCGACGAGCCCGAGATCCCGGACCAGCCCGCCGAGGTGCTCTACACCAATGCCTTCAACACCCTGGAGGCAGGCAACGCCGACGACGCCGCGAAGCTGTTCGAGGAAGTGGAGCGCCAGCACCCCTATTCCACCTGGGCGACGCAGGCGCTGATCATGGCGGCCTATTCCTATTACCTGATGGACGATTACGACAGCGCGATCCCGGCGCTGGAGAACTTCATCGAACTGCATCCCGGCAACCGCAACGCCGCTTATGCCTTCTATCTCCGCGCGCTCTGCTATTACGAGCAGATCGCCGACGTGACCCGCGACCAGGGCAACACCGAGGAGGCCCTGCGCGCGCTGTCCGACGTGGTGGCGCGCTTCCCCAACACCTCCTATGCCCGCGATGCCAGCCTGAAGCTCGACCTGGTGCGCGACCATCTGGCCGGCAAGGAGATGGAAGTCGGCCGCTATTATCTGCAGCGCGACATGTTCCTGGCCGCGATCAACCGCTTCCGCACGGTGGTGGAGCGCTACCAGACCACCTCGCACACGCCGGAGGCGCTGCATCGCCTGGTCGAGGCCTATCTTTCCCTCGGCATCAACGAGGAGGCCCAGGCCGCGGCGGCGGTGCTCGGCTACAACTTCCCGGGCAGCGACTGGTATCTGGATTCCTACGCGCTGCTGGCGACTCGCGATCTCCAGCCCCAGGACCCGGCCGAAGGATCCTGGCTCGACGGCGCCTTCTAGCGGCGCCGCGGAGCCATGCTGACCGCTCTCGCCATCCGCAACGTCGTCCTGATCGAGCATCTTGCGCTGAACTTCGCGGCCGGCCTGACGGTGCTGACCGGCGAGACTGGCGCCGGCAAGTCAATCCTGCTCGACGCGCTGGGCCTGGCCTTGGGCGCCCGCTCCGAGGCCGGCCTGGTGCGCGCCGGCGCCAGCCAGGCCACCGTCACCGCAGAGTTCGACCTGCCCGCGGATCATCCGGCCCTGGCCCTGCTGGCCGAGCAGGGCTTGCAGGGCGACAGCCACCTCATCCTGCGCCGCCAGGTCGGCTCCGACGGCCGCTCGCGCGCCTTCGTCAACGACCAGTCCATAAGCGTCGCCCTGCTGCGCCAGGTCGGCGATTTGCTGGTCGAGATCGAGGGCCAGTTCGAGGCGCATGGCCTGATGGATGTCGCCACCCATCGCGGCCATCTCGACCGCTTCGCCGCCTTGCAGCCGCGCGCGGAGAAGACTCGCGCCTGCTTCGCCACCTGGCGCAAGGCCCGCGACGCCCATGCCGAGGCGATCGCGCTGATGGAAAAGGTCAAGGCCGAGGGCGATTACCTGCGCCACGCGGTGAGCGAACTGGACCTGGCCGCCCCCAAGCCGGGCGAGGAAGCGGAGCTGGCGGCGGAGCGCGCGCGGCTCTCCCACCGCGAGCAGGTGATCGAAGCGATGAACGGCGCCCTCGCCGAGGCGGTCGGCGAGCGCGGTGCCGAGCGTACCTTGGCATCCGCCCTGCGCCGGTTGCAGCGCGTCGCCGACAAGCTGGGCGCCGAGGGCGAGGCGGTGATCGCCGCCTTCGACCGCGCCGCCATCGAGCTGACCGAGGGCATCGCGACGCTCGGCCGCATGATCAACGCCATGCATGCCGATCCCGGCCGCCTGGAGAAGATCGAGGAGCGGCTCTATCTGCTGCGCGACCTCGCCCGCAAGCACCGCGTCACGCCGGACACACTCGCCGAGCTGCATGAGAAGCTGCGCACGCAGCTGGCCGCCGGCGACATCCAGGAAAGCGCGCTCGCCGAGCTCGCCGCCGCCGAGACCAAGGCGCGCGAGGAATATGTCGCCGCCGCCGATTCCTTGAGCAAGGCGCGCGGCCGCGCCATCAAGTTCCTCGAAGGCGCGATCAACCGCGAACTGCCGCCGCTGAAGCTGGAGCGCGCGCGATTCGTGGTGAATTTTGCGAAACTGGATGAGCCGCGCTGGGGCGAATACGGCTGGGACGATGTTTCCTTCGCCGTCTCCACCAATCCCGGCGCCGAGCCCGGGCCGATCGAGAACGTCGCCTCGGGCGGCGAGCTGGCGCGCTTCATGCTGGCCTTGACCGTCGTGCTGGCGCGCGGCCAGGCGGCCGAGACCCTGATCTTCGACGAACTCGATTCCGGCATCGGCGGCGCCACCGCGGCGGCCGTCGGCGAGCGGCTGAAGCGGCTGTCCGAGCATCTGCAATTGCTGGTCATCACCCATTCGCCGCAGGTCGCGGCCCTGGCCGATCATCACTGGAAGGTCAACAAGGTCACCTTCCGCAACAACGCCATCACCGACGTCGCGGTGCTGGAGCGGCGCGACCGGCGCGAGGAGATCGCCCGCATGCTTTCCGGCGCCACCATCACCGACGAGGCGCGTGCCGCCGCAGACAGGCTGCTGGCCCAGGCGACGTGAGGCGGGCGACGTGAGGCGGGCGACGTGAGGCAGGCTAAATGAGCAAGGAAGCCGAGAAAGCTCCGGCCGAGCTCTCTCCCGGCGAGGCCAAGACCGAGTTGAAGCGCCTGGCCAAGGAGATTGCGCGCCACGACGTGCTCTACCATCAGAAGGACGCGCCGGAGATCTCCGACGCCGAATATGACGCGCTGGTGAAGCGCAACAAGGCGATCGAGGCGCTGTTTCCCAGCCTGAAGCGCACCGATTCGCCGAGCGCCCGCGTCGGCGCCGAGCCGGCCGCCGGCTTCGCCAAGGTCAAGCATCTGCGCCCGATGCTCTCCCTCGACAACGCCTTCGACAAGGAGGATGTCGCGGATTTCATCGGCCGCATCCGCCGTTTCCTCGGCCGCAAGGATGACGGCGAGATCGAGCTCAATGTCGAGCCGAAGATCGACGGCCTCTCCGCCAACCTGCGCTACGAGGACGGCCAGCTCACCCTCGGCGCCACGCGCGGCGACGGCGCCGTCGGCGAAGACATCACCGCCAATCTGAAGCACGTCGCCGGCATCCCGCACCGGCTGAAGGATCCGCACCCGCCGAAGCTGATCGAGATCCGCGGCGAGGTCTACATGCCGCATGACGGGTTTTTCGCCTTGAACAAGGCGCGCGAGAAGGAGGGCGAGCCACCCTTCGCCAATCCGCGCAACGCCGCCGCCGGCTCGGTGCGGCAATTGGATGCCGAAATTACCAAGTCCCGGCCGCTGAAATTCTTCGCCTATGCCTTGGGCGAGGTCGAGGGCTGGAAGCGCGAGCCGAAGCTGCATTCCGAAGTGCTGGAGCGCCTGGAAGGCTGGGGTTTCACCGTCAATCCGAAGACCAAGGTGGCGAAGTCGCTGGAGGAAGCCCTCGCCTTCTACGACAGGATGGCCGAGCAGCGCGCCGATCTGAACTATGATATCGACGGCCTCGTCTACAAGGTCAACGACCTTAGCCTTCAGACCCGCCTCGGCTTCGTCGGCCGCGCGCCGCGCTGGGCCGTCGCCCACAAGTTCCCGGCCGAGCAGGCGGTGACCACGTTGAACGACATCGTGCTCCAGGTCGGCCGCACCGGCGCGCTCACCCCCGTCGCCAAGCTGGAGCCGATCACCGTTGGCGGCGTGGTGGTTTCCAACGCCACCCTTCACAACGAGGATGAGATCGCCCGCAAGGACATCCGCATCGGCGACAAGGTGATCGTGCAGCGCGCCGGCGACGTCATTCCGCAGATCGTCGCCGTGGTCGATGCCGACCGCAAGAACCGTGGGTCACCCTACCGCTTCCCGCACAAATGCCCGGTCTGCGGCAGCGCGGCGGTTCGCGAAGAGGGTGAGGCGGTGCGCCGCTGCACCGGCGGCCTCACCTGCCCGGCCCAGGCGACCGAAAGGCTGCGCCATTTCGTCTCGCGCGGCGCCTTCGACATCGAGGGCCTGGGCTACAAGCACATCGAGGCGTTCTACACCGACGATCTCATCAAGGCCCCGGCCGAGATCTTCCGCCTGCATCGCCGGCGCCTCGAACTCACCGACCGCGAAGGCTGGGGCGAGTCCTCCGTGGCGAATCTCATCAACGCCATCGAGGCGCGGCGCAAGGTGCCGCTGGAGCGCTTCATCTTTGCCCTCGGCATTCCGCAGGTCGGCGAGGCCACCGCCAAGCTGCTGGCGCGGCACTACCACTCGCTGAAGGAGTGGGTGCACGCCATGAAGGCCGCCGCCAAGGACCGCGAAGGCGCCGCCTATCAGGATCTCAACAACATCGACCAGATCGGCGAATCGGTCGCCGGCGACATCCTCGATTTCTTCGCCGAAAAGCACAATCTCGAGGCCCTCGACGACCTCAGCAAGGAAGTCGAGGTCGAGGACGCCCAGGTCATCAGCGCCAAGGGCAGCCCTGTTTCCGGCAAGACCGTCGTCTTTACCGGCGCGCTCGCGAAGATGACCCGCGACGAAGCCAAGGCCCGCGCCGAATCCCTCGGCGCCAAGGTCGCCTCCTCCGTCTCCAAGAAGACCGATTACGTCATCGTCGGCGAAGACGCCGGCTCCAAGGCCGCCAAAGCCGCCGAACTCGGCGTTAAGATGCTCAGCGAGGATGAGTGGCTGGAGCTGATTGGGGGGTAGATGAACGCTCCTCGATCTGCCCGTAGCATGACACGCGCGCTCTCTGCGATGATACTGACTGCGCTCGTAGGAGGGCCGTGCGCGTCAACATTGATGGCGCTCCTGCCGATTTCGCAGGGCAAGTATGATCCCAGCGATAGGTTATTGACTGCATCATTCTGGTCTACATTTGACGCGGTGTTGGCGTTCTTTGCCGGTGCGATGATGTGCTCGTTTCCAACAGCCGTGATTATCTCCCGGTCGCGACCAGCGTGACCGGCGCGACGATGGGATTGCTGTACTGGGTAATTGCCATCAGGCCACGTCGGAAGATCCGGTTGGCAGATATGAGACCAACCACCTGAACTTCAGCGTGCGGCGCAGATCCCCTCCCCCGGCTCGGGGGAGGGGATCTTATCATTTTGGCCAAGACCGAGCGGTGGCTACCCCTCACCCCAACCCCTCTCCCGCAAGGGGAGAGGGGCTTTGAGTTCGGTTTTCGCGACAGCGTTCCCTCTCCCCTCGAGGGAGAGGGACAGGGTGAGGGGGCGTCGATGCCGTGCGCGGTCGCTTAGATCGGCCGCGTCACGTCCTGCAGCCACTTCGCCGTGTCCTTATCCACCAGCGGCGTCAGCGTCTCGCGCACGCGGGCGTGATACGCGTTGAGCCACGCCACCTCCGCCGCGCTCAGCAGGCTCCGGTCGATTGCGTCGAGATCGATCGGCGCCAGCGTCAGGGTCTCGAAAGCCAGCCAGTCGGGCCGCTCATGGTCGGGAATCACAGTCACCAAATTCTCGATGCGGATGCCGTATTCGCCGTCCTTGTAGTAGCCGGGCTCGTTGGAAATGATCATGCCGACCTCCAATGCCACCCGGTTCGGCATCTTGGAGATGCGCTGCGGGCCTTCATGCACCGAGAGGTAGGAGCCGACGCCGTGGCCGGTGCCGTGGTCGTAGTCGAGGCCCGCTTCCCAGAGCGGCCGGCGGGCGATGGCGTCAAGCGCGCTGCCCGTGGTGCCCTTGGGGAACCGCGTGGTGGCGAGCGCGATGTGGCCCTTCAGCACGCGGGTGAAGCGGTCCTTCATCTCCGCGGTGACGTTGCCCACCGCGATGGTGCGGGTGATGTCGGTGGTGCCGTCGAGATACTGGCCGCCGGAATCGATCAGGAACAGCGAATTGACCGGGATCGGCCGGTTGCTCTCCGGCGTCACCTTGTAGTGGCAGATGGCGCCGTTCGGGCCGGCGGCGGAGATGGAATCGAAGCTGAAATCGCGGAACATCTCGTTGCCGCGGCGGAACTCCGCCAGCTTGTCCGCCGCCTTGATCTCGTCGAGGCCGCCCTTCGGCGCCTCGATCGACAGCCAGCGCAGGAACCTGGCGACCGCCGCCCCGTCGCGGCGATGCGCGGCGCGGGCGCCATCGACTTCCACCGGGTTCTTGCAGGCCTTGGGCAGGGCGCAGGGATCCTCGCCGACCTGCGGCTTGGCGCCCGCCGCCTTCAGCCGGTCGAAGATGGCCACACCCGCCGTCATCGCATCCACCGCCACCGCGGCGCCGGATTTGCCGAGCGCATCGAGGGCAGGGAGAAAGGCGCCCGGCTCCGCCACGGCCACCTCGTTGCCGAGATGCGTGCGCGCCGCCGCCGTCAGCTTGCGGGGGTCCATGAACAGGTCGACCTTGCCCTCCTTGTCGATCACGGCATAGCCGAGGGCGAAGGGCGTGCGCGGCACGTCGCCGCCGCGGATGTTGAGCAGCCAGGCGAGCGAATCCGGCGCCGAGATCACCGCCGCGTCCTGGCCCTTCTCCTTGAGCTTCGCGGCGATCAGCTGGCGCTTGTCGGCCGCCGACATCCCGGCATGGGCCAGATCCTGCGGCCAGACCGGGGCGATCGGCGCCGGCGGCTGGCCGGCCCAGGCGGCGTCGAGCGGATTGGTCTCCACCGCCTTCAGCTCCGCCCCCGCCTTGCGCGCCGCCTCGCGGTAGCGCTGTGCCGCGTCGGCGGTGATGAGCCAGGGGTCGAAGCCGAGGATGTCGCCCTGCTTCAGGTTGGCGGCCAGCCAGGCCTCCGGCGGCTCGTTGGTGACATGTCGGATCTCGAACAGCTTGGCATCCACCTGCTCGCGCACCTGGATGGTGTAGCGGCCGTCGACGAAGATCGCCGCCTTGTCCCGGAGCACGATGGCGAGGCCGGCCGAGCCGGTGAAATTGGAGATCCAGGCCAGGCGCTCGGCCCGCTTGGGCACGTATTCGCCCTGGTGCTCATCCGCCCTGGGCACCACGAAGCCGGCCAAACCCTGGGCGGCCATTTCCTTTCGCAGTGCAGCAAGACGGTCGTCGATCGAGCTGCGCGCATAGCTCCCCGAGGCCCTGGACCAGCTCGCTCGGGCGGAATTTAACCGGCGTTTGGTCTCGGCATCGGCACCCGGCGCCAGCAGCTCCACCCACTCCTCCGGCCGCTCCCCCTCGGGGGCTGCGTCAGTTCCGCGCAGAAAGCCTTCAAGGTCGCTTAATGCAATGTTAACGCTCGACTTTTTCAAAAGCGGACCGAATTCTTCAGCGATCGTCTTGGAAGCGTCCATTTCTGCCTTCTTTGCGCCCGAAACGGGGGCGATTTGCCAGAGTTTTAGTAGATTGTTCCCAGAACAGCCATGCGTGGAAACATATCCTTAATACTTGGACATGCGCGCCCTGCATTGCCGCAATGCAGCATAACCCCTGCCTGGGGAACCCGCGAAGACCTATATTCCGCCTCGTGAACGCCAGGGCAATACAGCCCCGGCCGAAATCATCGGATGACTGGATCATGTATCGGACGATTGGAAATGAGAAGGTGGCACTGGACCGGGCGAATGCCGCGGAAGTCGCCGCCCGCGAGACCGGCTTCGCCGCCCTCGGGCTTTTCGCGAAGCGCGCTGTCAACGCTGCGCGCCGCACTTTGGAGCGCGCCGCCATCGCGCGCGAGCTTGCCGCGCTGGACGACCGGGAATTGTCGGACATCGGCCTCGGCCGGGGCGACATCAGCCGCGTGGCGGAAGCCAGCGTGGCGCGGAACGGCGAGCCGACCCTCGGCGGCGCCTTCGTGGAAATGCTGCATGACGCGGTGGTTGCCCCGGTCGTGCTGTGGAACAAGCGCCGCGCGGCCTATGGCGCGCTGAACGCCCTCGATGACCGGATGCTTTCCGACATCGGCGTGGCGCGGGCGGAGATCGAGAGCGTGGTGAAGGGCCTGCACAAGTCGGTCAGCTTCCCGGCGGTGTCGCTGGACGTGGTGGCGCCGATCGCCGCCTGGAACCGCGCCCGCCAGACCGCGAACCAGCTCTATCGCCTCGAGGACCGCATGCTCCAGGACATCGGCGTGGTCCGCGGCGACATCGAATGGCTGGCCAGCGAAGTCGCGCACAAGGCGGTCAGCGCCGCCAACCGCAACGGCTCGACCAAGCCGCACGCGGCCTAAGAGATCTGCTCGAACATCCCCTTTTGCGATTGCGGGATGTCTCACTTGAACCGGCGGCTGGGAAACCAGCCGCCGGTCTTATTTTGTGCCGGCCTAGCCGTAGAGGCCGGACAATCGAGCGAATTCCGCTTTCAGGCGCGGCGCCGCAAAGTCCACGAAGGTGCGTACCTTGGGCACGGACAAGCGTCCCTCGGGCGTCACCAGATGCACCGGCAATATCGGCGACCGAACACCCGGTAGGACGATGGCAAGGCGGCCGTCGCCTACCTCGTCTGCGACCTGGTATGAAAATACGCGCGTGACGCCGTAACCCTGGACCGCGGACCCCACGGCGGCCTCCACAGTATTCACGATCAGCCTCGGCGCAATCCTGACCTGCAGAGTCGCGTCGCCCTCACCGGCGGCGAAACTCCAGCCGTCCTGGCCGAAGACCGTCATGGCAATGCACTGGTGCTCCGCCAGATCGCTCGGGCGCTCGATCTTCGGATGGCACGCAAGATAGGAGGGCGCGGCACAGACCACCTGACGCACCTCGCCGATGCGGATGGCGATCAGGCTCGAATCCGGCAGGTGGCCGATCCGCAAGGCCACGTCGACGCCCTCTTCGACCAGATTGAGCTTGCGGTCCAGGATCAGCAGTTTTGCCGTCACCGACGGATGCAGGTCCAGATAGGCATCTACGATCGGCCGCAGGATCCTGGCGCCGCTCACGATCGGCCCGCTGAGAGTCAGCAAGCCGCGCGGCGCGGCACCCTCGCCCGCGGCGAGCATATCCGCCTCCTCCAAGTCGGTCAGCACCCGCCGACAGGCGGCGAAGTAACGTTCGCCCGCTTCGCTCAGTCTTATCGTCCGGGTCGTACGGTGCAGCAGCGGCGTACCGACATGCTTCTCCAGGAACGCGATCGCACGTGTGACCGCGGCAGGGGAATATCCGAGGCGCCGGGCGGCGCCGGCTAGGCTGCCTTCATCCAGCGCCGTGACGAACACGCGCATGGCATCGATGCGATCCATTATTATTCCGCAGTCTGCAATAGTGACTTGCCAATATCATCTATTCATCCTGTTTCTGCAATATCATATCTCCCCTCTCGAGAGCGTTCGGAAGTTGAGCAGGCGAGACATGAATACTGGAAAGAAGGTTGCGATCATCACCGGCGCGTCGCAGGGCATCGGTGCGGGATTGGTCGATGGATTTCGCGCGCGGGGCTACCGCGTTGCTGCAACCGCGCGGTCGATCACGCAGCGTGACGGCGACCCGGATGTTGCGGCGGTGGCCGGCGATGTCGGCGATCCCGACACCGCGAGGCGGGTTGTGGAGACGGCCATGGAGCGATTCGGCCGCATCGACACGCTGGTGAACAACGCCGGCATCTTCATTCCCAAGCCCTTCATCGAATTCACGCCGGCCGACTACGCCGCCATCATGTCGGTGAATCTCGCCGGCTTCTTCCACGTCACGCAGCGTGTCGCGGCACGCATGCTGGCCCAGGGGTCCGGCCACATCGTCAACATCACCACGACCCTGGTCGACCAGCCGATGGCCGGCGTGCCCTGCGCACTGACCGCCTTGACCAAGGGCGGGCTCGATGCCGTCACGCGGTCATTGGCGATCGAATACGCCGACAAGGGCATCCGTGTGAATGCGGTGTCGCCCGGCCTCATCAAGACGCCGATGCACACTGGAGCCGATCACGCGGCGCTGGCCAGGCTGCACCCCCTGCAGCGCCTGGGCGAGGTGCAGGAAATCGTCGACGCCGTGCTCTATCTCGAGAACGCCGCCTTCGTGACCGGCGAGGTGTTGCGCGTCGACGGCGGCCAGCATGCCGGCCGGTGGTAGTATCAAGCTGAAAGGGCTAGCAACATGCCGTACGTGAACATCAAGATAACGCGCGAAGGCACCTCCCCCGACAATGACGGCGTCACGCCGGATCAGAAGGCGGCAATCATCAAGGGCGTCAGCGAGTTGCTGCTCAAGGTGCTCAACAAGCCGATGGACTGGACCTTCGTCGTCATCAACGAAGTCGAGAAGGAGGATTGGGGAGTTGGCGGTTTGCCGGTCGAGGAATGGCGCAGGCGTAACGCTGCGCTGGGCTAGGTCACCGTGACGGGCGGCGGCCCCTCGTCTTCGCCGCCGCCTTGCCGCGCTTCAGCACCAGCACCGACCAGTCGTTGAGCCGCAGGCGGAAATCGAGCACCAGGCCGACGGCTTCATGGGCCGCCAGGACGTCCTTCTCCTGGGTGCGCAGCAGGCCGGAGAGCACGGCATTGCCGTTCTTCGCCAGCACGCGGGCAAGGCCCGGCGCCAGCTCGATCAGCGGATTGGCGAGGATGTTGGCGACCACCAGGTCATAGGGCGCGCCGTCGCGGAGCGCCTTGGCGCGGTAGCCGTCGCTGAGGATCACGCGCACCCGCTTCTTCAGGCCGTTGACCACCGCATTCTCGCGCGACACCCGCACGGCGTCCTTGTCGTTGTCGGCGGCCAGCACGTCGACCTTCCACAGCCGGTGCGCGGCGAAGGCGAGGATGCCGGTGCCGGTGCCGACGTCGAGCGGATGCCTGAACTTCCGCGTCCTCGCCAGCCGCGCGAGGGCCAGCAGGCAGCCCTTGGTGGTCTCGTGCCGGCCGGTGCCGAAGGCCATGCCGGCATCGATCTCCAGCCCGATCTTGCCCTTCGGCACCTTGCCCTTGAAATGCGAGCCGTAGAAGAAGAACGGCCCGATGGCGAATTCCGGCAGGCCGCGGCGGCTTTCCGCCAGCCAGTCCTTGTCCGGCACCCGGGCGATCTCGGCCTTGTATCTGCCGACCGGCTTCAGCGCCGCGGCCACGGCCGCCGCCGCCGGTTTCGTCTCGCCGAAGACCTCGATCAGCCAGCCCTTGCCGTTGTCGGTCTCGAAGCTCGACAGCGCCTCGCCGAAGGGTTCCAGCGCGTTCTCCAGCGCGAAGCGCAGCTCGTCCGCCGGCTTGGCATCGAGCGCCAGCCGCACCGTCCACAAGGGTGTCTGTTGTTTCAAGAGCAATCTCCCCACCCGTCATCACCGGGCTTGACCCGGTGATCCAAGTTTCTATGCGTCGCTCGATGCGAACTTGGATTGCCGGGTCAAGCCCGGCAATGACGAAAGGAAGGAGGTCTCCTTTCGCCACGCCGCATCGTGCTTACTTCCCCGCCTGCTCCGCCGGCACGACGAAGCTGGCCATCACCTTTTTCACCCCCGCTTTGTCGAAGGCGATCTCGAGCTTGTCGCCTTCGGCGTGCAGCACTTTGCCGTAGCCAAACTTCTGGTGAAAGATCTTTGCGCCGCTGGGATAGCGCCCCGTGCCGGTCTGCGCCACCGGCTCGGCGCGGAGGTCGATCAGCGTGTCGCCGCCGCGCCGGCCGTATTCGCGCGGCGCCGAGGAGCGGCCCCAGCCCGAGGGCGGGCCGACATAGCGCTCCGACGGGCGGAACATCTGCGCGTCCTCGCGCTCGATATGTTCGGGCGGCAATTCGGCGATGAAGCGCGAGGGCAGCGCGTTCTGCCACATGTTGTGGACGCGGCGGTTGGCGGCATAGGAGATGTAGGCGCGCTTCCTGGCCCGCGTGAGGCCGACATAGGCGAGGCGCCGTTCCTCCTCCAGGCCCTTGACGCCGTTCTCGTCCAGCGAGCGCTGATGCGGGAACAACCCTTCCTCCCAGCCGGGCAGGAAGACGACGTCGAATTCCAGCCCCTTGGCGCCGTGCAAGGTCATGATGGTGATCATCTCGCCATCGCTCTGCGCCGCGTTCTCCATTACCAGCGAGACGTGCTCGAGGAACCCGCCGAGGGAGTCGAACTCCTCCATGGCGTGGATCAGCTCTTTCAGGTTCTCCAGCCGGCCCGGCGCCTCGATCGACTTGTCGTTCTGCCACATCGCGGTATAGCCGGATTCGTCCAGCACGATCTGGGCCAGCTCGGCGTGGGCCGTGGTCTCGACCATGCCGCGCCAGCGCGCGAGGTCGCTCATCAGTTGACCCAGGGTGCGGCGCGGCGCCGGCTTCAATTCGTCGGTCTCGACGATGCGCCGCGCCGCCTCGGGCAGCGACACGTTGAGCGACCGCGCGAGGTCGTTGACCTGCTTCAGGGTCGCGTCGCCCAGGCCGCGCTTCGGCACGTTGACGATGCGCTCGAAGGCGAGGCCGTCATCGGCCTGGTTCACCAGGCGCAGATAGGCCATGGCGTCGCGGATCTCCTGCCGCTCGTAGAAGCGCGGGCCGCCGATGACGCGGTAGCGCAGGCCCAGCGTAATGAAGCGCTCTTCGAACTCGCGGGTCTGGAAGCCGGCGCGCACCAGGATGGCGATGTCGTTCAAGGAGACCTGCCGGCGCTGCAGCGCCTCGATCTCCTCGCCGATCTGGCGCGCCTCCTCCTCGCCGTCCCAGGCGGCGCGCAAGCGCACCTTCTCGCCCTCGCCGCGATCGGTCCACAGTGTCTTGCCGAGGCGCCCGGCATTCTGCGCGATGAGGCCGGAGGCGGCGCCCAGGATGTGCGGGGTCGAGCGGTAGTTCTGCTCCAGCCGGATCACCTTGGCGCCGGGGAAATCGTGCTCGAATTTGAGGATGTTCTCGACCTCGGCGCCGCGCCAGCCATAGATCGACTGATCGTCGTCGCCCACCACGCAGATGTTGCGATGCGCCTGGGCCAGCAGCCGCAGCCAGAGGTACTGGGCCACGTTGGTGTCCTGGTATTCGTCGACCAGGATGTAGCGGAACTGCTTCTGGTAGCGGCCGAGGATCTCGGCGTCCTTGTTGAACAGCGCGATGTTGTGCAGCAGCAGATCGCCGAAATCGCAGGCGTTGAGCGTCGCCAGGCGCTGCTGGTATTCGCGGTAGATCCCGAGGATGCGCCCGCCGCCGATCTCCGCCTGCTCCGCGGCGCTCACCTTCTCCGGCGTCAGGCCGCGGTCCTTCCAGCGCTCGATGATGCCGTGGATGACGCGGGACGGCCATTTCTGGCTGTCGATCCCTTCCGCGGTGATGATCTGCTTCACCAGGCGCAGCTGGTCGTCCATGTCGATGATGGTGAAATTCGGCTTCAGCCCCGCCGCCTCGGCATGCTGGCGCAGGATGCGCGCCGCCAGCGCGTGGAAGGTGCCGAGCCACCAGCCCTCGACCGGACGGCCGATCAGCCGCCCGACGCGCTCCTTCATCTCGCCCGCGGCTTTGTTGGTGAAGGTCACAGCCATGATTTCGAACGGCCGCGCCTTTCCTGTCATCAAGAGGTGCGCCAGCCGCGTGGTCAGCACGCGGGTCTTGCCGGTGCCGGCCCCGGCCAGCACCAGGACCGGGCCGTCCTGCGCCAGCACGGCCTCGCGCTGGCGGTCGTTGAGGCCGTCGAGATAGGGATATTTCAGCGAGATTTCAGCAATCGATTCGGTCATGGCGCCGGTTATACACGGGGCCGTCCCGGCTTGACAGGGCAAGTGCTGCGGCGCGAGAACCCGCTGGGAGAATGGCGCGGAACATCAAGGAGGTGCCCATGCCGAGCGCGGCCGAGACCATCGTCCTGCCGGGCGCCGTGCCGGGCACGTCGCGCCAGCTGCGTGTCTTCAGTTTCGGCGAGCCGGGTGCTCGCCCCAAGGCCTATATCCAGGCCGGCCTGCATGCCGACGAGCCGCCGGGGATGATGATCCTGCGCGAGTTGTGCAAGCTGCTCGCCGCCGCCGAGGAATCAGGCCAGATCGTCGGCGAGATCATCCTGGTGCCGATGGCCAATCCGCTGGGCGTGGACCAGGCGCTGAACGGCGCGGTGATGGGCCGCTTCGAGCTGCGCACCGGGATCAACTTCAACCGCGCCTGGCCGGATTTCTCAAGCGGCCTCGCCGATGCCCTGCGCAAGCGCCTCGGCGACAACGCGGAGGAGAATGTCGAGCTGGTGCGGCGCGAGCTGAAGCGCCGGGTCGCCGCCTTGCGCGCCGACAGCCCGGCCATGGCGCAGCGTATCGCCCTGGCCCGCCGCGCCTTCGACGCCGATCTGGTGGTCGATTTGCACAGCGACGACGAATCGCTGAGCTACCTGATGGCCTCGCCCGAGCAATGGGAAGAGGCCAAGCGCTTCGCCGCCGACGTCGGTGTGCATTCGCTGCAGCCCGGCGGCGGCAGCGGGGCGATCTGCTTCGACGAATGCTTCATGCTGCCCTGGATCGCGCTCAACAAGGAATTCGGCGACCGCGTCCCGGTCGCCTGCAACGCCTTCACTTTCGAGATGGGTGGCGTCCTCGACGTCGAGCCGAAGCAATCGGCGCGCTATGCCCAGGGCTTCCTGCGCTATCTGCGCCGCATCGGCTGCATCGCCGGCGCCGCGCCGCGCAGCCGCAACGGGGTGGAGGAGTTCGAGGAATTCGAGATGCTGGACAGCCCGGCCGGCGGTATCGTGCTCTATCCGCAGGCGCTCGGCGACTGGGTCTCGCCCGGCGACGTGATCGCCGAGATCGTCGACCCCAGCGCGCCCGACCTCGAGGCGCCACCGGTGCAGATCAAGGCCAGCATGAAGGGCTGCGTCGTCTCGCGCCGCCTGTCGCGCCAGGTCGCCTTCGGCGATTTCGTCGTCATGCTCGGCGGCCACGAAAAGCCGAAGAGCGGCAAGCAGAAGCTGTTGATGGATTAATGAGGTCAAACCGGTGAGCGAGAGACTGATCATCACCTGCATTCCATCCCTGGTCTCCACTCTCCTTCGCCTTGAGGAGGAGAAGGGCGCGCCGCTCACGGAGCAGGAAGTCCTGAGCATTCGGGACGGCGCACCGGCGGTCGCCCTTCCCGTCGAATCGGCGGTGGCTGTCGAACGCGAACGGGGCTATCGCGATATCGACCTGGACGATTGCTGGGAGGAATGGCAGCGCTACCGTCTCAACCTTGACATGCTGTCGCTGCCCAAACCGTAGTCCCGCGCTCCTCCCTTGCCGGCTTCCGGGCGCGCCGGCCCCGCCGGTTCTTCAGCCTCTGCCGCCATCCGGCCTTGAAGCGCGCAGTGCCGATGGCGCTCGTCTCCGGCATCAACGCGGTCATGACGACATCCCCTGCCGCACGGCCTTGGGCTGTTCGGGGAGGGCGGCGATGCCCGCGACGATCCAGCGAAGCAGCCCTGTGACGGCGGCGGCAATTGCCCCGTTGCGCTCGCGATGCGCGCGCTCGACGATCTTGTCGAACGCGCGCGGCGCAAGGTCGGAGAATGGCAAGGTCCGCTCTTCGGGCGCGGGTTTCACTCGGCGTGCGTCCGGCTCTGCTGCGTGCGGATCTCGCCGCTTTCGTCGGCATAGCGCCGGCCGAGGAACGGGATCAGCATCGACACCTGCGCCCGGTAGCGCCGGTACTGGTCGCCGAACACCGCGACCAGATCGCGTTCCTCCAGGAAGATGCCGATCAGGATGTAGCCGGTGGTCGCCAAGGTGAACAGCAGGTGTCCGACGCTCATGGTCGGCGCCGCCCAGAAGGCGATCACGAAGCCCAGATAGAGCGGATGGCGCACATAGCGGTAGAGGCTCGGCGTGCGGAACACCGGATCGGGAATCCGCCGCCCCAGCAAGCGGGCGCAGACCTGCCGCAGGCCGAACAGTTCGAAGTGATTGATCAGGAAAGTGCTGAACAGCAGCACCGCCCAGCCGAGCCAGAACAGCGCCTGGATGGCGCCGACCGCAATCGGATTCTCCACCTGCCAGACGATCTCGGGCAGCGGCCGCCACTGCCAGAGCAGCAGGGCCAGCGCCGCCGTGGCGAACAGCACATAGGTGCTGCGCTCGACCGATTGCGGGACGATGCGCGTCCACACCGCCTTGAAGCCGGGCCGCGCCATGACGCTGTGCTGTACGGCGAAAATGCCGAGGAGCACGACGTTAACGATTAGCGCCTCGGTCAGGCTGCCGGCCGCCGGCCCGGAGTCGATCGTCTTCGGCACATGGATGTTGCCAACAAAGGCAATCGCATAAAGGAAAGTCGCCAGGAACGCGGCATACGCCACAATGCCATATAGAAGCGCGAAAAAACCGCCCATAACTATACCTCGGATAGGGTTTGAAGGTGACAAACCCTAAACCCGACACGTCATGCGATCGGCAGCGGGCCGTCAAAACCTGGTCAAAAGGACGGCAAAACGCTTGACTGGACGCTGAAGTTGCGTCATTGAGGCGCAGCTTTGTGTGGAAGATCACAGGCAAATATTAAATCCTTCCACAATTTGTATCCTCGCTGTTCCGGAGCACCGTCCGGAAGGCTGCGCCCATATGTGGATTGGTCCCATGCCGGAACTTCATCTGCGCCTTTTCGGCGGCTTTGTGCTTACCCGCGACGGAGACAGGCTCACTTTGCCCGCACGCAAGTGCGAGGCGCTGCTGGCGGTGCTGGCCTGCCGCCCCGGCGAGGCGCAATCGCGCGACCGTTTGACCGGCCTGCTGTGGAGCGACCGCGCCGATCCGCAGGCGCGGCACAGCTTGAGCCAGGCCTTGAGTTCCATCCGCCGTGCGACCGGCGGGGTGCCGGTCTTCACGCTGGACCGTGAGGATGTGACTCTCGCCCAGGGAGCGCTGACACCCGATGTCGCCGAGTTTCTGCACCTGTCGGAGAGCGAGGATCTGGAGGATCTGCGCGCCGCCGCAGCCCTCTACCGCGGGCCGCTGCTCGACGGGTTCCGCCTGTCGGAATGCGCGTTCGAGGAGTGGCTGACCCGCGAGCGGGCGCGGCTGCAGCGTATCGCGATCGCCCTGCAGCTGCGCCTGGCGGAGCGCGAAGCATTGGCAGGCGATCCCGCCGCCGCGCTCGCCACGCTCGGCCGCGCCCTCAGCCTCGACCCCCTCTCCGAGGAGGCGCATCGGCGGATGATGCGGCTGCACCTCGACCAGGGCAATTTCAACGCCGTGGCCCGGCAATACCGGGAATGCTGCGCCCTGCTGAAGGCCGAGCTTGCCTCCTTGCCAGAGCCGGCGACCACCGCGCTGCACGCCGAGGCGCGCGCGCGGCTGAAGCAGCTGGGGCAACCGGCCCTGGTCGCCGCCCGGCTCTCGCCGGAGCCCGCAGCCGAATCGAGGCCGCCCGCGCCCATGCCGGATGACACCCAGGACATCCGCTTCTGCGTGGCGCCGGACCGCGTGCGCATCGCCTATGCCTCGGCCGGCGAAGGGCCGCCGCTGGTCAAGACGGCGAACTGGCTCAACCATCTCGAATTCGATTGGCGCAGCCCGGTCTGGCGCCATCTCCTGAACGCGTTGACCCAGGATTTCCGCGTCATCCGCTATGACGCGCGGGGCAACGGCCTGTCGGACTGGAACGCCGCGGACCTCTCCTTCGAGGCGATGGTGCGCGATCTCGAGACCGTGGTCGACGCCGCCGGCCTCGACCGCTTCCCTCTGCTCGGCCTTTCCCAGGGCTGCGCCGTCGCCATCGCCTATGCGGTGCGCCATCCGGAGCGCGTCACTCGCCTGATCCTGCACGGGGGCTATGCCAAGGGCTGGCGGCAGCGCGGCGATCCGGCGGAGATCGCGCGCCGCGAAGCGCTGAACACGCTGGTGCTGCAAGGTTGGGGGCAGGACAATCCGGCCTTCCGCCAGGTTTTCACGTCTTTCTACATTCCGGAGGGAAATCCGGAGCAGTTCCGCTGGTGGAACGACCTGCAGCGCATCTCGACCTCGCCGCAGAACGCGGCGCGGCTGATGAACGAGCTGGGCGAGATCGACGTGACGGCGCTGCTGCCGCGGGTTCAGGTTCCCACCCTGGTCCTGCACAGCCGGCGCGACGCAGCGGTGCCGTTCGCCGCGGGGCGCGAGCTGGCCGCCTCGATTCCCGGCGCGCGCCTGGTGTCGCTCGACAGCCAGAACCATGTCATCCTTGAGCAGGAAGCCGCCTGGCCGCGCTTCCTGGGCGAGTTGCGCGGTTTCCTGCGGCGCGACCTGCCGCGCCATTCGATCAATCCCTTCGAGCTGGCGACGCGGAGACCGAGCGCCGTGGCTTGACTTGCGCCGGGACGGTGGGGCGTAATCCGCCCCTCCTTCCTTGCACGAGTTTTCCATGACCAAGACCATCCAGCGCATCGCGCTCAATGCCATGAGCCCGGGCACCGAACGTTTCGTGAAAGCGCATCGCTACGGCAAGCCCGGCGCACGCCCCAAGGCCTATCTGCAGGCCTCGCTGCATGCCGACGAGATTCCCGGCATGCTCGCGGCGCATCACCTGATTGGTCTCCTCGATGCCGCCGAAGCCAAAGGCGAGATCAAGGGCGAGATCGTCGTGGTGCCGGTCGCCAATCCGGTCGGCGCCGGCCAGGTGGTCAACACCACCTTCGTCGGCCGCTACGACTTCCGCAGCGGCATCAATTTCAACCGGCGCTGGCCCGACCTCTCAATCGGCCTCGCCGACAGGGTAAAGGGCAAGCTGGGCAAGGATGTCGCCGCCAACATCGCCATCGTGCGCCAGGCGCTGGGCCAGGCGATCGACGAGATGCAGGCGGTCAACGAGACGGCGATGCTGAAGCGCGAGCTGATGCGCCTCGCCTATGATTCCGACATCGTGCTCGACTTGCACTGCGACGATATCGCGCTGATGCATGTCTACACCACCAATGTCTTCTGGCCGCGCGCCGAGGACCTGGCCGCCGATCTCGACGCCAAGGTGGTGATGCTGTGCAACGATTCCGGAGCGCAGAGCTTCGACGAGAGCTTCTTCATCCCCTGGTTCAGGCTGCAGCAGGAGCTCGGGCCCGATGTTCCGGTGCCGGCGCCGATCCTCACCTCGACGGTGGAGTTCCGCGGCCAGGCCGACGTCTATGACGAGATCGCCTCGGTCGACGCCGCCAATCTGTTCCGCTTCCTGCAGCGCCGCGGCCTCATCGCCGGCGATCCGGGGCCGGTGCCGAAGCTCAAGGGCAAGGTCACCGATCTCGACGCCTGCGAAAATCTGCGCGCGCCCAGGGCCGGCATCGTCGCCTACAAGAAGCGCGAGGGCGACGTGGTGAAGGCCGGCGACGTGATTGCCGAGATCGTCGACCCGATGGCGGACGATCCGAAGCAGGCGCGCACGCCGGTGCGCTGCCAGACCGGCGGGCCGATCCTCTCCATTCGCGCCATGAAGTCGGTCGGCGCCGGCGATTCCATCGCCATGATCATCGGCGACGAGAAGCTGCCGCATCCGGACGGCCTGCTGCTGAGCGACTGAGGAAGGCGCCGCCGTGATCACCGTCTACGGCGCGGTTGGATCCGGCTCGGTTCCGGTCGAAGCGACCTTGACCCTGCTCGGCATCCCCTATCGCGTCGTGGAGGCGGTGACCTGGGTGGAGGCGGCGGCGCAGGAGCGCGTCGCCGCCGTCAATCCGCAGCGCCAGGTGCCGGCCCTCGTCCTGCCCTCGGGCGAAATCATGACCGAGAGCGCCGCCATCCTCATCTATCTCGCCGACCTGCGCCCGGAGGCGCGGCTGGCGCCGCAGCCCGCCGATCCGCGGCGGGCGCAGTTCCTGCGCTGGATGCTTTATGTCTCCTCGGCGATCTACTCCTGGTTCTGGGTCAAGGGCGACCCGGCGCGGCTGGCGCTGCGCGCGGGCGACGGGCCGGCGCTGGTCGACCGCGTGCACGACCGCATCGCCGATTGCTGGCGCATGATGGACGCGCAGATCACGCCCGGCCGCTATATCCTCGGCGACGAGTTGACGGTGCTCGATCTCTACGTGACCGTGATCTCGCGCTTCGGCCCCTGGCGCAACCGGTTCTACCGGACCGCGCCGAAGCTCAGCGGGATCGTCCGCCGCGTCGATGCCGACCCGCGCCTCGTGGATTTCTGGGCGAAGCGCTTCCCGTTCGAGGATGACTGGGAGGGATGACGCACTGCGATTGCCTCCCACCAGGTCGTCGCCCCGGCCTTGAGCCGGGGCCCATTTCAGGAACGCAGGAGCGGCGCTGAGCAAAGCACGCTCATGGAGCGCGGTACCATCACAACGGCTCGTGCGATGGACGAGTGGGCCCCGGCTCAAGGCCGGGGTGACGAGCGAGTGTGGAATGGACGTAGTGCGCCCTACACCGGCTTCTTGTTGCTGAGCGAGATCCCCCGCCCCAGTTGCGGCGGCAAGGGCAGCGTGTCATGCGCGGACTTGATGCGGGCGAGCTCCTCGAACAAATGATCCGGCATCTCCTGCACCTTGCGAGCATGGATGTTCATGAACAGCAGCAGCCACTCGCAGGTGGCGGCGATGCTGCCATCCGCCTTGTGCATGGTCATGAACCAACGGATGCGCTTGCGGTCGAATTCCACCAGGCGCGTCTCGATCGAGAAGGGATCGTCGAGGAGCAGCTCGCCCAGATAGCTGAGATTGGATTGCGCGGCGAAGGTGCTGTAGCCGCGGGCATGCACCTCGGCGAAATCCATGCCCCAGACGCGATAAACGCCGTAAAAGGCGTCGTCGAAACATTTCAGGTAGAAAGCCACATTCATGTGGCCGTTCTCGTCAACCCAGGCGGGCACGACCCTGAGGTCGTCCTGGAGGAAGGGCGTGGGGATCTTCGTCATGCGGGCAGGGACCGGTCAGGAAAGTGGCGCGCGGCCGCACCATGCCGACCGCCTGCCGGATCGGTCAAGCACTGTCGATCGCAAGTTTTCCCCCTGCAGATCGCCGGCCCCGCCGTCACTTTGGCCTGCCCCCTGGGGCAATATCCTTCACAGTGGCGCGATTACGGCAATTTTGTGACCTAGGCGTTGACTCGCTTCCTTCATCAGTCCTAGGTTTCGGCCAAGGCAGCCGCTTCAAATTCCAAACAACATCAAGGCTGTCCGACCTTCTAGCGGGAGACTGAAACAATGAAACGTCAACTTTTAGGGGCCGTGGCTGCGGCCGCGCTGGCCTTTGGCTTTGCGAACGCCGCCCTCGCCAAGACCTTGGTTTATTGCTCCGAGGGCAGCCCGGAGAACTTCAATCCGCAGATCAACACCACCGGCACCAGCTTCGACACCGCCTATCCGGTGTTCAACAAGCTGGTCGAGTTCATCCCCGGCACCACCGAGCTGCAGCCGGGCCTGGCCGAATCCTGGTCCGTGTCGGATGACGGCCTCGTCTACACCTTCAATCTGCGCAAGGGCGTGAAATTCCATGCGCGCGGCGACTTCTCGCCGAGCCGCGACTTCAACGCCGACGACGTGATCGCCACCTTCAACCGCATGTGGAAGAAGGACGACGCGTATCACGCCGTCTCCGGCGGCGCCTACGACTACTTCAACGACATGGGCATGCCGGACCTGCTGGCCTCGGTCGAGAAGGCCGGCGACTACACGGTGAAGATCACGCTGACCAAGCCGGAAGCGCCGTTCATCGCCAATCTCGGCATGGACTTCGCCATCATCCATTCCAAGGAATACATGGATGCGATGATGAAGGCGGGCACCCCGGAGAAGGTCGACCAGGAGCCGATCGGCACCGGTCCGTTCATCTTCGCCAGCTACAAGAAGGACGATCGCATCATCTATAACGCGAACGTCAACTACTTCCGCGGCAAGCAGCCGATCGACCGCCTGGTGTTCTCGATCACGCCGGACCAGGCGACCCGCGAAGCCCGCCTCGAGGCCGGCGAATGCGACGTCATCCCCTATCCGAATCCGGCCAACATCGAGAAGCTGAAGGCCAATCCGGATCTCCAGGTCCTGGAGCAGGAAGGCCTCAACGTCGGCTATCTGGCGATGAACGTGCAGAAGCCGCCTTTCGACAATGTGAAGGTGCGCCAGGCCATCAACATGGCGATCGACAAGGCCTCGATCGTGGCGGCGGTCTATCAGGGTGCCGGCGCTCCGGCGAAGAACCCGATCCCGCCGACGATCTGGTCCTACGACGATTCGATCGAGGCCTATCCGTATGATCCGGAGAAGGCCAAGGCGATGCTGGCCGAAGCGGGCGTCACCGACCTCAAGACCGACCTGTGGTACATGCCGGTGCAGCGCCCGTATAACCCGGACGCCAAGAAGATGGCCGAGCTGATGCAGGCCGATCTGGCGAAGGTGGGCATCACCGCCGAGCTCAAGACCTTCGAGTGGGGCGAGTACCGCAAGCGCCTGCAGGCCGGCGAGCACATGATGGGCATGCTGGGCTGGACCGGCGACAACGGCGACCCGGACAACTTCATGGGCGTGCTGCTGTCCTGCGGCTCGGCGCGTGAGGGCGGCCAGAACGTCGCCAAGTGGTGCAACGAGGACTTCACCAAGTTGATCGACGAGGCCAAGGCCACGTCCGATGTGGCGAAGCGCACCGAGCTCTACAAGCAGGCGCAGGCGATCTTCCACGCCGACGCCCCGTGGGTGCCGATCGCCCACTCGGTCGTGCACATGCCGATGAGCAAGAAGGTGAAGGGCTACAAGGTGCACCCGCTGGGCACCCACATCTTCGAAGGCGTCGACATCGAAGAGTAGTCCGCTGGAGGTCCTGGGGGCGGGGAAAGGCTGCTTTCCCCGCCCCTGCCTTTTGGCGCATAGTTCAAAATCATGCTCCGATTTGTCCTGACGCGGCTGGGCCTGGTGGTGCCGACCTTCCTCGGCATCATCCTGCTGACCTTCACGCTGATCCGCCTGGTGCCCGGCGATCCGGTCGAGGTGCGGGTGGGCGAGCGCGGCATCTCGCCCGAGCGCCACGCCGAGCTGCTGCATGAGATGGGCCTCGACCGGCCGCTCTACGTGCAGTTCTTCGACTACGTCGGCGGCGTGCTGCAGGGCGATCTCGGCATCTCCGTCGTCACCCAGCGCCCGGTGATGGACGAGTTCCTGACCCTGTTCCCGGCGACGGTCGAGCTTGCCATCTTCGCCATCATTTTCGCCGTCGCGATCGGCCTGCCGGTCGGCGTGATCGCCGCGGTCAAGCGCGGCTCGGTCTTCGACCATACCGTGATGGGCGCCAGCCTGACCGGCTATTCCATGCCGATCTTCTGGTGGGGCCTGCTGCTGATCCTGTTCTTCTCGGTCAATCTCGGCTGGACGCCGGTGGCCAAACGGCTTTCCGACGATTTCTTCGTCGACGAGGTGACCGGCTTCATGCTGATCGACACGCTGCTGTCGGAAGAGCAGGGCTCCTTCCTCAATGCCCTGCACCATCTCATCCTGCCCACCATCGTGCTGGGCACCGTGCCGCTTGCCGTGATCGCGCGCATGACGCGCTCGGCGATGCTGGAGGTGCTGGGAGAGGATTACATCCGCACCGCGCGGGCGAAGGGGCTCGGCATATACCGCATCGTCGCCGTGCATGCGCTGCGCAACGCGCTCATTCCCGTCGTCACGGTGATCGGCCTGCAGGTCGGCACGTTGATGGGCGGCGCGATCCTGACGGAGACCGTGTTCTCCTGGCCGGGGATCGGCAAGTGGCTGCTGGAATCGATCGGCCGGCGCGACTATCCCGCGCTGCAAGGCGGCGTGCTGGTGATCGCGGCCCTGGTGATGGCGACCAATCTGGCGGTCGACCTGCTCTACGGCCTGCTCAACCCCCGCATCCGGCACAAGCGGTAGAGATGCCATGACCGACACAGCCCTGCAGAGCACCGCGCCGGTCAGCCAGCCGATCTCCCCGGCGCTGGAGGTCTGGCTGTCGCTGAAGTCCAACAAGGGCGCCATGCTCGGCCTGATCGTCATCGTGCTGGTGGTCCTGGCGGCGCTCGCGGCCGATCTGGTCGCGCCCTTCCACTACACCGAGGTCTTCAAGGAATGCGTCGCCAAGCCCTGTCCGCCCTTCTGGGCGGAGGGCAGCGATTCGCGCTTCCTCCTCGGCACCGACGCGGTCGGGCGCGACCTGCTCTCGCGCCTCATCTACGGCTCGCGCTATTCGCTGTTCATCGGCGCCATCGTGGTGACAATTTCGCTCGCCGCCGGCATCCTGCTCGGCCTGCTATCCGGCTTTTTCCGCGGCACGGTGGACATTCTCATCATGCGCGCTATGGACATCGTGCTGTCGATCCCCAGCCTGCTGCTGGCGCTTGCCATCGTCGCCATCCTGGGCTCCGGCCTGCTCAACGCCATGATCGCGGTCGCCATCACTTACGTGCCGCATTACGCCCGTCTCGCCCGCGCCGCGGTGCTGACCGAGCTGCCCAAGGACTATGTCACCGCCTCCCGCGTCGCCGGCGCCGGCACGCTGCGCCTGATGATCAAGACCGTGCTGCCGAATTGCTGGGCGCCGCTGATCGTGCAGGCGACCTTGAGCTTCTCCACCGCGATCCTCGACGCCGCGGCGCTCGGCTTCCTCGGTTACGGCGCGCAGGCGCCGACGCCGGAATGGGGCACCATGCTGGCCGACGCCCGCACCCTGATCCGCGCCGCCCCCTGGGTGGTGACCTTCCCGGGTCTCGCCATCCTGATCACCGTGCTCGCCTTCAACCTGCTGGGCGACGGGCTGCGCGACGCGCTCGACCCCAAGCTGAAGCGCTGATCATGGCCCTGCTGGAAATCCGCAACCTCTCGGTCGAATTCCAAACCCATCGCGGCCCCTTCCGCGCGGTGGATGGGCTCGACGTCACGCTGGATGCCGGCGAATTGCTGGGCGTCGTCGGCGAATCCGGCTCCGGCAAGAGCGTCACCATGCTCGCCGTCATGGGTCTGATCGCCTGGCCGGGCAAGGTGACGGCCGACGTGCTGCGCTTCGACGGCATCGACCTGCTGTCGCTCTCCGATTCCGCGCGCCGCAAGATCACCGGCAAGGACATCGCCATGATCTTCCAGGAGCCGATGACCAGCCTCAATCCCTCGTACACCGTCGGCTACCAGATCATGGAGACGCTGGCGGTGCATGAGGGCGGCGGCAAGGCGGAGCGCCGGCGCCGCACCATCGAGCTGCTGGAACAGGTCGGCATCCCGGCGGCTGCCTCGCGGCTCGATTCCTTCCCGCATCAGCTCTCCGGCGGCATGTGCCAGCGGGTGATGATCGCCATGGCCATCGCCTGCAATCCCAAGCTGCTGATCGCCGACGAGCCGACCACGGCGCTCGACGTCACCATCCAGGCGCAAATCCTCGATCTGCTGGTTTCGCTGCAGCGCGAGCGCAACATGGCGCTGGTCCTCATCACCCATGACATGGGCGTGGTGGCCGAGACCGCGCAGCGCGTCATGGTGATGTATGCCAGCCAGCAGGTGGAGGAGCAGCAGGCCGGGCGCCTGTTCGCCCAGCCGCGCCATCCCTACACCGCCGCCCTGCTCGAGGCGCTGCCCGAGCATGCGCATGGCAAGCGGCTCAACACCATCCCCGGCGTGGTGCCCGGCATCGCCGACCGGCCGAAAGGCTGCGTGTTCAATCCGCGTTGCAGCTTCGTCCAGGAGCGCTGCCGCGTCGAGCAGCCGAAGCTGGAGGAGAAGCTTGGCGCCCGCGTCCGTTGCCACTTCCCGATTGGCGGGGGCCAATCATGAGCGCCGCCACCGCTGCCGCGACGAATGAGCCGGAGGGTGCGCCGCTGCTGCAGGCGACCGACCTGCAGCGCCACTACCGCATCGGCCGCGGCCTGTTCCGCGAAGCGGCGACGCTGCAGGCCGTCGCCGGCGCCAGCTTCTCGCTCGCCGCCGGTCAGACGCTGGCGGTGGTGGGGGAATCCGGCTGCGGCAAGTCGACCCTCGCCCGCATGGTGACGATGATCGAGAAGCCGACGGCCGGCCACCTAATCATCGACGGCACCGACGTGGTCGCCGCCGACGCCACGGCGATCCGCGCCATGCGCGCCAAGGTGCAGATGGTATTCCAGGATCCCTACGGCTCGCTCAACCCGCGCAAGCAGGTGGGCCAGATCCTGGAAGAGCCGCTGGAGATCAACACCACCCTCAACGCGACCCAGCGCGCCGAAGCCGCGCGCGCGATGATGGCCCGTGTCGGCCTCAGGCCCGAGCACTACAACCGCTATCCGCACATGTTCTCCGGCGGCCAGCGCCAACGCATCGCCATCGCCCGCGCGCTCATGCTGCGGCCGAAGATCGTGGTGGCGGATGAGCCGGTCTCGGCGCTCGACGTCTCGATCCGCGCCCAGGTGCTGAACCTGCTGATGGATTTGCAGGCGGAGTTCAACCTCGCCTACGTCTTCATCTCGCACGATTTGAGCGTGGTGCAGCACATCGCCGACGAGCTCATGGTGATGTATCTCGGCCGGCCGGTGGAGCATGGGCCGAAGCAGGCGATCTTCGACTCGCCCAAACACCCCTATACCCAGGCCCTGCTGGCGGCGACCCCCTCGGTCGACCCCAAGGCCCGGTCGAAGCGCTTGATGGTGAAGGGCGAGCTGCCCTCGCCCATCGACCCGCCCTCCGGCTGCGCCTTCCACAAGCGCTGTCCCTTCGCCACCGAGCTTTGCGCCCAGGAGCGACCCCTGCTTCGCCCGGTGGCCGGCCGCGCGGTCGCCTGCCACTACGCGGAAACCATCGCCTAGGGACTCGGGGGCGCCTCGGCCGCGTCCGCTCGGCCGGGCTCACGGCGGGCCCGACAGCGACTCCGCAGGCTGTGAGGCGGATAGGATGCAAGGCCGAACGCCCCCCAGGCAGCGGGGATTCTGAGGCATTTTTGCCACAGAGTCCCGGGTCCCCCCGAGCGCACCTGCCAGCGGCCTATGGTCTAGCCCCCCTTCCTGTGCTAACTCATCGCCAGGGCGTCATAATCCTCGATTGATGCCGATCCGGGGCGCGGCTGGTTACGAACGGTTAACTCGCGCCATGTGACGATCGGGCCACTCGTTGAATGCGGGCGCCTCAACGCGTGGGGTTCTGACGGCAAGGAACGTCGGATCGTGGGGGCGGTGGAACAGCTCGCTAAGAGCATGGCCTGAGAACAGGGCCGGCTGCCGACAGAAGGTTGATCGAATGACAAAGCAAGTTTATCCGACGGTTCGCACCACGCTGACGGCAGCGATGGCAGGCATTTGTCTGTTGGCCGCTGGCTGCGCGACCAAGCCGGATCCGGCCGACGAGGCCGCGGTGCAGGCTTATAACGAGGCCAACGACCCGTATGAGCCGATGAACCGCTATTTCTTCGAGGTCAACCAGTTCCTCGACGAACTCCTGCTGAAGCCCTTCGCCGGCTGGTACCACCTGGCGATGCCCGATCCGGCCGAGGACGGCGTGCGCAACTTCCTGCGCAACCTGAAATCCCCGGTCTATCTGGCCAACGATCTGTTCCAGGGCGAATGGGGCCGCGCCGGCACGACCGCCGCGCGCTTCGTCATCAACTCCACCGTCGGCATCGGCGGCCTGATCGACGTCGCCGACATGATGGACCTGAAGTACCACGAAGAGGATTTCGGCCAGACCCTGGCGGTCTGGGGCGCCGGCGAGGGCCCCTATCTGCACCTGCCGATCATCGGTCCGAGCAACCCGCGCGACACTGGCGGCCGCCTGGTCGATTATGCGCTCGATCCGCTGACCTGGGTCGGCTACGCCTATGACGTCTCCTACATCAACACCGCCCGTTTCGGCCTCGACGCGATCGACACCCGCGCCCGGAACCTCGAGGCGATCGACGAGTTGAAGAAGGGTTCGGTGGATTTCTATGCCACCGTGCGCAGCTTGTACCGGCAGAAGCGTAACGACCTGATCAACAACGGCGAGACCGAGCAGCAGGCGTCCCAGATCATCACCGAGGACATGATCCCCGAGGATGGCTTGGAGCCCGTCTCATTCATCCCGGTCGAGACCGAGGATCAGGTTACCACCGCGGAGTAGGCATGTTCGCTTGGACGTGTAATCGCCGGCTGCTGCTCGCGGCCGGAATCATCGCGCTGGGAATCGGCGCCACGCCGGTGGTCCAGGCTTCGGCCGACGACCCGAGTTCCTTCGTCCAGGAGGTCAGCAACAAGGCGATCACCGATCTGGCGGTCGCGCAGGGCGCCAGCGACCGCGATCGCGCGGTGAAGCTGAAGCCGCTGCTGGAGCAGTATTTCGACATGCCCGGCATCGCCAAATACATGCTGGGCAGCTACTGGCGCAAGGCGACGCCGGAGGAGCAGACGGCCTTCACCGCCGCGCTCACCGATTTCCTCGCCCTTTCCTACGGCAAGCGCTTCGCCACCTATACCGGGCACGAGATGGCGATCGGCCGGGTGCGCGACGAAGGCGACGGTCGCTCCACCGTGTTCTCGGTGGTGAAGCTGGCGAGCGGCGAGGAGGCCCGGGTCGACTGGATCATCCTCAGCAACGCGGC
>Ga0268299_1000602_pt1 | contig 101536 bp, 109 predicted proteins | sample NOBtaG_FD_193484 | JGI IMG/M metagenome (GOLD analysis project Ga0268299, IMG submission 193484) | Activated sludge microbial communities from bioreactor in Nijmegen, Gelderland, Netherland - NOB reactor | ecosystem: Engineered > Bioreactor > Aerobic > Activated sludge | place: Netherlands...
CGAAGGAGAGGATATCGACGCCGGCGCGCCAGGTGATGTCGGCCGGCCGGCAGCCGAGCGCCGCCACGGCGTTGGCGAAGCGGGCGCCGTCCATGTGCACGGCGAGCTTGTGGCGCTTGGCGAGCTTGGCAAGGCGCGCGATCTCGCCCGGCGTGTAGATGTGCCCGAACTCGCTGACCTGCGTGATGCTGACCGCCGCGGGCTGCACGGTGTGGGTGTTGCCCGGCCGGTGCTGCGCGAGCGCCTTGGCCAGCTCGAGCGCCAGCAGCTTGCCGTCCACGCCCGGCAGGGGGAGGGGGCGCGCGCCGCCGGTGTACATCTCGGTCGCGGTCAGCTCGTCGCCGTAGATGTGCGAGCTCTCGAGGCAGAACACGCCGCCATAGGTCGGCAGCGCGAGGGAGAGGCCGAGCACGTTGGCGGCGGTGCCGGTCGCGACCGGAAACGCCGCCACCTCGCGCTCGAACAGGCGCGAGAATTTCGCCGTCAGGCTCTTGGTGATCGGATCGCCGCCATAGGGCATGACGCTGGCCGCGGCATTGGCGCGGCTGAACGCGGCGGCGATCTCGGGTGCCGCGGCAGCGGTGTTGTCGGAAGCGAAGTTCACGGCTTGGTTTCCCCCGCACCGATGGCGATCTTGAGGAGGCGGCCTTCGCCCGCGAGCGGGACGACGTAGATCCACTCGCCCTGGCCGGGAATGGCGAGATGGAGGGAGAGCGTGCGATCGGACACCGCCATCGCGCGCACCTGGGTTTCGGCGGGCAGGCCGAGGCGTATGATCGCGGCCTTGGCGGTGTCGATGGGCGCGGGGGTGCCGAGGGGCGAGGCGCCGCGCGTCACGAGCCCATAGACGAGCACCACCACGCCCACGAAGATGAGCACGCCCATCGCGATCACGCTGGTCTTGATCAGCGCCAGTCCGGTAGACCTCGCGGGCGGGTTCATGGGCGACTCGGCGCGGAAGCGGCGGCGGAATGGGATCGGAAGCGGGGCGGCACGTGAGCGAGGGTCGGCGCCATGTCGTGAAGGCCGGCGCCGGCGATGGCGGGCGGCGCCTCGATCACGTCCTGGCCGCCGCCTTGCCCGATTACTCGCGGTCGCGATTGCAGGCCTTGATTCGCGAGGGCCGGGTTGCAAGTGCCGGGGCTGTCATATCCGAGCCCTCCCGGAGGGTCAAACCGGGCGAACGTTTCGATGTGAGCGTTCCGCCCGCAGCGCCGGCGATTCCGGCCGCGCAGGCGATGCCGCTCGAGATCCTCCACGAAGACTCGGCGCTGATCGTGTTCGTCAAGCCCGCGGGCCTCACCGTGCACCCGGCGCCCGGCAATCCCGACCGCACGCTCGTCAACGCGCTGCTCGCGCATTGCGGCGCCTCGCTCTCGGGTATCGGCGGCGTGGCGCGGCCGGGCATCGTCCACCGCCTCGACAAGGACACGAGCGGCGTGATGGTGGCCGCCAAGACCGACGCCGCCCATGCCGGGCTCGCGCTGCAATTCGCCAAGCACACGATCGAGCGCGTCTATCTGGCGTTGGTACGCGGCGTGCCGTCGCCGGCGAGCGGCCGCATCGCCGGCGCCATCGGCCGCAATCCCCGCGACCGGAAGAAGATGGCCGTGGTCGCGCGCGGCGGCAAAGCGGCGGCGACGCACTACCGTGTACTGCGCCGCTTCGGCACCGCCGCCAGCTTGGTCGAATGCCGGCTCGAAACCGGACGCACGCACCAGATCCGCGTCCACCTGGCCCATCTCGGCCACCCGGTGATCGGCGACCCTGCCTATGGAAAAGCACGAGCGCGACAACGCGGCACGGCGGAAATCCCGCCCCTCATGCGTAAAGTCATGGACGATTTCGGGCGCCAGGCGCTGCATGCCGCCGTGCTCGGCTTCGTTCACCCGGCGAGCCACGCGAAGGCCCGCTACGAGGCCCCGATACCCTCCGATTTCGCCAATTTAATCAAAGTCTTGGAGGAAATCGAAAAAGCGCCGTAATTGGTTGGTCTGTCCAGGGTTCGATTGAAAACAGGGGGCCTCGCCTCCATATATAAACATGTCAGCGCCGCCCGGGGCCTTATAGGACCGGCGGTCGCGGGACAGAGAGGGATTCGACAATGGCTTCGACTGCTGTAGCGGCGTCGCTGCCGGCCATGCCCGTCATCGGGGGCACCGGCAACCTCTCGGCCTACCTGGCCGAGATCCGCAAATTTCCGATGCTCCAGCCCGACGAGGAATTCATGCTCGCCAAGCGTTGGCGCGAGCATGGCGACTTGTCGGCCGCGCATCGCCTCGTCACCTCGCATCTCCGGCTGGTCGCCAAGATCGCCATGGGCTATCGCGGCTACGGCCTGCCGGTGGCCGAGCTCATCTCCGAAGGCAATGTCGGGATGATGCAGGCGGTCAAGCGCTTCGACCCAGACAAGGGCTTCCGCCTCGCCACCTATGCGATGTGGTGGATCCGCGCCTCGATCCAGGAATACATCCTGCATTCGTGGTCGCTGGTGAAGCTCGGCACCACGGCCGCTCAGAAGAAGCTGTTCTTCAATCTGAGGAAGCTCAAGGCGAAGCTGCGCCACGTCGAGGACGGCGACCTGCCGCCCGAGAAGGTGAAGCACATCTCCAAGCAGCTCAACGTCACCGAAGACGAAGTGGTGCAGATGAACCGGCGCCTCGCGGCGCCCGATCATTCGCTGAACGCGCCGCTGCGCCAGGACGGCGACGCCGAGTGGCAGGATTGGCTCGTCGACGACAAGCCCAATGCCGAAACCATCGTCGCCGAGGAAGAGCAGAGCAAGGTCCGCCGCCAGCTCCTCCAAGAGGCGATGAAGGGCTTGACCAAGCGCGAGCGGCAAATCCTGGAAGAGCGCCGCTTGCGGGACGAACCGTTGACGCTGGAAGACCTCTCGCAGCAATTCGGCATCAGCCGCGAGCGCGTGCGCCAGATCGAGGTGCGCGCCTTCGAGAAGCTGCAGAAGGCGATCAAGCAGCGCGTCGTCGAGCAGAAGATCGACGCGATGTAGGCGTCTGCCGGTCGCGTCGCCGGAGGCCGGCGCGCGGGCGGTTCGGGGCGGCGTTGACGAAGATCAAGGCGCGGGCGCCCCGTCTGCGCGCATCAATCCTCGGCACTGGATCGCTCGTGCGCGTGACCGCGGGTCGGTGCCGCACGCTGGCGCAATCCGGAGGAGGCGATGAGGATACGGCCGCATCTCGAGGGGCATCTCGTCTCGCGCATCGGCTGGCTGCGGGCAGCCGTGCTCGGGGCCAATGACGGCATCGTTTCGACCGCGAGCCTGATCGTCGGCGTGGCCGCCGCCTCCACCGTCCCCGGCGACGTGCTGATCGCCGGCATCGCGGGATTGGTCGCCGGCGCCATGTCGATGGCCGCGGGAGAATACGTCTCGGTCAGTTCGCAATCCGATACGGAGCGGGCCGATCTCGCCCGCGAGCGGGCGGAACTCGCGAGCCAGCCTGCCTTCGAGCACGAGGAACTTGCCCAGATCTACGTCAAGCGCGGGGTGGAACCCGAGCTGGCGCGGCGCGTGGCCGATCAATTGATGGCCAAAGACGCGCTCGGCTCCCACGCGCTGGACGAACTCGGCATTTCGGACGTCACCAAGGCGCGACCCGTCCAGGCGGCGCTGACATCGGCGGCGACGTTCGCGGCCGGTGCCGCGATGCCGCTGGCGATGGTGCTGATCTCGCCGCGGTCGTTACTCATTCCGGTCGTCTCGGTCGCGTCACTGCTGTTCCTCGCGCTGCTCGGCGCGATCGGGGCGCGGGCGGGAGGCGCGATCGTCTGGAAAGCGACCTTCCGCGTGACCTTCTGGGGCGCGCTCGCCATGGCGGCGACCGCGGGCATCGGCGCGCTCATCGGCAAGGCTGTCTGACGCCCCTCGCTGAAAGAGGCGCGGCGACGGCCCCAGCGTCAATTCACTCGCATTTCAGCGTCTGCTCGCGCACGCGGACGACCTTGCTCCGCTGCGTGTCCTCGTCGACCTTCTTTGTCTCGCCGGCCTTGACTCCCGTGCTGCCGGTCACCGAGGCCGAGCCGTTTTCCGTCGCGAAGTGGCAGGCATAATTGCATTGCGCGGCCTTGCCGTCGTTGACGATGAGGACGGTGGTCTTGTTCCCCTCGAAATTGCATTGCAGCGCGGGTGCCGCGCCCGCTGCGGGCGCGGCCAGGATCGAGGCGGCGAGCATGACGGTGAAGCGCATGGAATTTCCGTGCGTGATCATCCGATCTTCTCGACCGGTTTGCCGCTCTCGGCCCAATCCTTGAAGCCGCCGAGGTTGCGGACATCCTTGTAGCCGAGATCCTTCAGCAGCTTGCCGGCCAGGGCCGAGCGTCCGCCCGAGCCGCAATAGACCAGCACGGTCTTGTCCTTGGCGAACGCCTTGTCATGCGAGGGCAGCTCGGGATCGGCGCGGAATTCGAGCATGCCGCGCGAGACGTGAACCGCGCCCTTGACCTTGCCGCTGGCCTGCACCTCGGGGAGGTCGCGCACGTCCACGACGAGCGTGTTGCCCTTGGCGATGAGCGCCGCGGCCTCGTCGGGCGTGACCTTGGGCACCGCGGCGTTGGCGGCGGCAAGCATTTCCTTCACTGATGCGGGCATCCTTCGCTCCTTGTCATGCAGGACCGCGCGCATTCTGCGCGCGGTCCGCTTGCAAGCCAAGGGGCGCGGTGCGGGCTACTCCGCCGCCTCCGCCATGCGTTCCACGGCGCTGATCACTTTGCGGTCATCGACATCGTGCTTCTCGGCCGAGCGCTTGAGCTGGTCGGCGAGGGCGGGCGTCACGCGCTTGCCGCGCGAGCCGGCTTCGCGCCACTCGTCCTGCCGGATGAGCAGCTTGAACACGTCCGGGCGGCCGTAGTGCCCGACCGTGTCGACGATGGCCGAAAGCGCCTTCGGCATCCAGGCCTCGAGCTCGGCATAGATCATCTTGGAGCCGAACGTGGGTTCCACCATCGGAATGCCGAGCGGCGCGATGATAGAGCTGCCGCCCTGGGCGTAGCCGATGTTCATCGTCTTCTTGTGCGGGAAGTCGTCGGCGATGTCCTTGGGGTCCTGGATGCCGCAGGCCGAGAGCACGAAGGCGCGGGCCTCGAAGGCGTGCGCGCGCACCGAAGAGTGGCCCCAGAAGGCGCCGGTCGTGTCGAGCTCCTCGAGCCGCGGGCCGGTGTGGAGCGCGAAGGCGCCGGGGAAAACCGCGATGTGGATCTCCTCGCCCTCGGCGATCATGGCGGCGCGCGCCAACGTCATCACGTGCTCGCCGCAGATCAGGCCGCCGATGCGGCCGATGTCGGTGTCGAACACGCGGATGTCGTGGCCGTCGCCCATGCCCCAGAACTGGCGCTCGGAGAAGGTGGGCATGAGTTTCCGGTGCTTGCCCATCAGCGCGCCGTCGCGGCAGAAGAACAACAGCGTGTTGTAGATCGTGTCGCTCTCGGGGCGCGGGTCGATCTCGTTGCAGCCCATGACGACATGGATGTTGTGCTGGCGTGCGGCGGCGCCGATGCGGTCGGTGTCCTCGCTCGGCACCACGATGGCGGCGTCGCGGAAGGCGATGCGGCCGCCGATCCAGGCCGGAATGTTGGAATCCCAGCCTTCCGTCCAATAGGGATAGCCGGCGAGCCACACTTCGGGAAACACCACCAGCTCGGCGCCGTTCTTGGCGGCGTCGGCGATGGCGGCGGCGGCGCGGTCGAGCGAGGCGTCGCGGTTCAAGAAGACGGGCGAGATCTGGGCAATGGCGACCTTCACCTTGTCGCGGCCGCCGAGCACGGGTTTGCGCGTTTTCGACATGTCGATGCTCCCTGAGTTGCCGCGCGCGCGGCCCCGTGGCCGGCGCCGCGCGGCGATTCGCGATGGGAGCGCGGCGGCGGTGCTCGGGTCTTGTCCGTCCCTATCCGAAACCTTGTCGCGGACGCGCTCCGGCGGCGGGGTGCGCCTCGCCGCCTTGGCACGATCCGTGCTAGATTAAAGTCAGGGATCAAGCGGCCAGGCTCGCGCCACGAGCGGCCGCCGGAGCGCGCTACCGTGCCCAATATGCAGCCACAGGCGGAAACCGGGCTTCCGGGCAGCATCGAGCGGCCCGCGACGGGGCTGCTCGTGCAAAGCCTCTCGACGCAGAATTTGGCGCCGCGCGACCAGTATCCGTTCTGGAAAGAAGTGGTCTGCGGTATTTTCGTGGGACTCGATTGCAGCCGGAACGGGCGCGGCGCGTTCGACAGCACGGTGCATCGCCGCTCCGTCGATCTCGGCGGCGCCCCGGACGGCACCGCCGACAGCGTCAGCTTCATCGACGTGACGACCGAAGAGCAGCGCGCGCGGCGCACGCCGCGCCAGATCCGCCGCGCCACCGATGCGTGGATCATGCTCGCGATGCAGACCCGCGGCCCCTGCATCCTACGCCAGGGCGGAGAGACGGCGGTGTTGGGGCCGGGCGACATGGTCCTTTACGACAGCACGCGTCCTTACGAATTCCAGTTCGACCGGCCGTTCCGGCAATTGGTGGTGAAGCTGCCGCACGCGCGGCTGGCGCCGTTGCTGCCGCGCGCCTCGGCGTGGCTCGGCCGGCCGGTGGGCGCCGGCTCGCCGCTGGGGCAGATATTGGCCACGCATCTCGCGACCGTCTCGAACGCCATTGGCGCGGTCGACCCCGCGCTCCGGCCGGGCCTGATCGAGCGCACCATCGACCTCATCGCGCTGACTTTCTCGGGCAACGCGCGCGAATTCGCCGGCGCCGGCACCACGGTGCAGGCGGCGCAAGTGGCGCGGGCTAAGCGCGCGATCGAGGCGCGCCTGACCGATCCGGCGCTCGATGCCGCGGCGGTGGCGGCGGCGCTAGGCGTTTCCGAAAGCTATCTCCACCGCTTATTCCACACCGCCGGCACCACCGCCGGCGCACATATCCGCCGGCGCCGGCTCGCGCGCTGCCGCGCCGACCTCGCCGATCCGCTGCGCACCGGCGAGCGCGTCACCGAGATCGCGCTGCGCTGGGGCTTCAACGACATGCCCCATTTCAGCCGCGTCTTCCGCGCCGCCTTCGGCCAGACGCCGCGCGAGTGGCGCGCGGCGGCGCTCGCCCACGGCGCGGCCCAACGCGACTAGCGCAAGGTCGGTCCGCGCCGCTCTTCGCCTGCAATCTTGCTCCCGACCTTCGCCGCCGATACGGTTTCGCCCGGCCCAGGGGGAAAACGGGCAGGGGGAGGAAGGCGTGCAGGATCGGAAAGACGCCACGCGGCGGCGCTGGCTCGAAATTCTCGAGGCCCACCGCAGCGATTGGGAGCGGCCGGGTTCGGAAAAATACTGGTCGCCGTCGCTCGACACCGCCTCGCGCGATCGCCTCAGCGCCATCCAGAACGCGAAGCTCGCGGCCGCCGTGCCTTTCCTCTACGAGAACAGCCCGTTCTACCGCCGCCGCTTCGAGCGGCTGGGCATGACGCCGGACGATTTGAAGACGGTGGACAATCTCCCGAAATGGCCGGTGGTCGACAAGAAGGAGATGATCGAGGACGCGCTCGCCAACCCGCCCTGGGGCACCTACACCGCACACGACGACGCGCTCTGGGCCGAGCGCGGCTGGATGATGTTCGCCACCTCCGGCACGACCGGCGCGCCGCGCATCTTCCGCTACACCCAGATCGACCGCACCTATTGGGAATGGGCCAATGCGCGCGCGCTCTATTCCATGGGCATCCGCAAAGGCGATTGCGTGATGATGATCACGGGCTTCGGCCCGCATGTGTGGATCTGGGGCGTCAATTTCGGAATCGCGCGCATGGGCATCGCGGGGATTCCGGGCGGCGGCATGGACGGCAAAATGCGCGCGGCGTTCCTCGACCGCTACAAGCCGACGGTGCTGGCCTGCACACCCTCTTACGCGCTCTATCTCGGCCGCACGCTCGAAGGCATGGGCATCGACCCGGCCAAAAGCTCGATCAAGACGATCTTCCTCGGCGGCGAGCCCTGGATGGGGATCGCGGCCACACGCAAGCGCCTCGAAGCCCTCTGGGGCGCGCGCGCGGTGGAATTCTACGGCTGCACCGAGGCCTCGCCGCATGCCGGCGGCTATTCGTGCCCGGCGGCGCTGCTGCCGGACGGGCAGGTGGCCACGCACCTCATGGAGGACGTCGCGGTCTGGGAGCTGGTCGATGCCGACAGCAAGAAACCGGTGCCGGTCGGCGGGCGCGGCCTCACCGTCACCACCAATCTCAACTCCGAAAGCTCGCCGCAGCTGCGGTTCCTGGTCGGCGACTACACCGTGCTCGACACGGGCGTATGCGCGTGCGGCCGCACCCATGTGCGCGCCATCGGCTCGTTCGTCGGCCGCGCCGACGACATCGTGACGCTTCGCGGCATCAAGCTCTATCCGACACAGATCGAAGAGGGCGTGCGCGCGGTTGCCGGCATCGGCGACGAATACGAGATCGTGCTTGCGACCCAGCCCGACGGCCTCGACGTCATGACCATCCGTGTCGAGCACGCCGCGCACGCAACGCCTGCAGCGGTGATCGAGAAAGTGGCGGGCGAAGTCCGCGCCCGCTGCGAGGTGCGGGTCGGAATCGAGGTGCTGGCGCCCGGGACGCTGCCGAAGACCGAGTTCAAGGCGAAGCGGGTGCGGGAGACGCGCAAGAAGCCGTAGCGTCGCGCCGCTAAGACTTGAGGCTCATCCCCGCATATTTGTACCCGCCGTCCCCCGCCGCCTGCGCGCTCTTGCCGGTCCACCAGTCTTCGAGCCGGTCGGGCACCTTGATGCCCCACTTGTCGCGGATGATGGGCATGACCTCGGCGAAATATTCGGCGCGCATGTCTTCGTTGGTGCGGCTCTTGATGCCCCAATAGCGGTAGCGGGCGTTGGATTTGGATTTGTCGCCGCCGAAGCTCTGGAGGCCGATGGGCAACCACTTGTTCACCGCGGCGGCCACTTGGGCGCGGCCGTAGTCCGTCTTCTCCAGCAGCCACTTGGTGCCCTTCATGCCGAAGCCGACATGGCCGTGCTCCTCGCGGAGCGTATCTTCCGATGCCTTGCGGAAGGGCGCATAGGGCATCTTCTCGAATTCCACGAATTGATGCGCGGCGGCGCGGTCGACGAGCGCCAGGAACACCATCTGGTCGGCCCAATTCTCGAGCGGCGTGTCGAAGGTCGAGAGGTGCGCCTTGGCCTTCATCACCTCGCGCCAATCGATCTGCAATTCCTCGAGCAGACGGCGGAAGCGGAGGTGATGGCCGTATTCCTCCATCACCGTCTTGGCCATGCGCTGCTTGAACTCGGGCGTGGGCCCCCGGAGGATGCTGCGCTCGAAGCAATCGGCGCCATAATCCTCGCTCACCACATGGATGTTGATGAGATTGAGGATCAGCTCCTGGAACTCGGGGTCCTGCTCGCGCAGCTGCGCGGCCTCGACGTTCGGGATTTTGGCTTCGCCGTAAAGCTGGGTCATGGGTCGGTTTCCTATTCGTAGAACCGCCGCTGTTCGGCGGCGATGTCGGCGACGACGTTCTTCACTTGGGTGAAGGCGAGCATGGTCTCGAACGCGTCCTCGCGTCCGAAGCCGCTGCCCTTGGTGCCGCCGAAGGCGGAACCGGAGGGGAAGAGGTTGTAGCAATTGATCCAGACGCGCCCGGCCTCGACGCGGCGGGCGAGGCGGTGGGCGCGGCCGAAATTCTCGGTCCAGATGCCGGCGGCGAGGCCGAAATCGAGGCCGTTGGCCTCGGCCATCATCGCGTCCTCGTCGTCCCAGGTGTGGAGCGTCGCGACGGGCCCGAAGATTTCCTCGCGCGCCACGCGCATGCCGGCATCGACATCGCCGAACAACGTCGGTTGCAGGAAGAGGGCGTTGGGGAACTCCTTCACTGCGAGGCGCCCGCCGCCGGCCAGCAGCTTCGCACCCTCGCCCTTGCCGATCTCGATGTAGTCGAGCACGCGGTCCATGTGCTCGCGGTAGCAGACCGTGCCCATGGTCGTGTCCTTGGCGAAGGGATCGCCGACCTTGAGCTTCGGGATCAGCGCCACGACCTTGTCGGCCAACGCCTTGGCGATGCGCTTGTGGGCGAAGATGCGCGAGCCCGAGGTGCACACCTGGCCCTGGTTCATGAAGGCGCCCAGCAGAATCCCCTGGGCGGCGCGGTCGAGATCGGCGTCCTCGCACACGATGTGCGCGTTCTTGCCGCCGAGCTCCAGCGTCAACTGCTTCACCGTCTTGCCGGCATCGGCCATCACGCGTTTGCCGGTCTCGAGGGCGCCGGTGATCGAGATCTTGCGGATTCCGGGATGCGCCACGATGGCCGCACCCGCCGTCTCGCCATTGCCGGTCACGACATTGATGATTCCGGGCGGCAGGATTTCGCCCAGCATCCGCGCGAATTCGAGGGTCGTGATCGGCGTGGGTTCCGCGGGCTTGTAGACCACGGCATTACCGGTCGCGAGCGCGGGCGCGATCTTGCCCACGAACATGTTGAGCGGAAAATTCCAGGCGCCGAGGATGCCGATGACGCCCAGCGGCTCGCGGAAATCCATCGACAAGATCGAGCCGCCCACGGGCAGCGTGTTGCCTTCGAGCGCGCGGCACGCACCCGCGTAATAGCGGATGCGGTCGGCGGCCGTGTGCACGTTGGCGAGGCTTTCGCGCCAGGGCTTGCCGGTGTCCGAGGTTTCGAGCCACGCGAAGCGCTCGGCATCGGCGGCGAGCCGGTCGGCGGCCTTCATCAACAGGGATTGGCGCTTCCGCGGCCCCGCCTCGAACCAGGCGGGCCACGCGGCGCGCGCGGCCTTCACGGCCGTGTCGACGTCGGCGGCATTGGCGTCGGGCACGGTGCAGAGCACGTCGCCGGTCAAGGGGCTGATCGATTCGAGCCGCGCATTGCTGGCGGGGGCGACGAACTTGCCGCCGATATAAAGGCCGTATTGTTTTTCGATCGCGTAGCCCATCGCGTCCTCACGCCACCAGGATGTGAACCGCGGCCACGGCGGAATCGCGGCCGAGCAGGCCGCCGGCCATTTGCGCCAGCCCCACCTTGGCACCCGCCACTTGGCTCGCGCCGGCGCGGCCCGCGAGCTGCGCCGCGATCTCGGCGATCTGCGCCACGCCGGTGGCGCCGACCGGATGGCCGCGCGCCACCAGGCCGCCGCTGACGTTCACCGGAATGCGCCCGCCGAGTGTCGTGGCGCCGTCCTCGGTCAATCGAATGGCGCCGCCGGGGGCGGCGAGGCCGAGATCCTCGATGTCGAACATTTCTTGCGGCGCGGTCGGATCGTGCACTTCGGCGAGCGAGATATCGCCCGGGGCGATGCCCGACTGCGCGTAGGCGCCTTGCCCGGCGCGCGCGGTGGCGCTGGCGCCTTCGCCGACACCGCTGACGACCGAAGAGGCGGCGATTCGCGGGCCGGAAATGCCGCGCTGGCGCGCGAAGCGTTCGGACACGAGCACGACCGCCGCGGCGCCGTCGGCGAGGCCGCCGCACATGCCGCGCGTCAATGGTGCTATCACCATCTTGTCGGCGAGAACGGCTTCCGGGGTAACCGGCTCGCGCAGCACCGCTTTCGGATTGAGCGCGCCATGGCGCCGGTTCTTGGCGGCGACCAGCGCGAAATGCCGCGGTTCCGCGCCGAACTTCGCCATATAGGCCTTGGCGCGCTCTGCGTTGATGTCCATGAACACCGAGCGGCCCTCGCCGGCGGGCGGATGATCGGTCGCGGTCGCCAATGCCGCGAAGGCGCGTGCCTTCTCCGGGTGATTGAGCTTCTCCGCGCCGAGCGCCAGCACGCAATCGTATTGGCCGTAGGCGATGGCCGACCACGCAAGGTGCACGGCATCGGCGCCGCTGGAGCACGCGTTCTTGATCGTGTGGATCGGGATGCCGGCGATGCCCGCGGGCGTGAGCAAAGTCTGGCCGAGAATGGATTCTTGATTCTGCAGCGCGCCGCCGAAGGCGTTGCCGACGAACGCCGCCTGCACGTCACGAGCCTCGAGTCCGGCCGCGCCGAGGGCCTCGGCCACGACCGGCCGCGCGAGATCGGCGAGCGACACATCCGTATGGCGGCCGAACGGGCCGATGCCGCCGCCGGCAACAAGGACCCGATGCGGCGCGGAACTCATGCGGCTGCTCCGGCCGCCACGATCACGGCGGTACCGCGCGCGCTCGGCGTGCCGTCCGGCTTGCTGACGGCGAGGGCACAGACGATCTCGGCGCCGACGCTTTCGACCTTGGCGACGAGGCGCAGCGCCTCGCCCGGAAACACAGGGGCCGTGAAGGTGACGTCGAGCGACTTGAGGCGCACGCCGAATTTCTCGGCCAGGAAGGCGCCGAGATGCGCCGTCGTCATCGGTCCTTGCTGCAGCACGGTCGGAAACCCGGCCGATTTAGCGAAGGCTTCGTCAACGTGGATCGGGTTGGGGTCCTCGGTGCCGAGCGAGAACGCGGCCAGTTGCGCGCGCGATGCGCCAGGCCGCGTCACGTCGAAAATCACGTCGCCGGGTTTCATCGGGCTCATGCGCGTCAGCCCCGCTTCACGAGGCGCGTGACCTCGCGCAGCGCCAGCGTGCGCGCGGGGAGGAGGCGGTATTCGTATTCGATGTCGGCGAACCAGAGCTTGCCGCCCTTGCCCTCCTTGGCGGCGAGTTTGGCGATGCGGGCGGTGACCTCCACCTCGTCGTCCCAGCCGATCGGCTGGAACCATTCGTAGCGCTGGCCGGCATGGAGGGCCTTGGTGCGCGGGATGTCGAGATCGGCGAAGAGATCGACGCCGCGCGTTTCGCCGCGGAGGAAAATGAAATACGTCGCAGGCACCGCCGCGGGCGCCGGAAGACCCTGGCCCTCGTGCATCCTGGCCGCGAGCCCGCGGTCGGGCCGCAGCCGGTAAGGCGGATAGACCTTGCCTTCCAGGTGCATGTTCATGCCGCCAATCTGGGCCGGCATGCCGCGGGCGTCAAGAATATTTTTTACACATACGTAAAATATCGGCGAGCGCCGCGCCGCCGCTAGCGCGCCCGGCCGGGGCAGGTCTCCGCCACGATCTCGAGCGAGCGCAGCGTGAAGTGATCGCCCGGCAGCAGGAAGCCCTTGATCCGCAAGGTCATGCCCTCGAAAGCGGCGAGATCGACCGGGCGCCGTTCGCCGCCGGCAAGCACATGGACGCGATAGACATAGCGGCTGCCGGTGAACACGCCGCCGACGACGCAGGCCTCGATGGTGCGCGGCACCGGCTCCGAGGCGGCGGCGGGAACGCCGACGAAAGCAAGCAAGGCCAAGGCGCGGCCGGTCCGATTCATGGCATTCCTCTTTGCGGGCATTGATCCGCAGTTCACGTTGCCACGAACCGGCCGGGCCGCCTTGGCGCCGGTCATTGACAAATTCAGCCGATGCGCTAGTCGGCGACGAGCCCGCGTCCCACGAGCTGCGAATAGGACTCCACCAGTTCGGCGATCGGCACGCCCTTCTTGGGGTCGTACCAGCGGGCCAGCCAGTTGCACATGCCGAGGATGCCGAAGGCCAGCATCTTGGGGTCGCCCATCGGCTTGAACTGGCCGGCGCGCTGGCCCTCGGCGACGAGGCGCGTCCAGAGCGCCTCGTATTCCTTCCAGATGCGCGCCATCGAGGCGCGCACCTGGCGCGCATCCTCGAGATGGCCGTCGCGCAGCGACACCGTCATCTCGAGGCAGTGCAGGTCGAACTGCTCGAGGTGGTTGCGCACCGCGTCGTGGAGCTTCGCGGCATGGCCGCCGGCGTGGTCGGCGGTCACGATCTTCCGCAGGCCCTCGATCAGCGCCAGGCTGCGCGGCTCGATGATGTGCAGCAGGATCTCGGCGCGGTTCTTGAAATAGTAGTAGATGCCTTCGCGCGCGATGCCGACGGCGCGGGCGATGTCGTCGAGCGAGGTGTTGGCGTAGCCCTGGCGGTCGAACAACTCGAGGGCCTTGCGCAAAATATCCTCGCGCCGGCGCTGCGATTTGGCGGTGCCGGCCTCGGCCGCGCGCAAGGCGGGCTTGGCGCGCTTCACCCGCGCAGGCGGAACCGCTGAATCTTTCCGGTCGCGGTCTTGGGCAGTTCGCCGACGAATTCGATCCATCTCGGGCACTTGATATGCGCCAACCGGGCGCGAACGTGTTCCTTGATCTCGGCCGCGAGCGCCTCGCCGGCGCGGGCCGGATCGCGGAGCACGACGAAGGCCTTGGGCTTGATCATCTGGTTCTCGTCGGGATGGCCCACGACCGCGCATTCCATCACCGCGGGGTGCGTGGCCAAAGCGCCTTCCACCTCGGCCGGCGAGACCCAGATCGCACCCACGCGCAACATATCGTCGGAGCGCCCCACGAGGAAGATGTTGCCGCGCTCGTCCTCGAACACCTTGTCGCCGGTCAAGACGCCGCCGCGGCCCATCACTTGCTCGGTCTTGTCGGGCTTGTTCCAGTATGCGGTGGCCGCGGTGGGCCCCATCACGTGGAGGTTGCCGATCTCGCCTTGCGGCACGGGCTGGCCGGCATCGTCGAGGATCTCGTAGCGGTAGCCGTCCACGATCTTGCCGCAGCTTCCGGGCACCGCTTCGCCTGGCCGATTGAAGGTGAACATATGGGTCATCTCGGTGGTGCCGATCGCGTCCAATATCTCGGTGCCGGTGAAATCCTTCCAGCGCTGATAGAGCGCGGGCGGCAGAATCTCGCCGCCGCAGACGCAGAAGCGCAGGCGCTTGCACGCCTCGGCCACGCGCTCCCGCCCCAATTCCTGTTCCGCGATCTGCGCCTGGGCCGCGAAGAGGGTGGGGACGCTCATCACGATGGTCGGCTGGTGTTTCAGCCACAGCTCCCAGATGCGCTTGGGCGTGATCGGGCCCTGGTTGACGACGACCGTGGCCCCGGCGCGGATCGGGAAATAGACTTGGTTGCCGAGCCCGTACGCGAAAAACATCTTGGGCGGGCAGAGGATCACGTCGCCGGCGGCGATCCGCAGCATCGTCAGCCCGAACAGCTCGGTCGCCCAATAGATATGGGCGTGGGTGTGGACGACGCCCTTGGGGTCGCCGGTCGAGCCCGAGCTATAGAGCCAGAACGCCATGTCGTCGGGATCGCGCGGCAAGGTCTCGAGTTCGGGCGATTCGGCGGCGAGCGCCGTGTCGAGCGAGGCGTAGCCCGGCACGCGGGGACCGGCGACCAGGATATGGCGCACCGTCTTGAGTTCGGACTTGATCGCGTCGATGGCGGTCACGAGGCTCGCGTCGATGACGACCGCCTTCGCCTCGCTGTCGTTGAGGTAATAGAGATAATCCTTGGGCTTCAGCATCGTGTTGATGGGCAGCGTCACCGCGCCCATCTTCATGCCGCCCAGGAACACCGCGACGAAATCGGGCCCGTCGAGGAGGCTCATCATCACCCGGTCGCCGGGCGCCAGGCCGAGACGCTTCAGGGCGTTGCCGGCGCGGCAGACGCGCGCATGGAGATCGCGATAGGAGACGTCGCCGCCGTCGAGGCGGTGCGCGGCGCGGCCGGCAAGGCCCGGCGCCGCCGAATGCTCGAACAGATAGTCGACGACGTTCCCGCGCGGCCCGGGCCCGCGCGGCGCGGGCCCGGTCGTCGTCCTGCCCGGCCGGGGCTCGGCTTGCGCCGGTGCCGCCATCGTCGTTCCTCCCTCGGGGCGCCTGTTTTTACGGAAGTGTAAAAATATTGCCGGGCGCCGCCCGGGTCAAGGCGAGATCGGCATAGCCGCCCCCGCCGCGCCCGCTTACACTTACGCCAAAGCGCAGGGATCGGGGAGGCGGGCGCGATGGCTGAAAAGCCCGAGCGAGTGTGCGATCTGGTGATGAAGGGCGGAATCACCAGCGGCGTCGCCTATCCGCTGGCGTCGGTCGAACTCGGCAAGCATTTCGTCCTGCGCAACATCGGCGGCACGTCGGTGGGCGCCATCGCCGCCGCGTTCGCGGCCGCCGCGGAGCATGCGCGGGGCACGCGCGGCGCCGGATACGAGGCGCTCGAGAAGCTTCCGGCCTGGTTCGCAGACAAGAATCCCGACGGCCACACCAACCTCTTCAGCCTGTTCCGCCCGGATCCCGCCACCGAGCCGCTGTTCAAGTTGTTCATGGCCCATCTCAGGAGCCGCGGCCAGAGCCGGCTCAACCGCGCCCTCCGCGTCGCCCGTGCCTCCGTCGTCGGCTTCCCGCTGCACGCGCTGGCCGGCGCTTCGCCCGGCATTCTGCTGGCGGCGATCATGCTTGCGGCGAGCGGCGGCGTGGCACTCGTCGCATCGCTCGTCGGCGCGAGCCTCATGATCGGCGCCGGCGCGATGCTCGCCGCCGGCCGCAAGGCCGTCCGGATCTTGCGCAAAGACCTGCCGCGGAACAACTACGGCCTCGTATCCGGCAACGCGCCGCGCGAGCCCGGCGACCCGCCGGCGCTGACCGAATGGATCGGCGATACCGTCGACCGCATCGCGGGCCGCGATCCGGCGAAGGATCCGCCGCTCACCTTCGGCGATCTCTGGGGCGACGATCCCGAAGCGGGCGTCAACCTCATGATGATGACGACCAACCTCACGCAAGGGCGGCCGATGCGCGTGCCGTTCGACGATCCCGGCAACAAGGGCTTCGGCCAGTATTACTTCGATCCCGACGAGCTGCGCCGGCTGTTCCCCGAGCGCATCGTGCAATGGATGATCGATCACGCGGCCATGGCCGGGCACACGCAGCTGCCGACCAATCTCGTGCGCCTGCCGAAGGCGCGCGATCTTCCGGTGGTGTTCGGCGTCCGGCTCTCGGTGTCGTACCCGCTGCTGCTCTCCGCTGTTCCGCTCTACACCCACGATTGGACGCGCGAGCGCGCCAAGGACCGTCTGCAGCCCGACCGCTGCTGGTTCTCCGACGGCGGGCTCTCGAGCAATTTCCCGGTGCATTTCTTCGACAATCCGCTGCCGCGCTGGCCCACTTTCGCGATCAATTTTCGTCCGCCGCATCCCGACATGCCCGACGAGCTGGTGTGGATGCCGAAGAGCATCCGCGAGCGCGGCATCGCCATCTGGAACCGCTTCGACGCCGGCCGGGGCCCCACCCTCGGCGGCTTCCTCGAGACCATCAAGGACGTGACCCAGAATTGGATGGACAACGAGCAGGTGCGGGTGCCGGGATTCCGCGACCGCATCGTCCACATCACGCTGCAGCCGGGCGAGGGCGGCGTGAACATCGACATGCCGCCCGCGATGATCCGCGATATCGCCGAGCGCGGCCGCGTGGCGGGGCAGACGCTGGCCGAGCGGTTTGCGTCGGGCCCGAAATGGGACGTGGCCGAGGCCTGGGAGGCGCACCGCTGGGTGCGGTTCCGCTCGAGCATGTACGCGCTCGAGGGCGCGCTCCGGAGCTTCGAGCGCGGCCTGCGCGAGGTCCATCCCGGCGACAAGGGCTACGAGGCGCTGGCGGCGCGGGCCAAGGATCAGCCGCCGCTCGCCTTCCCGTGGTGGAGCGCGGAGCAGCGCGAATTCGCCTTGGCCTCCACCAGGGCGCTGCGCGAGATCGTCTCGGCCTGGAAGCTGCCGCACCAGACCTTCGGCCCTGCAAACACGGACGATCCCGGCCCGCCCGAGCCCACGCCCGAGATGCGCATCATGCCGAAACTATGAGCCGATTGCGCCGCCGGGCCCGCGCCGCTATCGTCCGGCGGCATTGCGAGGGGCGGGCTCGCGAATTCTTGGAAACGATCGGGCGAGTCACGATGCGTACCGCTGGGCTGGTCTTCGTCTTGGTGCTCTTGACCGCCGCCGGCATGGCGCGGCCCGCCGCCGCGCAGGGCATTCACGGCGCGCTGGCGATCAGCACCAGCACCGGCGCCTACGGCTTCGGCTACAACTACGACACGCCCGCCCAGGCACAGGCCCGGGCCATGGCGGAATGCGCCAAGCACGCGCAGGATTGCAAGGTGTTCGCCAATTTCCAGCGCGCCTGCATCGCCATCGCCCGCGGCGCCAACAACGCGTTCGGCTGGGCCATCGGCTATCCCAACGACGAACGCCCCGAGCGCGCGCTCAACGAATGCGCGGCCCAGAACGGCACCGCGTGCAAATTGGTGACGAGCTTCTGCAGCGGGATGTAGTCGCGCGCCCTTAGCGCGAGCGGCCCGCTTGGCGCGCGATCCGCGCCTGCCAGAGCGCGAGCAGCGGGGTGACGGCGAGTTCCATCGCCAGGCCGCCCAGCATCGGCAACGGCGGAACGCCGGTCGCCACCAGCGATAGCGCGCGGGCGAGACCGCCGATCGCGACGAGGAGCGCGAGCAAGCGCACCCGCGCGGTCTTGCGTTCGATCGCCGGAACCGTGCTCCAGAACGCCAGGCCGATCGCCAGTAGCAATCCGGAAAGATAGCTGAGGTGGCTCTCGGCCGCGGCCGGCACGCTGGCGAGGCGGAGCAGGCCGGCGGTGTCCCAAATTCCCGCGATCCCGGCCGAGACGGGAACGAGGCCGGCCGCCAGGACGGCTGCCTGCAACAGGCGCTTCTCGGCGTGGCTCGGTGGGTGTCGGGTCAACGCGGTTTCCGCTCCTGGCGCAAGGCGCGCACAGAGGGGATACGGCGCTAATCGGCGAACGGATCGGTCACCAGGATCGTGTCGTCGCGCTCGGGGCTGGTGGAGAGGAGAGCCACCGGCGCCCCGATCAGCTCCTCGATGCGGCGGATGTATTTGATCGCCGCAGCCGGAAGATCGGCCCAGGAGCGCGCGCCTTGCGTGCTCTCGCTCCAGCCGGGGAAACGCTCGTAGACCGGCGCCAGCGCCGCCTGCTCGGCGCCGCCCGACGGAAACTGGTCGAGCCGCTTGCCGCCCAGCATGTAGCCGACGCCGACGCAGAGCTCGTCGAAGCCGTCGAGCACGTCGAGCTTGGTGAGCGCGATGCCGTCGATGCCGCCGACGAGCACCGCTTGACGCACCATCGTGGCATCGAACCAGCCGCAGCGGCGCTTCCGCCCCGTGACCGTGCCGAATTCGCGGCCGCGCGTGCCCAGGCGCTCGCCGATGTCGTTCGCCTGCTCGGTGGGGAAGGGTCCGTTGCCGACGCGGGTGCTGTAGGCCTTGGTGATGCCGAGCACGTAGCCGATGGCGCCCGGGCCCATGCCGGCGCCGATCGCCGCCTGCGCCGCCACCGTGTTCGACGAGGTGACGTAGGGATACGTGCCGTGATCGACGTCGAGCATCGTGCCTTGGGCGCCCTCGAACAGGATGCGCAGGCCCGCGCGGCGCAGCTCCGAGAGGCGCGACCACACGCGCTCGGCGTAGGGCAATATCTGCTGGCTCACGGCGGCCAGGCTTTCGAGCAGCGCCGTGGCATCGATTTCCGGCGCGTCGAAACCGCGGCGCAGCGCGTTGTGGTGCGCGAGCAGGCGCTGGATCTTGTCGCCGAGCGCCGTCCGGTCGGCGAGGTCGCAGACGCGGATCGCGCGCCGGCCGACCTTGTCCTCGTATGCCGGGCCGATGCCGCGGCCGGTGGTGCCGATCTTGGCGGCGCCGCTCGCCTCCTCGCGCAGGCGGTCGAGCTCGCCGTGGAGCGGCAGGATCAGGGTGGCGTTGTCGGCGACCCGAAGATTGGCGGGGCTGATGTCGACGCCCATGCCGCGCACCGTCTCGATCTCCTTGATGAGCGCCCAGGGATCGACGACGACGCCGTTGCCGAGAATCGAGAGCTTGCCGGGCCGGACCACGCCCGAGGGCAGCAGCGAAAGCTTGAAGGTCCGGCCGCCGATGACGAGGGTGTGGCCGGCATTGTGCCCGCCCTGGAAGCGCACGACGACGTCGGCGCGCTCCGAGAGCCAGTCCACGATCTTGCCTTTGCCCTCGTCGCCCCACTGGGCGCCGATCACAGCCACATTCGCCATCGGCGTTTCCTTGTCCGTCTCGCTGCGGCGCTTGCGGCCGCCTGAAGGAGTTTAACCACAGAGGCCACGGCGGACACAGGGATGAATCTCCGCAGCGTCCTTCCTCTGGGCCTCAGTGGTTATTTTCTCGTTGGCGCGCCCGCGGGCCCACGCACGGCGGCGATCTTGCCGCCGAGCCAAACATGGGAGCAGCCGAGGCGGCGGGCCTCGGCTTCCGCGTCGCCGCCCGGCTCGGGCCCGAGGCCGGTGACGGTGCGATGGCCGTTTTCGCGCAAGCCCGTCGTCACGTCGGCGGCCGTCCCGTGCGGAACGTAGATGCGCTCGGGCATTTTGGGCTCGGGCAGGGCGCGCAGGATCGGATCGAGATAAAGCGTGAAGCCGGTGGCCGGTTCCTGCGGCCGGGCAACGCCGGCCCGGCCGGCGAGGTAGCGTCCGCCGAGGCCGAGCTCGCCGCGCACGCCGGCGCGCAGGATCGTGAAGCTCACGCCGGTGTGGTACTCGAGCCCGCGATTCTCGACCGGATCGACGGTGAAGGCCGTGCCCGGCAGCGCCGCCGTGAGCGCGCGCGCCACCGCTTCGAGACGCTCCACCTCCCGACGCGCCGCGTCGGGCAGCGCGATACGCGCGAGCTGCGAAAGCGCCGTCTCCGCGGGGCCGGCGGCGCGGAGCAGCAGGCCCAGCACCGATGCCCCGGACCCGAGCGGTGCTGCGGCGACGTCGACGGCGGCGGCGTCCTTGCGGTCGAGCGCGGCGCGGACCGCCGCGGCGGCACGCGCCGGCGCATCGAGCGACGCCAGCACGTGCGTCACCAGCGCCGGCACGGTCAAGTCCACCGAGAGCTTCTGCACGCCGAGCCGCGTCAGCCCGTCGATGGCCATGGTCACGGCTTCCACGTCGGCGGCAGCCTCGGCGGAGCCGATCAGTTCGGCGCCGATCTGGGTGAACTGGCGCTCGGGGCGCAATTGCTTGCCTTTGACCCGGAGCACGTCGCCGGCATAGGCGAGGCGCAGGGGCCGCGGCGTCTTGGCCAGGCGCGTGGTGGCGATGCGCGCCACCTGCACGGTGATGTCGGTGCGGAGCCCCATCATGCGCTGCGAGATCGGGTCCATGAGCCGGAAGGTCTCTTGCGCCAGGGCGGCACCCGCGCCGTCGAGCAGCGTGTCCTCGAACTCCACCAGCGGCGGCTCGACCCATTCGTAGCCGTAGCCGGCGAAGCAGGCGCGCAGGCGCTGCACCAGGTCGGCGGCGAAGCCGGCATCCGGCGGAAGGATGTCGCGCAAGCCGGCGGGCAGCAGCGCGGTGGTTTCGGCTTCGGTCATGGTCGGCGGCGATGCGGGGATGATGCGGGGCGCGAACATAGGGCGAAGACGCGCCCCCTTGGAAGCCGCGAAATTGCGTCCCCCCGTGCCGCGCCGGGCTACCGCGGGAGGGGAACCAACCTGCTATACTGCGCGTCGTTTCGCCGACTCCCTCGGAATTGATCGCCGCCCCATGGCAAAGACGCGCACCGGACCTTTCACCATCGCTCTTTTCACCGTCGGGGCTCTCATCGGCCTCGGGGTGGCGGGATGGTGGTATTTTGCCGGCCCGCCGCGCGCCGGCGGCCAGCCCAGCGATCCCGGATCGGCGGCCATCGCCGAGCGCAGCCGCACCCAGGCGCCGGAGGTGATCTGGGACCGCACCTACGGCGGCGCCCGCATCGATGCCGCCCGGCGCATCCTGCCCTGGGGCAAGGACGGATTCGTCATCGCCGGCCGGACCCGCTCCAAGGGTCAGGGCGGCGACGATGTCTGGCTCGTCTTCATCGACGCCGCCGGCAAGGAGACCGGCGAGCGCCTGATCGGCAGCCCGGATTTCGACTGGCTCACCGCCATGATCCGCACCCGCGACGGCGGCCTCGCCCTCACCGGCTCGCGCAGCGACCGCGAGATCACGCGATCCTCGGGCTGGGTCGTGCGCCTCGATGCCAAGGGCGACGAGCTGTGGCGGCGCGAATACGACGGCGGCAAGAAAGACTCGACGAGCGGCCTCACCGCGCTCGACGAACTGCCCGACGGCGGCTTCATCGCCGCCGGCGCGACGACGGTCAACAGCGCCGGCCAGTACGACGGCTGGATCTTGGCCCTCGACAAGGAAGGCCGCATGGTGTGGCAAAAATCCTTGGGCGGCGCCGAAGAGGATGCGCTGTTCGCCGTCGCGGCGCTGGCCGACGGCGGCGCGGTCGCGGTCGGCGCCTACGGCGCGGACGGCCAGGGCTGGATTTTCCGCCTCGACAGCAAAGGCGCCGTCGCCTGGGAGAAGCGCTTCGGCGGCACCGGCTACGACGTGTTCAACGCCGTGACCGCGCTGCGCGACGGCGGCTTCGTCGCCGCCGGCACCACGCGCTCCAAGGGTCCCGCGGGCGGCGCCGCCTGGGTGATGCGCCTCGACGGCAAGGGCGAGCCGCTGTGGGAGCGGCTGCTGACGCCGGTGAAGGGTGCCTCGGCCAATAGCGTGCTGACGCTGGCCGATGGCGGGCTCCTCGTCGTCGGCGGCAGCATCGTCGAACCCGGACAGGGCATCGAGAAGGAGAAGGCGTGGATGGCACGCCTCGCCGCCGACGGCAGCGTGCTGTGGATCAAGGTGTTCGAGAGCGCGGGCGATCAGAACATCTTCTCCGCCGTGGCGCTCCCCGATGGCGGCTACGCGCTCGCCGGCTTCACCAATGCCAAGGGTTCGGGCGAGGGCGATATCTGGGTCGTCCGCCTCGGCTACAAATAGCGCTCGTCGGGCAAGGGGGGCGGGGCGGATGCTGTTCATGGTGATCGAGGATTTCCGCCAGCGCGACCGCAAGGCGATCTATCGCCGCTTCCGCGACAAAGGACGGATGATGCCCGAAGGCCTGCGCTTCGTCGAAAGCTGGATGGCGGCCGACATGAGCCGCTGCTTCCAGCTCATGGAGGCCGACGACGTGACCTTGTTCCAGCGCTGGGTGGCGGAGTGGTGCGATCTCGGCGAATTCGAGATCGTCCCGGTCTCGACCGGGCGCCAGACGGCCGAGGCGCTGAAAGCGCAGCTTTAGCGCGCGCCGTCACCCCGGCAGCAGCTCCGGCCCGCCGGGACCGATCAGCATGCCTTCGCCGGGGGCGGCGAGCATGGCGCCGGGTGGCGGGGCGCGTTCGTCGCGCATTTCGTGCCTGATCGATTTCAGTTCGTGGAACAGCGTGCCGGGCCGGTCCAGCGCCGCGGGCGGGCCCACGTCAACGAAGCGGCCATTGGCGAGGCAGCAGATCTCGTCGGACATGGCCTCGACGAACTCCATGTCGTGATCCACCAGGATGACCGTGAGGCCGGCGAGCGCGGGCCTGAGGGTCTGCACGAGATGCTGGCGCCCGATCGGATCGACCCCAGTGGTGGGCTCGTCGAGCAGGAAGATGCGCGGCCGGCGCAGCAGGCCGCGGGTGACGGCGAACAGGCGCTGCTGGCCGCCGGAGATCAAGAGATCGAGCTTTCGCGGCAGTTCGGTCTCGAGCGGATGGCGGCCGGGCCCGGCGGCATTCTCGAGAATCGGCCAGAGGCCGGTGGAGCGGCTTACCGCTTCGATCTCGGCGTCGGTCGCGTCGGCTTTCGCGAGCAGGAAATTGGCGCGCACCGTGTCGTTCATGAACACCGGGAACTGCGCCACCTTGAAGATGAGCTTCCGAAGCTCCTCGGTCGTGATCTGGTCGAGCGGCAGGCCGCCGATGACGATCGAGCCGCCCTGCGTGCGGTATTGGCGGGCGAGCAGGTTGAGGATCGTCGACTTGCCGCCGCCCGAGCGCGCGACGATGGCCGAAGTCTTGCCGGACTTGAAGACGTGTGTGACGCCGTCGAGCACGGGCGGGCGGTCCGGCGAATAGGCGAAAACGAGCCCGTTGAGCGCGATCGCAGCGTCGGGGATGTCCGCAGCCTTGCCGCCGCCTTCCATGTGCTCGGGCTTGGATTCCAGGATCTCGATCACTTTCTCCATCTGCGGCCAGGCGCCGCTGACGCCGACGTAGAATTGGAGCAATTGGTTGATCGGCTCGACGGCGAGCGGGACGATGAGCGCGAAGCCGACGATGGCGCCGGCCACGTTGGCGTCGCCGGCGCGCAGGCCCACGAACACGCCGTAAAGCACGAACACCGCCGCGAGGATACGCGGCACGGCGTTCTGGAATTGGGTGCTGAGCTCGCGCGGGATGAGGGCGCGGAGCGTCGCCACCTTCGCGGTCTCGAGGCTGCGCTTGAACGATTGCGAGCGTTGCGGGCCCGCGCCCATCAGCGCGATCTCGACCGGATTGGCGCAGGAGTTCATGAACTCGCGGTTGACGATGGTGCGCGCGTCCACCTCGGCGCGTGCCGTGCGCACCACGCGTTTGCCGAACCAATAGCCGGCCAGCGGCAGGATGAAGATGCCGGCCAGCAGCGAGGCCTTCACCCAGCCGGGCTGGCCCTCGATGCGGTTGAAATTGTCGATCAGCAGCAGGACGGCGGTGATGAAGCTGATGCCGCGCACCAGCGGGAACGCGATGATGTCGCACAGCATCTGCTGCGTGCCCATCGCGAACCCGTTGACGATGAGGTTCGTCTCGGCGACGTCGGTCTTGCGGTGGAAATCGGGCCCGAGGCCGAGCAGCTTGTCGTGCAGTTCCAATTGCAGGCGCGCGGTGATGACGGCGTCCACCCAGCTCTGGAACAGGCGGTCGCCGAGCAGCGCGCCCACCAGCAGCAGCACCGAGAAGGCGAGGATGACGGCCGCGGTCTCGAGATCGGACGGGAACAGCGCCGAGAGGATGCCGCCCTGATCGGCGGGCGGTGCTGCGGGCTGGGTCTGCGTGCCGGTCGGCGGCGCCGCGGCCGGCGGCGGCGCGGATTTCACCTGGTTGACGATCGTCGCCAGAAGTTGCGCGTTGTATTGCGTGGTGAGCGGCGCCACGAGCTGGACGAGGGTCGCGCACACGAACAGCAGCAGGCTGCCGCGCACCAGGTGCCAGCCCCATTTGAGGAGGCGGCCCCAATTCGGCCGGCTGTCGCCGATCGGCATCGGCAAGGGCGTGCCGAGATCTTCGGGCCCGCCCGGTCCGCCCGGGCCCATCGGACCGCCGGGGTCGCCCGGCCCGCCCGGTCCGCCAGGGACGCCCGGTCCGCCGGGACCCATTGGCCCTTTTGGTTCCCGCGGCCCGCCGGGGCCGGCGCCTTTCGGTTCCGGAGGCATGCCGGGCCCGCCCGGTCCCCCGGGTCCCTCCAGAACGACGACCTTTTGCATGTAATTCCCTCAGTCCGTGGCCGATGCCGCGAGTCTCGCACGGCAGCGAAACCGGGGGAAGGGACGGCGGGTTCGGCCGACCATGCGTATCGCTCGGCGCCGCGGCCGCGGCCCGTCAATCGAGGAAGCCGAATTGCCGTGGCAGCCAGAGCACAATCTCGGGGAAGATGATGCAAAGAGTGAGCGAAAAGAGCTGCAGGCACACGAACGGCACGATGCCGCGGTAGATGTGCCCCATGGTCACCGATTTCGGCACGGTTCCCTTCATGTAGAAGAGTGCGAAGCCGAACGGCGGGGTCAGAAACGCGGTTTGCAGGTTCACCGCCACCAGTGTCGTGAACCAGATCATGAACTCCCTGTTGACGGCGAGGTGGGGCTCGAAATTCACCTTCTTGAGGATGGGCGCGAAGATCGGCAGCACGATCAGGCAGATCTCGATCCAATCGAAGAAGAAGCCCATCACGAAGACCAGCACCATCACGAAGATGAGAATCGACCAGCCGGTGCTGATGCCGAACGCCTTGAGGACTTCCTCGACCACGTCGTCGCCCCCGAGCGAGCGGAAGACGAACGAGAACAGCGTGGCGCCGAAAACGATGAAGAACACCAGCGCGTTGGTGAGCGCGGCCGAATCGATCACCGCGCGGATCGTCTTCAGATTGAAGCGCTTGTTCCAGATCGCAAGGAGAATGGCGCCGAGCGAGCCGCAGCCGCCCGCTTCCGTCGGGGTCGCGAAGCCGCCGAAGATCGAGCCGAGCACCACGAGGATGAGGAAAGCCGGCGGCAGGAAGCTCTTGAACAGCATGCGCGCAAGCTCGGCGCCGCCCTTGGGGCCGATGTCGGCAGCCAGCGGCGGCGCCACGCCCGGCCGCAAACTGGAGAAGACGCCGATATAGGCCATATAGACGAGCGACATCAGCAGGCCCGGCAGCACCGCGGCGGTGAACAGCGTGCCGACCGAGATCGTGAGCAGATCGCCCATGATCACCAGCATGATGCTGGGCGGAATCAGAATGCCGAGCGTGCCCGCCGACGCGATGCAGCCCACCGACAGTTCCTTCGAGTAGCCCTGCGCCAGCATGGTCGGCAGCGCGATCAGCGTCAGCATGATGACCGAGGCGCCGACGATGCCGGTGGTGGCGGCCATGATCGTGCCCATGAGGACCACGGACATGGCGAGGCCGCCCGGCACGCGCCGCGTCAGCACCTGGAGCGCCCTCAATAGATCCTCGGCGACGCCGCTGCGTTCCAGCATGGTTCCCATGAAGATGAACATGGGGATGGCGAGCAGCACCTGGTTTTCGACCGCCTGACCCCAGATGCGCGGGATCAGCGCCCCGAACTGCGCGGCGTTGAACGTGCCGAAGAGGATGCCGAGCACGCCGAATCCGAGGGCGACGCCGCCCAGCACGTAGGCCACCGGATAGCCGATGAACATGATGAAGGTCAGCACGAGGAACATGATGACCGCGAGGTGATTGGCGATCCAATCCATGGCTGCGGTCCCTCAGCGCGCGGCGGCACGCGGCATCGCGCGTTCGGCCAAGTCCTTCGGCCCGAACAGGATGACCAGATTGCGAAAGGTCACCGAGACGACGCTCGCCATCAGCAGAATGAGGCCGAGGAAGAGGCACGATTTGATGATCCAGCGATAGGCAAGGCCGTTCGGCGCCGACGAGCTTTCGTTCTGGATAAACGAGGTCTGCGCGAAGAGGTAGGCGAAGTAGAGTGCTACGAGCGTGTAGGGCACCGCAAAAGCAACGATGCCGATGAGCTCGAGCCACGCGGCCCGGCGCGGCGGGAGGTTCGCGGTGAAGACATCGATGCGCACGTGCACGTTTCGCACATAGGCGTAGCCTAGCCAGAACAGGAAGAGCGCGCCGTGCAAATGCCACTCCAGTTCCTGAATCGGCGTCGAGCCGAAGCCGGGGAGCTGAAACCCGATCTTGCGCGTGATCACGTCCCAGACGATGACGCCGACGAGCGCGAAGAACAGCCAACCGGACGCGCGCGCAATGCGCTCGAGGACTTCGTCAATAGCGCCGCTGATGGCGAGAAGCAGTTTCATTCGAGTCCCTCCGGGAACGCGTTGCCGCCGCGCCGCCGCCATGGGGCGGGTCGGCCGGTCGACGGCTTTCAAGGCGTGGAGTGGCGGAGACTCGCCGGCGGGCGCGGCCCGCGCCGCGCCGGCGGTCCTTGCGAGGTGTCGTCGCGCGCTACTTGAGGTAGCCGCGTTCGCGCCAGACGGCGTAGTTCTTGCGGAACGCCTGGAGAGAGTCCCACGCCTCTTTGAAGGCGGGGCTCTTTTGGGCCTGTTCGGCGGCGACTTCGTCCCAGGCCTTCTCGAAGGTCTTGAGGAACTTGTCGTCCCAGGTCATCAGCTTGACGCCCTTCTTCTCGATCTCCTGCATCGCCGCGAACTGGGCGAATTCGGACAGCGCGAAGCCGTTGAGCACGGCGGCGTTGCACGCGGTCTCGACCTGGAATCGCTGCGTCTCCGAGAGCGAGTCCCACTTGGCTTTGTTCCAGATCATGTCGCCCATCGTCGACTGCTGGTGCCAGCCGGGGAAGTAGTAGAATTTCGCCACTTGGTAGAAGCCGAGCGAGAGATCCATCGCCGGCATCGAGAATTCGGTGGCATCGATGGTGCCGAGCTGAAGAGCTTGGAAGATTTCGCCGGCCTGGAGGAGCTGCGTGGCGACGCCCAACTTCTGCATCACGTTGGCGCCGAGGCCGAAGAAGCGCATCTTGAGGCCCTTCAAATCCTCGACCGTCTTGATTTCCTTGCGGAACCAGCCCGAGGCTTCGGGCGCGATCATGTTGCAGAGGATCGAGTGGATGCCGTATTTGGCGTAGAGCTTCTGCATCAGCTTTTCGCCGCCGCCGAACTTCATCCAGGCGATGTATTCGCCGCCGCCCGGTCCGAAGGGGACGGTGGAATAGACGGCGAAGGCGATGTCCTTGCCGGTCCAGAATCCCGGCGTCGCCCAGGCCGAATCGAGCGATCCCGAGGCCACCGCGTCGAAGGATTGGCCGGGCGGCACGAGCGCGCCGGGTTCGAAGAACTTAACTTCGACCGAGCCGCCGGTGACCTTCGTGATGGTTTGCGCCGTGTAGACCGCGTTCTGCCCGAGCACGGCCAGGGTCGAGGCGAAGTTCGATTGCATGTTGACGCGGACTTTCTTGTCCTGCGCCGATACGGGGGCGGCAGCGAGCGCGACGGCCGCGACGGCGGCCGTCCAAAGCCAGACCTTCATGGGAGTCCTCCACTGTTCGCGGTTTTTGATTTGCGCGTTCGGGCATGCCGCGAGGCACGCCCCCAGGGAGGCCGAGCGCGGCCTGGCGGGCCGCCGGCGATGGCATTGCAAAACGAAGAACGGTCCGCCACGGGCGTTCTTCCTCCCAGTCGTCGGGGCGGGCCCTGTCGTTCCCGCCCGGGCCGGCTTAAGCCGGTTCTCGTATCATCGTACAACGGTGGCGCGTTTGCGTGGCGCTGTCAATCTCGGCGCGGCGCCGTCAGAACTTCAGCAGCTTCACCTGGTTGACGTTCCGCAGCGCGCAGATGTTCATGATGACGAGGTCGTTCACCGGCTGATCGACCGCGAGGAGGGCGATCGCATCGCCGCCCGCGGATTTGCGGCCGAGGAAGAACGTGCCGATGTTGATGTCGGCGTCGCCGAGCGTCTTGCCGAGATTGCCGACCATGCCGGGCCGGTCGGTGTTGCGCACGAGCAGCATGTTGCCGATCATCTCGGCCTCGAGCGCGATGCCCTCGATCTCGACCAGGCGCGGCTTGCCGCCGACGATGGTGCCGGCGACCGTGCGGTCGCGGGCTTCCTTGCGCACCGTGATGCGGACCAGGGTCTGGTAGTCGCTCGTGGTCGGGTGCTTCTCCTCGCTCACCGCGATGTCGCGCTCCTTGGCGAAGAACGGCGCGTTGACGAGGTTGACGCCCTCGTAGAGCGGCGAGAACAGGCCGTGCAGGATCGCGGCCGTGAGCGGCTTGGTGTTGAGCTCGGCGGCGAGCCCTTCGTATTCGATGTGCACCGCGTGGATCGTCGATTCGGCGATCTGGCCGGCGAAGCTGCCGAGCTGTTCGGCGAGCTTCAAATAGGGGCGGAGCTTCGGCGCCTCTTCGGCCGAGACCGCGGCCATGTTGATCGGGTTGGTGACGGTCCCGTTGAGCAGGAAATCCGCGATCTGCTCCGCCACCTGGATGGCGACGTTTTCTTGCGCTTCCTCGGTTGAGGCGCCGAGATGCGGCGTGCATACGACCTTGTCGGAGCCGAACAGGATGTTGGTCTTGGCCGGCTCCACCTCGAACACGTCGAGTGCCGCACCCGCCACCTTGCCCGCGTCGATCGCGGCCTTGAGATCGGCCTCGACCACGAGGCCGCCGCGCGCCACGTTCACGATGCGCACGCCGGCCTTCATCTTGGCGATGTTGTCCTTGTTGACGATGTTGCGCGTCGTCTCGGTCAGCGGCGTGTGGAGCGTGATGAAATCGGCGCGGGCGAAGAGCTCGTCGAGCTCGACCTTCTCGATGCCGAGCTGCTGCGCGCGCTGCGGCGAGAGGAACGGATCGAACGCCAACACGGCCATCTTCAGGCCCTTGGCGCGGTCGGCGACGATGGTGCCGATATTGCCGCAGCCGACGATGCCGAGCGTCTTGCCGGTGATCTCGACGCCCATGAAGCGGTTCTTCTCCCACTTTCCCGCCTGGGTGGAGCGGTCGGCCTCCGGGATCTGGCGCGCGAGCGCGAAGATCATGGCGATGGTGTGCTCGGCGGTGGTCACCGAATTGCCGAACGGCGTGTTCATCACCAGCACGCCGCGCGCGGTGGCGGCGTCGACGTCGACATTGTCGACGCCGATGCCGGCGCGGCCCACGACCTTGAGCTTGGCGGCGGCGGAGAAAATGTCGGCCGTGACCTTGGACGAGGAGCGGATGGCGAGGCCGTCGTAGCCGCCGATCGCGGCCTTCAACTGGTCCGGCTTCATGCCGGTCTTGACGTCGACCTCGATTCCGCGCTCGCGGAAGATCTCGGCCGCGCGCGGGCTCATGGCATCGGAAATGAGAACTTTGGGCATGATCTGCTGTCGCTCGTCTGGGAACGGGGAATGGAAGCGGGCGGCGGGGGCGGGGCGTTAGCCCGGCCCGCTGCTACCTCGCCATCGCCCGGCGAATGCACCGTGTTCCGACATTCGATCCCCGTTCGCCGAAATCAAGCCGCGGCCTTGGCCGGCATTTTCGCCTCGGCGTAGGCCCAGTCGAGCCAGGGCAGCAGCGTCTTGATGTCCGCGGTTTCGACCGTGGCGCCGCCCCAGATGCGCAGGCCCGGCGGCGCGTCGCGATAGGCGCCGATGTCGTAGGCCACTTTCTCCTTGGCGAGCAGGCTCGCGATCTTCTTGCCGAGCTCGGCCTGTTCGGCCGCCGGACGCGCGGTGATGGCCGGGTCCGTGAATTTCAGGCAGATGGACGTGCACGAGCGCTGCGCGGCATGACGCGCCAGGAAGCCGGCCCAGCCGCTCTTGGCGGCCCAGGCCGCGATGGCGGCAAGGTTCGCCTCGGAGCGCGCGATCAGCCCTTTGAGGCCGCCGATGTTCTCGGCCCATTTGAGCGCGTCGATCTGGTCCTCGACGCACAGCATCGAGGGCGTGTTGATCGTCTCGGCCTTGAAGATCGCCTCGTTGAACTTGCCCTTGGAGGTGAGGCGGAAAATCTTGGGCAGCGGCCAGGCCGGCGTGTAGCTCTCGAGCCGCTCGATGGCGCGCGGCGAGAGCACGAGCATGCCGTGCGCGGCCTCGCCGCCCAGCACTTTCTGCCACGACCAGGTGACCACATCGAGTTTCGTCCACGGCAGATCCATGGCGAAGACGGCGGAGGTGGCGTCGCAAATGGCGAGGCCCTTGCGGTCCGCCTTGATCCAGTCGCCGTTGGGCACGCGCACGCCCGAGGTCGTGCCGTTCCAGGTGAACACCACGTCGCGGTCGGCATCGATCTTCGCGAGATCCGGCAATTCGCCGTAGGGCGCTTCGTGCACGCGCACGTCCTTGAGCTTCAATTGCTTGGTGACGTCGGTGACCCAGCCGGCGCCGAAGCTCTCCCAGGCGAGGATGTCGACGCCGCGCGCGCCGAGCAGCGACCAGAGCGCCATTTCTACGGCGCCGGTGTCGGATGCCGGCACGATGGCGATGCGCCAATCCTTGGGAATGCCGAGGATGGCGCGGCTGCGATCGAGCAGTTCCTGGATGCGCGCCTTGCCCTCGCTGGCGCGATGCGAGCGGCCGACGAGCGCGCCCTTCAAGGCGTCGAGCGACCAGCCCGGGCGCTTGGCGCACGGCCCGGAGGAGAAATGGGTAACGGCCGGCTTTACGGCCGGCCGGGCAGGGACGGCGTTCATTGGAAGCCCCGATTGTGCAGTGCAAAAGGCGGGCGGAGTTTATGAATCGGACCGTCGAGGGTCAACGTGCGCCCGCGTGCGCGCGTGCGGCGCTTGGCCGCAAAGCGCCGCGCTCGGTTCCCGCCAAATCGCACTATACCTCTCGCCGTCTCATCAGGAGCTCGGCCCGCGATGCGCCTTGTCCACGCCTTGGCTTTCGTGCTGTTCGCCGCGCAGCCCGCGGCGGCGCAGGAGTGGGGTCCGCCCAGCGCGGACTATAGCGCCGTCCTCACCTTCACCGATGGCCGCGGCGAAGTGCTGGTGCACCGCATCACCTACACGGCGAAACGCCAGCGCCTGGACTACAAGGCCGGCGACCGCGACGAGGTAGCCATCGTCGATCAGGTCGCGGCCGCGGTTTTCATTCTCTATCCGGAGCAGAAGCGCTTCCTGAAATCGGCGCTGGTCGAGCCCGAGTTCGATCTCGGCATCGCCCGCGCCGATACCAAGCGCGAGAAGCTGGCCGACGAGAACGTGGCCGGCCTCGCGGCGGCGAAATTCCGCGTCGAGGCCAAGACCGCGCAGGGGCAGGAATTCAAGGGTTTCGCGTGGCTCACCGCCCAGCGGATCCTGGTGAAGCTCGAGGGCGAGGTGAAGCAGGGCCGACGCACGCGCCGCCTCGTCATGACCGCGAGCGAAATCAAGATCGGCCCGATCGACCCGGCCGCGTTCCAGGTTCCGGCCGGCTACGCGCCGGTCGAAGACAAGCGCAAGTGATCGCGCCGCTGCGGACTCGCCTTGCCCCCTCCGGGGAACAACCGTAGCATCGCCTCCGTATCCACCGATGCGGCGCCACCGTTCCGGCCGCCCGTCCCTTCCCCGCCAACAAGAGGCAAGCCCATGAAATCTCTTCCGATCCTCGCCGCCGCCGCGGCCCTTGTACTGGCCGCCGCGGCGCACGCCGATCCGCGCCAGAACCCGACCGCCGACTACACCGCCGACTCGGTCGCCAAGAGCGAGGGGCAGGCCGATTCCACGTCGAAGATCTGGTACACGAAGGACAAGGTGCGCGTGGACGTGACCCATCAGGGCCAGTCCATGTCGGTCATCATGGATCGCGCCACGAAGAAGATGACGGTGCTGATTCCGAAATCGAAGATGTTCCAGACCGAGGCGCTGCCCGAGGGCGAGGCGCAGAACCCGATCGCCAGCGGCGCCTGGGAAGTCGCCAAGGCGGGCGACGAGACGGTGGCGGGGGTCGCGACCACCAAGTGGAACGTCTCCGGCAAGGGCGCCGACGGCCGCGCCTTCAAGGGCGTGATCTGGACGACGAAGGAAAACATCCAGGTGAAGATGGAAGGCGAAGCCGAAGACGAGGGCAAGAAGGCGAAGGTCGTCTCTGAGCTCAAGAACCTCAAGGTCGGCGCGATCGATGCCAAGGTTTTCGAGATCCCGAACGACTACAAGCCGGTGCCGAAGAACTAGCTTCGCGGCACGGCGCGGCGTTTCGAGCGGGCGGCTCCTCCGGGAGCCGCCCGTTTCATTTCGGGGTCCGCCGCCGGAGGAAATGCGCGCACTCGCAGGAGAGCACCATCTCGCCCTTCTGATTGTAGGTCTCGTGCGCCATGGTCATGGCGCCGCGATCGGGCTTGGAGCGCGACGGATTGACGGCCAGCACGCGCGAGACGACGCGCAGCGTGTCGCCGGGCCTCACCGGCTTCAGCCAGCGCAGCTTGTCGAAGCCGGGGCTGGCGAGGTTCGACGCGTCGAGGATTCCGCTGCCGAGGAACGAGCGGAAGGTGATGCAGAGCGTCAGGAACCCGCTCGCCATCAGCCCGCCCAGCATTTCCGTGCGCTTGGCGTGCACGTTCATGTGCGAGGATTGCGGGTCCCATTGCAGCGAGAAATCGATGATCATCGATTCGGTGACGGTCAATCCGTCAGTCTCGAAGGCGTCGCCGGGCTTGAAATCGTCGAGCCAGAGATCGTAGCCGGGGAGGGTGCGGCGGGCCGTGGTGGAATGCATGCTGGGTCCTGGTCGATACGCCGCCGAGTTTCGGGCGCGACCGCGCCTGCGTCAACACGGCTCGCGGATTCGCCCGGCGAAGGCAAGCGGCCCCCGGCGAATCGCCCCGGCGCCGCGGCGCGGCTCAGGTGAGCTTCGCGCGGATCGCCACGACGCGGAGATAGGCCGGATCGGCGCGCAACGCCTCGATTTGCCCCTTCAACACGGCGGCCTTGAAGCCGGTGATCGCCTCGAGCTGCGCGGTATCTTGCGCGGTCGCGTGGACGACATAGGCGAAAATGTCCCGGATGCCGTTGTCTCGGAGGCGCCGCATCAGATCCTGATGCACGACGAGATAGAGCATCGCCTGCCCGATCCAGTCGAGGATCTGGGGCATGTTGAACGTGGTCCGCGCCCAGACGACGAACGGGTTCTGCTCCGCAAGCGCGTGGCAACTGTCGATGCTCATTTCGAGGAAGCGATCGCGCTTTTCGTCCGTCAATCCCTCGATCATCATGAGGTCGCCGTTCGCGGGGACGTTCTTCACGTCGACGGCCGCCGGCCGTGCGATCCCGCTGCGCTTGTAGATTTCTTCCGCGATCCACGCGGTCCACAGGTCGGGCCTGATCCCGATCACGAAGCCGACCGCGGCGAGATAGTAGGGAACGCCGGAGTCGTTGGCCTGAACGGCGATCTGTCCGGGAAGGAGCCACAACATGACGTGGCGGACGATCGCCGCCATCAGGCACGCGCCGACGATGTGAAACACGAAAAAGTAATAGGCGATCGGGCTGATGCCAGATCGCGCGAGTGCCGCATCGTCACGTCGGCAACGATCGTCACCGCAAACCCCGTCAGGGGTTTGCGGCGCGGGGCTTCAATCCCGATCCGGCGCTCCCAGGGGGAAGAGTGGCCGGAACGGCCGCGCTTCCTCCACTGCCCGGGCAAAGGACGGGCGGGCAAGCAACCGCGCGCGGTAGGCGCGCAGCACGGGAAAGGCCTCGGAAATCCGGTGCGTCCAGTCCGCGTAGAACAGCGAAGGCGCAGCCGCGCAGTCCGCCAGCGTGAACGCCGCGCCCGTGGCCCAGGTCCTGCCGGCAAGCCGTCCTTCGAGCCAGGCGTAGGCGCGCTCCAGCCTTTCCCGGGCGAGGACCAGTCCTTCCTCGCTCTTCACCGGAACCCGCTTCAGCGCACTGTCTACCGCAACCTGCATCGCCTCCATGACGTGCAGGTCGAAGAAGCGGTCGAGGAAGCGCACGTCCAGCGCGGCCATCGGGTCCGCGGGCAGCAGGCGCACCGGCCCGGGATGCGCGAGCTGCAGGTACTCGATGATGATGCTGGTCTCGACGATGTCGCGCTCGCCGTCCACCAGCAGCGGGAACTTGCGCAACGGCCAGCGCCGCAGCCATTCGGCCGAATGCTGCGGCGTATCCGGCCCGATGCAGCGGAACTCGAAGGGCGTGCCGTTCTCGTACAGCGCGATGAGCGCTTTCTGCGTGTACGAGGAGAAGGGATGACCGTAGAGCGCGAGCGACATCGTAGGACCTCTCGATTCAACCACTTGCATTTTGCAGCAAATCGCCCGCGGCAGCGCCTCCGCGCGCCGACAATGAATCGACCTGCCACCGCCTCGCAAGCTTTCGGTAGATCCCGAGCCTAGCTCTCCGCCGCGATCGCGGCGCCGAGATCGGATGTCGAGGCCTGGCCGCCCATGTCGGGCGTGCGCGGACCGCCGCCGCCGACCACGTCCTCGATCGCCTTCACCACCGCGGCCGCCGCGGCCTTTTCGCCGAAATGGTCGAGCATCATGGCGCCCGACCAGATCTGGCCGATGGGATTGGCGATCTTCTTGCCGTAGATGTCCGGCGCCGAGCCGTGCACGGGCTCGAACATCGAGGGATGTTTCTTTTCCGGATTGAGATTGGCGCCGGGGGCGATGGCGATGGTGCCGGTGGTGGCCGGCCCGAGATCGGAGAGGATGTCGCCGAAGAGATTGCTGCCCACGACGACGTCGAAGCGCTCCGGAAAGCGCACGAAATGCGCGCAGAGAATGTCGATGTGATAGACGTCGACCGAAACCTCGGGATACTCCTTGGCGATCGCTTTTACGCGCTCGTCCCAAAACGGCATGGTGTGGATGATGCCGTTGGATTTCGTCGCCGAGGTGAGGCGCTTTCGCGGCCGGGAGCGCGCGAGGTCGAAGGCGTAGCGCAGCACGCGGTCGGTGCCGCGCCGCGTGAAGATGCTCTGCTGCATCGCCATCTCGGCTTCGGTGCCATCATACATGCGCCCGCCGACATTCGAATACTCGCCCTCGCAATTCTCGCGCACGATCCAATAGTCGATGTCGCCGGGCTTCTTGCCGGCGAGCGGGCACGGCACGCCCTTCAATAGGCGCACCGGCCGGAGATTGACGTATTGCTCGAAAGTGCGGCGGATCGGGATGAGCAAGCCCCAGAGCGAGACATGATCCGGTACACCCGGCCAGCCCACGGCGCCGAGATAGATCGCGTCGAATCCGGCCAGCCGCTCGAGCCCGTCCTTGGGCATGAATTCGCCGGTCTTCTGGAAGCGCTCGCAGCTCCAGTCGTAATCGGTCCATTCGAGCGCGAAGCCATGGCGCCGCGCCACCGCCTCCAGCACGCGCTGGCCCTCCGGCACCACTTCCTTCCCGATCCCGTCGCCGGGAATGACGGCGACTTTGTATTTCTTCATGTCCAATTCCTCTCGCGTGCGGCCGTAGCCGCCGGATGGCTATTTGCCATGACCGCCCCGCGTTGCGGGGAAAAAAGTTGAACAGGGAGGCGGGGAGGCGGGGAGAAGAAAAGTTTGGACCACCGAGGACACGAACGGCACAGAGAAGGTTTCGCGCGCCGAAGGCGCGAATTCCTTCATTTCTTCCTCTGTGTCCTCTGTGCCCCCTGTGTTTACCGTCCTACTTCTCCCCGTCTCCCCGCCTCCCTGTTCGACTTCCTAAAGCACACGCTCGAAGTAGCGGACGCCGGGGAGCGGGTTGTCATAGTAGGCGGGGATCTCGGCGAAGCCGAGGCTGCGGTAGAGTGCCTGCGCCGCCGTCATGTCCTGGAGCGTGTCGAGCACGATGCGGCGATAGCCGATGCGCCGGCCTTCGGCCAGCACGGCCTCGGCCAGGCGGCGGCCGAGCTTGGCGGCACGGAATGCCGGGCGCACATAGAGGCGTTTCATCTCGCACGTGTCCGCGGCATCGGCCGGGCGCAGCGCGATCACGCCGGCAGCGGCGCGGCCGGCGCGCGCGACGAGGATCTCGCCGCGCGGCGGCGCGTAATTGCCGGGCAGGGTCGAGAGCTCTTCCTCGAAGCCCTGAAAGCAAAGATCGACGCCGATCGAGATTTGATATTCGCGGAAGAGGCGCGCCACGGTGGCGATGTCGTCATCGCCGCGCGCCGGCACGATCGCGATCTCGAGCGCGCTCATGCGGCCGCCCCCGCGAGCGGAAAGCTGAGATAGGTCACCGCGCCGCGCGCGAAGACCTGGCCCTTGGCGTCCTTGACCTCCGCGTCGGCGATACCGATGCGGGCGCCGGCGCGGACCAGCCGGCCTTCGGCGAAGAGCGTGCCGGTGTCGCGCGTGATCGGGCGGAAATAATCGACGCTGAGATTGACCGCCGTGGCGCCGACGCCGCGGGGCTGCATCGTCTGGATCGCAGCGCCGCCGGCCGTGTCGACCAGGATCGCCGCGAGCCCGCCATGCACGCCGCCCATCGGATTGTAATGGCAGGCCGAGGGCTTGCAGCGGAACACGGCGCGCCCGGGTTCGGCCGCGATTCCTTCGTATTGCACCGTCCGCTGGATCGGCGGCAGCGGCAGCCGCCCGTCGGCGAGGGCGGCGATGAGATCGAGACCCGTCATGCCGCCCATCATGGCGCGCCCGGCCGCCGGATCGTCCCAGACGATCTCCTTCGAGTCGAACACCGGTGCGGGGAGCGGGGCGGCCGGGCCGCTTTCGGTCGGGAAGATGGCGAAGCAGCCGCGCGCGCGGGTCAGCACCTTGCCGTCCGGGCCGAGGATATCCGCCTCGGACCACGCGACCTGCTCGCCCTTCTGCACCAGGCGCGAGACGGCGGTGATACGCCCCATCGCCGGCAGGATCGGGCGCATGAAGCCGATGTCGAGGCGGATCGTGGCCGTGCCGCGGCCTTGCGGCAGGGTCGATTGGAGGCCCACGCCGCAGGCGGAATCGAGCACGGTCGCGGCATAGCCGCCGTGCACGGTGCCGAACGGATTGAGGAGATGCTCGCCGGTCTCGCCCTCGAAGCGCGCGGAACCGGGATCGACCCCGGTCAGGCGGAAGCCGAGCAGATCGTAGATCGGCGGCTGGGGCAGCGCGCCGGCGGCGATCGCGCGGAAGAAATCCAGCCCGCTCGTTGCGCGCCGGGCGATGGCGAGCGGCGCCGGATCGGCCCAGCGCGCAAGACGGCGGCGGAGCGGGGCGGAAGCGATATCGGGCATGGCCGCAGTGTTAGCGGCCCGCCGTTTCGCTGCCAAGCCCGCCCGTCGCCGCCTTGCCGTGGGGCGGAACTAGGCGACCTTGGTGGTGGCGCCGGCGCGGTCGTTGGCGGGCGGCGGAACGTCCTCGCGGCCGTGATCGACGACGTAGAGGACGCCGGACCGGTTGAGCCCGAGATCGCGCAGCGTGCGGTCGTCGAGCGTCAGCAGCTCGTCGATCGCGCGGCGGCGTGCGCGCCAATCGCGAACGCCCTTGCGCGCCCGCGCCAGCGCGGCGCCGATCGCGCGTCCGGCTGCGCGGAACGCGCCGGCATAGGCGCTGGCGCGCAGCGCGCGCGAACGCATCAGGTAGTAATTGTAATCGACATTGCCTTCGGCGGTGCGCCGGATCGAAGGCGGTACCCGGTCGAGGCCGACGGCCGCTAGGCTGCGGCCGCTGCCGGAGGCGAGATTGGCGGGGATGAGCGACATGGCGATACCTCGTCTTTACATGAGCGGATTTCATGAACTAGGCTGGACGCCCCAGCCGCCTTTATCCGCTGTTCTGACCAAAAACGTAATGATAGTTGTCACAACCGACAAACGATCCTTCCTCGCCCGATAGATGAAACACGATCACCTATAGCCATGGCCGACCTGCCCCCGCTGGATGCCCTTCGCGTGTTCGAGGCTGCCGCCCGGCGCTCGAGCTTCGCCGCCGCCGCGGAAGAGCTGCATTTGACCGCGTCGGCGGTCAGCCACCGCATCAAATCGCTCGAGGCGCAGCTCGGCCTCATGCTGTTCGAACGCATGACGCGGAAGGTTCAGCTCACCCCGGCGGGCCGCGCCTATGCGGCGTCGGTCGCGGATGCGATCGCGATTTTACGCGAGGCGACCCAGCGGCTGGCATCGGAGGCCAATCGCCCGCTCACGGTGAGTGTAACGCCGCTGTTCGGCGCGCGCTGGCTGCTGCCGCGGCTCGCGCGCTTCGAGACGGCGCATCCCGGCCTCACCGTGCGCCTAATGAGTACGTCGCGGCTCGCGAATTTCGGCATCGACGGGGTGGATTGCGCGGTGCGTTACGGGCTCGGCACCTGGCCGGGCCTCGCCGCGCTCCGCTTGATGCCGCTCGATTACGTGCCGGTGTGCGCACCCGCGCTGCTGAAGGGCGCCCGCCCGCTCAAAACGCCGGACGATCTCGCCCGCCACACGCTCCTGCACTACGACGCGGCACCGGATGCGTGGCGGATGTGGCTGCTGGCGGCCGGCGCCAACGGCGTCGATCCCGATTCGGGCCAGGTCCTGTCCGACATGTCGGCCACGGTCCAGGCGGCGATGGACGGCATCGGCGTGGCGATCTCGGACCGAAAATTCATCGCGCGCGAGCTGAAGCAGCGCCGGCTGGTGGCGCCGTTCGATTTCGACATGCCGTCGGGCGGCGCCTTCTACTTCGTCTATCCGGAGAGCCGCGGCGCCGATCCGCGCATCGCGCAGTTTCGCGATTGGGTGCTGGCCGAGATCGCGCGCGAGGGCGTCTAGCGCTCTAAGCCTTCTCCGGCCGGAGGATGAGGCAGGTGGCCGTGCCGCGGGCGTAGAGCGTGCCGTCCGCGCCCTTCAGCTCGGCGTCGGCGACCGCGATCCGCCCGCCCGAGCGGACGACGCGGCCTTCGCAGCGCAATTCGCCGGCGCCGTCGCCGATCCCTCTCACGAGATCGACCGAGAAATTGACCGTGACGTAGCCGGTGCCGACCGGCAGCGTCGTGTGCACGGCGCAGCCGGTGGCGCTGTCGATGAGCGTGGCCGCGAGCCCGCCATGCACCGAACCGATCGGGTTGTAGTGGAACTCCGCCGGCGTGCAGACGAACACCGCGCGCCCGTCGCCGACCTCGGCCAGGCGGAAGTCGAGCGTGGCGGCCATCGGCGCCCCGGGCACCGTGCCCTGCATCATGGCGGTGAGATATTCCTTGCCACTCAGGCCGCGCGCGGCGGCGGCGGCGGATTTCGTGTCGCCCCAGCCATAGGCGCGGGTGCGGTTCTTCGCCGGTGCGTCTGGCATGTTTTTCGCTTTCTTCGCTGGCGCGCCTTCTCTAGCGAAGTTCGGCGGCGGCGCCAATCGTCCCGCGCGTCAGGCCGGGCCAGCGCGGAAATGATTGCGGAGGGCCAGCGCGAGCAGCACAACGAGCAGCAGATTGAGCGCAGTCTGCGAGGCCTGGAGAATGTGGGCGAGGCGCGGGATGCCGTCGGCGCCGAACAGCGAGAGTGCCGCTTTCTCGTACGCCCCGCGCGCGATCGAGCCCGGAACGGCGCTCGACCACCAGAATTCGAACAGCGATTTCTCCTGCTCCGCCGAGAGCGTCGTGCCCGGCACGCTCGGCTGCGAGACGAAGATCGACTTCATCCACGTCCAGGTGCCGCGCGCGGCCCGGCCCATCGTCGTCGAGGCCGGCTTGGCCAGCATCCGGAAGGCGAAATAGGCGGCACCGTTGACGATCGCGAGCCACAGCAGCGGCCGGAGCACGCTGCGCCCGCAATCCGAGAAGAGTCCGTAGAGAAACAGCAGCTTTGTGCCGATCAGCGCGCGCCAATAGAGGCCGAGCTTGCGGAGCGGCTCGGCCCAGGCGGCGCGATGCGCGCTCGTCCACGCCACGCCGCGTTCGGCGCGGCGTTCGAGGACAAGGAGATCACGCTCGGCGGCGTTGGCGTTGGTGTCGCGGGCGGCGGTGCGGAGCGTCCGGATCGCGGCGAGGGTTTCGGTGCGCGTCGTCCAGCCGGGAATGAGCCCGGCACGCAGACGGAAGCACGCGCCGTGGAGATCGAGCTGATCGCGGCCCGCGGTTTGGGTGAAATCCGGCGGCACGTCGAACGCGGCATGGGCGAAATCGGCGCGGCCTGCCAAGCGGCGGCCGGCGAAGTTCGCTTCGCCGCCGAAGCGCGCCTGGCGGAAGACGAGGCGGGGCAGCGCCGTGGGGCCACCTTCGGCAGCGGCGGCGAACGAGACCGGGCCGGCGAAGCGCACGCGCTCGAATTGCATCACGCCGGCGAATTCGGTGCCGGTGAAACTGGCGTCCGAGCCGAAGCGCGCGCCGACGAAGTTCGCCTCGCCGTGAAACGCGGCGCGGGCGAAATCGGCGGCGCGGCCGAAGACAGCGTTCTGGAACAGCGCCACGCCCTCGAACGCGCAGCCGGCGAAATCGGCGCCGTCGCCGAAGCGCGCGCCGTAGAACCAGGCGCCGCCCGCCAGGAACGGCGCCACCTCGGGCGCATACGGGCTGAGATCCTTGGCCGCCACGCCGCGATGATCGGAGTCGCCGAAGACGCAGTTCGCGAAACTGGCCCCTGCGCCGAATTCGAAGCCGGCGAACGAGATCTGGGCGAGGTCCGGGGCGGTGAAATCCGTCGCGGAAAAATCCGCGCGCTCGCCGGCATGGCGCCGGCGCCACTTGTTCCAGGCGTCGCGCCCTTCCCGGGCGAGCGCGAGATGCTCGGCTTTGGCCATGGCGCGGGAAGCAGGCCCGAGGCTTGTGGCGCAATTCGGGCAGAGCGGCGGCCGGCCTAGGCGGCCTCGCCCGCGAATTGCACCACCACCCGGCGGTTCATCTTGCCCTTGTTCTCGATCTTGGCGACCGCGACGGCGCCGATCTCGCCGGTGCGCGCCACATGCGTGCCGCCGCAGGGCTGGAGGTCGACGCCGGGAATCTCGAGCAGGCGCACCTTGCCCATGCCGGAGGGCGGCTTCACCGACATGGTGCGCACCATGTCCGGCTTGGCGGCGAGCTCGGCATCGTCGATCCAGCGCGGCGTGACCCTGTGATCCTCGCGGACCAGGCGGTTGAGCTCGGTCTCGATATGCGCCTTGTCGAGCGCGGCGGCATCGACGTTGAAATCCAGCCGGCCCTTGTCGGCCGCGATCTGCCCGCCGGTGACTTGGCCCGGGATCACGGCGCAGAGGAGATGCAGGCAGGTGTGCATGCGCATGTGGCGGTGGCGGCGCGCCCAATCGATTTCCGCCGTCACCGTGTCGCCGACGGCGAGTATCGGTGCCCCGGCCTGCGGCACGTGGAGGATGGCGCCCGTCGCCCGGTCGCGTTTGGTGTCGGCGATGCCGATGGCGGTGCCGTCGGCGCGGACGAGGCGGCCGCTATCGCCCGGCTGCCCGCCGCTCTCGTAGTAGAACACCGTGCGGTCGAGGACGATGCCGTCGGGCCGCACTTCGGCGACCTTGGCTGCGCAGGATTTGAGATAGGCATCGGCGCGGAAGAGTTCTTCGGTCATGGCTTGGGCCGCCGTGGCTGTAAAACGCGAACTTGCCACGAAGACCGACGAGCCGCTACGCGCTTTCCTGCAGCACGCCGGCGAAGACGTCGCGGTCGACATTGCCGCCGGTCAGCACCAGGCCGATCTTTTTGCCGGCGAGACGCGCCCGCTCCTTGAGCGCCGCGGCCAGGGGTGCGGCGCCAGCACCTTCGGCGACATTGTGCGTGTCGGTGAAATAGTGGCGCATCGCGGCCTTCACCGCGTCGTCCGAGACTTCGACGATGCGCGCGGCACCGCGATTGATGCGCGCCACCGCCTCGGGGACGGGCACGCGGCAGGCCATGCCATCGGCGATCGTGTCGGCCGAGTTGGTCGGCACAGGCTTGCCGGCCTTGAAGGAGAGGGCGTAGGTGGCAGCGTTCTCCGACACCACGCCGACAACGTCGGTCTTGAGCCCGAGCGCGTCGCGCGCCGCGATCATGCCGCAAATGCCGGAGCCGAGCCCGATCGGGACAAAGACCGTGTCGAGGTCGGGAACGGCCGAGAGGAATTCGAGGCTGTAGCTCGCGACACCGGCGACCAGCGCGTCGTCGAAGGATGGGAAGGGGTGGAGGCGCCGCTCGGCGGCAATACCCTTCGCGTGCTCCAGCGCCGCCTGGAAATCGTGGCCGTGCTCGATCAGTTCGGCGCCGAGCGCCTTCATGGCCGCGTTCTTCTCGCGGCTGTTGCCGTGGGGGACGACGACGACGGCGGCGAGGCCCGCGCGCCGCGCCGCGAAGGCGACGCTCTGGCCGTGATTGCCGCGCGTCGCGGCCACGACGCCGGTCACACCCGGCTCGCGGCGCTTCAGGCGGTCGATGTAGACGAGCCCGCCCCGGAGCTTGAAGGCGCCGACCGCCGTGTGGTTCTCGTGCTTCACCCACGCCTCGGCGCCGAGGCGGGCGGAGAGCAGCGGCCAGCAATACTGCGGCGTCGCCGGCACCGTGCGATGCACGAGGGCGGCGGCCTCTTCGAGGGCGGCGCGGTTCATGGGCGTGTCATCCGCGGTGGGCGAGGATCGTGCCGGCCAGCACCATGGCAGCGCAAGCGGCGAGCGGGAGCGTCATGGCCTCGCCGAGGATCAGCACGGCGAGGACGAGGCTCGCCACCGGCTGCATGAATTGGAGCGTGCCGATGCGCGCGATGCCGCCGCGCGCCAGCGCCCAATACCAAAGCAGATAGCCGAGCGAAGAGACCGCGAAGGCGAGGTAGACGACGGCCGACCAGTACGGCAGCGTCGCGGCACCCCAATCGACCGCGCCGGCGCGCCAGGCGAACAGCGGCAGCAGCGCGATCCCGCCGATGACGAGGCCCCAGAGGGTGACGCCCACCGCCGGGATGCGCCGGGCAGCGCGGCCGCCGAAGACGTAGCCGACCGAGGCGCAGAAGCCGCCGGCCAGGATTAGGAGATCGCCGATCCAGCTATCCGCCGTGTCTTCGGCGATGCCGATGCGGAAATGCACCAGCGCGAACGCGCCGGCCGCCGCCAGCACAGCGCCCACGGCCCAGCGCCGCGTCGGCCACGAGCGCTCGGCGACATGTGCCGTAAGCGCGGTGAAGACGGGCTGCAGGGCGAGAATGAGCGCCGCGTGCGACGCGGTCGTGCGCGCGATGCCGATGCTGAAGAGAACGGGAAACAGCACGAAGGCGCAGAGGCCGGCGAAAGCGAGGAGGGGGCGGGTGCCGTCGCCGGCGATGCGCGGCAGGCGCAAGGTCAGCAGCAGCACCGGCGCCAGCAGCGCCGCGAGCAACGTGCGCAGCATGCCGACCATGGCGGGGTCGATGCTCTCGACCGCGATCCGCGTCGCGATCGGCGTGCCGCCCCAAATCAGAATCGCGATCGCCGCCGCCCCGAGCGCCGCGCGCGAAGCCAGGGCCGTGCTGCCGGCGCCGTGCGCGGTCATAGCGTGATCGTGCCCGAGAGGAACGGCGCGCAGTGGCCGGCGATGGTGACGCGCTCGCCGCGGTGCCGGCACCACAATTCGCCGCCGCGCGCGGAAATTTGGCGCGCGAACAGCTCGGCCTTCCCTAGCCGCTCGGCCCAATAGGGAATGAGGGAGCAATGTGCCGAGCCGGTCACCGGATCTTCCGGCACGCCGACCTTGGGCGCGAAGAAGCGCGAGACGAAATCGCAATCCGCGCCCGGCGCCGTCGCGATGACGCCGAAACAGTCCAGCGCCGCGACCCGCGCCATGTCGGGCCGGAGGTCCGCGACCGCCTTTGCGTTGTCGAAGACCGCGAAAAGATCGCGCGACTTCAAGACCGCGCGCGGGCGCGCGCCGAGCGCCGCTTCGAGCGCCGCCCTGCCGGTGTCGTGCGGGCCGGGCGGCCGGGCGGGAAAGTCGAGTGCCAATCTGGCGCCGTCGCGCGTCACGCGCAGCGGTCCGCTCCGCGTATGGAAGGTAACGCCGGACGCGGCGACGCCGCCGCGATCGAGAATGAAATGGGCGCTGGCCAGGGTCGCGTGGCCGCAGATGTCCACCTCCGCGGCCGGCGTGAACCAGCGCAGATCGAAATGCGGCTCGGGATCGCCCGCCGGCGCGGGCCGCGCCACGTAGAACGCCGTCTGCGCCAGATTGTTCTCGGCCGCGATCGACTGCAGCACGGCATCCGGAAGCCAATGCTCGAGCGGGCAGACCGCGGCCGGATTGCCGGCAAACGGCCGCGCGGCGAAGGCATCGATCCGATGGACCGGGATGCGCAGGGTCCGCTCGGCACGGTCGCGGGCGATGATTTCGTTCACACGTCGATCCAGCCCTGGAGGAAGGGCGCGCATTGCCCGGCGATGGTGACGCGCTCGCCGCGATCGCGGCACCACAATTCGCCGCCGCGCGCCGAGACCTGGCGCGCGAACATCTCGGACTTGCCGAGCCGCTTCGCCCAATAGGGGATGAGCGTGCAGTGCGCCGAGCCAGTGACCGGATCCTCGGGAATGTCGTGCTTTGGTGCGAAGAACCGGGAAACGAAATCGCAGTCCTTGCCGGGCGCGGTCGCGATCAATGCCATGCAATCGAGCGCCGCCACCTTGGGCATGTCGGGTTTGAGGGCGCGCACGTCGTCTTCGCTCGCGAACACGGCGAATCCGTCGCGCGCCGCCGCGATTTCGAGCGGCTTGGCGCGGAGCGCCGCGGCGACGTCGCCGATGGCGCGCGGCTTCGGCGGCCGCGACGGGAAATCCATCGCCAGCCGGTCGCCCTCGCGGGTCACGACGAGGCGGTCGCCGATCTTGGTGTGGAACACCAGCACGTCGTGCGCGACGCCCAGAAGATTGAGGATCGTCCAGGCCGTGGCGAGCGTGGGATGGCCGGCGAGATCGACCTCGGCCACGGGCGTGAACCAGCGCAGCTCGTATTCCGTCCCCCGCAGCACGAAGAACGCGGTCTCCGAGAGATTGTTCTCGGCCGCGATCGCCTGCATCAGCGCATCGGGCAGCCAGGAATCGAGCGGGCACACGGCCGCCGGATTGCCGCCGAAGGTTTTGTTGGTGAAGGCGTCGACCTGATAGAGCGGAATGCGCATGGAAGGCTCACTTCTCGCGATCGAGGACGTAGCAGGCGTCGTGTTTGCGCATACCGATGTGCGGGTAGTAGGTGACGGCCTTGGGGGCGGCGAGCAGGATCAGCGTCGTGTGCCGCCCGGCCGCATCCCAGGTGCGCTCGATCAGGCGCCGGCCGATGCCGCGGCCCTGATAGGCGCGGTCCACCGCCAAGTCCGAGAGGTAGCAGCAGAAGCCGAAATCGGCGAGCGCGCGCGAGACGCCGACGATGCGCCCGCGATCGCGGGCCGTCAGCGTGATGTCGGCATGACGCAGCATCGCGTCGATGCGCGCGGGTTCGCCGACCGGGCGGCGCTCGGCGAGGCCGGAGGATTCGAGCACGGCGATGAAGTCGCCGGCGGAGAGATCAGGCTCGAGTTGGTAGCTGACCTCGTCCGCCGACGGCTTAGCGGGGTGGATTGTCATGGTATATTACGCGATCCAGAACGGCTTGCGTGCCTCACGCTGGGCGTCGATGTGGCTGATGCCGATATCCTTCAACTGCCGCGTATCGAGCCCTTTCAAGGCGCCGCGCTGCTCGGCGCGCTCCTGCCAAATAATGATTATTTCCAATGTCTTGAGAAAAACTCGGCGGACGATCTTGAGGGCCCCGAATGAGCTTGTGGCCGCGCGGGAAGCGCGCCTCAGATTTGGTTCGATTGTGTGGGCCATGGCTCGTACTCCAATGTGGGTTTGTCACCCCGCTGAGCGATTGACCTAATACTGTTGACATTCGTAACGTGTCAATATAAGAATTGTACCATGACACAGTGGCTACCGACCCTCGAGCGGCGCAAGCGCGAGATCTATCTCGAGCTTGCCGAAAAGATCGCGGCCGCGATTCGCAGCGGCGAATTGAAGGCCGGCGAGCAGCTCCCCACGCAGCGCGATATGGCGGAAAAGCTCGGCATCACGGTGGGAACCGTGGGCCGCGCCTACATGCTGGTGGAGCAGCAGGGGCTGATCTCGGGCGAAGTGGGGCGCGGCAGCTATGTGCGCGCGCCGGCGGCCGCGGTGCGCAGCCCGTTGCTGACGCCGGGCCAGGAGAATCTGATCGATCTCAGCGTCAACGCGTCGCTCACCGGGTTTCACGGCGAGGCGCTGTCGAAGACGCTGGTCGAAATTTCGCGCGCCAGCGGCCTCGAGCAGCTCTTGCGCTACATGACTCCGCCCTGGCAGGCGGCCTATCGCGCCGCGGGTGCCGAATGGCTATCGCAGCTCGGCCTGCCGCTCGATCCGGAGCGCATCGTGCTCACCAACGGCGCGCAGCAGGGCATCGCCGCGGCGTTTGCCGCGCTGCTCGAGCCGGGCGAGCACGCGCTCTCGGAAACGCTCACCTATACCGGCATCATCGACGACGCCAACCGTTCGGGCCATGCGCTGAAGGGCGTGGCCACCGATCGCGAAGGCATGCGGCCCGAGGCGCTCGACCGTGCGGCGGTGGAGCTCAACGCCCGCGTCGTGTTCCTGCAGCCGACCATCCACAACCCGACCTGCTCCACGATGAGCGAGGCGCGCCGGCGCGAGATCGTCGCCGTGGCGCGGCGGCGCAACCTGCTGCTGGTCGAGGACGACGTTTACGGCCTGCTGCCCGAGCGGCGCCCGCCGCCGATCGCGGCGCTGGCGCCCGAGCGCACCGTCTATATCACCAGTGGCTCCAAGGCGATGGCGCCGGGGCTCCGTGTCGGCTGGATGTTCGCGCCGGAAAATCTGGTGAGGAAGCTCGACGAGGCGCGCTACTCGATGACGGGCTCGCTGCCGTCGATCTCGTTCGAAGTCGCACGGCGCTGGATCGCCGACGGCACCGCGGCCGAGATCACGCGCCGCCTCCGGCGCGAATTGGCGCATCGCCAGGCGATGGCGCGCAAGCATTTCGCCGGGATGTCGTTCCAATCGGATCCCGCCGCCTTCCACGTGCTGCTGCATTTGGCCGATCCGTGGCGGCGCGAGGATTTCGTCCAGGCCGCGATGGGGCAGGGGGTGCGCGTGGTCAGCGCCAGCTCCTTCGCCATCGGCCGTGAAGTGGCGCCGCACGCCGTGCGCATCTCGCTCGCCGCGGCGCCGGATCAGGAAACCCTCGAGCGCGCGCTCGCGATCCTCGCCGAGCTGGCGCAAAGCCGCCCGGGCGTCCGGCGCGCGGTGGTGTGACTCCCCTTTCCCTCAAGGGGAGAAGGGGACTATTCGTTTTCGATCCGCTTCAGATCCACCGTGACGCCGTGATCGAGCGGCCCGTGACCCCGGCCGTAGCCGGGTGCGGCGCGGATCGCGGCTTGCACGTAGGCGCGGGCGCGGGCCACGGCATCCGCGAGCGTCATCTTCTGCGCGAGGCCGGCGGCAATTGCGGAGGCGAGGGTGCAGCCGGTGCCGTGCGTATGGCGCGTTTCGATGCGCGGGCTTTCGAACGCGCGCGCCGGGCCGTCGCCGGTGACCAGCAGATCGAAAACCACGGCGCCGGGCAGGTGCCCGCCTTTCATCAGCACGGCCTGGGGCCCGAGCGCGAGCAGCGCGCGGCCGGCCGCTTCCATGTCGGCGCGCGAGCCGATCTTGCGGCCGGTGAGCGCCTCCGCCTCGGGCACGTTGGGCGTGAGGAGCGTGGCGCGGGGCAGGAGGAGGCGCCGCACCGCGTCCACGGCCGAAGGCTCCAGCAACGCGGCGCCGCCCTTGGCGACCATCACCGGATCGGCGACCAGCGGTATGCCGCGCGCGAATTCGCCGAGCGCCGTCACGACCGTTTCGATCGTGCCGGCGGTGGCGAGCATGCCTGTCTTGATGCAATCGGCGCCGATATCGGTGAGGCAGAGCTCGATCTGCTGGCGGATGAAGGCCTCGGGCACCGCATGGATGCCGAACACGCCGAGCGTGTTTTGCGCCGTCAACGCCGTGATCGCGGTCATGGCGTAGCCGCCGAGCGCGGTGACGCTCTTGATGTCGGCCTGGATGCCGGCGCCGCCGCCGGAATCCGAGCCGGCGACGATGAGGACACGGCCTTTCATGGACGCGAACGCTACTTCGCCGCCGCCTGGATCGTGGCGCAGAGCTCCTCGACGACCGATTTCACCATCTGGGCGTCGTCGCCCTCGGCCATGACGCGGATGACCGGCTCGGTGCCCGATTTCCGGATCAGCAGCCGGCCGGTGGCGGCGAGGCGCTGCTCGGCGGCGGCGATGGCCTTTTTGACGACTTGCTTCTCCAGCGGCTGCGTGCCGTTGGCCTTGTCGTAGCGCACGCTCTTCAGAAGCTGCGGCACCGGCGTGAATTGGCGCGTCACCGCGCTGGCCGGCCGCTTGCCGTCGACCAGCACCGCCAGCACCTGGAGCGCCGCGATCAGGCCGTCGCCGGTGCTGGCGTAGTCGGAGAGGATGATGTGGCCGGATTGCTCGCCGCCCACGTTGAATCCCTTGCCGCGCATGTGCTCGAGCACGTAGCGGTCGCCGACGGCGGTGCGCGCGAGGCTGAGGCCTTTCGATTTCAGGAAGCGCTCGAGGCCGAGATTCGACATCACCGTGGCGACGATGCCGCCGCCGGCGAGCTTGCCGCTCGCGTGCCACGAGGCGCCGATGAGCGCCATCAGCTGATCGCCGTCGATGAGCCCGCCCTTCTCGTCCACCATCACCACCCGGTCGGCGTCGCCGTCGAGCGCGATGCCGAGATCGCAGCCATGGGCCACCGTCTGCTCGCGCAGCATGTCGGGCGCGGTGGCGCCGCAATGGCGGTTGATGTTGAAGCCGTCGGGCGAGACGCCGAGCGGCACCACGCTGGCGCCGAGCTCGAACAGCACCGTGGGCGCCACCTTGTAGGCGGCGCCGTTGGCGCAATCGATCGCGATCTTGAGGCCGTCGAGCCTGAGGCCGGCGGGGAAGGAGCGCTTGACGAACTCGATATAGCGGCCGGGCGCGTCGTCGAGGCGCACGGCGCGGCCGAGCTTGGGCGAGGCGACGCGCTCGGGCACGCCCTTTTCCATGCGCCGCTCGATGTCCAGCTCGATCTCGTCCGAGAGCTTGAAGCCGTCGGGGCCGAACAATTTGATGCCGTTGTCCTCGAACGGATTGTGCGAGGCCGAGATGACGACGCCGAGATCGCAGCGCATGGCGCGGGTCAGCATGGCGAGCGCCGGGGTCGGCATCGGGCCGACCAGGAAAACGTCCATGCCCATCGAGATGAAGCCGGCGGTGAGCGCGGGCTCGATGAGGTAGCCGGAGAGGCGCGTGTCCTTGCCGATCACGACCCGGTGGCGGTGATCGCCGCGGCGGAAAATCGCGCCCGCGGCCTCGGCCAGGCGCAGCGCGGTTTCCGCCGTCATCGGCTCGAGATTGGCGATGCCGCGGACGCCGTCGGTGCCGAAGAGTTTGCGGGTCATTGCGTGTCGGGTTCCTTCGTCGCCGCGCATTCTAGCCGAAGCGCCGGTTCATTTGAACTTCGCCGCCGGCGCGCGGCCTCCATTGGTTGCCCCGGTCGCATATTCCTTCGCCGCGCAGGGTGCAAGCGGGCCGCGCCCGCCGCCCCGCGATTTGTGGTGTCGTCGAAGCGCGGTAGTGTCGCGGCGTCATGCCCGCCATCCAGCATCGCCACGACCAAATCAACGGCATCCGCCTGCATTGGGTCGAGGCCGGCGCGGGGCCCGCCGTGCTCCTTTGTCATGGCTGGCCGGAGACCTGGTATTCGTGGCGGCACCAGATCGCGGCGCTGGCCGCGGCCGGTTACCGGGTGCTGGCGCCCGACATGCGCGGCTACGGCGAGAGCGGCGCGCCGGACGCGGTCGCCGACTACACCATCTTCCATCTCGTCGGCGACGTGGTGGGGCTGCTCGACCGCCTCGAGATCGCCGAGGCGGTCGTGGTCGGCCACGATTGGGGAGCACCGGTCGCCTGGCACGCGGCGTTGCTGCGGCCCGATCGCTTCCGCGCCGTGGCGGCGATGAGCGTCGCGCACACCGGGCGCCCCGCGACGGCGCCGCTCGAAGGCTTCCGCCGCGCCGGCCGGGAGGGATTCTATTGGCTCTATTTCGAGACGCCCGGCATCGCCGAGGCCGAGCTGGAGCGCGACGTGGCGCGCACGCTGCGCTGCGTCTATCACGCCGCTTCCGGCGACGTGCCGGCGGATTGGCATTGGCGCGCGGTCGTGCCGCCGGGCGGCGGTCTGCTCGACACGACGCTCGAGCCGGCCGCGGCGCCGGCGTGGCTGCCGGCGGCGGATTTCGAGCGCTACGCCGCCGCGTTCCGGAAGAGCGGCTTCCGCGGCGGCCTCAACTGGTATCGCAACATCGACCGCAACTGGGCGCTGATGGGCGCTTTCGCCGGCGCCCGCATCCGCCAGCCGGCGCTGTTCATCGCCGGCGCGCGCGACCCCACGCTGCGCATCGGCCGGCGCGATCCGTTGGCGGGCATGGCGGCGGCGGTGCCGGGCCTGCGCGCCAGCGTGCTCGTCCCCGGCGCCGGCCATTGGGTGCAGCAGGAGGCGGCCGAGCGCGTGAACCGCGAGCTGTTGGCCTTCCTCGCCGGGCTCTAGGCGGCGGCGCCGGGCGGCGCGAGCTCGGGCAGGAGGGCGAGGGCACCCTTGTGGGCGGCCACGTCGTGGACACGGAGGATGCGCGCGCCGTTGCGCACCGCCAGCACCGCCGCCACCAGCGAGCCCGCGATTTTCATCTCGTCGGTGGCGTCCTTGGGCGAGAACTTCCGCGAGGCGCCGACGCAGATCGCGCATTCCAGCGATGCCAGCTGTTCGAGCTCGTGCAGCAAGGTCATGTTGTGGCGCCGCTTCTTGCCGAAGCCGAAGCCGGGATCGACTGCGATGCGCTCCTTGGGGATGCCGGCCTCGACGCACGCGGCCACCCGCTCGGCGAGGAAGGCGCGCACCTCGGCCACCACGTCCTGGTATTCGGGCGCATCGTTCATGGTGGCGGGCTCGCCCTTCATGTGGCCGAGGATCACCGAGGCGCGGCGCGCCGCGAGCATGTCCATGCCGCCCCAGCGCAGCGCCCAGACGTCGTTGACGATGGTGGCGCCGGCGTCGAGCGCGGCCACCATCATCTCCACCTTGTAGGTGTCGCAGGAGATCGGCACGCCGAAGCCGCGCAGGCCCTCGATGACCGGCAGGACGCGGTTGAGCTCTTCCGCCAGCGGCACCGGAACGGCACCGGGCCGGGTCGATTCGCCGCCGATGTCGAGGATGTCGGCGCCTTCGCGGATCAGCGCCACGCCGTGCTTGATCGCCTGATCGGCATCGCCATGCCGGCCGCCGTCGGAAAAGCTGTCCGGCGTCACGTTGACGATGCCCATCAGCCGCGGACGGCTGAGGGCGAGGCCGGCGAATTCGGTCGGCGCAGGCGGCATTGGCGGGTAGAGCCTCCCCAGGGCGGTGGTACAACGTTCATACGGCGCCCCGGTGCGCGGATACACCTCAAAAAAAGTGTCGGATCGTTACAGCCGCCCGGCCCCCGTGCTAGCGTGGCAGCTTACCGGGGGAGCCTCATGGCCGTTCTCGCGAATATCGTCGTGGCGCTGGTGGCGCTAGCCCACGCCTATTTCCTCGTGCTGGAGATGTTTCTCTGGACCCAGCCGCTGGGGCTCCGCACCTTCGGCATGACCCAGGACTACGCCAATTCCACCGCCGTGCTGGCGGCGAACCAGGGCCTCTACAACGGATTCCTCGCCGCCGGCCTGGTCTGGGGCCTGCTCGCCCAGCGCCGCAGCCGCGCCCTCAAGCTGTTCTTCCTCGGCTGCGTCATCGTCGCTGGCGTCTATGGCGGCCTCAGCGCCAAGATCACGATCCTCTACGTGCAGGCGGCGCCGGCGCTCCTGGGATTCATCCTCGTGATGCTGTCGCCGGCCCCGCGCGAGCGCTGAGCGCGGCGGCATAGTTTCCCGACCGCCCCAGCCGATAGCATCGGGGCCCGACCTCCGGCCCGCAAACGCCATGACTCAATCCGCTGCGCCCGAAGCCCGCTGGCAATTCTGGATCGACCGCGGCGGCACGTTCACCGATATCGTCGCCAAGCGCCCGGACGGCGCCTTGCTGACGCACAAACTGCTCTCGGAGAACCCCGAGCGCTACCGCGACGCCGCCCTTCAGGGCATCCGCGATCTGCTCGGCCTGGCCGCGGGGGCGCCCATTCCCGCGGCGCGCATCGAGGCGGTGAAAATGGGCACCACCGTGGCCACCAACGCGCTCCTGGAGCGGAAGGGCGAGCGCACACTGCTGGTCATCACCAAGGGCTTCGCCGACGCGCTCCGCATCGCGTATCAGAACCGGCCCAAATTGTTCGTGCGCGCCATCGTGCTGCCGGAGCTCCTCTACGAGCGCGTGATCGAGGTGGACGAACGCGTGACGGCGCAAGGCGAGGTGCTGAAGGCGGCCGATTTCGCCGCCGCCGAGCGCGACCTCCGCGCGGCGCACGCTGCCGGCATCCGCGCCGTCGCCGTGGTGTTCATGCACGGATACCGGTTTCCCGCGCACGAGCGCGCGGTGGCCGAGCTTTGCCGCACGATCGGGTTCACGCAGGTGTCGGTCTCGCACGAGGTCTCGCCGCTGATGAAGCTGGTGGGGCGGGGCGATACCACCGTGGTGGACGCCTATCTCTCGCCGATCCTTCGCCGCTACGTCGACCGGGTGGCGGGCGAGCTTGGCGGCGCGCGGCTGATGTTCATGCAATCCAACGGCGGACTCACCGATGCGCGCCGCTTCCAGGGCAAGGATTCGATCCTTTCCGGCCCGGCCGGCGGCATCGTCGGCGCGGTGCGCACGGCGGAGCTCGCCGGCTTCGGCAAGATCATCGGCTTCGACATGGGCGGCACCTCCACCGACGTCTCGCACTACGCCGGCACCTTCGAGCGCGCCTTCGAGACCTTGGTCGCCGGCGTGCGCATGCGCGCGCCGATGATGCAGATCCACACCGTGGCCGCGGGCGGCGGCTCGATCCTGCATTTCGACGGCACGCGCTACCGCGTCGGGCCCGATTCCGCCGGCGCCAATCCGGGCCCGGCCTGCTACCGGCGCGGCGGGCCCCTTTGCGTCACCGACGCCAACGTGATGCTGGGCAAGATCCAGCCCGATTACTTCCCGAAAGTCTTCGGCCCCAAGGGCAACGAGGCGCTGGATGCCGCGGTCGTGCGCGAAAAATTCGCGGCGCTGGCGGCCGAGATCGCGGCCAAGACCGGCGCCGCGCGCACGCCGCAAGAGGTCGCCGCCGGCTTCGTCAAGATCGCGGTCGAGAACATGGCCAACGCGATCAAGGAAATCTCGATCCAGCGCGGCTACGACGTGACCGAATACACGCTGCAATGCTTCGGCGGCGCCGGCGGGCAGCATGCGTGCCTGGTGGCCGATTCGCTCGGCATGACGCGCATCTTCATCCATCCCTTTGCCGGCGTGCTCTCGGCCTACGGCATGGGCCTCGCCGATGTGCGGGCACTCCGCGAGCGGGCGGTGGAGGCGAAGCTTTCGGAGGCCGCGCTGCCCGCCATCGCCGACACGCTCGCGGGCCTCGCCGAGGACGCGAAGAACGAGCTGCGCGCGCAAGGCATCGCGGCCGCCAACATCGGCGTGATCCGCCGCGTCCACGTGAAGATCGAGGGCACCGATACGGCGCTCGTCGTCGATTTCGGCACGCTTTCGGAAATCGCCGCGCGCTTCGACGCCGCGCACAAGCAGCGCTACGGCTTCGTGGTGCCCGACAAGGCGCGCATCGTCGAAGCCGCGTCGGTCGAGGCCGTGGGCCACACCGAAAAGGCGAGCGTCGTGGCCGTTACGCCGGCCGCCGCCGCGCCAGACGCGCGCGCCGCTTCGGCCGCGCCCCTCGGCCGCGTCGCGATGCATTGCGACGGCGAAACCCGCGAGTCGCCCGTGTTCGACCGCGACAAGCTCGTGCCCGGCAACCGCGTGGACGGCCCCGCCATCGTCATCGAGGCCAATGCCACCACCGTCGTCGAGCCCGGCTGGCGCGCGGCAGCCACCGCGCACGGCCTCGTCCTCGACCGCGTCGTGGCGCTCGATCGCGGCAAGGCGGTCGGCACCGAGGTCGATCCCGTGATGCTGGAGGTGTTCAACAACCTCTTCATGAGCATCGCCGAGCAGATGGGCTCGGTGCTCGAGAACACGAGCTATTCCGTCAACATGAAGGAGCGGCTGGATTTCTCGTGCGCGATCTTCGACCCCGCTGGCGACCTCATCGCCAACGCGCCGCACATGCCGGTGCACCTCGGCTCGATGAGCGAGAGCATCAAGGCCATCATCCGCCAGCGCGCCGGCACCATGAACGCCGGCGACGTCTACGTCCTCAACGCGCCCTACAATGGCGGCACGCATCTTCCCGACGTCACCGTCATCACGCCGGTGTTCGAGCACGAAGAGGCGGGCGCCGCCCATCCCGGAAATATTCTCTTCTACGTCGGCGCGCGCGGCCACCATGCCGATATCGGCGGCATCACGCCCGGCTCCATGCCGCCCGATTCCAAGACGGTGGAAGAAGAGGGCGTGCTGTTCGACAATTTTCTACTAGTAGATAAAGGCGAGTTCCGCGAGGCCGCGGTGCGCGCGCATTTGGCCTCCGGAAAATTCCCGGCGCGCAATCCCTATCAGAACGTCGCCGATCTCAAAGCCCAGATCGCGGCCTGCGCCAAGGGCGTGCAGGAACTCCGCCGCATGATCGGCGATTTCGGCCTCGACGTCGTACACGCCTACATGAAGCACGTGCAGGACAACGCGGAAGAGCAGGTGCGCCGCGTGCTCGGCGCGCTCAAGAACGGCGCGTTCGAGAGCAAGCTCGACAATGGCGGCGTCATCAAGGTGGCGATCACGGTCGACAAGGCCGCGCGCACCGCAAAGCTGGATTTCACCGGCACCTCGCCGCAGCTCCCGACGAATTTCAACGCGCCCTCGGCCGTGTGCCGCGCCGCCGTGCTCTACGTTTTCCGCACGCTCGTGGACGACGAGATTCCCATGAACGAGGGCGTCTTGAAGCCGCTCGACATCGTGATTCCGCCGGGCTCGATGCTGAACCCGCGCTATCCCGCGGCGGTTGTGGCCGGCAACGTCGAAACCTCGCAGCTCATCACCGAAACGCTCTATGGGGCACTCGGTATCCAGGCCGCGGGCCAGAGCACGATGAACAACGTCACCTTCGGCAACGACCGCTATCAATATTACGAGACGGTGGCGGGCGGCGCCGGCGCGGGGCCGGGCTACGACGGCGCCTCGTGCGTCCAGATCCACATGACCAATTCGCGCCTGACCGACCCCGAAGTCCTGGAATGGCGCTTCCCCGTGCTGCTCGAGGATTTCCGCATCCGCCGCGGCTCGGGCGGCGCCGGCAAATGGCGGGGCGGCAACGGCGCCATCCGCCGCTTGCGCTTCCTCGAAGCCATGACCGTCTCCATCCTCTCCGGCCGCCGCGCCTACGCGCCGTTCGGGATGGCAGGCGGAGCGCCGGGGGCGAAGGGAAGGAATTGGGTCGAGCGCGCCCACGCCGCCGGCGAAGCACCGGTGCTCGTGCCGATGACGGGGACGGACAAGTGCGAGGTGCGGCCGGGGGATGTGTTCGTGGTGGAGACGCCGGGGGGCGGGGGGTATGGGGTGGCGGAAGAGGTGAAGCGGGCGGCGGAGTAGGCGCAATCTTAGTTGGCGGCTCTCGCAGCATTGGCTCCACCGGCAATTCGATCTGCAATCTCAATCAAGAAGCCCCGGATTTCATCTTCGGTGTCCATCTCGCAGATTTCTTCGTAGCTCATTTGTGCGGCAGCATCATTGGATAGCCATCGCTTCGCCGCCGACACTTTCTTGTCTTTTCTGACCTTATCGAGCTGATCCCAAGGCTCCGCCTCAGGTGCTTGTTGATGAACTAGACGGGCAGCTTCATACGGTACGTCCGTTTCGGCGGTCACACGAATCTGAATATTTCGCACCCTGAAGATTGCATTCGGATGCACATAATTCTCGATTTCGAGCTTTCTCAGGATTGTTGCGCGCGAGCCATCTCCGCGGCGGTTCACTTGCTCCGCTTCACGCTGGTACGTTGGATTATTGATGTCGCCTCGATCATAAAGATGCACCTCTGGCATATGTAAATTCCTGAGCTAGTGCTTTTGAACCCAATCTTTGAGTGTCGAGCCTCCCAGCGACGCTAGTACAACCCTGGGATTGATGGCCAGGCTTGGGTATCGCTCGTCGACTCGATTGAGTGTGGCCGATACCATTTCGAGAAACTTCACATCTGTTGGGCCCTCGACCAGAACAATGACCCGAGTTGGTTCAACAGGATTTGGAAGCACGCCAAGTGTATTCGCTACCTCGTCTAAAATTCCATCGCCCTCTAGCACATTGGATGCCCGTCCAACCTTCACTACGTGCCGAATCGAATCAGTACTAAGCATTCCTGCAAGCGCAGGTACGTGGGTGGTTAGAAGAACCTGCTGACGCGGTGTTTCAGCTATCTCCTTAAGTGCTCGAATCAGCATGACTTGGTGATCTGGGTGTTGGGAAGTTTCTGGCTCCTCAATTGCGTAGATTGTGGTTGGCTTGAATTGCTGATTCTGCGCTCTCTGGGCGGCCAATCGTTCAGCTTCGGCTCTGAAGAAGTTTAGTAGTATTAGTCGACGTGTGCCGCTTCCGCGCTTATTCAGCGGGATCTGATCGTCCGATGTGAGGCCAACCTTAAAAACGCCCGACCACTTGGGAGACTCGAATCTCGGGTCGAGTTCCCGGGCCAAATCGGGATTCATTTCATTAAGCTTCCTAAGAGTGCGCTTGGCAACCTCAATTGTTCTAGCTTTGACCTGTTGCTCAATTTGAACCAGGTTCGATTGGAGTTCTTGAAGTGCAGATTGCACGGCAATACGCATCGGATCCTGAAATTCATCATCGGAATCGGTGCTTGGCCGGTCGGCTCGAAATAGCGCGTAGCTGGGAAGCCAAAGCTTCAGCTGCTCCCATATGTCTTTTAGATCACCTTCGTTTAGAGGGAGTTCCGTCGGCTTTCGATCTTGCACACCTATTGCATTTCGAATGGCACTTCTGATGCTGCTGCTGACACGAGCATCGTATTCCTTGGCTGGCACACTGATTTCCGCCGCCCTTTTTCGAAGGTCAGCAATCTTCTGCGTCAACAGATCAGCGAGGGCAGGGTGAGTTGGGTGTTGGCAAATTGCTATGACTGCTTCTTTGGCGCGATCCTTTGAGAAATCCCACCTTTTGCGAATCTCTAGCAACCCGTCGTTGTTTAAGAGGTGCTCGTCAGCAAGGCGGGTTTTCACCTCTGCGTCGATTATCAGATCTGCGGGAAATCGGTCGAAGGCACATCCAATTTCGATAGTCGCATCGTCCGCATACTTACATAAATCGTCGCGCTCTACCGCGCCTTTGTCCGATGAAAAGAATGCATTCAATGCTTCGAGTATCGATGATTTTCCAGCGTCATTTTGACCAACGAAAGCAGTAATGTCGCCGATATGTATATGAATTGGGTCCTTATATCTGCGGTAATTGCGGAGATAGAGTTGCTTCAGGCGCATGGAATCTCTCTCGTTGCGTACAATGCGATACAATTATTGTTTGTGGAAAGCGGCGACGCAAGCGGGTTTGCCAGCGGATATGCTTCTGCAGGGGACAGGCAATGCGGCAGAAAAGACACGCAGGCTCCACCTTCGAATCCTGGCTCGAGGAAGAGGGTTTCCTCGACTCCGCCACAGAGAAAGCCATCCGCGAGGTCATCGTCTGGCAGTTGACGCGCGAAATGAAGCGCCGGCGCATCACCAAGGCCGACATGGCGCGGCGCATGGCGACGAGCCGCTCGCAACTCGACCGGCTGCTCGATCCACGCGGCGCCTCGGTGACGCTCGCGACGCTCGCCAAGGCCGCGCGCGGTCGGCAAGCGGCTCAAGGTCGATCTCGTCGAAGCGTCGTGAGGCCACGCGCGCCGCGCGCATGGCCCGCCGCTCACCCCGCCGCGGCGCGGCTCGAAAATGTCGCGTCGTCGATGACGAAGCGCCAGAGGCCGTCGCGGCCGCGGCGCAGCACTTCGGCCGAGGCGCCTTGCATGGCCGTGGCGCCGTCGGGCGCCTTGAGGGTCCAATCGGTGCGCACGATGGCGGTGTCGCCGCTCTCGTGGCACGCGGTGCAACGCGCCGCGAGCTTCAGCGGGCTGTCGAACATGGGCGCCATCATGGCGGCAATGGCCGTGTGCCCGCGCGCGACTTCCTTTCCGTCGATCGTGAGAATCGCGTCGTCGGCATAAAGGCCGACGAGCCCCGCCTTGTCGCGAGCATTGAAGACCGAAGCGAAGGTCGCCGACATGTCTCCGGGAGATTTCACGGGCATTGCATGCCTCACTTGTTCGAGCCGACGTCGGGGCCGATCGCCGCCAAACGCATCGAAACCATATCACGCCGGGCGGCAGCCATCTTCACCCATGCGCCGCCGGCCACGCCGTCGGAAACATCGTCTCGTCCACCGGCCTCTTCCCCGCGGGGAACTGCGGATTGCCGGGCAACTTCACCGCCTGCGGGCGCGGGTCCCAGATCGCGTCGGCGCCCATGTAGCGCACCGAGAGGGCGAGGCGGCGCTGGGTTCGCGAGCGGTTGCCGCCGGAGCCGTGGACGGTGAGCGGGTGGTGGCAGATGCAATCGCCTGCCTTCATGTCCCAGGAGACGACGCGCTGGCCGGCGGCGCGCTGGCGCGGATCGGAGAAGTCGGGGCAGACTTCCGCGCTCATGTCCATGCGCGCCGGGTCCTGGTCGGGCGTGATCGCGCGATACCATTTGCCCCAGCGATGCGAGCCGGCGACGTATTCGAGGCCGCTCGTCTCCACCGACACGTCGGTGAGCGCCACCCAGATCGAGACGATGTCGTTGCCGCGAAACGGCCAATAGGGCAGGTCGTGGTGCCAATAGGTCGGCGCCGGCGTGTTGGGCTCCTTCACGAAAAGCTGGTCGTAGAAGAAGTTCACGCTCGATTGGCGCAGCAGGCGCGCGGCGATCTCGGCGCCGGGCCCGTTGAGCGCGAAGTCGCGGAATTCCGCGTCCCATTGCGCCATGAAGATGTTGGCGTAGAAGCGCCCGGTTTCGCCGGGCTTCGAGCCCTCGCGCACCTGGCCCTTGCCGGACGCCATCACGCGATCCGTCGCCGCAACCATGCGGTCGATCCAGGGCCGGCCGAACAGGCCGCGCAGGCAGACGACGCCGTCCGTCTCATACGTGCGGATATCGCTCTCGGCGATGGCGAGCGCCGGCCGATCGTTCCTCATCGCTTCCGTCCCTTCATCGCTTTTTTCGGTTTGCGAGCTTGCCCGATTTCGAAGATTGCCGCGATCTCCACCACGATGTTCTCCGGCAGCGCCTGCGAGCCCACGGCGAAGCGGGAATGCTTGCCCGCATCGCCGAACACGGCGACGACGAGGTCGGAGCCGCCGTTCACGACGCGCGGGGTTTCGGTGTAGCCGGGCGGGCAATTGACGAAGCCTTGGAGCTGGACGCAGCGGACGACGCGGTCGAGGTCGCCGGCGCACGCGTCGTTCAATTGCGCCAAGACGCTGAGCGCGGTGACGCGCGCCGCCTCTTGCGCGCGCTCGAGCGGTATTTCGTCGGGCACGCGGCCCCGGTATTGCGGCGGGATCTTGCCGCCGACGAACGGACCCTGGCCGGAGATGAAAACGAGATTTCCGGTCTTGACCCAGGGCACGTAGCTGTTGAAGGCCGGGGTGGGCGGCGGCAGCGCGATGCCGAGTTCCGCCAGCCGCCGTTCGATGCGTCCCGCCATGCCGCGATTCTCCCCCTGCCGCTGCCGGCGAGTTTCGCGGAATTGGGGGCGCGGCGGTAGCGGCGTCGTGCGGCGGCCGAGCGGCCGATCTTGACTTTGTTCTTGAAATGTTCTAGAGGCCTTCGGCTCCACGATCGGGGCCGCACGCCTTTTGGAATCGTCCATTCGGGATTCAGAAGCGCCGCCGCTTCGCCGAGGGAAACGAAATCGGGTCGCGGACGACGTTTCGCAAACGACGGCGAATGACGACATCGACCGCGGAAATGACGACAAAATGACGACAGCAGCGGCCGAAATGACGACAGAATGACGACGAATGACGACAAAAGACGACACAACGAAAAAATCGTCCTTTGTCGTCATTCGGTTTTCCGCGGGGGCTCGCCCTTTGTCACGTCCCGCCCGCCGCCAGCCCCGGCTCGCCCCGCGAATACGGTCGCGCCGCGCGCGGCCATGCGCTAGGAGTGCGCCGGGGATCGCGATACCGAGCAGGAGACGAGGATGGACGCCACCGCCAAGAAGACCACGCTGCGCATGATCCCTTACGGCATCTACGTGCTCACGGCCGAGGCGGCCGACGGGCGCGTGGCGGCGGCGACCGTCAATTTCGTGACGCAGACCTCGTTCAATCCGCCGCTGGTGGCGGTGGCGCTCAAGGCGGATTCGGCGTCCTACGCGCTGGTCAAAGAAGTGAAGGTCTTCGCGCTCAACATGCTCGGCAAGGGCCAGCAGGGCGCCGCCTTCGCCTTCTTCAAGCCGGCCGACAAGGTGGGCGACAAGATCGGCGGCGAGCCCTGCCGCAAAGGCAGCTCGGGCGCGCCGATCCTGCTGTCCGCGCCGGCCAGCATCGAATGCAAGGTGGTGGCCGTCGTCGAGCAGGGCGATCACCACGTCGTCGTGGGCGAGGTCGTCGACGCCACGCTCGCCAAGCCGCCCGAAGGCCGGCCGGACCACGCGATCCTGCACATGTCCGATCTCGGGCCGAACGTATTCTACGGCGGCTGACCGAATTCAAACGTTGGCGACCCAGCCCGCGTCGGTCTTGTGATAGACGCGCTTGACGGCGGCCCATGCGATGCGGTGGCAGCGCTCCTCGCGCCCGGCGAGATCGTGGGCGTAGCGCTGCCACGCATTGTTGAACGCCGCGCGATAGATGTCCTGCGCATGGGCCGGCAGCACGTGGCGGACCGGCGGCGGCAAATCGTCGTTGGCGCGATAGGGCATGGCGGGCCTCCGCGATGCCGTGCTAGCCCGCCGGGCCGATGCCCGCGTTGACGTGCGTCAAACGCCGCGCGCGGCGCGTCAGGCCCAGAGCTTCAGGATCGGATCGTCCTCGGCCGCGCCGGCGCGGTCGAGCGCGGCGAGGCTGGCCGCGCGGAGCTGCGCCTTGACCGCGGCGCTGCTCGGGGCCGTAAGCGGCCACGGCTTTGAGATCGAGACCGGCCGAGCATGTGCCGCCCGTGCCGGTGACGACCACGGCCTTGGGCGGCGCCCGCTCCAGCGTGCCGAGCAGTGCCCCGAATACCTCGGTGACCGCGAGATCGATCGCGTTGGCCGGCGGCCGATCGAAGCGGATGACGGCGACGCCGCCGGCTTCGTCCTCGCGGCGGAAGTAGGCCACGGAAACTCAGCGCTTCTTGCCGCCCTTGGCCTTCGCTTTCGCCTTGGCCTTCGGCGGCGCCTTCTTGGGCGCGGCTTTGGGCGCGGGTTTCGCCGGCTTCGCGGCCGCCTTGGTGGAAATGCTCGGCACCGCGGCTTTGGCCTTGCTCTTCTGCACCGCGGAGCGCGCGGCGCCCAAGGCATCGCGCACCAGCGCGGCGCCCCTCACCATCGACACCATCTTGCCGTAGGCGACTTCGCGCGGGAGGTATTTCATCCCGCAATCGGGCGCCACGATGATGCGCTCGGCGGGGCAATGCGGCAGCGCGCGCGAGATGCGCGAGGCCACGACCTCGGGCGTTTCGACGGACATGTCGTCGAGATCGATCACGCCCAGCACGATGGTCTTGTTCGGCAGCTTTTCGAGGATCGTGGTGTCGAGCTTCGATTGCGCCGTCTCGATCGAGACCTGCTTCACGCTGCAATTGTGGAATTCGGGCAGGAAGGAATAGCCCTCGGGCCGCGCATGGATGATGTGCGCGTAGCCGAAGCAGATGTGCACGGCGGTCGTGCCCTTGATGCCGTCGAGGGCGGCCTCGAGCGCGGCCAGCCCGTATTCGCGCGCCGGCTGCGGGCGCGCCTGCATGTAGGGCTCGTCGATCTGCACCACGTCGGCGCCGGCGGCGAAGAGGTCCTTGATCTCGGCGTTCACGGCCTTGGCGTAGTCGAGGGCGGCATCCGCGACGTGGCGGTAGAAATCGTTCTGCGCCTGCTGGCTCATCGTGAACGGGCCGGGCACCGTCATCTTGATCATGCGGTCGGTGTTGCGGCGGAGAAATTCGGTGTCGCGCACCTGCACCGCGTATTTGCGGCGGATCTTGCCGGCGATGCGCGGCACGGGATTGGGATGGCCGGAGCGGTCGAGGGCCGAGCCGGGATTGTCGATGTCGATGCCCTCGAGCGCGGTCGCGAAGCGGTTGGAATAGCTCTCGCGGCGCATTTCGCCGTCGGTGACGATGTCGAGCCCGGCGCGCTCCTGGTCGCGGATGGCGACGAGGGTCGCGTCGTCCTGCGCCTCCTCGAGGTATTTGGGATCGATCCGCCACACTTCCTTGGCGCGCACGCGCGGCGGAAAGCGGCCGCGGAGATTGTCGCGGTCCACGAGCCAGTCGGGCTGCGGATAGGAGCCGACCAGCGAGGTGGGCAGAATCGTGTGGGACGGCGGCATGCGGTTCTCTCCCCGAGATGCGTGTTGTTGTTGACGCACGCTAGCACGCGCGCGCGCGTCGGAAAAAGCGCGAAACCGCGCCCGCCGCATGCGCCCGGCGGATGCGTTCGCGGATCGGCCGCGGGCCAACTTCGGCGCTGCCGATTGTGCCGCGCGCGGCCGGCGCTGTATGGTGTCCGCAATGAACCGCGCGGCCAGCGCGTTCGACTCCGGGAGGATCCACGTCATGCGCAGCCCGCGTCTGCTTGCCTTTTTAGCCGTTGCCGCCGCGCTCGCCTTCGTCCCCGCGCAAGCCCAGCAACTCGGCATCGGCACGATGGGGCAGGGCACCGCCGGCTATTCGATGGGTGCCGCCATCGCCAAGGTGCTGGCCGACAAGGCCGGCGTGCAGGCGCGCGTCCAGCCGGCCGCGGGCACCAGCAGCTACGTCCCGTTGATCGACGGCGGCGAGATCGATCTCGGCGTCGCCAACATCATCGAAGCGAAAGAGGCGCTGACCGGCACCGGCGCCTTCGCCGGGAAGAAGCAGGCGAACATCCGCATCCTCGCGGTCCTCTACCCCTTCCGCAGCGGCTTCTTCGTGAAGAAGGACTCCGCGATGAAGACGGTGGCCGACTTGAAAGGCATGCGCGTGCCCTACGGCTACACGGCGCAGGTGACCTTGAAGAGCGTCACCGACGCCTTCCTCGCGAATGCCGGGCTCACCGCCGCGGACGTGAAGCCCGTGCTGGTGCCCAACGTGGTGCGCGGCGCCGACGAATTCATCGGCGGCAAGACCGACGCCGGCTTCTTCGCGCTCGGCGCGGGCAAGGTGGCGGAGGCCAACGCGTCGGTCGGCGGCATCCGCTTCCTGGAAATGGACGATTCGCCGGCGGCGGTCGAGCGGATGCAGAAAGTGCTGCCGGAGTCCTACATCGTCACCGTCAATCCGTCGCCCGCGCTGGCCGGCGTGCTCGCGCCGACCAAGCTCATGGCCTACGACTACGTGCTCCTCGCCGGCCGGCACATGAAAGACGAGACGGTGGCCAAGATCGTGGAAACGCTCGCGGCGAACAAGGCGGCGCTGGTCGAGAGCTTCGCGGGCTTCCAGGGCTTCGACGCGGCGAAGATGGCGAAGAAGCTGCCGGTCGACTATCACGCCGGCGCCATCGCGGCCTACACCAAGCTCGGGCACTGGCCGCCGAAGCAATAACCTGCGCGCCGGAGATCCATGAGCGCCGACACGGACGCGAATCAGCCGGCGCTCGCGCCCGCAGAGCGCGCGGCCGAGGTGGCGCTCGGCTCGGCGCTGACGCTGATCGCCGTCGCCTGGGCCCTCGACGTGCCGCAGCGGCTGCAATGGGCGCTGTTCACCGAGCAGTTCCTGGCCGCGGTCCTGGCACTCGTGCTGCCGCTGGCTTTCCTCGCTACCTCGCAACGGCGAAAGCGCACCGGCGCCGCCGGCCCCGTCGATATTTTCCTGGCCGTGCTCGGGGCGCTGGCCGCGGGCTACGTCGCCGTCGCCTATCCTGAGCTGCAGGCGCGCCTCGTCTATCGGCCGTGGGACGGCGTCGCCATCGGCGCCGTGCTTCTCCTGCTGGTTCTTGAAGCGGTCAGGCGCGCCTGCGGCCCGGCGCTGTTGATCATCGTACTTGCCTTCATCGCCTATGCGCTGCTCGGCCATCTTCTGCCGGGGCAGTTCGCGTCGCGGCCGGTCAATTGGGACCGGCTCACGGTGTACCTGGCGATGGACACCAACGCGCTCATCGGCACGCCGCTGCTGGTGGCCGCCGAGGTCGTGATCCCGTTCATCCTGATGGGCCAGATTCTGGCGCGCGGCGGCGGCGCCGAATTCTTCAACGACATCGCGCTCGCCGCCGCCGGCCGCTCGCGCGGCGGCGGCGGCAAGATCGCGGTGCTCTCGTCGCTGCTGTTCGGCTTCGTCTCGGGCAGCGCGGTGGCCAACGTCGTCTCGGGCGGCATCATCACCATCCCGCTGATGGTGAAATCGGGCATGCGCCCGGACCGCGCCGCCGCGGTCGAGGCGGTCTCCTCGACCGGCGGCCAGCTCGTGCCGCCGGTGATGGGCGCGGCCGCGTTCCTGATGGCCGAGTTCCTGGGCATCCCCTATCGCGACGTGGCGCTCGCGGCGATCGCGCCGTCGATTCTGTTCTATCTGGCGCTCTACGTGTGGTGCGACTTCGCCGCCGGGCGCGAGCGGCTGGCGTTGGTCGATGCCGCCGACATCCCGCGCGCCGGGCCGGTGCTGAAATCGGGCTGGCACTACGCGCTGCCCTTCGCCGCGCTGTTCGTGGCGCTGTTCTGGTGGAACTGGTCGGCGCAGCTCGCGGCGCTGTTCGGCTGTGCGATTCTCTACGTCACGTGCACGATTTTCGGCTATCGCGGCAAGCGCATGAAGCTGCGCGATATCGGCTGGACGATCGCCTCCACCGGCGCGGGCGTGCTCGAAGTGATCGTCATCTGCGCCGGCGCCGGGCTCGTCATCGGCGTCTTGAATCTCACGGGCCTCGCTTTCGGGCTCACCCTCTATCTCGGGCGGCTCGCGGAGGCGGACGTCTTCGTTTTGCTGCTGGTCACGGCCGGCATCGCCATCGTGCTCGGCATGGGCATGCCGACCGTCGCGGTCTACGTGCTGGTCGCCTCGCTGATCGCGCCGTCGATGATCAAGGCCGGCATCGATCCGCTGGCGGCGCACATGTTCCTGCTCTATTTCGGCATGCTGTCGATGATCACGCCGCCGGTGGCGCTGGCGAGCTTCGCCGCCGCCAGCATCGCCAGGGCCGATTTCTGGCGGACGGGATGGGAAGGCGTGAAGATCGGCTGGATCGCCTACGTGATTCCGTTCGTCTTCGTGTTCCAGCCCAGCATCCTGTTTCGCGGCAATCTCTGGATCGGGCTCTGGGAGCTGGCGACGTCGTGCTTCGGGGTGGTGCTCGGCACGGCCGCGCTCGTCGGCTACGCCAAGGGGCCGCTCGCGTGGCTGTGGCGCCTCGTTGCGCTGGTGGCGGCCGTGCTGCTGTTCCTGCCGGTCGATGCACTGCCGAAAGATACCAGTCTCGGCCTCTATGCCGCCGCCGCCGAGGCTTGGCTGCGGCATACGACCGGCATCCACGCGCCGGCCGGCGTCGCGCTCAACCTGATCGGGATTGCGCTCGGCGTCGCGGTGTTCGCCACCGATGCGGGCCGGGTGCGCCGTGTGCGCGCGGCGCGGGCGTAGCGCGCCTCAGCGCGCCGCGACCGGCGCCAGGATCGCGTCGAACCCGGCGTGGCGCCAGCCGGGCGCATCGAGGCTCGCGCGGCAGGTCTTGATGTTGGCGGCGGTCGAGCACGATTTCGTGCCGCCGATCTTGCAGCCCGCGTCCTGGCATTTCTTGCGCTCGGCCTGCGAATCGCTGCCCGAATAGCGGCATTGCGCGCAGGGGCTGCCCGACGTGCAGATGTAGCAGCCGTCGGCGCTGGCGGCGGGCGCGAAGCCCAATCCGGCGACGAGGGCGACGGCGGCGGCGAGGATCGTGCGCTTCATGCGGTGCCTCTTCTCGATTGTTTTGCCATCCGCCGCTTCCCGGCGGATCCACGCACCTTAAGGGTCGCCCGCGCGGTGTGAAGAGCGGGTAAAGGGCGCGCGAGCTTCTTGGCGGCGGCCGCCGCCGCGACGGCGTAGTCTCGGCTACCATGCACCAGCAGCAGCGACAGCGTTCCCTCCAGCAGAAGCACGATTTCGCGCGCCCGATCCGGAGCCCCCGCGATTCCGCGGCGGCGGAGTTCTTCCGCGAGCCAAGCCTCGACGGCGGCCTTGTGGCGCCGCGCGATCGCACGCGCCGGGTGGCCCGGACGATCCGCCAGCTCCATCACAAGGCGCGTGAACCCGGCGCCCTCCCATCGCGGGCGCGCCGACCAGTCGGCCAAATTGCCGAACAGCGAGTCCAAGAATTCATCGATGCCGCCATCGAGCCGCAACGCCCAGCCGGCGATGCGGTCGATCGCGTGCTGATGGTGGTGCTCGAGCACCGCGGCGAGCAACGCGTCCTTGCTGGCGAAATGATAGTAGAACGACTTCTTTGTGATGCCCGCGCGTTCGGCGACGCGATCGACGGCGACGCGCGCGAATCCGTTGCGATAGAAGAGATCGTAGGCGGCCGCGAGAATCCGGCGCCGCGTATCGGATCCAGCCGCCCTGGCCATCGCCACGCTCACATGTATACCGATGAGTGAGTATACAAGCGGCCGCGAATGGCGCTATCGGTCGGTGCCACTTTACGCTTGGGGAACCCATCCGCCATGTCCGACACAGCGCCCGTCATCCGCGCGATCTCGATCCGCCCCGTCAACGCGCCGCTCAAGCGGCCGGTACGGACGGCCATGGGCACGGTCGCGTCGGCGCCGCTCGTGCTCATCGACGTGGACGCGGGCGACGGCATCGTCGGGCGGTCGTACATTTTCGCCTACACGCCCGACGCCCTCGGTGCCTTGGCAAGGCTCCTCGATGACATCAAGGCCGGCCTCATCGGCAAGCCGGTGGCGCCCGCGGACCGGTATCGCGATCACGACCGGCGCTTCCGGCTGCTCGGCTGGCAGGGTCTGGTCGGCATGGCGGTTGCGGGCGTCGACATGGCGCTCTGGGATGCGTTGGCGCGGGCCGCGGGCTGGCCGCTGGTGCGGCTGCTCGGCGGCACGCCGCGGCCGCTCATGGCGTACGACAGCTTCGGCACAGTGGATCCGGTCGCCGACGCGGCCGCCATCGCGGCGTCGGCCGAACAGGGCTTCCGCGGCATCAAGATCAAGCTCGGCGACGGCGATCTGGCGCGGGACGTGGCGTCCGTGGCCGGGGTGCGCAAGATCGTCGGCCCCGGCATCCGGCTGATGGTCGACTACAACCAATCGCTCGATCCGCCCGAGGCGCTTCGCCGCCTCGCGCGCCTCGCCGAGTTCGACCTCGAATGGGTCGAAGAGCCGGTGCCGGCCGAAGACCTCGCCGCCCATGCGCGCGTGCGTGCCGCGTCGCCGGTGCGCGTCCAGACCGGGGAGAATTGGTGGTTTCCGCGCGGCATGGCCGATGCCATCGCGGCCGGGGCCAGCGATTTCGCCATGGTCGACGTGATGAAGATCGGCGGCGTGACCGGTTGGCTGCGCGCCGCGGCGCTCGCGCAAGCGGCATCGCTTCCGGTCTCGAGCCATCTCTTCGTCGAGGCCAGCGCCCACCTCCTGCCGGTGACGCCGACGGCGCATTGGCTGGAGTTCCTGGACATCGCCAGCGCGGTTCTCGCTGAGCCGCTCGCCGTCGTTGGCGGCACCGTCACGGCGCGCGGACCCGGCTTTGGGCTCGACTGGGACGAGGCCGCCGTCAAGCGTTACGCGACATCTTAGAACGGCGGGTTCCGGTTGCCCCTCCTGTCCGCTGGCCCTAGTTTGAGGCACGTCCAGCCGCAAGGGATGCAATCATGGCTTCGCCCACCAATTTGGCCGTCAAGCGCCGCACCGATGCGCGCCTGGAGATGGCGCTCGCCATCCTGAAGCAGAAATTCGGCGAACGGCTTTCGACCGCCGAGGCGGTGCGCAATCAGCACGGCAAGGGCGAGGATCATTACCCGGTCCTGCCGCCCGACGCCGTGATCTTCGCCGAATCGACCGAGGAGATCGCCGAGGCCGTGCGCGTTTGCGCCGAGCACAAGGTGCCGGTGATCCCGTTCGGCACCGGCACCTCGCTCGAAGGCCATGTCGGCGCCATCGAGGGTGGCATCACGATCGACGTCTCGCGCATGAACAAGGTGCTCCAGGTCAATGCCGAGGACCTCGATTGCCGCGTCCAGGCTGGCGTCACGAGGAAGGCCCTCAACGAGTATCTCCGCGACACCGGGCTGTTCTTTCCCATCGACCCGGGCGCCGACGCGTCGTTGGGCGGCATGACGGCCACGCGCGCCTCGGGCACCAACGCGGTGCGCTACGGCACGATGCGCGAGAACGTGCTCGCGCTCACCGTCGTGCTCGCCGACGGCCGCGTCATCAAGACGGCGCGCCGCGCCAAGAAGAGCGCCGCCGGCTACGATCTCACGCGCCTGTTCGTGGGCTCGGAAGGCACGCTCGGCATCATCACCGAGATCTCCCTCCGCCTCTACGGAATCCCGGAGGCGATGTCGTCGGCGGTGTGCAACTACCCCTCGCTCGAAGCGGCCGTGAACACCTGCATCGCCACCATCCAATCCGGCATCCCGATCGCGCGCATCGAGATCGCGGACGAAGTGCAGATCGACGCGATCAACAAATATTCGGGTACGAATTTTCCCGTCGAGCCGACACTGTTCCTGGAGTTCCACGGCTCGCACGCCTCGGTGCAGGAGCAGGCCGAGAAGGTGAAGGAAATCTCGATCGGCTTCGGCGGCGGCGACTTCCAGTGGACGACCAAGGCCGAGGAGCGCACCAAGATGTGGCAGGCGCGCCACGACGCGGCCTATGCCGCCAAGGCCATCCGCAAGGGTGCCCAAGTCTGGGCCACCGACGTGTGCGTGCCGATCTCGCGCCTCGCCGAATGCATCGTCGAGACCCAGGGCGATATCAAGAGCCTGAAACTCATCGCGCCGATCGTGGGTCACGTCGGCGACGGCAATTTCCACATGGTGCTGATCGCCGATCCCAACGACGCGGATGAAATGCGCCGCGCCAACGAGCTCAACCAGCGGCTCGTGCTCCGCGCCCTGGCGATGGAGGGCACCTGCACCGGCGAGCACGGCATCGGCATGGGCAAGATGGATTTCCTGATCGCCGAGCACGGCGACGCAGTGGCCGTGATGCGCACCATCAAGAAGGCGCTCGATCCCGACAACATCATGAACCCGGGCAAAGTGCTGCGGATGTAGGTACGCGCCTGCGCCGTGCGGAATTCCGCGTCCGGCAGATCTCGCCCTCAGCCCGCAAGCGACCGCAGTTCGCGCTCCCACTCGCCGCGGCTGAACTGCATGATGCGTAGCGGCTCGTCTGCGTTCCAATAGAGATCGAACACGAGCAGCGGCGCCTTGACGGTCAGGCGATATGTGCCGGTCCAGGGCCGCTGTTTCGGAATCATCGACGGATGCACGGTCCGGGTCGGAATCGACTTCGGCAGGTCCGGCCCAGCGCACCGGATGTCGAATCGCGCGCCGCGCGGAGTCGCCGCTGCAAAAAGCGAAGCCGCGCCGTCGGCGGCGCGCTGTCCCTTGGCGGCAAGCAGGCCGAGCGCCGCCTCGGCCAATTCCGCGATCGCCGGCGCCGTCTCGGTCGGCGTGCCGGTGGCGTCGCGATAGGCCTGCTCGCTAGCGGTCGCCTTTTGGGGTTTTGTATCCCTCATTCTTCCGCACCTTCATGTACTCGCGGAACGTGTCGCGTTTCTTCGCGTCGCCGTTCTCCTTGTAGATGTATGGGCAAACGTCGACGCAGATGTGGCAGTAGGTCTCGCGGAAGCGCGAGATCGGGTAGCACTTCTCGATGTCGGTGAGCCAACGCTTGATGCCGTCGGTGACGATGTAGTCGTCGGGGATCGCGTCGCCCGGGCAATTGTTGCGGCAGAGATTGCACGTCATGCAGTAGTCCTGCATGCCGAAGCGACGGGGCAGATCGTAGGCGAGCGGCAGGTCCGTGGTGACGAAGCCCGGCCTGAAATTCGCCCCGAAGACCGGATGGATCAGGCTGCCGTGCCGGCCCAATTCGCCGAAGCCGACGGCATCGAAGACGGGGATGGCCTGGATCTGGAACGAGCCGTTGTGATGCGCGAGGGCGGGATAGCCCAGCTCCTCGCGGATCTGCCGCGCGAGCTCGGTGGCGACGTCGGCGCAGCGGGCATAGGCGGTCATCGCCTCGAGATCGACGGCGTCCGGACCCTCGATGGTCTTGCCGTAGTCCTCGTAGCAGATGGCGGCGATGACGTTCTGGTGCGGCAGGTCGACCCCGAGTTCGATGAATTCGGGCCGCAGTGCCGTCATGCCGACATCGTCGGCGCCGGCTGCCCGGGCGCGGCGCTTGATGTCGTCGGCCATGGCCGACTTGTCCGTCACCTCGACGCGCTTCGAATTGACCGGACCGTCGCGCAGGGGTGCAAGGTCGGTCCAATGCTTCATGGCCGCGTCGCGCCCCGGGAACTTGCGGCGCCACAGCGGCACCTCTTGCATGTCCCGCTGCCGCAACGATTCGACCAGCAACGCGTCTTGAAGGCCCTGCTCGCGAATCCAGCTCCTTCCGATCATCGGCCCTTCCTCCCTCGCCGATCGCTCGCCGCCCGTCGCGGGCGTGCACGGCTGCCTCAACGCACTCGCACCGACCGTTGTTTAACCGCCATCGCGACGGTATCAACTATGTCCGATTAGCGATACAGCGACAAGCGCGGGGCGCGGATCGGCGTTGGTCGCGGTCGAACCGCTTCGATGGGACAGGAAAAACATGGCCGACATCGTCGTCCGACACGAAAAGCTGCGCGCCGGGATCGCCGGCATCCTCCGCGCGAGCGGCAGCGACGAGCGCGAAGCCCGGATCGTCACCGATCACCTCGTCGAGGCCAATTTGAAGGGTCACGACAGCCACGGCGTCGGCATGGTGCCGCAATACGTGCGCCACATCGGCGAGGGCAAGCTCAAGCTCAACCAGCATGTGAAGCTGTTGCGCGACGACGGTCCGTTCCTGGTCGGCGACGGGCAGAAGGGCCACGGGCAAGTGGTGGCGATGGAGCTCTCCGATCTCGCCATCGCGCGCGCCAAGCAGCAGGGCATTTGCGCCGCCGGCCTGGTGATGGCGCACCACATCGGCCGCGTCGGCACCTACGGCGAGCGCTGCGCCGAAGCCGGCCTCGTGTCGCTGCATTTCGTCAACGTGGCCGGGCATCTCTCGCTGGTGGCGCCGTTCCGCGGCAGCGACAGCCGCTTCAACACCAATCCCATCTGCCTCACGCTGCCGGCGACCGACACGTCGCCGCCGATCATCCTCGACTTCGCCACCAGCAAGATTGCGCTCGGCAAGGTGCGCGTCTCCAAGAACAAGGGCGAGCAGGTGGCGCCCGGCACGCTGATCGATGCGGCCGGCAAGCCGACGACCGACCCCAACGTCATGTGGGCGGCCAATCCCGGTTCCGTGCTCACCTTCGGCGAGCACAAGGGCTATGGGCTCGCGCTTTTCGCCGAACTGTTCGGCGCCGCGCTGGTGGGCGGGCTCACCATCGCGCCGCATCACGAGCGCAGCCACGGCATCGTCAACAACATGTTCATGATCGTCATCGATCCGGCGCGCCTGGTCGGGATGGCGCAGCTGAAATCCGAGATCGACGCCGTGGTCGCGCATTTCAAAGGCTCGCCGCCGTCCGATCCCGCGCTGCCGGTGCTGGTGCCCGGCGAGCCCGAACGCATGAGCAAGGCCGCGCGCAGCGCCCAGGGCATCCCGATCGACACTACGACTTGGGGCGAACTGAAGGGTGCGGCCGACACCACCGGCCTCGGCGCGGCGAAGTTCGAGGCGCTGGCGCGCTGACGTCACGCGTCGCTGCGGCGCGCGATCAAAAAGAGTCCGGACGTCTTCAGATCCTCGTTCGTGACGCCGCGAAAGCGCGGCGCGAGCTTGGCGCGGGCGATGCCGTCGGCGCGCGGCACGGGCTGCTCGGCGACCACGGCGAAGCCGGCGGCGCGGAGCGCCGCGCGGTGGGCGGAAGCCGGCTGGCGGTTGATGAGATAGAGGCGGCGGCCGCGGATTACGCGCCACAGCGCGTCGGAATAGGCCCAGTGGCCGTTCCACGCCGCGGCGGTGCCGTGGCTCTTGAAATCGATTTGATGACTCATGATGCCGCCGGGCGCCAGCCAATCGCGGCACGCGGCATAGGTGGCGGCGAGATCGTCCACGTGCTCCATCACCGCTTGCGAGAAGATCCAGTCGATGGCGCCGCGCTCGATGCGGCCGCCGTCGTGCCACGGCGCCGCGTAGCGCACCGGCGAGGCCTTGCCGCCGGCGGCGAGGCGGGCGCGGAGATCGGCCAAGCGCGCCGGATCGAGCGCGCGCGCCAGCGCATCGGCGCCGAGAGCGCGCGCCGGAAACGCATCGCTCGGCAGGTCGGGCTTGATCGTCTTGAACTCGCCGGTGCCCGGAATGGGCGTCTTCGCCCGGAACAGCGCCACCAGATCGTCGAACAGTGCCAGCGTGTCCGGCCGCATCGCGTATTGCTTCACATCGAGCCCGACATAGCGCTCGGCGCCGGCGATGAGCGCCGCGAGGCCCGTGCCGACCGATTCGCCCGGGCCGATCTCGGCGACCGCGCGCGGCGCCGCCGCGACGCCGGCATCGGCCAGTTTCGCGCGATGGCGGAGATAAACCGAATAGCAGTAGCGCGCGGAATGGGTGCGCCCGCCGCCGCGGTTGGTCAGACCCGCCGGCAGAACGAAGCTCGCAAGCCCCTTGGCGATGACGAAAAGCGACATGTCCCTCCGCAGGCTTTTGCCGCAGCGGGGGCCGCGCCGCAAGGCGGTGAATGGAGCCTCGCGGTCCTGGCGCGTTACGGTTCTGGTAACGATCTTGGCGCCGCCGCCGCCGGGGATGCGGTCTGTCGCGCCCCCGTAGTAAAAGTAGAGATTTGCAGTCCCGGCCGCGCGCGCTGCGCGGGGCAGGGGCGGCTAAAGGCTCTCCCCTGACTTGGGCCGCTTCGGCTTCGCGCCGCGCGGCCCATTTTTTTGCCGGCCTTCGCCGTCGAGCGCCGCTGCCAGAGCCCGAAGGCGCAAGGCGCTGGCGAGGCCGCCGGGCTTTTCGGCGGCGTCGATCTCGGCCACCAGCCGCGCCAGCGACAGGCCGCGGCCCGCCGCCACCGCCTCGAGCACGGTCCAGAATTCCGGCTCCAGCGCCACGCTGGTGCGGTGGCGTGCGATGGTGAAAGAGCGCTTCTTCAACATCGCGGCGCTTCAACCGCAGGGGCGCATTAGCCGGGTCCGATCATCTTCTCGGGCCGCACCCATTGCTTGAACTGCGCGTCGGTCAGGAGGCCGAGCGCCTTGCCGGCTTCCGCGAGGGTGGTGCCCTCCTTGTGCGCCTTCTTCGCGATCTTGGCGGCGTTGTCGTAGCCGATATGGGGATTGAGCGCCGTGACCAGCATCAGCGATTCGCCCATGAGTTTCGCGATGCGCTCCAAATTGGCCTCAATGCCGACCACGCAATTGTCGGTGAAGCTCACCGCGGCGTCGGCGACGAGGCGGATCGATTGCAGCAGATTTTGGATCATCACCGGTTTGAACACGTTGAGCTCGAAATGCCCGTTGGAGCCGGCGACGGTGATGGCGACGTTGTTGCCCATCACTTGGCAGCACACCATCGAGAGCGCCTCGCATTGCGTGGGGTTGATCTTGCCCGGCATGATCGAGGAGCCGGGCTCGTTCTCGGGCAGCAGCAACTCGCCCAGGCCCGAGCGCGGGCCCGAGCCCAGGAAGCGCACGTCGTTCGCGATCTTCATCAGCGAGGCGGCGAGCACGTTGAGGGCGCCCGCGGTTTCGATCACGGCGTCGTTGGCGGCCAGAGCCTCGAACTTGTTGGGCGCGGTCTTGAAGACGTGGCCGGTGATGTCGGACACCTTCTTCGCGAACAGCTTGTCGAAGCCCTTCTTGGCGTTGAGGCCGGTGCCGACCGCGGTGCCGCCCTGGGCGAGCAGCGCCAGGCGCGGCAGCGTGGCCTTGACGCGCTCAATGCCGTAGGCGATCTGCGTCACGTAGCCGGAAAATTCCTGGCCGAGGGTCAGCGGCACCGCGTCCTGCGTGTGGGTGCGGCCCATCTTGATGATCTTGGCGAAGTCCTTGGCCTTCTTGGCCAGCGCCGCGTGCAGGTGCTTCAGCGCCGGGATCAGGCGCTCCTTCACCTCGATCACCGCCGCGATGTGCATGGCGGTGGGGAAGGTGTCGTTCGAGGATTGGCCGCGATTGACGTGGTCGTTGGGGTGCACGGGCTTCTTCGAGCCCATCGTGCCGCCCAGCATCTCGATGGCGCGATTCGAGATCACCTCGTTGGCGTTCATGTTGGTTTGGGTCCCGGACCCGGTCTGCCAGACGACGAGCGGGAAATGGTCGTCGAGCTTGCCCGCGATCACCTCGTCGGCGGCGGCGACGATGGCCTTGCCGATCTTCTTGTCGAGCTCGCCCATCTCCATGTTCGCCTCGGCGGCGGCGCGCTTCAGGATGCCGTAGGCGCGGACGAGGGGCAGCGGCATGCGCTCGGTGCCGATCTTGAAATTCCCGCGCGAGCGCTGGGTCTGGGCGCCCCAATAGCGGTCGGCGGGCACCTCGACGGCGCCCATCGTGTCGGTTTCCACGCGGATGGCGGGGCGGTTCATGCACGTCTCCACAAGGGGGCAGGCGGATAGGGGAACGGCGCGGGTTTTAGACCCCGCGCGCCGGGCTGCCTAGGGATGAATCCGCGGGCGGGCGTCGGGCGAAAATCAGCGCCGCGCGGCGCCGCGCCGGCGCCGGTCGGTCGGCGCAGCACTTTGTGCCGCGGCCCAGGCGGCGCGCGCCCATTCGGCCAGCGCTTCGGGATCGTCGAGCACGTCGGCCGGTACTTCGCAATAGGAGGTGAGCGCCGCCGCGGCGCCCTTCCGCTGATAGGTAAAGGGCTTCGCGCCGGCGGCCGCATAGGCCGCGCGGTTGCCGTCGCCGACCTTGAAATACAGCACGTCGTCGGCGATCAGGCCGAACATGCGCCCGTTCCGGAACAGGCCCGCGCCACTGAACATACGCCGCACGGCCATCGGGCCGAAGCCGGCGAGCTGATCGGAGATATGGGCGATGAAATCCGGGCTGACGGGCATGACGTAAGAGCTCGTGGGCCGCAGAAGATCGTCCGAAGCCGGGCGCGCGGCAAGGGCCTCGCGGGCCGCGGCGGGCCGCACCCAGCGCTAACGGCGCTCGCCTGATCGGGTGCTCGCGCGTGCGATGCGTCAATGTGCGGCGCAGGCGCGAGCCTCGACAACGACGCGGGGCTTTGTTATAGACCGCCCCCTTGCGCGCCGGACCTGGACACGCCCATCGACCGACCGATGGCCTTCCGGTTTTCCACGCAAGATCCGGTTAGGGCGATTAGCTCAGTTGGTAGAGCAGCTGACTCTTAATCAGCGGGTCGCAGGTTCGAGTCCTGCATCGCCCACCACCACATTCCAATACGTCCGAGCATCGACGTCGGCTTTGCGGCGTATTGCGGACGCAATAGCAAGCTGGGCGCAACTTCAGAGTTGTGCCAGGCGGAGTCCTTGAATCGAGCGGCAGTCGCGGCGGCGAGGGTCGCCGGCACGCGGAATCGCGGTCCGATCGGTTGAAGGCGGCGATGCGCTCCTTCGCGGGCCGCCCGAAGATGGGCGCACGCCTCCGGATGAGCGCGAATGATGGCAGCAAAATCGAGCTCATCCTGAGACGGCCCGCTTGCATCGCGTGACCCCGCCCGCGCGACGTTCATCCGGCATTCAGGTGAAACTTTTAGGCGAAGAAATTTCCGCACATTCGACTTTTGAGTGACGGGCGACACATCGCCGGCGCCGGGTCTTGAGTAGGTTCCATACATCGAACACCCGCCGCGCCCCGGCGATCCGCCGGGGCAAAAGGCCAACCTGATGGAGATTCAAGTGACCAACCGCTCAAAGCTCGCCACTCTCGCCGCCAGCCTCGTCGCCGGCATCATCCTGCTCGGCACCGCGACCGTCGCCCAAGCGGCACCCTGCAAATCCAACTGCCACGCGCCCAACTCCACCATGACAGAAGGCCCCAAATTTCCGAAGAAGAGTTGCTTTCCTTCCGCGGTGGTCAGCAAGGATGGAAAATCGGTCACGACGGTCACCCGGTGCTTTTACTACTAGTCCGACAACCTTTCCGAACCGCGAAGGCAGAGGCCGCGTGTCCCCGCGGCCTCTGCCTCACGCTTCCAAGGCCATTTTCTCTCTCGGCGAGGCGCGCGATAGAGTTGAGTTATTGGACGCGGCTATTTGCTGCGGTGCGCGGGCTTCTACACGTTCAGCGGCCAACCCGACATCGAGTCCTGCATCGCCCACCAATCTTTCCCAACCGTTGTTTGCGTCTGAATTGATGCCGTCGCGGCCATCCGCAAAAGTTCCGATTCGGAAGCGCGCGCGGGAACGCGTTACCGGCGCCAGCCGTGTGGCCGTCACGGATTCGATGCCATCGGGTGGCATCGCGCACGCGTCATCACAAGGGACGCGGCATCGAGTGCGATGGCCAGCCTCGTTGACGTCTAGCGCCGCCCACGGCCCCAACGGCCCCAGCCCCACGGCCTGCCGATGGAGATGCCGACGCTGGGAGCGTAGTAGACCGGCGGCGGGCCATAGGTCGGCGCGTAAGCCGGCGCTTCCGAGTAATCGGGTCCAGCCGGGTAGCTCGGCGGCGGCGCCGCGTATTAGCCGGCCAGCGGTGCCGCGCCCGGCGTGTTGAACGAGGTGCTCGAGCGGTAACCGCGGAAGTTGCTCTCGGTGCTGTAGCTGCAGCCGCCGACCACGTCGCCGCCGCCGACGCCGCCGCCAGGCATGCCGCAATAGGCCAATGACGAGCGAGGGACGTGTGCGCGCCGGGCAACGCTCGGCGCGCCCTCGACGCATTCCGCGGAAACCCTCCACGGCGCGGCGATTCGATGCAGATGCGGTCGGCAAGTGATGTTATGGTGTTGTGGCCATACCGAACGGACTGAACGCAATGGACCTGTTCTGCTACCTCCACCCAGGCTGGAAGCCGCTTATCCGCCCGGCATCGGCGACGCGTGCCTGGATGGACGCTACGCCAGAAGCTTTCGCGTATCGCTGCCTGCCGCTAAACATCGCCAACGCGCATGGCTGGGAGATCCTGAATCCGGTCGCCTTCCAGGCTTATTGGAGGGGCGGCACCTCGACGAGCGACGTCATCTTGCGCCTGCCGCCCGACGCGCCGCGCGATATCATGCCGGTGTCGCTCTTTGGCCAGGGCGTGCTCACCTTCCACATCTTCGGCATCTTCCGCACACCGCCCCATTGGAACCTGTGGGTGGGCGGCTCTCCGAATTCGCCCAAGGACGGCATTTTCCCGCTCACGGGCATCATCGAGACCGACTGGGCACCCTATACATTCACCATGAACTGGCGCTTCACACGTCCCCGTCATTGGGTGCGGTTCGAGGCGAACGAGCCGATCTGCTTCGTGTTCCCGATACAGCGCGGCTATCTCGACGGCATCGAGCCCAAGTATGCGGCGATGGAAAGCAACCCCGAACTGTTGCAGCAATTCAAGGCCTGGAGCGCGGCACGCGATGCGTTTCAAGCGAGTGTGGCCAAGGCTCCGCCTGCGGCTGGCACCGACAGATGGCAAAAGCGCTACTATCGCGGCATTGACATGACCGATCGCCAAGCGGTGGCGGATCACCAGATAAAGCCGCGGCTGGCGCCTTTCGCATCCGACGGGCCTTCGCCGCATCGCGCGTCTGAAGCGTCGCCAATTGCTGCCGAGGCTGGGACAAAGCCGGCGCCCCCGCTTTCAACCGAGCCTGCCGCGGAGAGTTCGGCTGTGCCAGAGACGGCCGGCCCGTCGGACACATCCGGCACGGACTCCGCCGACCGCGCCAATCGTCGATAGCAAGTGATGCGGACTGGGTGCATCATGGCGGGGGGGACGTACAGTGAGCCGAGTTTGCGGTCAACGAAAGGCGCCGTTTCATCGCGGAGCGGCGCCCTGCACAGCCGGTTATTCACCTGTGCGATGGTCGCACCCCGTGGGGCGCACACCAATCTTTCCCAAATGCTATTTGCGTCGGAATCGATGCCAGCGGGTGGCATCGCGCCCGCGCCATCACGAGGGACGCGGCATCGCGGCTGATGGCCAGCGTCGCTGACGTCTAGCGCCGCCCACGGCCCCAACGGCCCCACCGCCAGGGCCGGCCGATGGAGATGCCGAGGCTCGGCGCGTAGTAGACCGGCGGCGGGCCATAGGTCGGCGCGTAGGCCGGCGCTTCCGAATAATCGGGTCCAGCCGGGTAGCTCGGCGGCGGCGCCGCGGAATAGCCCGGCGGCGGCGCGTAGTAGCCGGCCGGCGGGGCCGCACCCGGCGTGCTGAACGAGGTGCTCGAGCGGTAACCGAGGAAGTTGCTCTCGGTGCTGTAGCTGCAGCCGCCGAGCAAGAGCGCGGCAGCCAGGGCGGCGACGAGCGGAATCCGTGACACGTGGAGTTCTCCCCCTTGAAACAGGGCCGATCCGGGCCGGACCCCTAGGCAGGGCAGTCCGGAAAGGCGCGGCGATTGCCGGTAAATCGAACGCATGACGCCGCGCGCCGACCGCGCGGCTCTTCATCATTCGTTTACGAGCGGTCGCGTGCCAGCGTCCCCGCGATCGTGGAGCGCGCATCCTCGCCGGCCGTCGCGGCAGGTGCGGCGATCAAATCGCCGCCAACTCAATACGGATAGGGATACGGGTAGGTGTAGCGCGGCGGCGGGATGTAGTAAGGCGGGCCATAGGGCCGGTAGTGATAGGGCCCGTAATAGTAGGGCCGGAAATACGGGCCGTAATAATACGGTCCGTGGTAGGGGCCGTAATATCCATGATAGGGCCCGTAATAATGGGCCGGCGGCCCGATATAGATATGAAACCGCGTTTGTGCCTCGGCTGTCCCGGCGCCGACGGTCGGCAGCAGCATCGCCGCGGCGAGCGCGGCACCGAGCGCGGCGATGATCCGATGCGCGGGAGCACGGTTGGGGGCGCCGGTTTCACGTGCGATTTCATTCGCGATGTTCATGACCGATCTCCGCAATCCGCCGCCGCCCCATGCCGCGACGATGTTTCATTCGACGGCATTCTCCGACGATCCGCCTTGAGACAGATCAAAAACGGCGGCGCTTGCCGCGACGCGCGACTGGCGCAATCATGGCCGCACGCGCGGGCCAAGGGCTCGGCACCCGCTTTCGAGCCGCCCGTGCCGCATCGTTCCAGCGCCAGGAGGAATTCCATGGATCGGAGATCGCTGCTCAAGCTCACCAGCGTCGCGGTGGCGGCGACGGCTGCCGCAATGATTCCGCGCGCCGCGCGCGCGCAGGCCGCCGCCGCGCCGGGCCTCTGGGCCACGTGGGATACCGCATTCGCACGGGCGCGCTTCGTCGTGCTGTCCCATGTGCTGACACAGGACGCGCCGGTGTGGAAGGGATTTCCGCCGACGACCAAGTTCGAGCAGGGAACGGGGCGGCTCGACGACAAGTCGCCCTACGCGGCCTTCACCTACGAAAAGCTCGGGCTCGAGACCAGTGCCTACACCTTCGCCACCGATCAGTTCGGAACCCAGCTCGATCCGCCAGCCCATTGGCATCAATGCTTTCCGGCTATCGACGAGCTGCCGGCCACGCTCGCGCTCAGGAAGCTCGCCGTGATCTCGATCGCCGAGCAGGTCCAGCGCGACCCGAACTACCACCTCAGTGCCGACGACGTGCGCGCCTGGGAGCGGCGCAATGGCGCGATGCCGGCCGGCAGCATCGTGATGGTGCACTCGGATTGGCACAAGCGCTGGCCGGACAAGGCGCGCTTCCAGCCCGCCGACGGAAAGTTTCCGGGCGTATCGCTCGACGCGCTCAAATACTTGCACCTCGAGCGCAACATCCTCTTCCACGGCCACGAACCGCTCGACACGGATTCGACGCCGACGCTCATCGGCGAGGACTGGCTGATGAACAACGGCTACATGCAGGCCGAGGGCGTGGCCAATCTCGACCAGGTGCCGGAGACCGGGTCCCTCCTCGCCGTCGGCTTCCCGCGCATCAAGGGCGGCACCGGCGGCTATGCGAGCTTCACCGCCATCTGCCCGCCCGAGTGGCGCGCCGGCGAGCGCCCCGGCGAGGCGCCCGAAGCGCCGCTCGCCTACAACGACCGGCGTCTCGTCTGGAACGCGGGGAAGGGCCAGCGCGAGCGCACCGCGGCTTGCGACAAGCCCAAGGGCAAGATGAGTTTCAACTAGGCGCGCGTGGCCCCGGCGTTGCGGCATGACGGCGTTGCGAAACCGCCCGCCCACCGGCGGTGACACGGGCGCCCATTCTCGCGCAATCTGGCCCACCCCGATGAGGAGAGACTCGATGGCCGCCTACATCGTTTTCACGCGCGAGAAGATGCGCAATCAAGCCGCATACGAAAACTACCGTCCGAAGGCGCGCGCGGCCCTGGCCGGCCACCCGGTCACCCCGCGCGCTTTTTATGGCCGGTACGAAGTCGTCGAGGGCGCCCAGGTCGAGGGTGTCGTCATCCTCGAATTTCCGACCTTCGAGGCCGCCAAGGCATTCTACGACAGCCCCGCCTATCACGCGGCGCGCCAAGACCGCTTCCTCGGCTGCGACTACCGGGTCGTCATCGTCGAAGGCGTTTGACGCGCCGCGGCGCCGGTCGAATACTCGATGCCGCTTTAAGTGCCTCCGCAGCCGTCAGTGCGACATCAGCACCGGCACGGTCATGTGCTTCAGCATGCTGTGCGTGGCGCCGCCCAGGATGAGTTCGCGCAGGCGCGAGCGGCCATAGGCGCCCATGACGATGAGATCGGCGGACATCTCGGCCGCCGCCGCGAGCAGCACGTCGCCCACTTCCTTCGCCGGCGACTGGATCACGCGAATCCGGGCGTCGAGGCCGTGGCGCGCGTACCAGGCCTTCATGTCGGCTTCGTTCGCGACGGCGCGCTCGCCGGGATTGACCATGAGCACCGTCACCTGGCTCTGGGCGCCGAGGAGCGGCAACGCGTCCGTCGCGGCCCGGCGCGATTCCCGCGTCCCGGCGCGGGCGACGATGACGCGCTTGCCGACATCGGCGAAATCGCCCTTATTGGGGACGATGAGCACCGGCCGCCCCAAGCCCATCACCAGCTCGGCGGGCAGATCGTAGTCGGTGACGGCGTCGGATTCCTCGCGCGTCGGCTGGCCGATGATGGCGAGATCGGCAAAGCGCGCGCGGGCGATCATCACCTGGGTGGCGGGGCCTTCCTGCGCCGTCCAGATCGGGCGAATAGCCCCGGCCGCGACGGCGGTATCGGCCGCGGCGTCGACGGCGCGCCGCGCCGCCTCCGCGCGCTGCTGGTGGATGGCTTGCTGCGCCTCGACGATCTGCGGGGTGAGGATTCCGTCCACCGATGCGGGAATGAACGGCGGAATGCGCGCGAACACCACTTCGAGCTCGGATTTGAAGCGGGCGGCGAGGCCGAAGGCGAGCTTGAGCACGGCGCCGTCACGCGAACCGCCGTCGACGTGCACGGCAATGCGGGTGATTGCGCCCATGGCGACTCTCCCTTCTATTTGACTCGGTGCCGGCGTATCCGGGCGCATGATGCGCCGCCCGGCGCCGGCACTCAAGCGGAGAGCGCCACGATCCATAGCTCGGCGCAAAGCCGGACCGAAGGCCATCGGCCCTTGGTCTGGGTTCGCCGCGGACTCTCGGTTGCGGGTCAGGCCTTGGCGATCGGAATCTCGCGCTGGCTCTTGGGCGCGGCCGCGTTCTTCGGCAGCGTGATGCGGAGCACGCCTTTCTCGAATCGCGCCGCGACCTTGTCCACCGCGACATTCTCCGGAAGCGTGAAGCAGCGCTTGAACGAGCCGTAGCTGCGCTCGCTCATCACGTATTCCTTCTTCTTCTCCTCGCGTTCGACCTTCTTTTCGCCGGCGACGCAGAGGACGCCGTCTTCGAGCGACACCTTGACGTCCTTCTCGTCGACGCCGGGAAGCTCGGCAGTGACCTCGTAGGCGGCGTCGGTCTCCGCGGTCTCGACGCGCGGCGCGAAATCGAAGCCGCCGGCGTCGAGGCGCGGGGCGTCGCGCCACGCCATCGGCCAGCCGCGCATCATCGTGTCGAACACCCGGTCGAACGGGTTGCGCAGATTGAAGAGAGAGGAAACGCCGCCGCTGCCTTCGCGCGACACGGCGCTCGACGTGGTTTTCTCGGCCATGGTACTACCTTCGGATGGGATGGTTGAATGTCAGTACAAAATGGCTGTGCGCGCGGCTGGCCGCCTTGACCCAGGTCAATGGGCTGCCGGTCGATGCGACTAAGAATGAAATCGTCGACCAGCACGGTGCCGCCAATTCTGGACCGCGCCATTCGCCGCCGCTTGTGCGGCCTCATCAGAGAGCGCATCGATGGAGCCGAAAACCAAATTCAACGCTTGGTATCTCGTGCTGGCGGTGCTGGGCGTGCTGGCGCTGCAGTATTTCTACGCCCAGAGCCAGATGGTCGAGCCGATTTCCTACAGTACGTTCGAGCGCATGCTGAACGAAGGCAAGATCAAGAGCATCGCGATCACGGACAAGCAGATACTCGGCGAGTTCACGGCGCCGCACGAGGGCAAGACCCGGTTTGTCACGACCCGTGTCGATCCCCTCTTCGCCGCGAAGCTCGCCGAAAAGGGGGTGGAGTTCCGCGGCGTGGTCGAGAGCACTTTCCTGCGCGACATCCTCTCTTGGGTAGTGCCGATCCTGCTGTTCGGCGGCCTGTGGTGGTTCCTGATCCGGCGCATGGGCGGCGGCCAGGGCATGGGCGGCTTCATGTCGATCGGCAAGAGCCGGGCGAAGATCTACGTCGAGAGCGACACCAAGGTGACCTTCGCCAACGTCGCCGGAGTCGACGAGGCCAAAGAGGAGCTACAGGAGATCGTCGATTTCCTCAAGAATCCGAAGGAATACGGCCGCCTGGGCGCGCGCATTCCGAAGGGGATATTGCTGGTCGGCCCGCCCGGCACCGGCAAGACCTTGCTGGCGCGGGCCGTGGCGGGCGAAGCGGGGGTGAAGTTCTATTCGATCAGCGGTTCCGAATTCGTCGAGATGTTCGTCGGCGTCGGCGCCGCCCGGGTGCGCGACCTGTTCGAGACCGCGCGCAAGGATGCGCCCGCCATCATCTTCATCGACGAACTCGATGCGCTCGGTCGCGCCCGCGGCATGTCGGGCATCGTCGGCGGCCACGACGAGCGCGAGCAGACCTTGAACCAGCTCCTCGCCGAGCTCGACGGATTCGACCCCTCGACCGGCGTCGTGCTGTTGGCGGCGACCAACCGGCCTGAGATCCTCGATCCCGCTTTGCTGCGCGCCGGGCGTTTCGACCGCCAGGTGCTGGTCGACCGGCCCGACAAGCGGGGCCGCGTCCAGATCCTCGAGGTTCATGTCCGCAAGATCACGCTCGCCGCCGACGTCGATCTCGACACCGTCGCGTCGCTCACCACCGGCTTCACCGGCGCCGATCTCGCCAACCTCGTCAACGAGGCGGCCCTGTTGGCGACGCGCCGCCGGGGCGGCGATGTGACCATGGAGGATTTCACCCAGGGCATCGAGCGGATCGTGGCCGGCCTCGAGAAGAAGAGCCGGGTGATGAATCCCAAGGAGCGCGAGGTGGTCGCCTACCACGAGATGGGCCACGCGCTGATGGCGCTGGCGTTGCCGGGCAGCGACGAGGTCCACAAGGTGTCGATCATCCCGCGCGGCATCGGCGCACTCGGCTACACGATCCAGCGGCCGGCGGACGACCGCTACATCATGACCCGTGCCGAGCTCGAAAACCGCATCGCGGTTCTGCTCGGCGGCCGGGCGGCGGAGAAGCTGGTCTTCGATCATCTCTCGACCGGCGCCGCCGACGACCTCGCCAAGGTCACCGACATCGCCCGCAGTATGGTCATGCGCTTCGGCATGGACGAGGTCCTCGGCCATGTCAGCTACGAGTCCGGCGGCCCCGGCTTCCTCAACCAGCAGAGCGGCCAGACCTATCTCGAGCGGCGCTACAGCGAGACCACGGCCCTTCACATCGACGAGGCCGTCACGCGCATCGTCGAGGCGATGTTCGCGCGCGCCTGCGACGTGCTGCGCATCAACCGCGCCGTTCTCGAGAAATCGGCGCGTCAGTTGCTGGCCAAGGAAACCCTGTCCGAGACGGATATTCGCGCGCTGAGCGTGGACGTCGTCCGCGCCGAGGCCCCGGCCGCCCGCAGCGCGGCGGCGTGAGAGCGTTCGCGCGGTCGGCTCTCGCCCGCGGCAGGGCCTTGGCCTAATGTCGACGGATGAACAAGCGAACCCAAGCGCCGCCGGACGCAGAGCCGGTGGCAGCGGCACGCTGGCCCGACGATGTCTACCGCGTGCTCAAGGCGGCGCGCGTCGGCCACATGTCCTACGTGCCCGATGCCGGTCATGCGCGGCTCATCGAGCTGTTTCATGCCGACAGCGGCGCCATCGTCAACGTGCTGACGACGGAGGAGGAGGGCATCGCCCTCGCGGCCGGCGCCTGGCTCGGCGGGCAGCGCAGCGTGTTGCTGATGCAATCGAGCGGCGTCGGCAATTGCATCAATACGCTCTCGCTCGCGACCGTCGGGCGATTCCCGCTGTTGATGCTGGTGACGATGCGCGGCGAGTGGGCCGAGTTCAATCCGTGGCAGGTGCCGATGGGCACGGGCACCGCCGCGGCGCTGGCGGCGGTGGGCGTGCGGAGTCTCCGCGCCGAAACGCCGGCGGCGCTCGTCGAGACCGTCGCATCGGCGGCGGCCCTGGCGTACGAGGCCGACCAGCAGATCGCGGTGCTGTTCGCGCAGCGCTTGCTCGGGGCGAAGAAATGGTGAGCGCCGTGCAACCGGCGAGCACGCTCCGGCGTCGCGCGGCGGTTGCTGCGCTACTGCGGGACCGCGGCGATCTCCTCGTCGTCGCCGGGTTGGGCTCGCCGGCCTATGATCTTCACGCCGCCGGCGACAGCGACGCCAATTTCTATCTCTGGGGCGCCATGGGCAGCGCGGCGTTGATCGGCCTCGGGCTCGCGCAGGCGCAGCCGGCGCGCAAGGTTTTGGCGCTCACCGGCGACGGCGAACAGCTCATGGGTCTGGGCGGGCTCGCGACCATCGCCGTCGCCAAGCCCGCGAACCTCGTCGTCGCCGTCATCGACAACGGCCATTTCGGCGAGACCGGGATGCAGCCGAGCCACACCGGCCGCGGCATCGACCTTGCCGCGGTGGCCGCCGCGTGTGGCTTCGCCGAGACGCACAAGGCCCGCGACCTTGGCGCCGTCCACGCGCTCTGCGCCGGCCTGCACCGGCCGGCGGCCGGCCCGCGCCTGTTCGTCATCGAGGTCGCGGCCGAGAATCCGCCGCGCTCGCTGCCGCCGCGCGACGCCGTCTATCAGAAGAACCGCTTCCGCGCCCGGCTCGGCCTTCCGGTCTCGTGACGATGCCGAAACGCCGCCGCGCTCCGCCGGTCGCGCATCCCGTCGCCGCCTTCCGGCGCGAGGGCGAGGCGATCCTCGTCGAGATCAATCTCAACCAGGTGGGCCAGCTCTACAATTCGTTCGACCCTTCGCCCTTTCACGAGAAAGAGCTCGACGAGGAGGCCGACCGTTACATCTTCGGGGCGGTGCGCGAGATCGGCGCCGACAAGCCGTTCAAGCTGGTGATCTACCTGCCGCCGGACGCGGTCGACACGCCCGAGGCGCGCGCCATCAAGCAAGCGATCCGCAATCATTTCCTCTACCGGCTGCAGACTGCGCGCCGCGACTTTCGCCATGAGATGAGCCGCGGGCGCACGAGCTTCCTCATCGGCCTCGTCTTTCTCGTCGCCTGCATCGTCGGCCGCGAAGTGGCGTTGGCGTTCGTGCCGTCGGCGATCCAGCGCGTCTTAAGCGAAGGCCTGCTCATCATCGGTTGGGTGGCGATGTGGGGGCCGCTCGAGGTGTTTCTCTACGGCTGGTGGCCGATCGCCCGGACGTGCCGAATCCTGGAACGGCTCGCCGAACTCGACGTCGAAATCAGGCCGCGTGCCACCGCCGCGCATCCGCCGCCGGGACTTGGACGCGCCGCGGGCAGCGGCTAAAACCGGTCAAACGAAAGGCATCCCGATGTCCGCCATCCTCGTCGAGCGCGATGGACCGCTTGCGGTCGTGACGCTCAACCGTCCCGAAAAGCGCAATGCCCTGGCCATGCCGCATTGGCTGGAGCTGGGCCGCACACTCCACGCCTTCGCCGCCGACGGCACGGTGCGCGCCGTCATCCTGACCGGCGCCGGGGGCCAGTTCTGTGCCGGCGCCGATATCAGCGAATTCGACAGCGCGCGCCAGGACGCCAATTCCGGCGACGCCTACGCGCGCGCGGTCGACAGCTCCGCCGAGGCGATCATCGCCCTCGAGAAGCCGGTCGTGGCCGCGATCGAAGGCAGCTGCTTCGGCGGCGGGTGCGGCCTGGCGATGGATTGCGATTTCCGCATCGCCGCCAAGGGCGCGCGCTTCGCCGTGCCGGCCGCCAAGCTCAATATCGTCTACAACACGCGCGACACGCGGAACCTGCTCTCGCTGGTGGGCCCCGCCCATGCCAAGCGCATTCTCTTCACCGGTGATGCGATCGATGCCGAAACGGCGCTCCGCCTCGGGCTCGTCGACGAGCTCGCGGAAGCGCCGCTCGAGGCCGCGCGCCGGCTCGCCCTCCGCATCGCCGAAAACGCGCCGTTCTCGGTCGGCGGGGCCAAGCGGCTGCTCAACGCCCTTGTCGCCGGCAAGCCGGCTGAGGAACTCGGCGAAGCGCTGTCGCGCCGCGCGCTCGACAGCGAGGACTACAAGGAAGGCCGCCGCGCCTTCAAGGAAAAGCGCAAGCCGCGCTTCACCGGGCGCTGAGGCAAGGCGCCGCGGCGGCGTGCGGCCTGGACGCAGCCGGGCGCCGATGCCATAGTCAAAGCACCTCCGGAAACCTTGGGAAATCAACGCGAACGCTATGTCGCTCGGAACCTGGCTCGACACCAAATTCCACGGCACGCTGGTCGGCAGCGATGCCGAGGGCAACCGTTATTACGAGGAACGGCGCGTGCCGCGCGGCCGCCGCCGGCGCCGCTGGGTGATGTACAGCGGCGCGGCCGAAGCCTCGCGGGTGCCGTCGGAATGGCATGCGTGGTTGCATTTCACCGCCGACCGCCCGCTGACCGAGAAAACGCGCCAGATCAAGCCGTGGCAGAAACCGCATCAGGCGAACCAGACCGGAACGCCCGAGGCCTATCATCCGCCGGGCAGCCAATACGAAGGCGGCCCGCGCGCGCGCGCCACGGGCGACTACGAGCCCTGGCGGCCGTCCTGAGCGGGCGGGCGGAAGCGCCTTGGCGATGAAGCGGATCACGCGCTCGGATTTCGAAACGTACATCGGCACCGCCGTGATGCTGGTGGCGGCGTCGGCGCTGTGGCTGGCCTCCGCCGGCGGCCGTGCGGCCCAAGCCTCGGACACCTACGTGCTGACCGCGCGCTTCGACCAGGTGGACGGCCTCTCGGTCGGAAGCCCCGTCTTCGTCGCCGGCATCCAGGTGGGCAAGGTGCTCAAGATCGATCTGGCGCCGGGCACCCTGAAGCCGCTCGTGAGCGTGAGCGTCCGCCGCAGCGTCGTGGTGCCGACCGACAGCGCGGCGCTGATCATGAGCGACGGCGTGTTCGGCGGAAAATTCCTCCGCATCGAGCCGGGCTCGGAAACCGAGGCGATGAAGCCCGGCGACCGCTTCCAGAACGTCCAGGATTCGATCATCGTCGAGCAGATACTGCAGAAGATCGTGCAGGGCGCCGAGGCGCGCCGCCGCGGTGACGCGCCCGCGCCGCCGCCGCCGGAAAAGGCGCCCGAGTCGCCGGAGAAGAAGCCGGACCCGCCCGAAAAGAAGCCCGACGAGACCAAACCATAGGCCCGCCATGAATCGCCGCTTCGCCGAATCCGCCGTGGGCGCCGTGGTCCTTGCGATCGCGGTGTGGTTCCTCGTCTTCGCCTACAACAGCAGCGATTTCCGCCCGGTCGCCGGCTATTCGCTCCTGGCCAAGTTCAACGGCGTCGGCGGCCTGGCGCCGGGCAACGACGTGCGCATCGGCGGCGTCAAGATCGGCAGCATCCTCGATCAGCGCATCGATGCCGCCGATTTCCGCGCCGTGGTGACGTTCACCGTGCGCAGCGACCTGAAGCTGCCGGACGACACCGTGGCCGCCATCACCAGCGACGGCCTGCTGGGCGGCAAGTATCTCCGCCTCGAGCCGGGCCGCGCGCAGACGATGCTCGCCGCCGGCGCCACGCTCAAGAACACGCGGGACGCGCTCTCGCTCGAGGACATGCTCGGTCGCGCGATCTTCCTGCTGAGCGAGGGCGACAAGAAGGACGAGAAGAAGTGATGGCCGATTCCGTGCCGGCCGACGCCGCCGTCCGCGGCCGGCAATCCTGGGATCCCGAGCGCTACGGCAGGGTCGCGCGTTTCGTGGCCGATCTCGGCATGCCGGTGGTCGAACTCCTGGCGCCGAAGCCCGGCGAGCGCATCCTCGATCTCGGCTGCGGCGACGGTGCCCTCACCAAGAAACTCGCCAATATGGGAGCGCAGGTCGTGGGCGTCGACGCGAGTGCCGAGCAGATCGCGGCGGCGGTGAAGCTCGGCCTCGATGCGCGCGTGGCGGATGCCGAGGCGCTGCGCTTTCCGCCGGCCTTCGACGCGGTGTTCACCAACGCGGCGCTGCATTGGATGAAGAAGCCCGATGCCGTCATCGCGGGGGTGTGGCGCGCCCTCCGGCCCGGCGGGCGCTTCGTCGGCGAGATGGGCGCCGCGGGCAACGTCGCCACCGTGATCGCGGCGCTGTCGGCGGTGCTGGCCCGGCGCGGCATCGATACCGCGCCGCTCAGCCCCTGGTACTTCCCGACGCCCGACGAATATGGCGCGAAGCTCCGCGCCGCGGGCTTCGACGTGCGCCGGATCGAGACCTTTCCGCGCCCGACGCCGCTGCCGACGCGTCTCGGCGACTGGCTCGATACCTTCGCCGAATCGTTTCTGGCCGCGGTGCCGGCGGCCGAACGCGCCGCCGTCAAGGCGCAGACCGAGGCCCTGGCGGCGCCGAAACTCCAGAAGCCGGACGGCAGTTGGTTCGCCGACTACGTGCGGCTACGTTTCGCGGCCGTCAAACCCTGAAATCAATTCCGGTCTCGTTCGTTGAAGCCAGGCGCCAAGCGCGCATTCGGTCCATCAACCCTCAATTCAAGGCGTCATCTCCATGCCGCGGCTCGCCGTCAGGCACGAATCCCGCTACCGCTACGCCAAGCCGGTCTCCTTCGGCGACCACAGCATGATGTTCCGGCCGCGCGACAGCCATGATCTCAAGCTGCTCAAGGCGACCCTGGATATCCAGCCGGCGCCCGCGGCGATCCGCTGGCGCCACGACGTGTTCGGCAATTCCGTCGCCGTCGCCTCGTTCGACCGTCAGTCCGACAACCTGACGTTCGTGAGCGAAATCGAGATCGACCATTTCGAGGGCGGCGAGCCCGATTGCCCGATCGAGGCCTATGCGGAAACCTACCCCTTCAGCTATCCGCTCGCCGAGCTGCCCGATCTCGTCCGCGCCATCGAGCGCCACTATCCCGATCCGGGTCATGCGGTCGATCTCTGGGCGCGCCGGTTCCTGCGCAAGGATGGCCCGACCAAGACGATGGATCTCCTGACCGAGCTGACCGCCGCCATCAAGAGGGATTCTTTCAATTACGAATCGCGCGAAGCGGAGGGGGTTCAGTCCCCCGCAGAGACGCTGCGGCTCAGGAGCGGCACCTGCCGCGACTTCGCGCTGCTGATGATGGAGGCGGCGCGCGCGCTGAACCTGGCCGCGCGTTTCGTCAGCGGCTACCTTTACGTGCCGCAGCTCGACAAGGACCTGGCGCAGCAGGGAAACGCCGCCCGGGGCGGCGGCGCCACCCATGCCTGGGTGCAGATCTACCTTCCCGGCGCGGGCTGGGTGGAATTCGATCCCACCAACGCCATCGTCGGCAATCGCGACTTGATCCGCGTGGCGGTGGCGCGCGATCCGGCGCAGGCGGTGCCGCTGTCGGGCACGTGGACCGGCGCGGCGCAGGATTTCCTGGGCCTCGGAGTCGACGTGCAGGTCCGCGCCCTGGACGCCACCGCGCCGGCTCGGGCATCTTGAACCGTCCCAATTTTGACGCGATCTCGGGCTAGGCAGCGAGGCGATGCAACACCACACCCCATCTTCCGCCGGTCCCCGGCGCCGGCGCCCCCGCTGGGCTAGCGCGGCAGCCTTGAGCCTCGCCGCGGCGTGCCTTGCGGCCGTACTCGGCGCCGCATCCGCCTCGGCGCAGCGCAAGCCGCCCGAGCCCGCGAAGAAAGAAGAGCCGGCCGCCGCCGAGCCCAAGGTGGAAGTGGAAGGCAGGGGCGCCATCCTCCAGGGCCTCGACAAGGTCACGGCGCGCGTCACGGTGATCGAGGCCGATATCGGCAAGCCCGTCAAGTTCGGCTCGCTCGAGATAGTGGTCCGTCGCTGCCAGCGCAGCCGCCCGGATCAGAAGCTGGAGCGCGCGGCGTTTCTCGAGATCGACCACACCGACCCCGGCACGGCGAACAAGAAGCGCATCTTCACCGGCTGGATGTTCTGGTCGATTCCGGCGCTGTCGGCGCTCGAGCACCCCGTCTACGACGTCTGGGTCAAGGACTGCAAATAGGCCGAGACTCGTTCGAGCGGGAAGCTCGCCGGGAAATCCGCGCGCGTCGCGATGGCGTTGGCGAGCAGGCGCCGGTAGGAGCGCCGCGGCACCTCGATGGCGCCGAATTGCGCCAGATGGTCGGTGATGAACTGCGTGTCGAGCAGCCGATATCCGCCCGCGGCCAGCCGCGCGGCGAGATGCACCAGCGCCACCTTGCTGGCGTCGGTGGCGCGGCTGAACATGCTCTCGCCGAAGAAGGCGCCGCCGATCGAGACGCCGTAGAGGCCGCCCACCAGCACGTCCTCGTGCCAGCATTCGATCGAGTGCGCGAGCCCGCGCTGGAACATCTCGCTATAGGCGTTGACGATCTCGGCGGTGATCCACGAATCCTCGCGTCCGGGTGCCGGCTCGGCGCAGGCCGAGATCACCGCGCGGAAGGCGGTGTCGCAGCGCACGTCGTAGACGCCCTGGCGGACGGTGCGGCGGAGCCGGCGCGGGACGTGGAAGCTCTCGAGCGGGATGATGCCGCGCCACTCCGGATCGACCCAATAGAGCTTGCGGCCCTGGCGCGAATCCGCCATCGGGAACACGCCCGCCGTATAGGCGCGGAGCAGGATCTCGACGTTGAGGCTACGCTGGCTCATGGCTGCGGCTTGGGCCACCGGCACGCCGGGCAATTAGGCCCGAACCGCGCCCGCCGCGCAATCCGCTTCAGGCGATCCGGGCCACGAAGCGCTCCAGCCAGCGGATGTCATAATCCCCGTTGATGAAATCCGGCTCGGAGACCAGCCGGGCGTGGAGCGGGATCGTCGTCTCGATGCCGCCGATGACGAATTCCTCGAGCGCGCGGCGGAGCCGCATCAGGCACTCGTTGCGCGTGCCGCCATAAACGATGAGCTTGGCGACCAAGCTGTCGTAATGGGGCGGCACCCGGTAGCCGGCGTAGAGCGCCGAATCGACCCGGACGCCGAGGCCGCCGGGCGCGTGATACTCGGTGACGACGCCCGGCGAGGGGCGGAAGGTCAGCGCGTTCTCGGCGTTGATGCGGCATTCGATGGCATGGCCCGAGAGCGCCACCTCTTCCTGCTTGAACGAGAGCGGCGAACCGGCGGCGATGCGGATCATCTCGCGGACGATGTCGATGCCCGAGATGCCCTCGGTCACCGGGTGCTCCACTTGCAGCCGTGTGTTCATCTCGATGAAATAGAACTCGCCGTCCTGGTAGAGGAATTCGAGCGTGCCGGCATTGCGGTAGCCGAGCTGCTTGATGGCCGCGCAACCGAGATCGCCGAGGCGCTTGCGTTCCTTGGCATTGAGGGCGGGCGAGGGCGCTTCTTCCAGCACCTTCTGGTGCTTGCGCTGCAGCGAGCAATCGCGCTCGCCGAGATGGACGACGTTGCCGTGCGTGTCGGCCAGGATCTGCAGCTCGATGTGGCGCGGATGGGAGAGGTATTTCTCCATGTAGATCGTGTCGTTGCCGAAATTGGCGAGCGCCTCGCGCTTGGCGAGATTCATCATCTCGATCAGCTCCGAGGGCTGGGTCGCCACCTTCATGCCCTTGCCGCCGCCGCCGCCTGCGGCCTTTATCAGCACGGGATATCCGATCTCGTCGGCGATCTTGCGCGCGAAGTCGGGATCGGTCACGGCATCCTCGGTGCCGGGCACGCACGGCACGTTCAGCGAGCGCATCGCCTTCTTGGCTTCCACCTTGTCGCCCATCATGCGGATGTGGTCGGGCGAAGGGCCGATGAAGGTGAGGCCGTGCTCCTCCACGATCTCGGCGAACTTCGCGTTCTCCGAGAGGAAGCCGTAGCCGGGGTGGATGGCGTCGGCGCCGGTGATCATGGCGGCCGAGACGATCGCCGGCATGTTGAGATAGGAATCGCGCGCGGGCGGCGGGCCGATGCACACGCTCTCGTCGGCGAGGCGCACATGCATCGCGCTCTCGTCGGCCGTGGAATGCACCGCCACCGTCTTGATGCCCATCTCGCGGCACGCGCGGTGGATGCGCAGGGCGATCTCGCCGCGGTTGGCGATCAGCACCTTGTCGAACATAGGGGCGCGCCCTATTCGATGATCATGAGGGTATCGCCGTATTCCACCGGCTGCTGGTTCTCGATCAGCACCTTCTGCACGGTGCCGGCGCGCGGTGACTTGATCTCGTTGAAGGTCTTCATGGCCTCGATCAGCATCAAGGTTTGCCCCTCCTTGACGCGGTCGCCGACCGAGACGAAGGGCGGCGCGCCCGGCTCGCGCGAGAGATAGGCCGTGCCGACCATCGGCGACTTGACGGCGCCGGGATGCGCGGCGTCGTCGGCCTTCTCGGTGAGGGCGGTGGCGGCCACCGCGGCCGTGACCGGCATTCCCGCGCCCGACGCGCGCGCCGGCGCCTCGGCGACGATGGTCTGCTGGCGCGCGACGCGGATGCGCAACTCGCCCATCGCGTATTCGATCTCGGTCAGTCCGGTCTCCTCGAGCAGCGCTGCGAGCTGGCGGACGGCGTCGGCATTGATGGATTTGGCCATGACGGGGTGCTGCGCCATCTAGCGGGCGCCGCGGCGCTTGCCGCGGAGCTGCGAAGCCAAGGCCTCGAGGGCCAAGGCGTAGCCCTGGGCGCCCAGGCCGACAATGACGCCGGCGGCGGCCGGCGACACATAGGAATGATGGCGGAAGGCTTCCCGCCGGAACACGTTGGTCAGATGAACTTCGATCACCGGCTTCTCCGCCGTCATCAATGCATCGAGGATGGCCACGGACGTGTGGGTGTAGGCGCCGGCATTGATGACGATACCGGCCGCCGCCGAACGCGCTTCCTGGATCCAGCCCACCAGCTCGCCCTCGTGGTTGGTCTGGCGGAAATCGACCGCCAGGCCAAGGGCCTCGGCGCGCTCCCGGCAGAGCTTCTCTACCTCGGCCAGGGTCGTTCGGCCATAAACCGCCGGTTCACGCTGTCCGAGCATGTTGAGGTTGGGGCCGTTGAGCACGAAAATGAGCGGCGGCTTGGCCACGGGGGCTCCTGAAATCCATTGGGTCGCAAGGCTTTATAGCAAGCGCCTCGCGCCGTCGCCAAGCACGCTCGGCGCCCGTCGGCGGGCTCGATTTCCGGCGCCCGGGCCTGCGACAGGACGCTTTCCAAGGTGCGGCGCTTTTAACCAGTCCCCGCAACGAGTCGTTAAGCCTCGTGCTCTAGTTTTCCCGTCAAAGCGGCCATTTCTGCGGGTTCGCGCTGCGAAGGAACGGGGCTCATGGGTCACACAAGGGTTAACGCGATCGGACGGCGATGGCGCCGGCGCTGGGCGCGGCTGATCCGCGGCCGGCGCGGCGCCACCGCCGCCGAGTTCGCCCTCATCGCGCCGGTCTGCATGATGCTGCTGTGCGTGTTCATCGACCTTTCGATGACGATGTTCATCACCAACGTCATGGAAGGCGGGCTGCGCGAGGCCAGCCGCTACGCGATCACCGGCTATCTCGAGCCGGGGGTGACGCGCGAGGACAAGATCAAGAGCATCATCGTCGAGCACAGCTACAACCTCATCACGCCGGCCGATATCGTCATCACCTACAAGGTGTATCCGAGCTTCAAGGACGTCGGCGCGCCGGAGCCCTTCGTCGACAAGAACGGCAACGGCAACTACGACGCCGGCGAGACTTTCACCGACGTCAACAAGAACGGCGTCTGGGACTCCGACATGGGCACGTCCGGCATCGGTGGCCCGGGCGACATCGTCGCCTACATCGTTCAGTACAAATGGACGCTCTGGACTCCGATGGCCGCGGAGATCTGGGGCAACGACGGCGCGGTGGTCCTCACCGCCACCGTCGCGGTCCGCAACGAGCCTTATTGATCGGGAGCCCGACCATGCGCCTCATGCAGCTTCCGTTCGTCCGCCGTCTCCGCCGCTTCGCACGCGACCAGCGCGGCATCGCGGCGGTGGAGTTCGCCGTGCTGGCCTCGGTGCTGACCGTGGCGCTGCTCGGCGGCACCGAGCTTTCGCGCTACACGCTGATGCACCAGAAGATGGACCGGGTTTCGTCGTCGGTCAGCAACTGGGTGGCGCAATCCAGCAACATGACCGCGACCGACTTCGAGAACATGTGGGCCGCGTCGAAGCAGGTGGCGAAGCCCTTCGCGCTCGACGGCTCCTTCGGCAAGGTCATCGTCTCCTTCATCGTCGCCGAGACCGATTCGAACTACCGCATCAGCTGGCAGCGCTCCGGCGCCGGCACGATCGGCGAATCCAGCAAGATCGGCGCCGAAGGCGGCCTCGCCACGATGCCGGAGGGCGTGACGATGAAGCAGGGCGACACCATCGTCGCCGTCGAGGTCTTCGCGCTTTACGAGGCGTTCGTCTTCCCGGAGCTGATCGGCACCTCGATCGTCTATCACCGTTCCTTCGACCAGCCGCGCCTCGTCGACGTCATCACGGTCAACTAGGGCGCCGCTGCCGCGCGGCGCGTATTGCGGCGGAACGGCGCGTTCGCGCGCGCCCATCGATCGTCATCCTTCTTCCACTATCGCATTCGAGTCGAGCCAGTGATGGCGGACCGGTCGCTGACGCGGCCTTGGTCGTGCATGGTCCATAGGGGCGACGGTAGGAATTCCAGGTCAGTCCCTGCGGCTGCCGGCCTTGGCGTGCAATACCGCCGCTGCACAAACTCGCCTCCAAAGACTCGGACGCGTGGCACGGGGGGCGTTTCGCCGGCGGGGAAGGGGCGTGCGCTGGGATCTCGGGGGGCTAATTCGGCGTAATATTTCGCGCGGATCGGCCGGCGTGGCGGCGCCGCGACCGGCGACGCCTCCGCCCGTGGCGTCCGTACCGGCGCGATGTCTCGGCCTGCTGCGCGCGGAAAAGCCGCTCCGGCGGCGGGGCCGGAGCGGCTCTCGCAGTCTCCCTGGCGCCTATTTGGAGAGACGCAGCTTGGAGAGGTGGTTGCCGATTTCCTTGAAGACCATCTGCAACGCCGGCGCGTCGGGCGCGTATTGGTAGTAGGGCGAGGTCGGGCCGCTGGCGATCGACTTCATCAGCGTTTCTTGCGGGCCGTCATTGTAGCCGAATTGGATGGCGTAGACGATGACGCCGCTCTCCTTGATCTTCTGGGCGATCGCCTGGGTGCGCGTATTGAGCTGAGTGCCGCTGAGCCAGCCCTTGTAAGCGTCGGTGGTGGCCTGGGTGTTCGCGCCGTCGGTCATCAGGATGAGCGCACGCACCAGTTCGAACTCGGGCGAGGAGGGCGGCGGCGTGCCGTCGCCGGCATAGGGGCTGCCGGGCGCTCCGAGCAGGCGCCAGCCCCAGACCATGCCGACGGCGAGATTGGTGTTGTTGGCGGGATTGACCACCAGGTCGATGGCGGACTTTACCTCGGCCTTCACGTTCGTCAGCCGGCGCGTGCCATGTGTCGGGCACTGGTAGCTGCTGGGCGCCGGCTGCCACGCCATCCACTGCTTGCCGTTGACCGTGGCGGTGTTGAGATAAAGATCGCCGTCGTTCTCGATCGAATCCGGCGTATACCGCGCCATAACGCAGCCCTTCCAGGTCGAGGGCGGCTGGGTCATGAGCGGGATGGGAACTCCGGCGGCGAAATAGACCCGGTTGAAAGTCGCGACCGTCGGGAACGGCGAACCCCAGTAGGTGCCGTCCGCCTTGCGATAGGGATTGTTGTAGGTCGTCACCGATTGCCACGTCGTCGTCCCGGAATTGTAGGCAGTCCCGATCGGCAGGATGCGGGCGTTCGAATTCCAGGTGACGAGTCCCATCTTCAAGAACTCTTTGGTCTCGCTCGTGCCGAACAACGAATCGGTGAGCGTGTGCGCGGCCGTGCGCGCGGCGTTGATCTTCTTCACGCCGCTGATGTATTCGTCCATCGAGCCGGAGACGTCGAGCGACACCACCACGTCCATGTAGACGGTCTTGCGCGACACCTCGGTGCTGGCCGACACGACGACGGTGTCGATGCCGATCAGGTGTACGAAATAGGTCGGCAGCGTCGCCGCCGCGTCCACCGTGATCACGTCGTTGAGGCTGTTGAAGGCGACGTTGGGCCCGTTCACCGCGGCATCCATGTAGCCGTTGGGGAAGTTGGCCTTGAACGTCATCGTGGCCTCTTCCTGGGCCTTGGCGGTGTTGGCCGCCCATTTGCCGGCGGCTAGGCCCGCGGCGTCGAGCGCCTGCGACAGGCGTGCGCGCACCATGTAGCCGCGCGCGCTATCCACGCCGAGGCCGATGAAACCGAGCATGGGAATCATGAGAAACGCGGCCCAGGTCATGATCCCGCCCTGGCGGCCGCCGCACCAGCCGCGCAGCTCGGCGCGCGTGCCTGCGATGCAGCGCGATACGAATCCCGTTCCCGCCATGGCTCCACTCCCCGGATTGCCCGAACCAGGGATCAGTAAGACAGAGCCGCTTTAACGGGAGGTCGCGAATCGCCCTTGAGAAAGGCTTAAGGCTGGGACCCCTTCTCGAAACCGGTCAGCGCGCCGGCGCTACGGCCGGCGCCACGTCCGAAGCGGGCCCGAGCTTGCCGCCGAGCCCGGAATGCGCGCTGGTCAGGTTCGTTCCCGCCGCCTCGAGGCCGGCGATGGTCGCGGCCGCGATCGCGACGGCGGCGAGGGCATAGAAAACCGGCCGGCGCGGCTTTGCGAAACGATTGAATTCCATGGTCGGCCTCCGATTCGGAAGCGGTCACGCTGCCCCAATTCAGCCACAAGAACTTTAACGAGCGGCTAAAGCGGGGGCGCGATGCGGCGCCGCAGAACCGCTCGAGGCCTTGCGGCCGGGAGAAACGCAAACGCCGCCCTGCGCAAAGCAGGGCGGCGTCGCGGCCGGAGGATTTGCGGCGCCGCCGCTACTTCGAGAGGCGCAGCTTCGAGAGGTGATTGCCGATTTCCTGGAACGCGGTCTTCAGCGTGGCCGCGTCGGGCGCGTATTGATAGTAGGGCGCCGAAGGGCCGCTCGCGACGTCCTTCATCAGCTGCGACTGCGTGCTGTCGTTGTAGCCGAACTGGATCGTGTAGATCACCACGCCGGCATCCTTGATGCGCTGGGCGACGGTCTTGGTGCGGTCGTTGAGCTGCGAGGCGGTGAAGCGGCCCTCATAGGCGTCTTCCTGGTCCTGCGTGTTGGCGCCGTCGGTCATCAGCACGACCGCGCGGATGAGTTCGCCCTGACCCGGCGCCGGCGGCGGCGTGCCGTCGCCGGTGAAGGGGCTGCCGCTGATCCCGAGCAGCGACCAGCCCCAGACGAGACCGACCGCCAAATCGGTGTTGCCGCTCGGATCTTTCACCTGCTGGATGGCCGAGACCATCTGGCCGCGGGTGTTGGTGAGGCGCCGGATGCCCTGCGCCGGGCACTGCATCGGTTGGCCCGAAGTGCCGCTGTCGAACGCGGCTTTCCAGCCGACCCACGCCTTGCCGCCCACCGACCCCATCGACACGATCAGGTCGGCATCGTTGGTGCTGTTGCCGTCGTGAAGATAGCGCGCGTGCACACAGCCCGTCCAACCATTGGCCGGCCGGGTGAAAAGCGGAACCGGCGAATCTTTCGCGAACCAGACGGTGCTGCGATTCGTGTTGGTGTAGGGGTCCCTGTAGGTGGCGACGGATTTCGATTTGGCCTGGTTGCGTTGATAGGCCGAGTTGATGTCGAGAATGCGCGCGTTGGAATTCCACGTCACCAGCCCCATCTTGAGGAGCTCCTTGGTCTCGGACGCGCCGAACAGCGTGTCGACGAGGGTGCGGGTGGCATCGGTCGCGGCCGTGATCTTCTTCGTGCCGCCGATGTAGTCGTCCATCGAGCCCGAAACGTCGATCGAAACCACCACGTCCATATACACCGTGCGCCGAGTCACTTCCGTGCTGGCGCTCACGGTGACCGTGTCGTTGCCGACCAGGTGCATGAAATAGGTCGGCAGCACGGCCGAGCCTGACACCGTGACCGTGTCGGATGTCCCATTGAACGCGAATGTGGGCCCGGTGACGACGGCGTCCATGTATCCCGGCGGGAAGTTGGCCTTGAAGACCATGTTCGCTTCTTCCAGGGCCTTGGCCTGGTCCGAGGCGTGGCGGCCGGCGGCGAGCGCGGCGGAGTCCAGTGCCTGCCCGAGGCGGGCCTTCACCATGTACCCGCGCGCCGAGTCGACGCCGAGGCCGACGAAGCCGAGCATCGGGACGATGAGGAAGGCGGCCCAGGTCAGCAGGCTTCCGCGGCGATTGCGGAAGAAAAGAGCGGGGCGCTGTTCGCCGAGAGCGGCGGATTGATTGCGGTCAGGCATTTCTTAACCTCCACACCCAAGGCCGGGCGCGTGCCGCTTTCTGCGCCCACAACCGTTAAGCGCAGGTAAACCGACATGCTTACCGGGAGGTCATTTCGCGTCTTAACAATAACTTCTGCGGCGGTCAGCCGCATCGCGTGTGGCGAAATCGTGGCGCGACCGCGGCAGCATGCGTCGCCGCGCCGCATCGAATCGCGCGACAAACCCCGATTCGACCCGGAACTTTTACGTGTTGTTAGGGAATGCGCGTCAAGTTCGCGTCATCCCAACGCACTTATCACGAGGAGAACCACAATGATCCGCAAGTTCATGAAAGACGAGAGCGGCGCCACCGCGATCGAATACGGCCTCATCGCGGCGCTGGTCGCCGTCGCCTGCATCGTCGCGCTCGAAGCCATGGGCAGCTCGCTGTCCGGCATGTTCACCGGCGTGAAGGGCAAGCTCGACGCCAAGACGCCCAAGTAAGGCGCCTCTCAAATCGGACAATACCGAAACGGCCGGATGAGTATCATCCGGCCGTTCTCGTTTTCGGCAGCATCATCGCTGGCGGGTTCTAGTATCGGAATCGATCGCATTTCATTTCGTCGATTTTCGCCGCACGCCGCGGTCGGCGAGGCGCATTCGAACTGACTGCCGCGCGCTTTCCGGCGAACGCCGCGCAAGGCGGGCGCCCAAGTCTTCCACCATCCCCGAGCGCGCGCGATCCTTCGACAAGCGACGTCGGGCGCTCGATGGGCGCTCCCTCGTCGATCCTCGGCACACGCAAGCGATGCCCGTCGCCCGGACGCTCGATCGGGCGCCGCCACCGGCCCCGCTCCTCGGCCCGAAGCGAATTTTCGTGCCGGTAGCGATGCATTAACCACGCACGTTAGCGCGCCCTTTACGCCTGGGTACGAAAGTGTGGCACGGGCCTGATCCCAAGCCCATCAACCGAGGAGATTGAAATGATCCGCAAGTTTCTGAAGGACGAAAGCGGTGCGACCGCCATCGAATACGGCCTCATCGCGGCGCTGGTCGCCGTCGCCTGCATCGTCGCGCTCGAAGCCATGGGCAGCTCGCTGTCCAGCATGTTCACGGGCGTGAAGGGCAAGCTCGACGCCAAGACGCCGAAGTAACTCCGCTGGCCGTTGCGCCCGCGCGCTGCGACCGCGCCGGCGGCACGAACAGACACCCAAGACGAAAAGGGGCGGCATCTTGCCGCCCCTTTTGCGTTGGGCTCAGGCGAGGGCGCGACACCGCACCGTCGCCGACCCGGCGCCGCGGCAACGCATCGTTAACCCAACGTTAGAACATTCCTGACAGCCTGCGGCACCACGGGGTCAGAGAGTGCGCGGGCAACGGCCAGGCTTCGGTATCGCATCGATGCCGGCTGTGTGCCGCCCGCGCCGATCAAGATCGAGGAGAGATCGCGAGCCATGTTGTCCGCCACGGCCATCTTCGTCGTCGCATTAACCATATTCATCGGCCTGCTGGTGTGGGCGGCCGTCAGCGATTTCCGCCGCTACATCATCCCCAATCAGGTCAGCCTCGGCGTGCTGG